>LNFM01003894.1_pt1 | contig 30480 bp, 26 predicted proteins | sample 596031 | NCBI WGS metagenome assembly LNFM01 (sample SAMN04254537, study PRJNA301005) | activated carbon metagenome | isolation source: dual media filters at the Ann Arbor, Michigan drinking water treatment plant | place: USA: Ann Arbor
AGGTCGTCGCCGCCATCGTCTCCGGCGGCAACGTCGACCCGGCGCTCTTCGCCGAACTCATCGCCTGAGAAGGAGCGGCGGGCGTCTCAGCTCGTCAGCGCCACCTTCTCGACGAAGCTCAGCTTCTCGATGTCCTCGATCCGCGGCAGGCCGGGGACGAGCGGCGCCTCCGTCTCGCGGGGCGCACGCGGCGTCTCGGCCAGCGGCATCTCCGACGTGGAGAGTGCGGCCGCCGCCGTGGCGCGGGCGGTGGCCGGAAGGTCTTCGTCCACGACCGGAGCGGGCTGACGGACTGTGGGAGCAACTGGAGCCGGCGCGGCGGGCTCCGGAACGGCCGCGACGGGCGCCGCATCGGCGAAGAGCCCGTCGTCCAGCATCATGTCGACGTCGGACTGCACCAGGCCCTCGCCGGGCTTCGCCGGCCCGTTGAGGAGCGAGGCCTCCTCCGAGACCGGGCGCGGCGCAGGCCCGGCCGGCGCGCGGCCCTCGCCCCAGATCGCCATCATCGAATCGATGCGGTCCTCGAGGAAGCGCAGCACGCCGATCACCTTGCGGGTGCGCTGCCCCGTGATGTCCTGGAACGAGCAGGCCGTGTAGATGTCGGTGGTCTTGGTGTCGATGAGGTCGCAGACCTCGCCCTCGGCGCCCATCTCGCGCAGCGTCCAGGCGATCTCCTGGATGGTCTCGGCGGCGCTGAGGATGTCGCCGGTCGCCGTCGCCGTCGCCTGCACGATGGCGTCGAGCTCGACGGAGGCGTCCTCGAAATGGCCGGTGCCGGCATCCACCCCCTCGGGCTTGATCGCGGCGATCTCGGCCTTGGTGCGGGCGATGGCGTGGGCCATCTCGCGGATCTCCATGCGGACCCGGTCGACGTCCGGGGTGGAGCGGGGAACGGAGACCGCGTTCTCAAGCTTGCCGATGGCGTCGAGCACCGCGACGGTATCGGAATGGCGGTTGCGCCGGGCGTACTCGGCGAGGAACCAGCGCCCGCGGGCGGTTTCCATGACGGCCTGCTCGATGGCCCCGTAATCGGCCTCGGCGAGGGACACGGGCGCCAGCCGTGACGGGGGCGTGATGTCGTCGGTCATCCGTCGGTCCGCTCTCGCAGGATCAATCGTCCCGGTCTAGAACGGAACGAGGAAACGATTCTCTGATGAAATCTTAATGGTCCGTGACCTTTCCGCAAAATCGGACGATTCGAAGCGTTTTGCGTCACGGCTGGCGTTGTTTTATGCCGCTCTCTTCATCGGCTTCGGGCTTCACCAGCCCTTCTTCCCGGTCTGGCTGAAGGCCAAGGGCCTCGCCGACGGCCAGATCGGCATCGTGCTCGCCGGCGGCCAGCTCATCCGCCTCATCGCCACGCCCGTCGTCACCTATCTCGCCGACAAGGCGGGCATCCTCTCCTACGCCATCGTCATCTGCTGCTGCGCCACGGCCGTCGCCTTCATCGGCGTCGGCCTTGCCGACAGCTTCACCATGATCCTCATCGGCGTCGTCATCACCGGCCTCGTCTGGAGCCCGCTCGTGCCGCTGGTCGACGCCTACGGCCTCGCCGGCGTCGCCAAGCGCACCCTCGACTACGGCCGCATCCGCGTCTGGGGCTCCATCGCCTTCATGGTCACCAACATCGTCGGCGGCCTCGCCCTCACCCTGGTCGCCCCCGACTGGATCGTCTGGATGATCTGGGCGAGCATGATCCCCCTGGTCGTCGCCTCGCTGATGCTCGTGCACGACCGGCGCGACCGCTCGGTGGCGCCCTCAGGCCCCGGCTTCTTCAACCAGCGCTTCGTGCTCATCATGATCGCCGCCGCCCTGCTGCAGGCGAGCCACGCGGTCTATTACGGCTTCGCCTCCATCCACTGGAAGGCACTGGGCTATTCCGGCTTCACCGTGGGCATGCTTTGGGCCATCGCGGTTCTCGCCGAGATCGCCATGTTCTGGCTGGCGACCCGCTTCACGCGGGACTGGCGGCCCACCACCTTCCTGCTGATCGGCGGGGCGGGGGGCCTCTTGCGCTGGGTGTCGACCCGCCGCTCTGGATCAACGGGCCGCTCCAGCTTCTCCATGCCGCTGGCTTCGGCCTCGTGCATCTCGGCACGATGTCCTATCTCGCGGCACGGCTGCCGGCCCACCAGCGCGCCAGCGGGCAGGGGACCGTCTCGGTCGCCATCGGCGGGGCCATGGCCCTGTCGACGCTGATCGCCGGTTATCTCTATGCCCGTGTCGGTGCCTCGGCCTATCTCGCCATGGGGTCGCTCTGCGTCGCCGGGCTCATCGTCACCGCGGTGGCGAGGGCCATGCCTGTGCCGCGCCCCGCGGCTCCGGCTCAGCCCCAGAGCGAGGGCGTCGGCGGGTAGACGGTGGCGCCCTCGTAGCGCAGGCCCTCAGGCCGGTCCTCGCGCAGCAGGAGCGGCCCGTCGAGATCGACGAGAAACGCCTTCTGCGCGATCAGGGTGGCCGGCGCCATCGACAGCGACGTGCCGAGCATGCAACCGGTCATGATCTTGAGGCCGAGCTTCTCCGCCTCGGCGACGAGCAGGAAGGCCTCGGTGAGGCCGCCGGTCTTGTCGAGCTTGACGTTGATCGCGTCGTACTTGCCGGCGAGCTTCGCCAGCGACGGACGGTCGTGGACGCTCTCGTCGGCGCAGATCGGGATGGGACGGCGCACGTGGCGCAGCGCCTCGTCGTCGGAGGCGGGCAGGGGCTGTTCCACCAGCGCGATGCGGAAGCGCTCGCAGACCGCAAGGTTCGCCTCGAGATTGGCCGGGGTCCAGCCCTCGTTGGCATCGATGACGAGCGTCGCATCCGGGACGGCGGCGCGAATGGCGGCGAGCCGCTCGGCGTCGCCCTCGCCGCCGAGCTTGATCTTGAGGTGCGGGCGGCCGCACCGGGCCGCCTGCTCGGCCATCTCCTCCGGCGAGGACAGCGAGATCGTATAGACCGTCGTCAACGGCTTCGGCGTCGGCAGGCCCGCCAGGTCCCAGGCGCGCTTGCCGGCAAGCTTCGATTCTAGGTCCCACAGCGCGCAGTCGACCGCATTGCGCGCCGCGCCCGGCTTCATGGCGGTGAGCAGGCCCTGCCGGTCGAGGCCGTTGTCGAGCGCGTCGACCATGGCCTCGATGTCGGCGGCGACCCCGTCCACCGATTCGCCGTAGCGCGGATAGGGCACGCATTCGGCGCGGCCGATGGCCGATCCCTCGCGAATTTCGCACACGACCACCACCGCCTCGGTGCGCGAGCCGCGCGAGATGGTGAAGGTGCCGGCGATCGGCCAGCGTTCGGTGCGGACGGTCAGTTCACGCGATGCCATGGTGCGGGAAGCCCTCAGTTCGCCCGGCGGGCGGAGGTCTTGGCCTTCTTCGGCCGCGGCTCCGGCTCGCCGTAGAGCTCGGCGAGGGCATCGACCAGCGGCTCGACGCCGAAGCGCACCGGGTCGGTGGCCGGCAGCTCGTATTCGCGCGACAGCCGGTCCAGATAGGTGAAGGCCTGGTCCTCGGAGAGGTGCTCGGTGTTGATCGACAGGCCGGTGCAGATGATCGCCGGGTTGGTCAGGCGCCCGAGATTGACCGTCTGCTCGATGACCTCGTCGATGGACGGGAGCGGCGTCTGGACGCCGCGCATCGTACGACGCGTCGGCTCGTGGCAGACGATGAAGGCGTCCGGCTGGGCACCATGCAGCAGGCCCAGCGTCACGCCGGCGAAGGAGGGATGGAAGAGCGAGCCCTGGCCCTCGACCACGTCCCAGTGCAGCGGGTCGGCGGCGGGGGTGAGCCACTCGGCCGCACCCGCGATGAAGTCGGCCACCACCGCGTCCACGGCGACGCCGCGGCCGGAGATGAAGATGCCGGTCTGGCCGGTGGCGCGGAAATCGGCATCGAAGCCGCGATCCCGCATGCCCTTCTCCATGGCCAGCGCCGTGTACTTCTTGCCGACCGAGCAGTCGGTGCCGACCATCAGCAGCCGCTTGCCGGAGCGCAGGCCGCCCTTGCCGGTGGCGAAGGTCTGGGTCGGATGGCGCACGTCGTGCAGCTGGCGGCCGTGCTTCTTGGCGGCGGCGGCGATCTTCGGAATGTCCGAGAGCTTGGCGTGCAGGCCGGTGGCGACGTCCATGCCCGCCTCGATTGCCTCGACGATGCTGGCGATCCAGTGGTCGGGCAGCACGCCGCCGGCATTGACCACGCCCACCACGAGCGTTTTCGCGCCCGCCTTGGCGCCCTCGGTGATCGAGAGGTCGTCGAGGCCCGTATCGGCCTTGCAACCCTCGAGCCGCACTTGGCCGACGCACCAGTCGCGGCGCCAGTCGACGATGCCCTGGGCCGTCTTGGCGGCGAGCTGGTCGTGGACGTCCCCGAGGAAGAGGAGATAGGGCTTGGCGAGTTCCATGAGCGGCCTGCGCGGAGAATGAGAGGGGCGGCGACCTCGACGGCGCCGGACGGCTCCTTTATGGAGAGAGCGAGCGCGCGTGCCAAGCGGGACCCGCGCATGCGACTTATTCGCGGCCGTGAGCGGGAAGAGCCTCGTGCCTGAAGCCCAACTGGCGAGCAGAGTGGACGGCAGCCGGCTGACGGTGGCCCTCGCCGGCATGTGGACGGCCGAAACGGCCGGTGACCTCGAGCCGCAGGTCGCCAGCCTCATCGCCGAGGGCGGCTCGCCGCAGTCCGTCCTGCTCGATTTCTCCCGCGTCCAGCGCCTCGACACGCTGGGTGGAACGCTGGTGCGCGGCATCGAGATGGCGTTCGGCGCGCGCGGCATTCCGATCGAGCGTTCCGGCCTGTCGAAGGCCGCGGCCACGATCTACGGCGAGATCGCCGAGGGGCTGTCGGAGCCCGCGCCGGCGCCGGCAAAGGCGAAGCCCGCCATCGTCCAGGCCCTCGACAAGGTCGGCGAGCAGATGGTGGACGCCGGCCGCGACCTCGTCGCCCTCGTCTCCTTCTTCGGCGAGGTCGTTGCCGCCGCAGGCTCGCTCTTCACCGGCGTCGGCCGCTTCCGCCTCGCCGCCGTGGTGACGCAGCTCGACCGGGTCGCCTTCCGGGCGGTGCCGATCATGGCGCTGATCACCTTCCTCATCGGGGGGATCATCGCCCAGCAGGGCATCTTCTTCTTCCGCGACTTCGGCGCCGACACCTACGTGGTCGACCTCGTCTCGATCCTCACCCTGCGCGAGATCGGCGTTCTCATCGTCTCGATCATGGTGGCGGGCCGCACCGGCTCGGCCTTCACCGCCGAGATCGGCTCGATGAAGATGCGCGAGGAGATCGACGCGCTGAAGGTCATGGGCCTCAATCCGGTCGAGGTGCTGGTCCTGCCGCGCCTCACCGCCCTCGTCATCGGCCTGCCGCTGCTGACCTTCATCGGCAACATCTCCGCCATCATGGGCGGCGCCATGGTGGCGCAGTTCTACGGGCAGATCCCCATCGACATCTTCTTCACCCGCATGCAGGAGGAGGTCTCCCAGCGCCATATCTGGGTGGGGCTCTTCAAGGCCCCCTTCATGGCCCTGATCATCGGCCTCGTCGCCTGCATCGAGGGCATGCGGGTCAAGGGCTCGGCCGAGAGCCTCGGCCAGCAGACCACCGCCTCGGTGGTGAAGGCGATCTTCCTCGTCATCGTCCTGGACGGCATCTTTGCCATCCTCTTCGCCAGCCTCGGCTACTGAGGAAAGGATCGCCCGTGGGAGAGTACGAGACCGGCGACGTCATCATCTCCGTTCGCGACGTCGCCATCGGCTTCGGCGAGCGGATGATCATCGATGGCCTCGACCTCGACGTCCATGCGGGGGAGGTCCTCGGCGTCGTCGGCGGCTCCGGCACCGGCAAATCGGTGCTCACCCGCTGCATCATCGGCCTCGTCCCGAAGCGCCGCGGCAAGATCACCGTCTTCGACCAGGACCTCGACGGCCTGACGCGGGCCGAGCACAAGGCCATCGAGCGGCGCTGGGGCGTGCTCTTCCAGCACGGCGCCCTGTTCTCCTCGCTGACGGTGAAGCAGAACATCCAGGTGCCGCTGCGCGAATATCTCAAGCTCTCCGAGCCGCTGATGGACGAGATCGCCCGGCTCAAGATCGCCATGGTCGGCCTCAAGGCGGATGCCGCCGACAAGTACCCATCCGAGCTGTCGGGCGGCATGATCAAGCGCGCCGCGCTCGCCCGCGCGCTTGCCCTCGACCCCGAGATCGTCTTCCTCGACGAGCCGACCTCCGGCCTCGATCCCATCGGCGCCGAGGAATTCGACACGCTCATCAGGACGTTACGCGACACTTTGGGCCTGACCGTGTATATGGTCACCCACGACCTCGATAGCCTGGCGCGAATCTGCGATCGCATCGCGGCCCTCGCCGAGGGCAAGGTCATCGCCACGGGAACGATGGAGGACATGCTCCGCCATCCCCATCCCTGGCTGAAGCAGTATTTCGGCGGCGAACGCGCCCGTGCCGCCCGGGTCAAGGCGTGAAGGATGTGAGCCGAAACGCATGGAGACCAAAGCCAACACGACGCTGATCGGCCTTTTCACCCTCGGGGTGCTGGGAGCCTTCGGCCTGTTCCTCTGGTGGTTCCTGCGTGTCGGCGACAGCAGCAACCGCGAGGATTTCCGTGTCGTCTTCACCGGGCCGGTGAGCGGCCTGCGCACCGGTTCGGCGGTCTTCTTCAACGGCATCCGCAAGGGTGAGGTGCGGCGCATCGACATCGACCCGAGCGATCCGCGCAAGGTCGTCGCCATCATCGCCCTGCAGCCGGGAACGCCCATCTCGACCGCGACCCGCGCCAACCTGAACGTGCAGCTCCTGTCGGGAATCGCCTCCCTCGGCCTGGTCAACGGTCCGGACCCGGCCCAGCCGCTGCAGCGCGCCGCCGGCGGTCAGCCGCCGCAGATCGGCCCGGACGTGCCCGGGGGCTCGGACATCATGTCCGGCGCCCAGCAGACGATGAACACCCTGAACGGCCTGGTGAACCGCCTCGATGCGGTGATCGCCGAGGGCCAGGGCTCGTTCCAGCAGAGCCTGCGCAACGTCGAGAAGTTCACCGCCGCCCTCGGCGACAATTCCGACGGCGTCCGCGAGTTTCTCGGCCAGACCGGTGAGGCCGCCAAGCAGATCGCGGCCCTCGCCCAGCGCCTCGACCGCGTCACCACCCAGATCGAGGGGATGATGGAGGGCGCCCAGCCCGGTCGCATCACCTCCATCCTGCGCAACATCGACGAGCTGACCGGCGGCCTGAACGCCCAGCGGGAGAATTTCGCCGACCTGCTGCGCGACGCCCGCCGCGCCGCCGGCTCCCTCACGCAGACACTCGGCACCGTCAACGAGACGGTGGCGAGCTTCGACGTGCGGGCGCTGAACCGCACCATGGCCGGCGCCGACCGGGTCATCCAGTCCCTCGACAGCGAGCGGATCGGCCGCGCCATGGCCAACATCGACCGGTTCACCCAGGCGCTCGGCGACAACTCGGCCAACGTCGACCTCCTGCTGAAGAACGCCGGCGAGGTCTCCGGCAAGCTCAACGCCATGGCCGACCGGATCGACGGCCTGCTGAAGAGCTTCACGGGCGATGGAACCAACAACATGTTCGCCGAGTTCACTGCCACGGCGCGGTCCGTCCGCACTCTCGCCGAGCGGCTCGATACCCGCACGGCGCAGCTGACGACATCCATCTCCGGCTTCACGGATCGCACGATCCGCGATATCCAATCCCTGTCGACCGATGGTCGGCGAACGCTGACGGAACTCGAACGGACCCTGCGCTCCCTGGAGCGTAACCCCCAAAGGTTCATTTTCGGCGGCTCGGGCGTGCCCGAATACAATCGCCGCTAGGCGGAACTGAAGGTTCGGGCGTGCAGCACACCACGGTGGCCGACAAGGGATCGAAGCGGATGGGGCGCCGCGGCCGACTGGCGCTGGCCGGGCTGATGGCGCTGGCACTCGCCGGCTGCTCATCGTCCTCCAACGTGCCGCGCGGCTACGACATCCTCGCGCCGACCACCTTTCCCGCCCGCGCCGGCGCCGTCCGCGGCCAGCTGCTGGTGGTCGAGCCGAAGGCCATCGCCAGCCTCGACACCGAGCGCATCGCGGTGCGCGGTCCGGGCGGCGCCTATTCCTACCTGACCGACGGCGCCTGGGCCGACCGCCTGCCGAAGCTTCTGCAGGCGCGCCTCATCCAGTCCTTCGAGAACGCCAACCGTCTGCGCTCGGTCGGCCGCCCGGGCGACCGCCTCGCCTCCGACTGGCAGCTTCTCGCCGAGATCCGCTCCTTCGAGGTCGTCGCCTCCGGCGCGACCGAGGTCGTGGTCGAGCTGTCGGTGAAGATCGTCAACGACCGCTCGGGCCGCATTCTCGCCGGCCGGGTCTTCTCCGCCCGCGCCCCGGCCGCCGGCACCGACGCCGTCAACGTGTCGACGGCCTTCAACGGCGCCGTGCAGAGCGTCATGCGCGAGATCGTGCTCTGGTCCACCGGCCAGGTCTGACCGCCGACCTTTCGCCGTAAGCGGTGTATTCCTCGCACATCGACCAAGCGCGATGGGGCTTTCCGATAAGAGCCGCTACGACATTGATGGCAAGAAAGCGCCTATGGCGGTCATCCTGCCCTTCTTAAAGCTGATTGATCCATTCATGTCCGGGATACATCGCCTCCAGCCAACAGCGCAGGTCGGCCTTTTCCTGGACGTGAAGCTTCGGCAACGCAGCCTGGAAGTCTGCAGCATCTTTGGGCCGAATGTGTTTTGCTTTAAATAGAAGGACGAGAGCGGGAGCGAGATAAGGAATTCCGGAAGGTGTTTCTCGCACGACAGTCGACCTGGCAAAACGGAACGATGGGTCGCGCTTGTAAATCCAGATATCCCGGGTGCCATGTTCGATCATCATGTCGATTCGCCAGCAAGCGTTGGTCGTGTCGGCTCCCCACAATTGGGAGGTCTCTGGTCGAGGCCTCATGTCAGGAGCAAGATAAGCAAACGTGCCGTTATGGACCTCGTACAAATCGAGTTCGGGCAGCCGGGCGCGAAAAAGATCGATATCCTCGGAAAGTATGCAGAACTCCAGGTCCTCATGATCGCGGCTCTGATGCCCGTGCCACAGGTCCAGTGCCCAGCCACCGACGACGTACCAGGGCGAATTCTGATGGCGGAAGCGCTGAAAAAGCAGTTCCGGTGTCCAGGCATCCCACGCATCGTCGGGAATACGCTGCATTCTCATCCTCTGTCTTCCTATCGACTCGACTGCCGCATTACTCAGTGAGGTATGACGGCCCTTTGCACGCGGTCGATGCTGTCATTGATGCGTCTGGCTTTCCGATATCACATGCCGCGTCTGTCTGCGTCTGCCCGACAGCAGACTTCATCCGTTTGTTCATCCATGGAAGGCGATTACCGATCAGACGGCAGCTGCCAATGTGGTGGAAGAACACCGGTTCCCGCCCTCGCCGTCACGGCCACGAAAAAGGGCGCCTCGCGGCGCCCTTTCGCGTGTCAGCCCCCGGGGCCGCCTCAGTCGAAGCGGCCGCTCGCATGGGCGAGGAGCGTGAAGACCTTGCCCGTCTCCGAGGTCAGGTAGGACTTGGCCAGCGAGCCGTCGCGGTCGTTGCGATCGACATCCGCCAGGAGCCGCTGGAACTCGTCGACATAGCGGTCGACGGTGGCGCGGAACTCGACGTCGCGGCGGTAGCGCCGACGCAGCTCGTCGAAGGTCTGCTGGCCCTGGGTCGTGTAGAGGCGGCGCGAGAACACGTTCCTCTCGCCGCGGCGCCAGCGATCCCACAGGTCCGCCACGGCCTCGTGGTCGACCATCCGGGCGATGTCCGAGGACAGGGCGTCGAGATTGTCGAGGGCCGTCGGGGCAGGCGTCCGGCGCTGGGCGGGCCGCATCGGCTGGTCGGTCTGCTCCTCGGTCGAGGCGCGGGCGAGGAGGTCCGACAGCCAGCCGCCGGAGCGGTCGGCCGCCTTCGGCGCCTCGGCGCGGGCAGGGGCCTCGCGGCGCGGCTCGGCGGCGCGGGGCTCGGGCGTCCGCTCGGGGAGGCGCGCCTTCGGGGCCTCGCGCACGGGCTCCGGCCGCTCCTCGGGCCGCTGCAGCTCGGCGACGGCGCCGCGCAGGGGCAGCGGGCTCTCGTCCCGTGCCGGCCGGCGGGCGGTCGGCGCGGGCTCGCTCACGTCGAACGCCCGACCGGACTTGGCGACGATGTCGTTGAGCTCGGCCAGGGCCTTGATCTGGTCGGCGACGACGCGGCGCATGGCGGCGGCGTTCTCCTGCGTCTCCTTCGGGATCTCGATCATGCCGCGCGACAGCTGGTCCCGCGTCTCCGCGAGCTCCCGCTGGATCTCGCTGCTCATCGCCTTCATGCCCGAGGTGAGGGTCTCGAAGCGCTCGGCGGCCTCTCGGAACAGGGCGTGCATCTCGTGCGTCGCCTGCTCGTAGGCCGAGCGCATGGCGTGGGTGGTGCGCTCGCGCTCCTTGCCGGTGGCGAGGCGCAGCGTTTCCGCCTGCTCGCCGATGGCCTGGGTCGTCTGGTTGGTCGATTCGACGAGCACGCGGCCGATCTCGCGGGCGCGGTTCTCGGCAAGCCCGAGATTGTCGTCGAGCAGGCCGGTGAAGCTCTTCACCAGGTTGTCCATGTCCTCGGTCTTGGAGGCGAGGTGGTGGACCAGCGCCTCGATGACCTCGCGGCGGGCGTCGAAGGAGGCGTCGAGACGCTGCTGCATCTCCTCCACCTGCTCAGCCGCCGCCCCGAGGAGGCGCGCCTGGTTGTCGAAGCGCTCGGTGAGCGAGGAGACGTCGCGCAGCACCGTGCCGGCCACGTGGGTCAGCTGGCCGATCTGGCCGTTGAGCATCCGCGTCGAGGTCTCGGCGGCGGTGGACGCCGTCTCGGCCGAGGAGGCGAACTGGCCGATGCGCTCGGCCAGCTGGTCGTTGATCGCCGCCAGCGACTGCTCGGTCTGCGCGGCGACCGCGCGGATCGAGCCGTTGGTCTCGCCGAGGCGGGAGAGGATCGAGCCGATCTCGCCGCGCAGCTGCTCGTTGGTCGCGGTGAGGGCGACCACCGATTCGCGGGTGTCGGTCTCGATCTGGCTGCGCAGCTGCTCGGAGCTCTCCGCCAGGATGCGCGCGGCCTGCTCGCTGGAGTCGGAGATGCCGCGGGTGACGTCGATGCCGGTCTGCGACAGGACGCGGGTGATCTCCGCGCCCTTCTGGCCGATGACCTCGGCGATGGCACCGCCGCGGTTCTCCAGCGCGCGCACCACGATGTCGCCGACGCGGCTGACCTCGTTGGTTATCTGCATGCCGTTGTCGCCGAGGCGGGTGACGAGGTTGTTGCCGCGGTCGTCGAGCAGCGAGGCGAGCTCGGCCGAACGGGCGCCGAGGACCGCGTTGATCTCGTTCACGCGGGTCGAGAGGCCCTGGGTGATGTCGTTCGAGATGACGGAGAGCGTGCGCTCCACGTCGTCGGCATTGGCGCGCAGGGTCTGCGTGACCGCTTCCACCTTCTCGGTGAGGGTCTCGGCAATGTGCGAGCCGCGGGCGTCGAGGGTCTGCGAGACGAGTTCGAGCCGGCCGACCACGACCTCCTCGAAGCGGGCGACGCGGGTGTCGAGCGTCTCGGCGACCTCGAGCGCACGGCCGCCGAGGGTGCGGTTGATCTCCTCCGCCTTGTCCGACAGCGTCGCGGTGATGAGGTCGGACTTGGAGGTGAGGGTGTAGGTCACCTCGTCCGACTTCTCGCTGAGGAGGCGGGTGATCTCGTCCGACTTGGAGGTGAGGGTATAGGTCACCTCGATGGACTTGTCGGAGAGGAGACGGGTGATCTCGTCCGATTTGGCCGCCAGCGCATAGGCGACCTCCTCCGACTTGTCGGTGAGGAGGCGTGTGATCTCGCCGGACTTCGAGGCGAGCGTGTAGGTCACGTCCGCCGACTTGTCGGACAGGACGCGGGTGATGTCCTCCGACCGCGCCGCGAGGTTCTGGGCGATGTCCTCCGAGGTGGTGGCGAGGTTGCGCGCCATCTCCTCCGACCGGGTCGCGAGGTTCTGGGCGATGTCCTCCGAGGTCGTGGCGAGGTTGCGCGCCATTTCCTCCGACCGCGTCGTCAGGTTGAAGACGATCTGGTCCGACTTGTCGTTGAGCAGGCGGGCGAGGTCGTCCGACTTCGAGGTGAGGTTCGAGGCGATCTCGTCCGACTTGGTGGCGAGGTTCGAGGCGATCTCGAACGAGCGCGTCGCCAGGTTGTTGGCGATCTCGTCCGACTTGGAGGTCAGCGTCTGCGTGATCTCGTCCGACTTCGAGGTGAGGTTGTAGGTGATCTCCGCCGACTTGTTCTCCAGCGCCTCGGTCACCGCCTTGCCGCCCTCGCCGAGCACCTTGGCGAGTTCGAGCGTGCGGTTGGCCAGGGTCTCGTTGAAGGCCTGGGCGCGGGTGTCGAGGGCCTGGTCGATGCGCGCAAGGCGTCCGTCCAGGGCCTCGGTGATCTCGCCCGACTGGCGGGCGACCCGCTCGGCGAACTCGCGTGCGTCGCCGGCGATCCGGTCGGCCAGCGCCACGCCCTTGCCCGAGATGGTCTCGTCGAGCGCGGAGATGTGGCCGGTGAGCTTGTGGTCCAGCAGGGCGGTGTGGTTGGCGACCTGCTCGGTGAGGAGCGAGGCATGGGCGCCGACGCGGCTCTCGAAGTCGCCGGTCAGGCGACCGACCGCGTCCTCGAGGTTGAGGGCGTGGCGGCTGACCGAATCCTCCAGCGTCGTGGCGTAGTGCGCCACCCGGCCCTCGAAGGAGGCGGTGTGGCGCAGGATCGCCTCGTCGAGGCCGGTGGCGTGCTGTGACACGCGGCCCTCGAACTCCGCGGCATGGCGGCCGATCGCCTCTTCGAGAGCGCCGGCATAGTGGCTGACGCGGCCCTCGAACTGGACCGTGTGGCGGCCCATCGTCTCGTCGATGAGCGTCGCATAGTGGCCGAGGCGGCCGTCGAACTGGGCGGTGTGACGGCCCATCGTCTCGTCGATGGCGGTGGCGTAGTGGCCGACGCGGCCCTCGAACTGGGCCGTATGGCGGCTCATCGTGTCGTCGAGGGTCGTCACGTAGTGGCCGACGCGACCTTCGAACTGCGAGGTCTGGCGGACGATGACGTCCTCCAGGTTGACCGCGTGCTGGCCGATCCGGGTGTCGAAGCCCGAGGTGTAGCGCAGGAACGCATCCTCGAGGCCGGCAGCCTGGGCCCCCATGCGCGTCTCGAAGCCGTTGGTGTAGCGGGCATAGGCCTCCGCGAGGCTGGCCGCATGCTCGCCCATCCGGGCGTCGAAGCCGCTGGTGTAGCGGCCGTAGGCGTCCTCGAGCTGGGCCGCCTGTTCGCCGAGGCGCGTCTCGAAGCCGCTGGTGTAGCGGTTGAAGGCGTCCGCCAGCCCGTTCGTATGGGCGGCGACCCGCGTCTCGAAGCTCTCGGCGTAGCGGCTGATCGAATCCTCGAGGCTCGCCGCATGGGCCGCGACACGGGTCTCGAAGCCGGAGGTGTGGCGGTTGATGGCGTCGTCGAGCGCCACGACGTTCTGGGCGATGCGGGTGACGACGGATTCGCCCTGGACGGTGGCGGTCTCGGTGATCTCGCCGGCCACGCGGCGCAGCTGGCTGGTGACCTCCTCGCCGCGCAGGGCGAGGGCGTTGGTCACCTGGGCGCCGATGTCGCCGATGCGCTGGGTGAGGTCCGTGCCCTGGGTGGCGAAGGTCGACAGCACGTCGGTGCCGGCGAGTTCGATCTCCTGGCGCAGGTTGGCGGTCCGCTCCGAAATGGCGGTGGTGACGGTCTCGCTGGCGCGGTGGAGAGCCAGCTGCACGTCCTGTGCCTTCTCGGTGAGACTCTCGACCACCTGGATGCCGACGTCGCCGATGGCGTTCTTGGCCTCCGCGGTGCGCTGGGTGATGGCCTCGGCGATGAGCTGGCCGGTGACGGCCAGGCGCTTGTCGAGTTCGTCGCCGTGGGTGGTGACGGTCTGGTGCAGCTTGTCGCCGGTCTCGGCGATGCGGTCGGCGAGGGCGCCGCCACGCACGGTGATGGTCTCGGCGACGTAGCTGCCGGTGGAGTCGAGCTTGTTGACGACCTCCGAGCCGCGCTCGGTGAGCTCGCCCACCAGCCGTTCGCCGGTGTCGCGCAGGCGGGTCGTCACCTCGTTGCCGCGCAGCGACAGCTCGGACACGAAGGCCTCGCCCGTCTCGCGCAGGGTGGTGGTGACCTCGCCGCCGCGGGTCGAGAGCTCGGCGACCAGGGTGACGCCGGTGTCGCGGATGGTCGAGGCGACATAGTCGCCGCGCGTCGACAGTTCGGAGATGAGGTTCTCGCCGGTGTCGCGCAGCGTCGAGGCGACATAGTCGCCACGGGTCGACAGCTCGGTGATGATGCTCTCGCCGGTCTCCTTGAGGGTGGAGGTGACGAAGCCGCCGCGATCCGACATCTCGGCAATCAGCGCCTCGCCGGTCTCGCGCAGGGTCGAGGAGACCTCGCCGCTGCGGGCGGCCAGTTCGGAGATGAGCGTCTCGCCGGTGGTACGCAGCGTCTGCGACACCTCGCCGGTGCGCGCCGTCAGCTCGGTCACCAGGCTGTCGCCGGTCTCCTTCAGGCGCGCCGACACCTCGTCGGAGCGGGAGGCGATGGCCTGGGTGATCTCGGCGCTGGTGAGCGCCAGGTGATTGGTCATCGCCGTGCCGGTCTCGGACAGCTTGGCCGCCATGCTCGTGCCGGTCTCGGCCATGGTGACGGTGACGATGTTGCCGGTGTCTGTCAGCACGGAGGTGACGCGGTCGCCGGTCGTCGACAGGGCGCGCGTGACCTCGTCGCTGGTGGAGGCGAGGCGGTCGACGATGTCGGAACCGCGCAGCTGGATCTGGTCGATCATCGTGTCGCCGGCGCGGCCGAGCGCCAGGGTGATGGCTTCCGCCTTCTCGCCGAGCGAGGAGGTGACGCGCATGCCGGACTCGTCGATGCGACGGGCGAGCTGGTCGCCGGCATCGGCGATCTGGCTGGCCACCTGCTCGTGGACGCCGGTCATGGAGGAGCGCACGCGCTCCGCATTGGTGACGATGGCCTCGCGCTGGGTGACGAGTTCCTCGATGAGGGCGCGCACGCGCAGCTCGTTGTCGCTGTAGGCGCGCTCGAGGGACGCCACCTCATTGTGGACGAGGGTCTCGAGCTCGCCGGCGCGGGCCAGCGCCCGCTCGACGCCGTCGCCCATGGCGGCGACCTCGCGGCGGATCGCCTGACCGACCGAGACCACGGCCTAGCGCGCCACCGTCTCGGGCTCGGCGAGCCTCAGGGCGACCTCGCTCATGCCCTGGGCGACGATGCGCATTTCCTGGGAGCGGCGGATGAGCGCGCCCATGACGAAGAAGAACATCACCGGCAGCAGCAGGACGGCCGCGAGCGTCAGGGTCTGCGGCGCCAGCGGGTCGGGCAGGGCCGAACCGTAGACGCGGGAGGCGATGGCGAGGCCTGCGCCCAGCCAGGCGATGGAGAGGAGGGCCGCGGTCCACAGCGGCGCGGTGGACGGGCGTCGCGACAGGCGCTCGAGCATCTGGGCGAGGTCGCGCCGGTCGTCGTTGGCCGGCGGCTGGGAGGGCGAGACCACCTGGTCGGAGCGGCGGGCATCGGCGAAGAGGTCCTCGTCGACCCGCATCGCCTCGCTGGAGCTGCGCGAGGCGCCGTCGCGTCCGCCGGTCCGCGTCGCCGTCTTCGCCTGGTCTTCGCTCGCCAGGTTCAGTGCGTCCTGGATGGCCGCGAGGGCCGCCTCGGCCGGATCCTGCGCCTTCTTCGGAGTGTTCGCCATGGTGTCGCCCGCATCCTCTGACTGCCGACCGTCTTTCGTCCACCCGGAGGTTGCGCCCCAAGTGCCTCTTGGACGCAACAACACGGATGGCAGACAACAGTCCGCCGCAGCATGTAATCTACCGGGGGGTCCTAAGGATTGAAACCTGTCGGAGCCGCAGTTTCGGATTCATCGTTAACGGATAGGTAACCATGACCGACGAAGGCCGTCCCGCAGGAGGCCGCGGCAAGCCGGGTGCCGTCGCGTCCTCCTCGCCCGAACCGAGCCCCGTGCAGCGCCGCTGGCTCGTCCGCGGCGCCGACCAGCCCGGTGGAAAACTTCCCCTGTTCGACACCGGTGGACGCGAGGTGCCGAAGGCGACCATCCGCGCCTGCCTCGCCGCCGGATGGGCCGAGCCCTGGTTCACCAACCCGGTGAAGCCGGACTGGCTCGTCTGCAAGCTGACGGCGAAGGGCTACCGCGCCGTCGGTCTGGAGCCCCCGCCGGGCATCGGCTGAAGTCGCGGCCGTGTTTACCCTCGGTCAACCGAATCGCTCGAATTCGCGGCGAAAGCGGCTGACTTTAACCCCTCTTTGGCCCGCCCGCCGCCATGGTCGGCGCATAGGGACGAGGGGAGGTTCAAACTCCCCCGCAGGCAGAACCGGCCGCTGAGGGGCGGCCTTCGTCAACAGGGGACACAATGACCATGGCGCGTATCATGTCGGACGACCATCTGGGCAGCAGCCTGCCCGTCGATCTCACCCATCTGTCGCGGCAGACCTTCGGCGACCACGACCTCGAGCGCGAGGTGCTGGTGCTCTTCGAGCGCCAGTCGCGCACCATGCTGGAGCGGCTTCGCAACGCCACCAACGCAAAGACCTGGGCCGAGGCCGCCCATACGCTGAAGGGCTCGGCCCTCGGCATCGGCGCCTTCGGTGTCGCCCAGGCGGCCGAGGCGGTCGAATGCGACCAGGTCGACCATCTCTCCTCGCGCGCCTGGGACGACCTCGGCCGGCTGGAGAGCGCTGTCGCCGAGGCCAACGGCTTCATCGCCACGCTGCTGCGCGCCGCCTGACGCGGCCCGCTCGCGCGGAAGGAATGCCCGCCCGCCACTGGCGGACTGGCATGCCTTTCGCTATGTCATCGTCCATGGGAACCGCCGCGCGGCCGTAGCGGCGGTTTCTTCGTGTCGGGACCTGCCGGGTCCGCCGACGTCACGCGAAGGGCAGGGAGCCGATGCCTCAGATCATCTTCATCGACCACGCTGGCGAGAAGCGTCCGGTGGAAGCCACTGCCGGCTCCACCGTCATGGAGGCCGCCATCAAGAACGGCGTTCCCGGCATCGTCGCCGAATGCGGCGGCGCCTGCGCCTGCGCCACCTGCCACGTCTATGTCGACGACGCCTGGAAGGAAGCGACCGGCGAGCCCTCCCACATGGAGGAGGACATGCTCGACTTCGCCTTCGACGTGAAGCCGACCTCGCGCCTGTCGTGCCAGATCAAGGTCACCGACGCCATGGCCGGCCTGATCATCCACACGCCCGAGCGGCAGGGCTGAGGCGCCGCCCCTGCTCCGGCAGAGGCGTCATGTGCCGATCGGTCTTGGCAAGACCCGCCGAACCCGGTTGATGGCGGGCAGACGCGCGGAGACAAGCGCCATGCCCCCCCAGACGGCCGAACGGCCGCTCGCCGCCATTGCCGCCCAGTTCGTCTGCTTCACGCTCGTCTCGGTCGCCGACACGATCCTCAAGATCATCGTCACCGAACTGCCGAGCTGGCAGATCATGGCGCTGCGCAGCGCCTCCGGCCTCGCCATCCTGACGCCCATCATCCTCGTGCAGATGCTGCGCGGCCGGGGAACCATCGTCACGCGCCGTCCCTTCGCCCACCTGTTCAGGGCGAGCCTGTCCGCCGTGTCGGTTTTCGCCTATTTCGAGGCCCTGCGCGAACTCGACCTGCCGGTGGCGACCGCCATCCTCTTCGTCACCCCGTTCTTCGTGGTGGCCCTCTCGGGCCTCGTGCTGCGCGAGCCGGTCGGACTCAACCGCTGGATCGCCGTCGCCGTCGGCTTCCTCGGCGCCCTCGTCATCATCCGTCCGGGTCCCGAGGGCGTGTCGATCGCCGCGCTGCTCGCGGTGCTCTCCGCAGCAACGTGGGGCGCGGCCATGGTCGCCATCCGCGCGCTCGGCAAGACCGAGGGCACGCTGTCGGTGCTCTTCTACTTCAACCTCTTCATCTGCATCATCGCGCTCTGCTTCGCCATTCCGGGCTGGCAGCCGGTGCCGCTCTGGCTGCTCGGCGTGATCGCCCTCAACGCGGTCATCCAGCTCGTCGCGCAATCCTTCATGCTGATGGCCTTCCGCTTCGCCTCCGCCTCGGTCTCGGCGCCGGTGCAGTACACGCAGCTGCTCTGGTCGGTCGCCGCCGGCTGGTTCGTCTTCTCCGTCATTCCGGGCCCGCAGGTCTTCCTCGGGGCGGCGATCATCGTCGCCAGCGGCCTCTATCTCATCTGGTCGGAACGCCGCTCCCGGCGGCCGGGTTGAGCCCGCGGCCCTTGCCCCGGCGCCCGCCAGGGGGCACATGACGGCCATGGGGAGCACAATGCGCCGGCTGATCCTGTTGAGGCACACGAAATCGGACTGGCCGGCCGGCATGGTGGATTTCGAGCGCCCGCTCGCCGCGCGCGGGCGCCGTGCCGCGCCCCTCATGGGCCGCCTGCTCGTCGACCGCGGCCTCGTCCCCGATCGCGTCGTCGTCTCGCCCGCCGCCCGCACCGTCGAGACCTGGTCGCTGGCGAGCGCAGGGCTCGTCCAGCTTCCGCCCGGCGAGCAGGATGGCCGGATCTACGAAGCGCCGGCCTATGAGCTCGCCAACGTCATTCGCGAGACGGCGGACGAGGTGGGCACGCTCCTCCTCGTCGGCCACAATCCCGGCATCGAGACGCTCTGTGCCGACCTCGTCGCCGACGGTCCGGCCGACCAGCGCCGACGCATCTCGCGCAAGTACCCCACCGGCGGGCTCGCGGTGATCGACTGCGCCATCGACACCTGGCGCGACCTCGCCCCCGGCTGCGGCACGCTGGTCTCGTTCACGGCGCCGCGCGACCTCGACAGCGAGGCCGAGTAGATGGTCTGGACCGGGTGGATGAACGAGACGCGGCTGGCGGCGCGGTCCATCGCCGCCTATGCGACCGACTGGGTCAATCCGACCCTCAGGCTCGGCGTCACCGGCCTGTCGCGCTCGGGTAAGACGGTGTTCATCACCGCCCTGGTGCACGGCCTGCTCACGGCCTCGCGCTGGCCGGTCTTCGAGGCGCAGGCGCAGGGTCGCATCGCGCGCGTGCGCCTGGAGCCGCAGCCCGACGACGGCATTCCCCGCTTTCCCTACGAGGACCACCTCGCGACGCTCACCGGACCGCGCGCCTGGCCGGAGGGCACGAAGCGCATCAGCGAAATCCGCCTCGCCATTGATTTCGCGTCGAATTCCGGCTTCATGCGCGGCACCGAGAAGACGCTCACCCTCGACATCGTCGACTATCCCGGCGAGTGGCTGCTCGACCTGCCGCTGCTCGCGCAGTCCTATGCGGAATGGTCCCGCCGCAGCATCGAGGCGGCCCGCCGCCCGCCGCGCGCGGCGCTCGCCGAGGAGTGGCTCGCCGCCACCGCCGAGGTCGAGCCCTTCGGCAAGGGCGGCGAGGCGGAGGCCCGCCGCCTCGCCGACGCCTTCACGCGCTACCTGAAATCCTGCCGCGACGAGCGCGTCTCGCTCTCCACCCTGCCGCCGGGGCGTTTCCTGCTGCCCGGCGAGATGGAGGGCTCGCCCGCGCTCACCTTCGCACCGCTCGACCTCCAGGGCCGCGAGCCGGCCGGCGACAGCCTCGCCGCGCTGATGGAAAAGCGTTTCGAGAGCTACAAGCGGCTGGTGGTGATGCCCTTCTACGCCAACCATTTCGCCACGCTCGACCGGCAGGTGGTGCTGGTCGATGCGCTCGCCGCCCTCAATGCCGGGCCGGCGGCGCTCGCCGACCTCGAACTGGCGCTGGCCGACGTGCTGACCGCCTTCCGCCCGGGCAGCAATTCCATTCTCTCCTCCATGCTGGCGCGGCGCATCGACCGCATCCTCTTCGCCGCCACCAAGGCCGACCACCTGCACCAGACGAGCCACGACCGGCTGGAGGCGCTGCTCAAGCGCCTGACCGACCGGGCCATCCGCCGCGCCGAGTTCGCGGGTGCGCGCGTCGAGCCCATCGCGCTCGCCTCGCTTCGCGCGACGCGCGAGACGACGGTCACCCGCCGCGGCCAGAGCCTCGCCTGCATCGTCGGCACGCCCATGCCGGGCGAACAGGCGGGCGGCGAGGCCTTCGACGGCGCGCGCGAGGTGGCGGTCTTCCCCGGCGAGCTGCCGGTCGATCCCTCCGGCCTCTTTGCCGGGCCCGACGCCTTCCGCGGCGAGGACTACCGCTTCGTCCGCTTCCTGCCGCCGACGGCCGATCCCGCCCAGGCCCTGCCGCACATCCGCCTCGACCGGGCGGTGGAATTCCTCATCGGAGACCGGCTGGCATGAGCAAGGGACCGACCCTCAAGCCGCAGGTCTTCGACCTCCAGTCCGACGCGGTGGAGATCGCCCCGCCGAGCGACGCACCGGTGGTCGACCGGCCGCCGGAGACGGTGATCGCCGAGGAGGCCGCGCCGCCCCCCGGGCGTGCCAGCCTGTGGACGCGCCTGTTCTGGACCGGGCTCGGCGGCCTCGTCTCGCTCGCCTTCGGCATCGCCGTATCGACGCTGATCGACGACCTCTTCACCCGCGCCGCCTGGCTCGGCTGGGCGGGCGTCGCGGCCCTCGTCCTGTTCCTGATCGGCGGCCTGGCCCTGCTCGGGCGCGAGGTCTTCGCCCTGCGCAGCCTCGCGCGCCTCGACACGCTGCGCGAACGGGCGGCGCGCGCCCTGCTGGACAAGGACGACGAGGCCGCAGCCCGGGTGGCGAGCGATCTCCTCGCCGCCATGGCCGGCAATGCCCGCACGGCGCGCGGCCGTAGTGCCGTCCAGGCGGCCTTCGCCGAGGGCATCATCGACGGGGCCCAGCGCCTGCGCATCGTGGAGCGCGAGCTCCTGGAACCGCTCGACCGCGAGGCGACGCGCCTGGTGGCCGAGGCGGCGCGCCGCGTCTCCGTCGTCACCGCCGTCAGCCCGCGCGCGGCGGTGGATCTCGCCATGGTCTTCGCCACCGCCGTCCGGCTGATCCGCCGCATCGCGGAGGTCTATGGCGGCCGTCCCGGCACGCTGGGCATGTTCAAGCTCATCCGCCACGTGCTCGCGCACATGGCGGTGACCGGCGGCATGGCCGCGGGCGACACGGTGCTCGACCAGATCGTCGGCCACGGGCTGGCGGCGAAGCTCTCCGCCAAGTTGGGGGAGGGGGTCCTGAACGGGCTTCTCACCGCGCGCCTCGGCATCACCGCCATCGCCGTGTCGCGCCCGCTGCCCTATGTCGGCGCGCCGCGGCCGGACGTGCGCGACCTCGTCGGCGACGCCATCACCCTGCGCGGCGACAAGGGCTGAGGCGGCTCAGGCCCGGGGTTTCACGGCGGGCAGGAGGATGGCCGGCGGGTCCAGCGGGTCGAAGCTGTCCGGCCGGTTCTTGGTCAGCCACAGCGACATCTGCCACACCGTGTAGCCGCCGATGAAGACGACGAGGCCCATCAGGCCCCAGTTGACGGCACGGACGGCCTGGATCGTCAGATAGGCGAGAGACAGGGCGAGGCCCGCCGTCGTCGCCGCGATGATCACATAGCGCCAGGCCGGCTCGCCGGCGATGAAGCTCGCTTTCGGCGAGGTCCGGGCGATGGTGGCGCAGAGCGCCCGCACGAAGGCGGCGAAGGGCGCGTCATGGGCCTCGATCTCGACCATGCCGCGCCAGGAGACGTTGGAGAACCAGATCTTCTTGCCCAGCCGCTGGCGCACCTCGACCCGGTAACGACGGGTGTAGAGATTGGCGGGGCGGAAGACGAGGCGCACGCTTTCGATCTGGTGCAGCGGCAGCCGGCCGGAGGAGCGCCCGTCCGACCACGCGAGATCGCGCTCCTCGATGGTGAAGCTGATCTCCGGGCCGATCAGTTTCGGGCGATGCCTGAAAGTCGGCCGGCCCTCGGCGTCGCGCCAGAGGGCGGTGTCGTCCGGAACGGCGTCGGCGGGGGCGGTGGTCCTGATCATGGCGCGTCTCTACACGCGGCTTGGACGAAGCGGAAGGCGGCGATCGCACCAGGCGTAACCTTACCGCGAGGTCGCATCGCCGCAGGGCCGCCGCGCGCCCGCCGCGAGGCCCTGCGGCCTTGCCTCCCCGGCCGGCCCAAGCCATGATCCCGGCACGTTTTTTCGCCTTCGCGTCGGGGAGTGTTCCATGAAGGCCATCATCGTCGGCGGCGGTGTCGGGGGACTGACCACCGCCCTCATGCTCGCCGAGCGCGGCATCGGCTGCGAGGTCTACGAGCAGGCCTCCGAGATCCGCGAACTCGGCGTCGGCATCAACACCCTGCCGCACGCCATCAAGGAACTGGCGGGCCTCGGCCTCTTGCCGCGCCTCGACGACGTCGCCATCCGCACCCACGAGCTGATCTACACCAACCGCTTCGGCCAGGAGATCTGGCGCGAGCCGCGCGGTGTCGAGGCCGGCTTCGACGTGCCGCAATTCTCCATTCACCGCGGCCGCCTGCAGACGGTCATCCACCAGGCGGTCCGCGCGCGGCTCGGCGAGAGCCGCATCTTCACCGGCCACCGCCTCGGCGCCTGGAAGCAGGACGACAGCGGCGTCACCGCCTGGTTCTTCGACCGCGAGGGCCGCCATGTCCGCACCGCCCACGGCGACGTGTTGATCGGCGCCGACGGTATCCACTCAACCGTGCGCCGGTCGCTTTTCCCGAACGAAGGCCCTCCGGCGTGGAACGGCATCATGCTCTGGCGCGGCGCGCTGGACTGGCCGGACTTCCTCACCGGCCGCTCCATGGTGATCGCGGGCGGCATGAGCGCCAAGCTGGTGATCTATCCGATCGCCGAGGGCCTCGCTCCGGGGCGCAAGCTCACCAACTGGGCCATCGCCGCCAAGATCGGCGAGAACAACGCGACGCCGCCGCGCCGCGAGGACTGGTCGCGTCCCGGCCGCTTCGAGGACATCATGCCCTACCTCAAGCGCTTCTCGCTGCCCTATCTCGACGCCCGCCGGATGATCGAGGCGACGCCCGAGTTCTGGGAATACCCGATGTGCGACCGCGACGCGCTGCCGCGCTGGAGCCACGGCCGCGTGACGCTTCTCGGGGACGCCGCCCATCCCATGTATCCGGTCGGCTCCAACGGCGCCTCGCAGGCGATCCTCGACGCCCGCTGCCTCGCCGACCTCCTCGTCTCCGCCGACCATCCCGTCCAGGCGCTCTGGGCCTATGAGCGCGAGCGCCTGCCGCCCACCGCCGAGATCGTTCGCATGAACCGCAAGGGCGGTCCGGAGGGCGTCATCGACGCGGTGGAGGAGCGCGCGCCCGACGGCTTTACCGACATCGACACGGTGCTGTCCTTCGAGGAGCGCAAGGCCATCGTGCGCGGCTATGCCTCGACGGCGGGCTTCTCGCAGGACAAGGTCAACCGCAAGGCGGCCTGACCTCTTCGACACGGTCGGGGGCCGCCGCGCCCCCGGACGGATCCAGCATGATCGCCAATGCCCGCATGCGCGAGGCCGCGCTTCTCCTTCTCGGCTGCGGGATCTGCCTCGGCGCGACGCTGCCGCTGCAGAAGCTGGCGGCGGCCGCCGGCGTGCAGCCGGCCTCCTGGGTCTTCGTCTCGACGCTCGGCGCCAGCATTCTCCTCACCATCGGCGCGGTGGCGCGGGGCCGGGCGCCATCGCCGCGCCACCGGGTCTATTACCTGGTCGCCGCGCTGGTCTCCTTCGTCATCCCCAACCTCATCATCTACGTGGTGATTCCGAAGATCGGCGCCGGTCTCGCGGGCATGATGTTCGCCCTCTCGCCGATCCTGACGCTGACGGTCGCCTCGCTCGTCGCGCGGCGCGTGCCGCCGCTTCTCGGCGTCGTCGGGATCGTCGTCGGCCTCGCCGGCGTGCTCGTCATCATCGCCTTCCGCGGTGACGGCGCCGGCAGCGATACCTCGCTGCGCTGGGTGCTGCTGGCGCTGTGCATTCCCGTCTGCCTTGCCTGCGGCAACGTCTACCGCTCGCACAACTGGCCGGCGGGAGCCGACTCGCTCTCGCTGGCCTCCGCCATCAACATCGTCGCGGCGGCGCTGCTCTTTGCGGCCGTCTTCGCGTCGGGGGAGGGGCTTTCCGGCCTTGCCGGGGTTCTCGGCGTGCCCGGGCTCATCATCGCGCAGATCGTCGCCACGGGCGCCAACCTCGCCATGTTCTTCCGCCTGCAGCAGGTGGGCGGGCCGGTCTATCTCAGCCAGATCGGCTATGCCGCAGCCGCCGTCGGTCTCGTCGCCGGCACGCTGGTCCTCGGCGAAAGCTATGCACCCGCCACCTGGGCGGGCGCCGTCGTCGTCGTCATCGGTGTCGCCCTCGTCACCTATGCGCAGGCGCGGGCGACGCCGCCCTGATCACGCGCCGGGCGGCGGCGGCAGGAAGACCACCTCGTGCTTGGCGGAGAGCGCCACCACGGCGTCCGGGTTCTGCTCCGGCAGGGAATGGATGCCCCAGAACAGGTCGTAGAGCTTGCGGGTCGGCGAGACCCAGAAGAAGCACTTCACCGTCTGGTCGGTCTTGTTGAAGATGCCGTGGGCGAGACCCATGGGCAGGCGGATGAGGTCGCCGGCGGTCGCCACGAACTCCTTGCCCTCCAGCACGAGGTCGAAGCGGCCCTCGAGCATGTAGATGAACTCGTCCTGGGTCGGGTGGATGTGCGGCGGCACGAAGGTGCCGGGCGGGAAGGTGGCGTGCCAGGACATGGAGGTCTCGCTGACCTGCTTGGGCACGTAGGTCTGGCCGAGGATGTTCCAGACGATCCCGTCCATCCCGGTCCCGGCCTTGGTGATGCCGGCGCTCATCGGCTGCATTGTCGTGTCCCCTCTGAAAGACGTCGGCGCGGATCAAACCGCATGACCCCGGCGACGGCAACCGCCGCCCGGCATTAAGCTTAGCGGGCCTGCCTTGCAGCCCTGCGACGGGCGGAGCGCATCGGGGCCATGGCGGCGCGGCCCGTCTCGCGCTATCGGTCGGCGTCGCCCTCGAGGATGTCTCCCGCCATGCTGACCTTCACCCGCCACGCCGCCGGCCGCTCCGACCGCATCGCCGTCGAACTCGAGACCCTGGTCGTCGCCGGCTGGGCCGGGCGCGACGAGGCGGCGATCCAGCACCACATTCACGAGCTCGCCGCCATCGGCGTGCCGCCGCCGTCCTCCGTGCCGGTGTTCTACCGCGGCGCCGCCTCGCTGGTGACGCAGAGCCGGCGCGTCGAGGTGCTCGGCCCCGATTCCTCCGGGGAGATCGAGCCGGTCGTCCTGTCGCTCGCTGACGGGCTCTGGGTGACGGTCGGCTCCGACCACACCGACCGCAAGGCCGAGACCTACGGCATCGCCCTGTCGAAGCAGATGTGCGCCAAGCCGGTCGGCACCATCCTGTGGAAGTACGAGGAGGTGGCGCCCCACTGGGACCAGCTCCAGCTGCGCGCCCATGCGGTGATCGGCGGCGAGCGGGTGCTCTACCAGGACGGCGTCCTCGCCCAGCTCCGCCCGCCCGCCGACCTCATCGCCAAGTGGACCGGCCACGACACCCTGCTGCCGGCCACCCTGATGTTCGGCGGCACGCTCGGCGCCATCGGCGGCATCCGGCCGGCGGCGCGCTTCGAGATGGAGCTGATCGATCCGGTGCTGAACAGGACGATCGCCCACGCCTACGACATCGTGGACCTGCCCGTGGTGAGCTGATCGAGCGAGGCGAAGGGGGCGAACGGGGCGGGCCGCTCCCGCTCGCCGCTCACCTTACTTCGGCTCCTTGCGCGTCGGATCGAAGTGCTTCTTCAGGTCCTTCCAGCAGTCTGTGTAGTTCGGCTGCAGGGTGGAGAGGTCGCTCGCCCATTTCGTCACGCGTTGCGGAAACCGCGTCTCGAACATGAAGGCCATGGTGCCGGTGAGCTTGGTCGGCTTCAGCTCGGCGTTGCTGGCATGTTCGAAGGCGGTCATGTCCGGCCCGTGCGGCAGCATGCAGTTGTGCAGGCTCATGCCGCCGGGCACGAAGCCCTCCGGCTTGGCGTCGTAGACGCCGTAGATGAGCCCCATGAACTCGCTCATCAGGTTGCGGTGGTACCAGGGCGGGCGGAACGTGTTCTCGCCCACCATCCAGCGCTCGGGGAAGATGACGAAGTCGACATTGGCGGTGCCGGGCGTCTCGGACGGCGCCGTCATCACCGTGAAGATCGAGGGGTCGGCATGGTCGAAGAGGATCGGGCCGACGGGCGAGAAGTGCCTGAGGTCGTACTTGTAGGGGTAGTAGTTGCCGTGCCAGGCGGCGACGTCGAGCGGCGACTGGCCGATGGCGGCGGCATAGAGCTCGCCGCCCCACTTGGCATAGATCGTCGAGGGCTCCTCGCGATCCTCGTAGGCCGCGACGGGCGTGAGGAAGTCGCGTGAATTGGCGAGGCAGTTGGCGCCGATGGGGCCGCGGTCCGGAACGGTGAAGGCGCCGCCGTAGTTCTCGCAGACATAGGCCCGCGCCGGCCCGTCGACGAGCTCGACCTTGAACACGACGCCGCGGGGGATGATGCAGATCTCGCCCGGCTCGATCTCGATGACGCCGAACTCGGTGCGGAAGCGCAACCGGTTCTCCTGCGCCACCACGAGGAACTCGCCGTCGGCGTTGAACATGTATTCGTTGGCCATGGAGCGGGTGACGACCAGCACATGGGCGGCCATGCCGACCTGCGTGTCGGAATCGCCCGCCGTCGTCACCGTCCACAGGCCGTTGACGAAGGTGACGGGGTCGGTGGGGATCGGGGTGGCGTCCCAGCGCAGCTGGTTGATCGGCAGCTCGCTTTCGCCCCGCGCCTCGGGGGCGGTGCGCAGGAGGCCCTTGTCCACCTTCCGGTACTGGCCGGAATGCTTCACCGACGGGCGGATGCGGTAGAGCCAGGAGCGCTGGTTGGTGGCCTGCGGCGCGGTGAAGGGCGAGCCGGACAGCTGCTCGGCATAGAGCCCGTAATTGCACTTCTGCGGCGAGTTGCGGCCGATCGGCAGGGCGCCGGGCAGCGCCTCGGTCTCGAAGGAATTGCCGAAGCCCGACATGTACTGGAGCGTGCCGCCGCCGCGGCCGTCGGTGGGCACGAAGCCCGTCACGTATTGCAGGGTCATGGCGTTCCTCCGCGCGGTGTTTCCCCGTCTTTTAGTTTCATCTGCAACTATCGTCAAACGGGTAGTCTGCCCCTTGCTCGCGCGATGGCCGCTTCAGGCGCTCGTATCGTTCCGGAAGCGCCGCTCCAGCATGATCATGGTGCCGAGCGCCACGAGTGCCGCGCCGAAGGACATCAGCAGGGTGGGCGTCGGGCCCCAGTGGCGCATCACGAAGGCGTAGACGATGGGGGCGCTGGCGAAGACGAGGTTCTGCGGCAGGCTCAGCCAGCCGCTCATCGTCGCATAGGTTTCCCTGCCGAACAGGGCGAGGGGGGCGACGCTCCGCACGACGGTCATGGCGCCCGCCGACATGCCGTAGCCGATGACGAAGGCGCCGCAGAGCAGGACCGACTCGGGCCCGAGGACCGGCAGAATCACCGCCACGGGCATCACGACGGCGGTGGCGACACCGACGGTGAGGATCCCGGTGGTCCGTCCGAAGACCACTTCCGCCAGGCGCGAGATGACCTGGGCCGGGCCCATCAGGCTGCCGGCGAAGATGGCGAATGCCACCGAGTGGCCATAGGCCTTGAGGATCTCGATGACCTGCAGCGGCAGGCCCCAGGTGATGAACCCCTGGAGCGAGAAGGCGGTGGCCATGAGGATGAAGGCCGAGCGGCGCCGCTCCGGGCTGAGCGGCGGAGCGGCCGGGCGCAGCGCCGGCTGCGGCCGCACCGGTTCCTCGACCGGCCGGGGCGCGAGCAGGAAGAAGTGGATCGGTGCGCAGACCACCAGATGCATGGCGGCGAAGACGAGGCACATGGCGCGCCAGCCGTATGTGGCATCGAGAAAGGCGGCGAGTGGCCAGAACACGGTGGAGGCGAAACCGCCCAGGAGCATCAGCAGCCCGATGGCCTGCCGGGCTTTCGGGCCCGCGAGCTGGGCCATCGCCGCCGCGGCCGCCTGGGTGAGGGCGAGCGGCGTGCCGATGCCGATCAGCACCCAGGCGAGGATGTAGCCGGCGAGCCCCTGGGAGAGCGACAGCGCGACCATGGCCAGGGCCAGGCAGGCCGATCCCGCAACCATGGCCCGGCGGATGCCTCCGCCGTCGATGATCCGGCCGAATCGCGGTCCGGCCGCGGCGCTGACCAGAAGCATGATGGTGATCCCGGCGAAGACCGCCTCGGAGGAGATCGCGAGATCGCGGATGAGGGGGCCGACCATGACGGCGGGCAGCCAGAACGTGGTCCCCCAGCCGATCATCTGCGTGATCGCCAGGGGGACGGCGAGTGCGAACAGGCGAGCTCCGGCGGGCTTCGGACGGGCGGGCTGATGCATCAAGGGGATGGGCGACCGCGGCGCGTCGTCGGGTGAGCGGAGGGGATGGCCATCAAGCCGGCAACGCGTTCGCGCGACAAGAGGTCCGGCTGCACGGCAGACCGGCGCCTCTTGATCGGAACGCGCAAATGTGGTCACTCGCCGTCTCGGCGCGGGTATAGCTCAATGGTAGAGCAGCAGCCTTCCAAGCTGAATACGCGGGTTCGATTCCCGCTACCCGCTCCAGCTTTCCACCCCTTCGGCCGTCGATGGCCTCGGCCAAGCAGCGATCGCCCGCATGCCGTCAGGCCGACGCGCCGACCTCGGCCGCGTTCGTCGCAGCCGCCGCGCAAACGCCCCGCACGGCCTCACCGATGACGACGAGGACGGGGAGGGCTGCCGGCAGGTCCTCCACCCGGTCCGGCAGGTCGGCGATGGCGGCGGCGACATGCACCTCCTCGGGCCGGGTCGCGGCGGCGATGGCGAGGGCGGGGGTCGCGCCGGCGAGGCCCGATTCCATCGCTTTCGCGGCGAAGCGGCGCAGCGTGTGGCGCGGCATGTAGATGATCGTCGTCGCCGCGGGGTCGGCGATGGCCGACCAGCTGATCGTCTCCGGCAGTTCCCCCTTGCGGCTGTGGCCGGTGACGAATTGCAGGCGCTGGGCGAAGTCGCGGTCGGTCAGCGACAGGCTCAGCACCGAGGCGGCGCCCTGGGCGGCGGTGATTCCCGGCACGATGGCGAAGGGCACGCCCGCCGCCCGGCAGGCGGCCATCTCCTCGTTGGCGCGACCGAAGATGGCGGGATCGCCGCTCTTCAGGCGCACGACCGTCCGGCCCTCGCGGGCGAGCGAGACCATCAGCTCGTTGATGTCGGCCTGGCTGACGGAGGGACCGTGGCCCACCTTGCCGACGGCGACGCGCCGGGCCTCGCGGCGGGCGAGTTCGAGGACGCCCTCGGTGATCAGGTTGTCGTAGAGGATCACGTCGGCCGACTGCAGGGCGCGCAGCGCCTTCAGCGTCAGCAGATCCGGATCGCCCGGGCCGGCCCCGACGAGCAGCACGCGTCCCTCCGCCGGCGCCGCCTGCTGGCGGTCGAGCCCGGCGATGAGGGCGTCGCGGTCCGCGTCCTGCGGAACCCTCTCCGGCGTGGCGAAGGCGAGGTCGGTGAAGCGCTGCCAGAAGGCGCGGCGGAGCCCGAAGGCCGCGCCCCGCGCCTGGACCAGCGGACGCCAGTCGCGCGCCGCCTCGGCCCAGGCCTGCAGGCCGCGCGGCAGCAGCGCCTCGATGCGGGCGCGCACCGCCTGGCCGAAGACCGGCGCCGCCCCGTCGGTCGAGATGGCGACGAGCAGCGGCGAGCGGTTGACGAGGGCGCCGAACTGCGCGTCGCAGAAGGCCGGACGGTCGACGACGTTGACGACGGCGCCGGCGGCATGGGCGGCCGCGGCGAAGGCCGCTGCCTCTTCGTCGCTCTCGACGTCGGCGACGGCGAGCGCGGCTCCGGCGAGGTCGGCCAGCTCCCAGCCGCGCGCGTGGATATTGACGGCGCCGCCGTCCGACGCGGCGACGTGATGGAATCGGCCTGGTGATCCCGGCGCGAAGACGTGCAGGTCGGATCCGGCTGCGGCGAGGAGTTCCGCCTTCCAGGAGGCGCCCTCGCTGTCGCCGGCGAGGACCACGCGCCGCCCCCGCAGCTTGTGGAAGAGCGGCAGCGTGGCGATGGCACCGATGCGCGGCGGTTCTGTACCGCGCGGCGCGGCGGACGCTGTCATGGCGGGCCCTGACGGTGGCGAACGGGGATCACGGGCCGGTGTGAGCCGGCGCAACGATCTTGGCGAGGGGCCCGCGACGGCGCAAGGGCTCCACCCGGATCGGCCCGCCTGCGCGTCATGTCGCGCCACCGTCTCCAATTTGCACTTGAACAGAACTGCGAAAACCCGTAACCGACCGCCCACCGCGGGCACGCCCGTATTTTGGCAGCCGAAGGACCACGACCGATGGCCAAGGAAAAGTTCGAACGCACGAAGCCGCATTGCAACATCGGCACGATTGGTCACGTCGACCACGGCAAGACGTCGCTGACGGCTGCGA
>LNFM01003645.1_pt1 | contig 30473 bp, 32 predicted proteins | sample 596031 | NCBI WGS metagenome assembly LNFM01 (sample SAMN04254537, study PRJNA301005) | activated carbon metagenome | isolation source: dual media filters at the Ann Arbor, Michigan drinking water treatment plant | place: USA: Ann Arbor
CGTATCGATGGGGGTGCCGGTCAAAGGCGGTTCGATATCCGGCGGCATCGTGAGAGCCGCACCCGAGACCGAACCGCGGCCGCCCAGCATTTCGGCTTCAGGCGTTTTGACCGGCTCTTCGGCTTCGAACGCAGCAACATCGTGGGCGCCTTCGGCAACATTTTCGGGCTCCACCTCCGGCTTCGGTGCCTTTTTCTTCACAGCCTTCTTTTTCTTCTTCGCGACTTTCTTTTTCTTCGCCTTTTTCTTGGCTGTCTTTTTCACGGTCTTCTTGGGAGCTTCAACCGCAGGCGCCGACTGGGCTGCCGGCTCTTTCGGCGCGGCAGCGGTTTCCTGCGTGCCGGGAAGCACGGCGCGAGGGGCCGGATTCTCATAGTTCCGCAGAAAAGTGGGCACCCAGGACTTGCGGGCGGGCTTGGCCTCGGCGGTGGGCGTTTCGGCGGGAGCCTGAGCATGCTGCGCGGCGGCAGAGCCCGCGCCAAGCATCAACGCCGAAAGAACCAGGAAAAGGCACAGAATAGAACGCATACACAACCACCAAATACACGGCGTTACTCGACAGAATTCACGCTGATGTGTTTTATCGGCCAAAAAGCGGCCTGCGCGCGGCGAGGCGCAAAAACACCAATAATACTTTTGTCTAGGAACCAAGACTCCGCCGCCTTGCGCATGGAATAGGTGTGTTCGGGTGCCGGGAACGAGCGGTCGCGGACCTCCGCCGCATAGCCCTCGATGGCGCCCCGGATGTGATCCTTCAGCGAGCCATACTTCTTCACAAATTTCGGCACGCGCTCGTTGAGGCCCAGCATGTCCTCCATGACGAGGATCTGGCCGTCGCAGACCGACGACGCGCCGATGCCGATTGTCGGGGCCTTGGTGATCTGGGTGATCTTCGCGGCGAGCGGCTCGGCCACCGCCTCGACGACAATGGAGAAGCAACCGGCTTCGTCGACCGCGCGCGCATCGGCCAGGATGCCTTCCCACTCCTTCTCGTCGCGGCCCTGCGCCCGGAAGGTGCCGAGCGTGAGGATGGATTGCGGCGTGAGGCCGATATGGCCCATGACGGGCACGCCGCGCTCGGTGAGGAAGCGGATGGTCTCGGCCGTACGCACGCCGCCCTCGACCTTCACCGCTCCGGCGCCGGTTTCCTTCAGCACGCGCACAGCATTGCGGAACGCATCCTGCGGCGAGGATTCGTAGGAGCCGAACGGCATATCGATAACGACAAGGGCGCGCTTGGAGCCGCGGACGACGGCCTGACCCTGGATGATCATCATCTCGAGCGTGACGGGCACGGTGGTTTCCATGCCGTACATCACATTGCCGAGACTATCGCCCACGAGCAGGAGCTCGACGAGATCGTCGGCGATGGCGGCCGTATGCGCATGATAGGCCGTCAGGGTGACGATCGGCTCGCCGCCCTTGCGCGTGAAGATTTCGGGCGCCGTGATGCGCCGGACGGGGCCTTGAACCGACATGGTGCCTCCTTCCAGGGACCGTGGAGCGGTCCGCGGGCCGCTGGCGAGAGCACAAGCATGCTTCTTCGCCAGACGGCAATGAGATTGTTCCCCTCAGGGTAAACCGCAATGGGCTCCCACTGTTTATCCTCCGGTGAAGGGTGGGCTTGCGCCACCTCCATGGGTTGCTACACTCCCCTCAACTGTAAATCGTTGGGGGCTGGCGCGGCCCGTATAAGGCCTGCGGCCGCCCTCCGAAGGAATAACGGTGGACGACCGTGCTCCGCGCCCGATGGCTGCGGCGCAGCCTGTTGGCGCGCAGCAGACCATCCGCCGGGCCGAGGCGCTGTATGCAGCCCTCGACCTCGGCACCAACAATTGCCGCCTCCTGATCGCGCGGCCGATCTGGGACGGCTTCCGCGTCGTCGACGCTTTTTCCCGCATTGTCCGGCTTGGCGAAGGGCTCGGCGGCACAGGCCGCCTGTCGCAGGAGGCGATTTCCCGCGCCATCGCCGCACTGAAAATCTGTCACGACAAGATTGCGGCGCGCGGCGTCAAACGCGCCCGGCTCATAGCCACCGAAGCCTGCCGCGCGGCCGACAATGGCGCGGAATTCTCCGCGCGCGTGCAAGCGGAAACCGGGCTCGAACTCGAGATCATCGACCGTGCGACGGAGGCGCGCCTCGCGGCGCTCGGCTGCGCACCGCTGGCGGACCCGAACGCCGACGGCGTTCTTCTGTTCGACATTGGCGGCGGCTCTTCCGAACTAGTATGGCTCGACCGGCCGCGAAACGGCTATGGCGGCGAGCCGCGCATCCGATCGTGGATGTCGCTGCCTCTGGGGGTCGTCACACTCGCCGAACGGCATGGCGGCGTGGACGTGACGCACGACATGTTCGAGGAAATGGTGCGGGACGTTCTGCCGATGCTCGATGAGTTTCCGGAAAAGGACGCGCTGGCGAAGGCCTGCCCCAAGCTGCACATGCTTGGCACATCCGGCACCGTGACGACGCTGGCGGGCGTACATATGGAATTGCCGCGCTACGACCGCCGCCGGGTCGACGGCGCGTGGCTGACGAACAGCGAGATAGACATCGTGACCGCGCGCCTGAGAAACATGAGTTATGACGACCGGGTGGCAAACCCCTGCATCGGGAAAGAACGCGCCGACCTCGTTCTGGCGGGCTGCGCCATTCTCGAAGCCTTCCGCCGCACCTTTCCCACCACGCGGCTGCGCGTGGCGGACCGGGGACTGCGCGAAGGCATGCTGATCGATCTCATGCGCGCTGACGGGGTGTGGCGCGGACCGAGGTACAGACAATGAGCCGCAAGGGCGCCGCGGGCGGCACCACCAGCGGGCGCGACATGACAAAGCGCCTGAAGACCGCGAAGAAGCGCACGACCTCGCAGCAGATCTGGCTGGAGCGGCAGATCAACGACCCTTACGTTGCGCGCGCCAAGCGCGAGGGCTATCGCTCGCGCGCCGCCTACAAGCTGTTGGAAATCGACGCCAAGCACAAAGTTCTGAAGCCGGGCGACCGCGTGGTCGACCTCGGCGCGGCCCCCGGCGGCTGGAGCCAGATCGCGGCGGAGAAGATCGGCGCGCCGGCGCGCGGCAAGCTTGTCGGCATCGACATTCTGGATATGGACAACGTGCCCGGGATGGAGTTCGCGAAGATCGATTTTCTCGACGACGACGCGCCGGAGAAGTTGAAGGCGATGCTGGGCGGGCCGGCCGACGTCGTGCTGTCCGACATGGCGGCGAACACGACCGGCCACAAACAGACCGATCATCTGCGCACGATGAACCTCGTCGAGGCGGCGGCGGAATTCGCCCGCGAGGTTCTTGCGCCCGGAGGACGCTTTCTTGCGAAAGTGCTGGCGGGCGGCACGGAAACCGCGTTGCTTGCCCAGCTAAAGAAGGATTTCGCCGAGGTGAAGCATGTCAAGCCCCCGGCGAGCCGCAGCGGCTCCAGCGAGCTGTACGTACTCGCGACGGGGTTCCGGGGCTAGCGCGCGTGGCGGCGCTGCTGCGCGACTGAACGGTTGGCATGGGCGCTCGCGCGGGCCAGGACCTTCTTCGCAATCCAGGCCAGAAAGGCCGCCTTCACCAGTTTGCGGATCATGGGAGTTTCTCCTTCGGGGGTTAAACCCGGGGGAGAGGCCGGAGTTCCCTACCCCCGGTCCTGCATGTTCGAAACCGGATCCGGCGCGACGCGCTTTTTCGACTTGTGGCGCGAGACTTCCGCGCCGGCATCCGGCGGCAGGCGGATAAAAGCCAGCAGGGACAACGCGGACACCCCGGCGACGGTCAGGAAGGCCCAGGTGAAATCCTCCACGGCCAGGCCGCTGGCGCCGCGCAGGCGCATCGAGGATTCGAGCGTCAATGCGCCGATGGCGACGCCGACCGACAGCGACACCTGCTGCGCGACGGAGATGAAGCTCGTGGCGCGGCTCATGCGGCGCTGATCGACATCCGAATAGCCGAGCGCATTGACGCTGGTGAACTGCAACGAGCGGAAAAATCCGCCGAGCAGAAGGATCAGCAAGATGATGCCCTGCGGCGTGTCGGTGGTGAACCAGGCCGGCATGAAGACGAAGGCGCCGCTGATGATGGCATTGACGAGAAGGACCGTGCGGAATCCGAACAGACGCAGGATCGGAGCCGCCGTCGCTTTCATCGTGATGGCGCCGGCGGCCGCGACGAAAGTCAGCATGCCGGACTGGAACGCCGTGAGGCCGAAGCCGACCTGGAACAGCAGCGGCAGAAGGAAGGGCTGCGCGCCGACGCCGACGCGGAACAGCGAGCCACCGATGACGCTGGCGCGGAACGTCGCGATCCGGAGCAGTTTGAGATCGAGGATCGGCGCCTTGGTGCGCCGCGCATGCACGACATAGGCGATGAGGCTGGCGGCACCGGTTCCGAGGATGATGAGCGTCGCGCTGAGCGGCAGGATGTCGACGCCGATCAGGGTCGCGCCCGTGACAAGGGCGGCAAGGCCGATCGCCGACAGCACGAAGCCGACCGCATCGAACTTCACATTCTTCTCGCCCCGGATGTCAGGTATGTACAATGTCGCGAGGATCAGGCCGATCATTCCGATCGGGATGTTGATCCAGAAGATCCAGCGCCAGTGATAATAGGTCGTCAGGAAACCGCCGAGCGGCGGACCGAGCACCGGCCCGATGAGCGCCGGCATGGTGAGCCAGGCGAGCGAGCCGACCATTTCGGATTTCGGCACTGTGCGGAGAATGACAAGCCGGCCGACCGGCACCATCATGGCGCCCCCCATGCCCTGCACCACGCGGGCCATGACGATCTGCTCGATGTTCTGCGAAAGGCCGGACAGCACCGACCCCAGCATGAAGACGGCGATCGCGGCCCGGAAGATCAGCCGCGCCCCGAACCTGTCGGCCATCCAGCCGGAGGCCGGGATAAACACGGCCAGGCTGAGGAGATAGGACGTCAGCGCCAGCTTCAGCCTGATGGGGTCCGTGCCGATATCGGCGGCGATGGCCGGCAGCGAGGTCGAGAGAACCGTCGAATCGAGGTTCTCCATGAACAGCGCGGCGGCGACAATGAGGGGGACGAGGGCGCGCTGTGGGAGCATGGGCGAAGGGTTATAGGGCGGATTCGCCCCCGCTCCCATAGGACGAACGGGCCGTATGCGCCCGGCCCTTCCCCCCGGCCCGACCCCATGATAGGAACCCTCGCCAACTCCCCGGAGCGGCCCAGACTCGCGCACGAGCGCCGGGCTTCCGCTTACCCGAGAAAAGGATTGGCATGGCCCGCCTCATCACCACGGCCTTCGGCCCCGAAGCTCTCACTTTCGACGACGTCCTGCTGCGCCCCGGCCCGTCCGAGGTCATGCCCAGCGAAATCGACATCCGCTCCCGGGTGACGAAGACCATTTCGGTCAACCTCCCCATCCTCTCCTCCGCCATGGACACGGTGACGGAAAGCCGCCTCGCCATCGCCATGGCGCAGGCCGGCGGCATGGGCGTGATCCATCGCAACCTGACGCCGGAAGAACAGGCCGCGCAGGTGCGCGCCGTGAAGAAGTTCGAGAGCGGCATGGTCGTGAACCCGGTGACCATACATCCGGACCAGACGCTGGCCGACGCCTTCGACCTGATGCAGCGCTATTCGATCTCCGGCATTCCGGTGGTGGAGCGCGGACCGAACGGCAAGTCCGGCAAACTGCTCGGCATCCTGACCAACCGCGACGTGCGCTTCGCCACCAATCCGCGCCAGCCAGTCGCCGAGCTGATGACCAAGGACCGGCTCATCACCGTCCGCGAGAACGTCGAGCAGGCGGAAGCCAAGAAGCTGCTCCATCAATACCGCATCGAGAAACTGCTCGTCGTCGACGAGGAATTCCGCTGCACCGGCCTCATCACGGTAAAGGACATCGAGAAGGCCGTCACCAATCCCCTCGCCAACAAGGACGAACAGGGCCGCCTGCGCGTCGCGGCGGCATCGACCGTCGGTGACGCCGGCTTCGGCCGGACGGAGCAGCTGATCGACGCGGGCGTCGACCTTGTCGTGATCGACACGGCGCACGGGCATTCCGCGCATGTGCTGAAATCCGTCGAACGCGTGAAGAAGCTGTCGAACTCCGTGCAGGTGATGGCCGGAAACGTGGCGACGGCGGACGCGACCAAGGCGCTGATCGACGCCGGCGCGGACGCGGTGAAGGTCGGCATCGGCCCCGGCTCGATCTGCACCACGCGCATCGTCGCCGGTGTCGGCGTTCCGCAGCTGACGGCGGTCATGGAATCCGCCGAGGAAGCCGCGAAGCACGGCGTTCCGGTGATCGCCGACGGCGGCATCAAATATTCCGGCGACCTCGCCAAGGCGATCGCCGCCGGCGCGTCCGTCGCGATGGTCGGCTCCCTGCTCGCGGGCACCGAGGAAAGCCCCGGCGAAACGTTCCTGTATCAGGGCCGGAGCTACAAATCCTATCGCGGGATGGGCTCGGTCGGCGCCATGTCCCAGGGCTCCGCGGACCGCTATTTCCAGCAGGACATCAAGGACAGCCACAAGCTGGTGCCGGAAGGCATCGAGGGCCAGGTGCCGTATAAGGGACCGCTCGGAAGCGTGCTGCACCAGCTCGCCGGCGGCCTGCGCGCCTCGATGGGCTATGTCGGCGGAAAAACGATCCCGGACTTCCAGAAGAAGGCCGAGTTTGTCCGCATCTCCGGCGCGGGCCTCAAGGAAAGCCATGTTCACGACGTGGCCATCACGCGCGAAAGCCCGAACTACCCGACGAGGATGTAAGCGATGAGCGCACAGGCTATCCTGCTTCCCGTTTTCGCGCAGGTGGCGCTGACGTTTTTCCTGATGTTGTGGATGGCGCGGGCGCGGTTTGGCGCGGTGCGGGCGGGCCATGTGACAGCGGCCGAACTGAAACGCGACTGGACGAGCTGGCCGGAACGGCCGACGCAGATCGCGGCCGCCTACCACAACCAGTTCCAGCTCCCGGTTCTGTTTTATGTACTGGTGCTGATCGCGCTCATCACGACGCAGGCGGATTTCCTGTTCGTCGTATTGTCGTGGCTGTTTGTGGTCCTGCGCGTCGTCCACGCCTATGTGCATACCGGCAAGAATGAGATACGGGCACGTTTTCGGGTGTTCGCGCTCAGCGCGACCATCCTTGTCGTGATGTGGCTATATGTATTTCTGAAACTTATGTTCGCGTTCTGACGCATGCAGGCCGATCTTCAATCCATGCTCATTCTCGCCGCGACCGTAATCGCCGGCAGCGCGTTTCTTGTCACCGGCATGCGCATGCACGCCAATATCGACACGGTAACCGGCATACTTGCGGCAAAAGGCATTCCCTATCCGCGTTTCGTGGCGATGTCCGGCGCAGCCATTGAAGTGTTTCTCGGCGGCCTCATGATCATCGGCGTCTGGCTTCCGATCATCTCCATCGCGCTCGCTGTGTTCGTGCTCGCGGCGACCGCGATGGTGCACGACTTCTGGCGGCAGACCGGAGTGCAGAGAGAGACCGACATGGGTATCGCGATCGCCAACCTCATCATGGTCGGCGGCCTTCTCGGACTCGCCGCGGCAACACTATGAAACACGCCGCACACGCCGCCGCCGCCATCGAAATCCTTACAGACATCGAAGGGCGCAAAAGGCCCATATCCGACGCGTTGAAGGACTGGGGCCTGGCGCACCGTTTTGCCGGTTCCAAGGACCGCGCGCAGATCGCCAGCCTCGTCTACGACGTGCTGCGTTCGCGCGCCTCGCTCGCATGGCGCATGAGCGCCGAGACCCCCCGCGCGCTGGTGATCGGCGCGCTGGCCTTTGTCCGGGGGATGAGTGCGCAGGAGATCGCGGCGAGTTTCGCGGACAGCCCGCACGCGCCAGCCGCGCTGAACGATGCCGAACAAACTGCGCTGACCGCCGGCAAACTCGACGGCGCGCCGGACTGGGTACGCGGCGACTACCCGGAATGGCTCGATGCGCATTTCGCGCGCGCCTTCGGCGATGCGCGCGCGAACGAAGGCGCGGCACTGGCGCAGCGCGCGCCACTGGATATGCGCGTCAATACGCTGAAGGCATCGCGCGACGAGGCGCTGAAAGAGCTTTCGCATCTTTCAGCGACGGCCACGCCTTTGTCGCCCTACGGAATCCGCATTCCCCTGCTCCCGGACGGCCGCGGGCCGCCCGTGCAGTCCGAACCCGCTTTCATCAAGGGGCTTGTTGAAGTGCAGGACGAAGGATCGCAACTCGCGGCGCTGATCGCCCATGCCGCGCCGGGCGGACAAACCATCGATTTCTGCGCGGGCGCGGGCGGCAAGACGCTCGCGCTGGCGGCGAGCATGGAGAACAAGGGCCAGATCTTCGCGCATGACAGCGACATCCGCCGCCTGAAGCCGCTGCACGAGCGGGCGGAACGCGCCGGCGTGCGAAACCTGCAGATACGCTCACCGCGCGGGAAAGAGTATGTGCTGGCCGACCTTGCCGGACGCGCAGACCTCGTTGTCGTTGACGCGCCGTGTACGGGCACCGGGACCTGGCGGCGCAACCCGGACGCCAAATGGCGCATGCGCCCCGGAGCGCTTGAGGTTCGACAGAAGGAACAGGACGAGGCGCTGAACGGCGCCGCACCGCTTGTGAAGCCGGGCGGACGGCTCGTCTACATTACCTGTTCGCTGCTGCCCGAAGAGAACGAGGACCGGCTTGCCGCTTTCGGCGCGAAGCATCCGGATTTCAAGCCTGTCGCCGCCCGGGACGCAGCTACGGCAGCCGGGCTCGGTGCGCTCGGCGAATATGCGAATGCGGATGGATCGGCTTTGCTGCTGACGCCGCGCCGGACCGGCACGGACGGTTTCTTCGTCGCCGTCATGCGGCGTGAGTGATTTCCGCTGCGCCGGCAGGCTGCCAATCGGCCGTCTGTACGGTTGAGAATTCGACCATCCACGGACCGGGTATCGCGCCTGCAGGAGGCGCCGGCAGTTCGAGCAGTGCCCTGTAATCTTCATGCGGCATCAGCCGCGCGCCAAGCTGTTCGACCCATCCGCCGAGCGTCTGATGGTCCACGGCTGTGACGCCCCAGCTTTCGAGATGCTGGTAGAGGCTGAGGATCGCGAGCTTCGAGGAATCGTTCGCGGTGTGGAACATGCTCAGCGCCGAAAACACAGGGCCGAGCGAAACACCGAACAGACCGCCGACGAGATTGCCCTCGCCGTCCCATACCTCGACCGAATGCGCGTGGCCGGCCTCGTGCAAATCCTGCATTTTCTTCCGCATGACGGGATGCAGCCAGGTGACATGAAGCGTGCGGCGCGGCGCGGCGCAGGCGAGCGTGACCTCGGCAAAAGCCTGATCCATCGTGACGCTGAACGGCGACTGCTTCATCGTGCGGCGGAAGCGGCGCGGAACATGCACGTCCTTCAGCAACATCACGGCGCGCTGCGGCGGAGCCCACCATTTGAAGGGGCCGAAATGCGACATCTGGTAGAAGCCGGCCTTCATGCCGGCGAGAATGCCGTCGACCGAAGCATCGTGAACCGGGCCGCCATAGCCGGCGGGGCGCTTCCAGATAGAGGTTGGCCCGGGGATTTTCGGGCCCGGAACGGCCAGCCGCCAAAGGGTTTCGCCCAGCAGAAACGGCATTTCGGGCAGGCGCTTCGGCCGCAACCAGAAGATAATGCCCGTCGCATAGCGGCGAAGGCGGTCCGTCAGAGGCTCGGAAAAGCTCTCGGCGGCCGAAAGATCGAGGTTACCCAAAGGCTTCATGAAACACGCAACGCACACACAACGATCAGGCGTAGAATACCCCGATTGCGGCATGCTTCTCTATGCCATTGGAAAGTTAATGCTTATTGGCTTAACGGCGCTAACGAAGGCGTAATTTCCGGGGAATCCGGCCCTTGCGGCACCGAAGCCGTTGCGGTGCGACGGGCTTTGACTTAACCCCTTGCCATGACAGCCGCTCCTTCGCACGACCGCATCCTCATCATCGATTTCGGGTCCCAGGTGACCCAGCTGATCGCCCGCCGGGTGCGCGAGATCGGCGTCTATTGCGAAATCGCGCCGTTCCAATCCGCCTCCGAGGCCTTCCAGAAACTCGCCCCAAAGGGCGTGATCTTTTCCGGCGGCCCGGCCTCCGTCCCCGAGGCTGGCTCGCCGCGCGCCCCGCAAGAGGTGTTTTCGGCAGGCGTGCCGATCCTCGGCATCTGCTACGGCCAGCAGACGATGGCGCACCAGCTCGGCGGGCATGTCGAGGGCGGCCATGCCGCGGAGTTCGGCCGCGCCGATGTCGAGATCGTCCAGCCCTCGGCCCTGTTCGCCGGCGTTTGGGAGCAAGGCAGCCGTCATCCGGTCTGGATGAGCCACGGCGATCGCGTGACGCAGCTGCCCACCGGGTTCTCGGTCAAGGCGACGTCCGAGAACGCGCCTTATGCAGTGGCCACCGACGAGGGCCGCCGCTTCTACTCCACGATGTTCCATCCCGAAGTCGTGCATACACCGGACGGCGCGAAGCTTCTTCGAAACTTCGTCGTCGATATCTGCGGCTGCACGCCGGACTGGTCGATGGCGGCCTATCGGGAGGAAGCGATCGCGAAGATCCGCGCGCAGGTCGGCAAGGGCCGCGTGATCTGCGGGCTTTCTGGCGGCGTCGACTCCTCGGTCGCGGCGATCCTGATCCACGAAGCCATTGGCGACCAGCTCACCTGCGTCTTCGTGGACCACGGGCTTCTGCGCAAGGACGAGGCCGAACAGGTCGTGACGCTGTTCCGCAATCACTACAACATCCCGCTGGTGCATGCGGACGCTTCGGATGTGTTCCTGAAGGAACTGGAAGGCGTCACGGACCCGGAACTGAAGCGCAAGACGATCGGCCGCCTGTTCATCGACGTGTTCGACGAAGAGGCGCGCAAGGCGGGCGGCGCAGACTTCCTGGCGCAGGGCACGCTCTATCCGGACGTCATCGAAAGCGTGTCGTTCCACGGCGGGCCGAGCGTAACGATCAAATCGCACCACAATGTCGGCGGCCTGCCCGAACGCATGAACATGAAGCTCGTGGAGCCGCTGCGCGAGCTGTTCAAGGACGAGGTGCGCGCGCTCGGCCGCGAACTCGGCCTGCCCGATGCATTTGTCGGCAGGCACCCCTTCCCCGGCCCCGGCCTCGCCATCCGCATTCCCGGCGAGATCACCCGCGAGAAGATCGGCATCCTCCAGCAGGCGGACGCGATCTATCTCGATGAGATCCGCAAGGCGGGACTCTACGACACGATCTGGCAGGCATTCGCCGTGCTGCTGCCGGTCAAGACCGTCGGCGTGATGGGCGACGGGCGTACCTACGACCATGTCCTTGCGCTGCGCGCCGTGACCTCGACCGACGGCATGACGGCGGATTTCTATCCGTTCGACATGAATTTCCTCGGCCGGACGGCGACGCGCATCATCAACGAAGTGCGCGGCATCAACCGCGTGGTCTACGACGTGACGTCGAAGCCGCCCGGCACGATCGAATGGGAGTAACCGGGCGCGCGACCGGGAGACTTCATACCCGAGGACGGAATGGCCGGCTGAAGAGCGTCAGCCACGGCGACGCGTGAAAGACACTCATCAGCGCATACATCGTCGCCATGCCGCCAAGAACATGGCCGCTGGACGAGCAGATCACATCCGGCTCTTCCAGCATCGCCGAAAACAGCGCCATTGCCGCGAAGCATGGCGAGGCCGCAAGACACAGAAGGCCGCCCGGGATTCGCCCCCGTTCAGGCCGCGCTGTATTCGTCATGACGCCGCCACCAGACGCCGGTCTCGTTACGCCCCTTCGGCGCACGGTCGAGCCATTGGTACATGCCCCACAGGCCGTCGACTCCACGCGAGTAGCTGGAATAGGTGTGATAGACCACGCCGTCCTCCATTGCGAACGCGCTGACGCCGGGCCGCTCGCGGATATAGGTCGCGCGGTCCGTGCCCGACATGCGCGCGAACTGGGTGGCGCCATCCGGCGTGGCGCGCGACGCGATGTCGGCCTCTTCGGGCGACGCCGCGGGTTCGCGGCGGTAGTTGTACTCCGCGCCGCCATTTCGTTGCTGTTCTTCGGGGATGAAGACGGCGAAATCGAAGTTGAAATCGCTGCCGAACGAGGACGCCCACGGAAAGTTCCAGCCCATCCGCTGCTTGTAGGCCTGCAGTTTCGGCAACGGCGCGCGGGAGATCGCCGTAAAGGCGACATCGTGGTTCTCGAGATGCACGAAAATACCGTTGAAGCCGTCGGCAATGGACGAACAGGAAGGACAGCCCGCCGTGTAGTCCGGCCCGAACATGAAGTGATAGACGAGCAGTTGCGAGCGCCCGCGGAAAAGGTCCGCAAGCGAGGCCGCCCCCTCGCCGGTTTCAAACCTGTAGTCCCTGTCGATCCGCACCCAAGGAAGCTCCTGCCTTTTCCGGGCGAGCTCGTCGCTGCGGCGCGTGAGTTCCTTTTCCTCACCGAGCAGCGCAATCCGCGCTTTCAGCCATTCATCCCGCGAAGCCACATGATGTTGCATGATCCGGTCTCCTCTCATCGACTGGCCCCTATATTCAACTACACGGTTGAATATAGGGGCGGCCGCCAATTAGTCAACCATTCGGTTTAATATAGAAGACCGTGGGAAACGCGTCAGAGACGCGCCTCCAGGATCAGGTTGAACGGCGTCGCCAGCGCGCGGCGGAAGCGGGTGAACCCCGCCTTGCGGAACACCCGCGCCAGTCGCGCCTCGCCGGCCTGGGCGCCGAGCACCATGCGGCCGCCTTCGGAGATCGCGTGCGCGCAGCAGATCGTCGTCGATGCGGCGTAGTACAGACGCGCGACCGGCGAGATGTTGTCCTCGACCTTGTCGTTCGCGAACGGCTCGACCAACATCACCGTGCCGTCCGGCGCAATGGTCTTCGCGGCGTGCTCGGCAGCCGCGAGCGGATCGCCCATATCGTGCAGACAATCGAAGAAGCAGATGAGACCGTAGCCGGTACCGGGGAAATTTTCGGCGCGGGCGGGTTCGAAACTCGCGCGCCCGGAAACCCCCGCTTTCTCGGCGAGTTCCCGAGCCGTCGTTACGGAGTCCGGATGTGTGTCGAAGCCGTGGAACGCCGATGCGGGGAACGCCTCAGCCATCAGCACAGTCGAATGGCCGTGACCACAGCCGATATCGGCAACACGCGCGCCAGCCTTGAGCTTGGCGACAACACCGTCGAGCGCCGGTAGCCATTCCGGGACGAGGCTGCTGCGATAGGCGTTGCGGTAGAACGCGGCGACGCCGCAGGCGAGCCGCCCGTCGTGATCGCCCCACGGAACGCCTTTGCCGGTGCGGAACGCTTCCACGGCCTTGTCCTCGTCCGCCCACATGGAGGCCGGAACGGCCCAGGCATTGGGGATGAAGGCCGGACTGTCCTCGTCGGCGAGAACCAGCGCCTGTTCCGACGTCAGTTCGTAGGTTTCGCTTGATGCATGATAGGTGGCATAACCGCCCGCGACCTGCGAATTCAGCCATTCGCGCACATAGCGCTCGGCGCAGCCCGCTCGACGGGCGACTTCGCGCGAACTCAGCGGCCCCGCGCCTGCCATCGCCTTGTACAGACCGAGCCTGTTGCCGAGGCTGATCATGATGCCGCCATAGCCGGACGAAAGATCGCCGATGGCGCGCGTGACCAGGGCATCGAGCTTCGCCTGGTCGACCTGTTTCGGATTTACATGTTCCATGACCGCACTCCCTGAACTGGATTGAGTGCGGCAAAACTCGCAGGCCGGGGCGACGGGCGGCAGAGGCGGACGGTCCACAAACGGGCCATTTGTGCCACTGCCCCGCCCGGCGCTAGTCTTCGGCGACACACCGGAAACATCACCCATGTCTGCCCAAACCAGCGCGGCCGGTTCCGAACCGCTGCATGTGAGCCTTCTGGCGATCCCCGAGGCGGTGGTCTCCACCCTCACCGGCATTTTTGACGTGATGAACGCGTTTTCGATGATGCCGGGAATGGGCGACGCGCCGTTCCATGTCGAGATCGCGGGCACGCGGAGCGGCCCGCTCGAACTCGCCAGCCGGGTGCCGATCACCGTGCAGCGCGCCATCGGCACCATCGAGCGCACAGACATCGTGATCGTTCCCTCGGTCCTCCTCGCCGCCGAAGGCTGGAAGACCGGGCGCTATCCCGAGCTCGTCGACTGGCTCAGCGCGATGCACCGCAAGGGCGCCCTGCTCTGCTCGGCCTGTTCCGGCATTTTCCTGCTGGCGGAGACCGGGCTGTTCGACCGCGTGCCTGCGACCGTGCATTTCGGTTATGCGAGAACTTTCGCGGCAACCTACCCGCAAATCCCGCTCAATCCGGAGCGGGTGCTCGTCATTGGCGGCGAGCGCGAGGAACTGATTACCTCCGGCGCGTCGATGACGTGGCACGACCTCGTTCTCTACCTGATCGCCCGCCACGCCGGCGCCACCGCGGCCCAGAGCGTGGCGCACATGTTCGCGCTGCAATGGCACCAGGACGGCCTTGCCCCCTACATCATCTTTGAAGGCCGCACCGACCACGGCGACCTGCCTGTCCAGACGGCGCAGGACTGGATCGCGACCCACTTCTCCGTCGCCAATCCCGTCGAGGAGATGATCCGCCGCAGTGGGCTTGCCGAGCGCACCTTCAAGCGGCGGTTCACCGGTGCGACGGGATTGAGTCCTGTCTCATATGTACAGAGGATCAGGATCGAGGAAGCCAAGCGCCGGCTGGAGCGCACCGAGGCCTCCGCCGACGAGATCAGTTGGCAGGTCGGCTATGAAGACGCCGCCTTCTTCCGGCGGTTGTTCAAACGCACGACCGGGCTGACGCCGGGAGCTTATCGGAAGCGTTTCCAGGTGCCGAGATATGAGGCGGTGCGTTAACGCGAATATTGTTTCGAGCTGCACACACCTGCTATCGAGACGCTCCCGCAAGGAAAAAGCATGACCACCACCCTCTACGGCATTCCGAACTGCGACACCGTCAAGAAGGCGCGGACCTGGCTCGACAAGGCCGGCGTGAAATACGTCTTTCACGACTTCAAGAAGGACGGCGTCGACAAGAAGCAGCTGAAGGACTGGGCCGACGCGGCAGGCTGGGAAATCCTGCTCAACAAGGCCGGCACGACGTTTCGCAAGCTGCCGGACGAGGACAAGGAAAACCTGACGGAGGCGAAGGCACGCCGTCTGATGCTGGAAAATCCGTCCGTCATCAAGCGCCCGGTTCTGGACAAGGACGGCAGGCTGTTCGTCGGCTTCAAGCCGGACGAATACGCCGTGATCTTCGGCAAATGATCAGCGGCGCGGGATGAGGCCGTTCAGGCGGCCGTCGACCGCCGCAAGACCCAGCCCGATCATCGCCATGCCCGCGAAGTGCCGCGGCAGCAGAACCTCATTGAGGAAGGCCCAGCCGAGGAAAATCGCGGTGACCGGAATGAGAAAGGTGACGAGCGCGAGCCGCGTCGCGCCCGCCGTTTCGAGCAGGCGATAGAAAACGACATAGGCCAGCGCCGTGGAGAATGCGGCGAGCGCCAGTATGCTCGCGATCGACGGCGCTGACGGCCACGGCAAATCCCACGGCCGGTCATGGACCAGCGCCACAGGCAACAGCAGCAGCGACGATCCGATCACCTGCCCCGTCGCGGACACGATGGGCTTTATTCCGAGCCGCTTGAAGCGGCGGCCGAACACGGCCGCGAAGCCATAGGAAATCGACGCGCCAAGACAGGCGAGCTGCGCCAGCACGTTGACGCCAAGATCGTGCAGAACGTCGGGGCCCATCATCACCGCAACGCCGACGATGCCGAGAATGACGGCCGCAAGCCGGCCTCCCGTGAGCCGCTCGTCCGTCGTGAAGACATGCGCAACGACAATGGTCGCAAGCGGCGTCGTCGCATTCAGGATGGAAGCCAGCCCGCTGGCGATATGGGTTTGTCCCCACACGAGAAGGCTGAACGGAATCGCGTTGCCGATGAGACCCATGATGACGAAGGCCAGCCAGGCTTCGCGGGAGGCCGGCATGCGCTGGCCCATTGCATGTACAATCACAAGCAGAAGAAGTGCCGCGAGCCCGACCCGCAGGCAGACGAGCGTGAAGGGCGGCACTTCCGCAACGGCAACGCCGACGAAGAAGAACGATCCGCCCCACAGCACCGAGAGGAACAGAAGGAGCGCCCATTCCATGAGGGTCATGGAGCGGGCGGAAGCCGGTTGCGTCACGGGGAGTTATCCGAATGAAGCGCCGCTATAGCCCGTAGAGCGGGCGCCGCCCATCCCGTTTCTTGCGGTCAAACGATCAGGACGCTTCCGCGATCTCCTGCGACAGACCGAAGCCCGACGCATTGCGCGCCGGACGCGGCATCGGCCCGAAGTAATTGCCGAGCTGCATGAAGGGACGCGGGTGGTTCACCACGAGATCGAGCCGCTGCAGGAGCGACTTCGCCGAAAACGGCTTCACCAGCATTTCGTTGACGCCCATCTGCATCGCCTGCTCGATGCGATGGCGTTCGGTGTGCGCGGTCATCAGAATGATCGGCACGGTGGCCTGCGGCGAGGTTTCGGGGTTGCGGACGAGGCGGATCATCTCCGCGCCGTTGAGCATCGGCATTTCCCAATCGACCAGCAGCACGTCCGGCTTGAACTGCTGCATGACCTCGAGGCCCTGCGCGCCGTCGCCGGCCTCATAGACCCGCTGCACGCCGAAGCCGATGAGAAGGCTGCGGACGATCTTGCGCAGATAGGCGTCATCGTCGACGACGAGGACCGCAATCTGGCTGAACGGCGATGGTGTGGACACAGAGATTCCCCCAACGGTCTTTTATCGCCGCAGGCCCCTTAGCGATGGGTGAATCCGGGCACTCAAAAGCCGCCGAGAGCGTTCCTATCTGGGGGCGACGGAGGAACCATGAAGAAGCCGGTTGTCGTCACCCTGCCCCACCAGCACACGAAAGCCGAGGCAACGAAGCGAATTCGTGAGGGATTAGAGAAGGTTAAGCCGCAGATTGCGGGTTACGTCTCGACGATGGAAGAACGTTGGGACGGCGACGACCTGAACTTCCGCATCGTCACCATGGCCCAGGAGGTGACGGGCCGAATCGCGATCATGGACCAGTCGGTCCGGATCGAGGTCGATCTGCCGTGGATTCTCGCGGCCATCGCCGAGAAGGTTCGGGGCCAGATCGAGAAAAAGGGCGGCCAGATACTGCTGGAGAAGAAATAGTTCAGTCGCCGATGATCTCGTGGCGGATTTTCGTGCCGCGCTTCATGCCAATGCGCGCGGCGGTGCCGGCCGGGACCTCAAGCACATAACGGACATTGACTCCCGCATCGATGGCGCGAGTGGACAGCGGCGTCGTGCGCTCCTCGACCCGGTGGACCGTGCCGTCGGCGCGGATGAAGGCCATGTCGAGCGAAACGTAGGTATTCTGCATCCACATCGAGACCGGCTGTTCGCCCCCGAAATCGAACAGCATGCCGTGGTCGGCCGCGAGTTCGCGCCGGAACATGAGCCCCCTCGCCCGTTCGGGATCGGTATCGGCGACTTCAACCTGGAATGTATGGCTGCCGCCCGCCGTCTCGACGACAAGCGGCGTGAGATCGGCCGCGCCCGCCGACGCCGCAGACAAAAATGCCGCGGCGAGCGCCGCGGCAAGAATGCGTATCAGCGATGTCAGTGCGAAACCGGCAACTGATTCGGACCGTCGGGCAGAACTTCCGCCGCCATCAGACCCTTCGACCCGTCGCCGTAGCGCACAAGCACGGTCTGGCCGGGCTTCAGTTCGGTGAGTCCGTACCGGCGCAGCGTTTCCATGTGCACGAAGATGTCCGGCGTGCCGGGACCGCGAGTCAGGAAGCCGAAGCCGCGTAGACGATTGAACCACTTCACCTCCGCCCGCTCGAGCCCGCTGGTCGGAGTGACCGTGACATGAGTGCGGGGCGGAAGCTGGGCAGGATGCACCGCCGTCGACGAGTCCATGGAGATGATGCGGAAGGCCTGAAGACCTTTCGAACGCTCCTGGGCCTCGCAGACGATGCGCGCGCCTTCGCTCGCCGTCTGGAAACCTCCCGCACGCAAGCAGGTGACGTGCAACAGCACATCGGGCCCGCCGTTGTCGGGGATTATAAAGCCGTAGCCTTTGGCGACGTCGAACCATTTGATAACGCCAGAAACCTCGACGAGGCCAAGCGGCTGTTCGCCACTTGTATCGTCAGTCTCCAACGGTCCCAGCCCCGCCTGGCCGTGTAACCCGTCTCTCATATTTTTGCCGCTACTCGCTAATTGCCTCAAACACGCGAGTCTTGAATTCACGTTAATGCACCCGGGCGATCTGTCCAAAGCCAAATGCACCTCTCGCGTTGCATTCCAATCACTGTTGTCGAAATGCATCAAATACCACGCCGAGCGATGCGGGAATCACGAGGTCGGCAATCGAGTCGATCTCCGTCGGTTCGCGATTCACGACGATGAGAATCGCGCCATTACGCTTTGCAATCAAAGGCAAAGAAGCCGCCGGATAAACGACGAGCGAAGATCCGAGCGCAAGAAATACATCGGCCTCCGAGGCGAGCTCTTCCGCACGCTGCATCTCGTCGTGCGGCATCGCCTGGCCGAACGAAACCGTTGCCGATTTCACATAACCGCCGCAACTTTCGCAGAGAGGGGATTGTCCAGACTCCTCAAAGCGTTCGCGTACCCAGTTCAATTCGAATCGGCGGCTGCATGACAGGCATTTCGCGTATGTGCCATTGCCATGCAGTTCGATGAGCTTTTCCACAGGTGTGCCCGCCGCGAGATGCAAACCGTCGATGTTCTGCGTCACCACAGCCGAGAAACGGCCATCGCGCACGAGATCGGCGAGGACGTAATGGCCGATATTGGGCTTCACGCCGTGCGTTGCGTCGTCGAGAACGAATTTTCGCCGCCACGCTTCGGCACGCATCTCCCCGGACGAAATGAAGTCGCCGAAGTGAATCGGCATGTTCTTCGACCACAAGCCGCCGGGCGAGCGGAAATCCGGGATGCCCGATTCGGTGGATATGCCGGCTCCTGTAAGTGCCACCCCTCGCCCCGCTCCGGCCACGAGACGGCAAAACTCGTCTATCAGGGGCTTGAGATCGGGCTGCGAACTCATAGCTTCCAAACCGGGTCAACCATCGGATTTCTCATGCGCTATCTACACACAATGGTCCGCGTCTCGGACATCGACGCCTCGCTCGACTTCTACTGCAACAAGCTCGGCATGGTGGAGACCCGCCGCACCGAGGTGCCGGCCGGGCGCTTCACGCTGATCTTCCTGGCGGCTCCCGAGGACAAGGACGGCGCGGTTTCCAGGCGCGCGCCGGAACTCGAGCTGACCTACAACTGGGACCCGGAAGAATACGGAGAGGGTCGCAATTTCGGCCATCTCGCCTTCGAGGTCGACGATATCTACGCAACCTGCGCCAGGCTGCAGGAAGAAGGCGTGACCATCAACCGCCCGCCACGCGACGGCCGCATGGCATTCGTGCGCTCGCCGGACAACATCTCCATCGAGTTCCTGCAGAAGGGCAAGGCACTGGAGCCGCAAGAGCCGTGGTTGTCGATGCCGAACACGGGGAAATGGTGATGAGCAAGACGCTTGTTTCCACCGAATGGCTGGCGGAGCGGCTGGGCGATCCGAATGTCGCGATCGTCGATGCGAGCTGGTACATGCCGAAAAGCGGCCGCGACGCGGACGCCGATTATCTCGAAGGGCATATTCCCGGCGCGGTACGGTTCAACATGGACGAGGTCGCCGACCATACGGCCGACCTGCCTCATACAATCGCCTCTCCCGGCTTCTTTGCCTCCGCCGCCGGCGCGCTCGGGATCACGGACGAGATGACCGTCGTCGTCTACGACGGCGCGGGCCTGTTCGCCGCACCGCGTGTCTGGTGGAACTTCCACGTCATGGGCGCGAAAGATGTGCGCGTGCTCGACGGCGGCTTTCCGAAATGGAAGGCGGAAGGACGCCCGGTCGAAAGCGGCAAGCAGAAGCCGAGGCTGAAAAAGACCTTCGACGTGAATTTCAATTCCGACGCCGTCGCGCGTTTCGACGATGTGAAGGAAGCGCTGGCGCAGGGGACACAGGTGGTCGACGCGCGTTCGCCCGGCCGTTTCCGCGGCGAGGAAGAAGAGCCCCGCCCCGGTGTCGAGCCCGGCCACATGCCGGGCGCGCGCAACGTACATTACGCGAGCATCATCGAGGACGGACGGCTGAAGGCCCCGGACGAACTCAGGGCGGCGTTTGAAAAGGCGGGCGTCGATCCGGCAAAACCGATGGTGACGACCTGCGGTTCGGGCGTTTCCGCCGCCATTCTGGCGCTCGCCGTCGAGACGATGGGCAACGGCGTGCCGCGTCTGTACGACGGCTCGTGGACGGAATGGGGCAGCAACCCGGACGCGCCCAAAGAGCGGGGATAGGTTCGCCGGCCACCGGACGCGCACGGCTCGAAAGATCCCGGATAGTCGCTGCGCGATTCCGGGATGACGTGCTCAGACGGCCGCCGCCTTCTCCGCCTCCTCCGTCGGATAAATTTCGCGGGCCGCGAGGAAGCGGCCAACCGGTTCGAGCCCTTCGACCCGGTCCGCAACGACCTTCAGCATCACCAGCATCGGCACGGCAATCAACGCGCCGATGACTCCCCAGAGCCAGCCCCAGAACGCGACAGCAATGAGGATCGCAACCGGATTCATCTCAAGCCGGCGGCCGACGATCATCGGCGTGAAGAACTGGCCCTCGAGCACGGCGACACCGAAATAGATGGCCGGCGCCAGCATCGCATAGGCAAGACTCTCGAAGCTGACGAGTGCCACGGCGCCGACAAGGCATATGCCGATCAATGCGCCGAGATAGGGTATGTATGTCAGCAGCGCCGCGAGCACGCCCCACAGCAGCGGATTCGGCATGCCGATAAGCCAGAGGCCGACGCCGACGGCGGCGCCCGTCAATATATTGATGCCGGTGATGGTGAGCAGATAACGCGATACGTCACGCTCGATGTCGCGCGATATCTGTACGGCGCGCTTCTTGTCGCTGAGCGTCGGCAGGACTCGCACGAGTTTTTCGCGAAACAGATCTCCTGACGCGAGAAGGAACAGCAGAAGCACAAGCGCAAGACCTGTCTTGGCGACGACCTGCGGCACACCGGTTGCCGCGCTTTTCAAGAGGCCTGGCTCTTTCAGGATGACCTGCGTGACCCGCGGATCGTCGCTGCTCGCCATTTCATCGACCTGTTGGGACATCTGTTCGACGAAACCGAACCAGCCGCGGAAGAGAGCAATCTTCTCGCGGACCTCCGCCGCTATCCTCGGAGCATCGTCGATCAGTTCGCCGAACGGACCCGACAGCGACCAGCCGCCCACGGCCATCAGGCCGATCAGGCTGAGAACGATGACGACCGCGCTGGCGCCTTCCGGGATGCCAAGGCGCAGCAGGCCGCGAACGATCGGGCTGAGCAGGACGGACAGCATGAAGGCGAGCGCAAGGGGAATAATGAGGTCCTGCGCGAAATAGAGGGCGCCCACCAGCATGATGAGAAAAATACCGATGATGGCGATGCGAAGGACGCCCTTCGCCGATATGGCGATGGGCTCGGGAGGCGACGGTTTCCGGGCCGGAGCGCGTGGCTCTTTCTTCTTGGGTTTCGCGGGCATGAACGGCCTTCCAGCGCGGGGAAATGCCACCAGAAACGCCTGCCGACCGGCCAGCGTTCCACATGACCGGGTGTCGGGCTTGCGCCCGTGGGGCAAAACCCGCGAAATGGGTCGATCAGACCCCGGGTATCACATGACAAAATCAGAAAAAAACAAGCCGCGCGGCCCCGGCACCAAGCTGGTGTCGGCAGGGCGAGGCCCCGCGGATCAGCACGGCTTCGTCAACACGCCAGTCTATCACGGTTCGACCGTTCTCTATGCGAATGCCGACGACCTGTTCGCCAACCGCATCAAATACTCCTACGGGCGGCGGAGCTCTCCGACAATCGACGCGCTGACCGGCGCAATGAACGAACTTGAAGGTGCGCACGGCACGGTCATCACGCCGTCCGGTCTCTCCGCGACAACGACCGCCCTGCTCTCGGTGGCGCGCACCGGGTGCCACATCCTCGTGACCGACAGCGTCTATCATCCGACACGGCATTTCTGCGACACCGTGCTGAAGCGCATGGGCGTGGAGACAAGCTATTACGACCCGCTGATCGGCGCGGACATCCGTGGCCTCATCCAGGACAACACGGTGGCGGTGTTCACCGAGAGCCCCGGTTCGCTGACATTCGAAATGCAGGATATCCCAGCCATCGCAAAAGCCGCGCATGCCGGCGGAGCGCTGGTGCTGGTGGACAATACGTGGGCGACGCCGCATTTCTTCAAGCCGCTCGAACACGGCGCCGATATGTCCATACAGGCCGGAACAAAATATGTTTCCGGCCATGCCGATGTGCTGATCGGCACGATTTCGGCCAACGAGGCGGCCTGGCCGCGCCTGCGCGAAACGCACGGCGCAATGGGCCTGGTTGCTGGCCCTGACGATATTTTTCTCGCGCTGCGCGGACTGCGCACGATGGGCGTGCGGCTGAAGCAGCATGAGGAATCCGGGCTTGCCGTGGCACGCTGGCTGCAAAGGCGCCCCGAAGTCGAACGCGTGGCGCACCCTGCGCTGGAAAGCGATGCGGGGCATGCGATCTGGAAACGCGATTTCTCCGGCGCGAGCGGACTTTTCGGCGTCGAGCTGAAGCCGGTGCCGGATGCGAAATTGCGCGCATTCCTCGACGCGCTGGAGTTGTTCGGGATGGGCTACTCCTGGGGCGGGTTCGAAAGCCTCGTCGTTCCGGCCGATATGCGCTATCGGCTCCTGCCCTCTTCCTTCAAAGGCCCGCTGCTGCGTCTGCACATCGGGCTTGAAGACATCGACGACCTGATTTCGGATCTCGAAGGGGGCTTCGCCGCGATGGCCTGACCATGATCGACTACTTCGTTTCGGCTGCCGTCACTCTTTTCGTCGTCATCGACCCGCTGGGGCTGGCGCCGATATTCCTGGCGGTGACATCGGGTTTCACGCCTTCCGAACGTCGCTGGGTCGCGTGGCGGTCGTCGCTCATCGCGCTCTGCATTCTCGCCGTCTTCGGCGCCATCGGACATCTCTTGTTGCAGGCGCTTGGCATCAGCCTGCCCGCGTTCCGCATCGGCGGCGGCCTGCTACTTTTCTATATCTCGTTCGAAATGGTTTTCGGAAACCGCGCCGAGCGCAGTGCCGGCAACAGCGAAACGCGCGAACAGCAACTGCACTATCTTTCGGTGTTTCCACTCGCCATTCCGCTGATGGCGGGACCTGGTGCGATCACCGCGATCATCCTTCTTTCCGGCGAAGCGCACGGAAATCCGCTCTGGCTCGCGGGGTTATCCGCCATCGTTCTGGTGGTCGTCGGAAGCAGCCTTGCGGTTTATCTCGCCGCCGAACGCATGAACGATCTTCTCGGCATCACCGGCAACGCTGTGCTGTCGCGCTTGCTTGGCGTCCTGCTCGCCGCCCTCGCCGTGCAGTTCGTGATCGACGGCGTCCGTACAGCCTTCATGCCCCCGTCCTGAACGCGATTTCAGACGTAGAAAAACCGGCCGCGGGGGAGGCGGCCGGTCCTTCCACAACGACAGACCGCGTTATTTCGGCAGTCTGTTCTCATCCGCACCCTCGGAACCGGTGTCCTTCGCCTTGTTCGGCTGCTCGGTCACACCGCCGGACGAAGGCGCAACGCTCGAGGCGCGGCCCTGATCCATCGCGGCGCCCTCGCGCAGATTGTTCTGGTCACCCTGGGCGCTGCTCGGCGCCGTCACGCTGGGCTTCGTCGTTTCGCCGGAAGCGGAACCCGGAGCGGCCATGCCCGGCTCGCTCGATTCCTTGGCCCCCTCAATGACGTTTTCGTGGCGCGAGGCTTCATTCCCGGTCGGTTCCTTTGCAGGGCTCATTTCGGTCTGGGCCAGTGCCGGTGTAACGGCAAAGGCGGCGACGGCAGACATAAGTAGATATTTCTTCATGAGTAATCTCCCTTGCGCGGTGGTGTGGAGCCTCGGCACCGCGTTCATAGTGTCAACACACCGGAGAGACTCTTGTTCCTCGGAACAGCATAGACAAATTACTGAGCGAAACCTTCCAGCTTGAGGTATAATGCCGGTACAATGTCAAATGTTAAGGCCGGCGCTTTCGCGCCGGCCTTTGCAACATCAATAGACGTCGACGCCCGCGCCGATGCCATCGTCACCAATGCCGACGCCAACACCGATCGCGGGACCGCGGCTATAGGGGTCCGCATAGGGATCTGCATAAAGCGGAGCGGCAGGCGGCGGTCCCACCACCGCGGCGCGGCCGGTGTACAACTCGCCCGCAGGCAAAGCCGGACGCGACGAATTGATGGCGCCCTGCCACACATTGTCATCACGCTGCTCGGTCTGCGTGCCCGGCATGTTGCGGCTCGGGAACGGCGTTTCGGGACTCATCTGGGCCAAAGCGGGACCAGCAGCAAATGTCGCGGCCAGAAATGGCAATACAAAGATCTTCCTGTTCATAGGTACACCTCTCTTTTTCGCTGTTGTGCGGCGTCAGCGCGCCGCGGGTTCGGCCGCTGAGCGGCCGGTGCCGGACGGTTCGGCGCCCTGAGCCGTGGCCTGCTGCATCACGCGATCGAGATGCCGCTTATGCTCGCGCAAGGTCGGGAGAGTTTCCGAGGCCCAGGACTTCAACTGCTCGTTTCCGCCAGACTTGCTGTAGCCGGAGAAGAGAGTGATTGCCTGCTGATGGGCTTCGCTCTGGGCCTTAAGGTAGGCCTGATCGAACCGAGCCTCCGGCACCGCCTTCAGATCCTGCAGCTTCTTGATGTGCTGCGCGTCGAGCGCGTTGGGGGCAGCCGTTCCGAGCTTGTCCGCGAGATCGACGAGTTGCTTGGACGCCTTGCCATGATCCTCGATCATCTGCTCGGCGAATTCCTTCAACTCATCATTCTGTGCCTTGTCTTGCGCAACTTCGCTCGACTGAATCTCGAAAAGATTCCCGACCTGTGCCTTCTTGACGAAACTTTGATCCTTCGGCGCCAGCTCGACATGTCGAGACGGCGGTCCGGGATCCCTGCTGCCCGGCGGATCCTGCTGTGCGTACGCCAACGGAACCGTGGCGAGGGATGCCGCCGCAGCCAAAAGCATGTACTTCTTCATTAAGCGCTCCTCAATCTGGATTTCAGGATTGAGCGGCGCGTTGTAAAGAAACGCCGCCGTTCTATTTGCCAACGGCGGCGCTCCCCGGATGTTCCGGGAGATCCAGTTTGAGGATATGAAACTTTTGAACGTTCGGGAGAACGTCTGCCTTAGGCCCTCAGAACGGAATTTCGTCGTCCATCACATCGCGCATGGAGCCGCCACCGCCCGCCATCGCCGGCTGCCGGCGCGAAGGCGACGCGAAGCTGTCGCCACCGCCGCCGTAATCGTCGCCGGAGGCTCCGCCGCCCTTGCCGTCGAGCATGGTCAGAACCGAATTGAAGCCCTGGAGCACGACCTCGGTCGAGTACTTCTCGGCACCATCCTTGTCGGTCCATTTGCGGGTCTGAAGCGCGCCCTCGATGTAAACCTTCGAACCCTTCTTCAGGTACTGCTCCACGACCTTGCAGAGCGGTTCGCTGAAAATCACGACGCGATGCCACTCGGTCTTTTCCTTGCGCTCGCCCGTGCTCTTGTCGCGCCATGTCTCCGATGTGGCGAGGCTCAGATTGGCTATCGGCCTACCGTCCTGTGTGCGGCGGATTTCGGGGTCGCGTCCCAGATTTCCAACCAGAATGACCTTGTTGACGCTGCCGGCCATGACCATCTCCTGTCGCGGGCAATAAATAGTGTGCTGAGCACTCGGGGCCACCCTACGTCCCGGCCCATCCGCCTCACAACACGCGGCGGGAACGGCGCTGTAGACAACTCTTATGTTCTCTATATGTTCCTAGCATCCGCGACTCGCTGGCGCAAGGCGATCCGTGCTGTATCTGAGTTATCCTCAACATGATCGCGGCGTGCGGCCGCACTACCTGGTCTTCCTATGAGCGGCAAATCCATAAGCATTCGCGGCGCGCGCGAACATAATCTCAAAAATGTCGACGTGGACCTGCCGCGCGACAAACTGATCGTGCTGACCGGTGTGTCCGGCTCCGGCAAATCCTCGCTGGCGTTCGACACGATCTACGCCGAAGGCCAGCGGCGCTATGTCGAAAGCCTCTCGGCCTATGCACGCCAGTTCCTGGAAATGATGCAGAAGCCGGACGTCGACCAGATCGACGGCCTGTCGCCCGCCATTTCCATCGAGCAAAAGACGACGTCCAAGAACCCGCGCTCGACCGTCGGCACCGTCACCGAAATCTACGACTATATGCGCCTGCTTTGGGCGCGCGTCGGCATTCCCTATTCGCCGGCGACCGGGCTTCCCATCGAAAGCCAGACCGTCTCGCAGATGGTCGACCGTGTCATGGCGCAGCCGGAAGGCACGCGCATGTTCATCCTCGCCCCGGTCGTGCGAGGGCGGAAGGGCGAATACCGCAAGGAGATCGCCGAATTCCAGAAGAAGGGATTCCAGCGCCTGAAGGTGGACGGAAAGTTCTACGAGATCGCCGAGACACCGGTGTTGGACAAGAAATTCAAGCACGACATCGACGTGGTCGTGGACCGCATCGTCGTGCGTGGCGACATCACCTCGCGCCTATCGGACTCGCTGGAACAGGCGCTGCGGCTGGCGGACGGTATCGCCTATGCCGAGTTTGCCGACGAGAAGGAAGGAAAGAACGCCAAACGGCTGACTTTCTCGGAGAAGTTCGCCTGCCCGGTCTCGGGTTTCACGATTGCCGAGATCGAGCCGCGGCTGTTCTCGTTCAACAACCCGTTCGGTGCCTGCCCGACCTGCGGCGGCATCGGCCATGAAATGCGCATCGACCCCGAACGCGTGGTGCCGGACGAGACGCGGACGCTGAAAGCCGGCGCGATCGCGCCGTGGGCGAAATCGTCCTCACCCTTCTATGTCCAGACGCTGAACGCGCTGGCGAAGAGCTACAAATTCTCGCTGACCAAACCCTGGAACGAACTCTCCGAAGACGTGCGGGACGCGATCCTTTACGGCTCGGGCGACCGCAAGATCAACTTCGTCTATGACGACGGCAGCCGTGCCTATGAGACGAAGAAGACATTCGAGGGCGTGGTCAACAATCTCGAACGCCGCTGGCAGGAAACCGAAAGCGAGTGGGCACGCGAGGAAATCGGCAAATACATGAGCGAGGCGCCGTGCGAGGCGTGCAAAGGCGCGCGGCTGAAGCCCGAGGCGCTTGCGGTCAAGATCGACGGAAAGAACATTTCGGAGGTCACCGAGCTTTCGGTGACGGCGGCGAGCGAGTGGTTCGGCGCCCTGCCCGGCACGCTGAACGCCAAGCAGAACGAGATCGCCGGCCGCATTCTCAAGGAAATTCGCGACCGCTTGAAGTTCCTCAACGATGTCGGCCTGACCTATCTGACGCTCGGACGCGCGTCGGGTTCGCTGTCCGGCGGCGAAAGCCAGCGCATCCGGCTTGCGTCGCAGATCGGTTCCGGCCTGACGGGCGTCTTGTATGTGCTGGACGAACCATCGATCGGCCTCCACCAGCGGGACAACGAGCGGCTGCTGGAAACGCTGAAGCGTCTGCGCGACCTCGGCAACACCGTCATCGTTGTCGAGCATGACGAGGACGCCATCCGGCTGGCCGATTACGTGGTCGACATGGGCCCGGCTGCCGGCGTGCATGGCGGCGAGATCATCGCGGAAGGCACGCCCAAGGAGATCATGGAGGACCCGGACAGCATCACCGGCAAATACCTGACCGGCGAGCTCTCCATACCCATTCCAGCGCGGCGACGTGCGTTCGACAAGAAGCGGACGCTGAAGATCACCGGGGCGCGGGCAAACAATCTGAAGAACGTAACGGCGGAAATCCCGCTCGGTACGTTCACCTGCATTACCGGCGTCTCCGGCGGCGGAAAGTCGTCGCTTCTGATCGACACGATCTTCCCGGCGGCGGCCAAGCGGCTGAACGGCTCGAATGACCATGCCGGGCCGCACGACAAGATCACGGGCCTCGAACACCTCGACAAGGTGATCGACATCGACCAGTCGCCCATCGGCCGTACGCCGCGTTCGAACCCCGCCACCTATACCGGCGCGTTCACGCCCATACGCGACTGGTTTGCCGGGCTGCCGGAAGCCAAGGCGCGCGGCTATGCGCCGGGCCGCTTCTCGTTCAACGTCAAGGGCGGGCGCTGCGAGGCCTGCCAGGGCGACGGCGTCATCAAGATCGAGATGCACTTCCTGCCGGACGTTTACGTGACCTGCGACGTCTGCAAGGGCAAGCGCTACGACCGCGCGACGCTCGATGTCGATTATCGCGGCAAATCCATCGCCGACGTTCTCGACATGACAGTCGAGGAAGCCGCCGACCTTTTCAAGGCGGTGCCGTCCATACGCGACAAGATGAACACGCTGGCGCGTGTCGGCCTCGGCTACATGCATGTCGGCCAGCAGGCGACAACGCTTTCCGGCGGCGAGGCGCAGCGCGTGAAGCTGTCGAAGGAACTGTCGAAGCGCGCAACCGGGCGAACGCTCTACATTCTCGACGAGCCGACGACCGGCCTGCATTTCCACGACGTGGCGAAATTGCTGGAGGTGCTGCAGGAGCTGGTCGATCAGGGGAACACAGTCATCGTGATCGAGCACAATCTCGAGGTCATCAAGACCGCCGACTGGATCCTCGATCTCGGACCCGAAGGCGGCGACGGCGGCGGCGAGATCGTCGCGACCGGCACGCCGGAGGATGTGGCCAAAAACCCGCGCAGCCATACCGGCCGCTTCCTGAAGGAGGTGCTGGCCAGGAAGCCGAAAAAAGCGCGGCCGAAGGCGCAGGCGGCGGAATAAGGCCGAATCCGTATCCGCAAAGTCACAGCCGGCCGGGGAGTTAACCCAATCCCCGGCTGTGACACACGGATGAATGGCAACCGCCGCAAAACGGGTCTAGCACCGGTTCATGACGTCCCTGGCGATCCAGCTGCTCAACCGCTCGGACTGGCGCGGCTTCCTGGCGGGCATGACCTTTCCGCTGCTCGGAGCCATGCTGATCTACGCCACCATGCTGGCGACCGGCGCCGGCCTCCATAGCCCCGCCTTCTATCCGCTGCCGTTCGAGCCGACCGGCCGCCTCTCGGCGGCGATCTGGATCGTGCTGTTCAGCTTCTACGGCATCACGCGCTGGGCAGCGCTGAGGCATGGCGAACGGGCACGGACGCCGGTGCGGCTGGTCGAGGCGCTGATGCTGTGGGCCGTGATCTATACCTTCATCGCCGGCTCGATGAACGAGTTCTGGTTCGACGTCCTGAACGTGGGGTCGCTGTGCTTCGGCCTCTATGTCGCGTTCCGGCTCGCGCGGCTGTCGCGCTTGGTGGCGGTGTGGCTGGCGCCGACCTTCTTCTGGAAGGTGTTTGCCGTCGCGATCAGCCTCGGCCCGGTCATTGGCATCAGCTTCTTCTGAGACCACAACTGCATTCATGACGGATGTCGCGATCATCGGCGGCGGGCCGGCCGGTCTGTTCGCGGCCGAACGGCTGGCGAAAGCGGGCCTGAAGGTCGACGTCTTCGACCGCATGCCGACGCTTGGCCGCAAATTCCTGATGGCCGGACGCGGCGGGCTGAACCTCACCCATTCCGAAAACCTCGAAACCTTCCTGACTCGCTACGGCGCGGGGCAGCCGCATCTCGAAGCCGCGCTGCGCGCGTTTCCGCCGGATGCCCTGCGGGACTGGGTGGCGGGACTTGGCGAAGAGACCTTCGCCGGCTCCTCCGGACGCGTCTTTCCGAAAAGCTTCAAGGCTTCGCCGCTGCTGCGCGCCTGGCTGGGCCGACTCGCGGGACTCGGCGTGACCGTACATACGCGGCACGGCTGGACGGGTTGGGATGCCGACGGCGCGCTGCAGTTTGACACGCCCGATGGCTCTGTTGCCGTCAAACCCGGCAAAGCCACCCTGCTCGCGCTCGGTGGCGCGAGCTGGCCGCGGCTCGGCGCGGACGGCGGATGGACGGATATTCTGGCCGCCCGCCATGTCGAGATTGCGCCACTGCAGCCGTCGAACAGCGGCGTTCTGGTCGCATGGTCCGATATTTTTCGCGACCGCTTCGCGGGACAGCCGCTGAAGCGTGTGAAAGTGTCGGCTGGAGGCGCCGAGAGTTTCGGCGAAGCTATGGTGACACGGCACGGACTCGAGGGCGGCGCGGTTTACGCGCTTTCGGCTTCCCTACGCCAAGCGGTTGAGCTGACCGTTGATCTGAAGCCCGATCTCACAGTGGACGATATCGCGGAACGGCTCGCGCGCGCCTCTCGCAAGGGCGAAACGCTGACAAACATACTGCGCAAGACGCTGGCATTGTCTCCTGTACAGACGGGTCTTCTCCGCGAAGCAGTGGGCAAGGA
>LNFM01003547.1_pt1 | contig 30463 bp, 17 predicted proteins | sample 596031 | NCBI WGS metagenome assembly LNFM01 (sample SAMN04254537, study PRJNA301005) | activated carbon metagenome | isolation source: dual media filters at the Ann Arbor, Michigan drinking water treatment plant | place: USA: Ann Arbor
ACACCGACAGCTCGGCCGTGCTGCAGACCGCGGCCAAGAACAAGAAGCTGGCCTTCGGCTGGGACAGCGACATGACCGCCTACGCGCCCGAGGCGCACCTGGCCAGCGCCATCATCAACTGGGCCCCGTACTACATCCAGGCCACGCGCGAGGCGCTCGACGGCAAGTGGACCGGCGGCGGCGCCGTGTGGTGGGGCGTGAAGGAAGGCGCAATCGACCTCGTTTCCGTCAGCGACAAGGTGCCGGCCGAGACCCGCGAGCAGGTCGAGAAGATCAAGGCCGGCCTGAAGGACGGCAGCTTCAACATCTGGAAGGGCCCGATCGTCGGCCAGGACGGCAAGGAAGTGCTGGCCAAGGACGCCGTGGCGGACGACAAGTTCCTGGGTGGCGTCAACTTCTACGTCAAGGGCGTGGACGGCAAGGTGCCGGCCGGGAAGTAAGGCCGCCAGACAGGCGGTGGGCCGGTAGCCGCACCCACCGCCAACGGGTCTCCGTGTCGACGGGCCGCAGCGCAGAAGCGCAGCGGCCCGTTTTTCATTCTCCGAGCGAGCGCGCGAAGTGCGGTGCCTTCCCGCCCCTGTTCCGCCGCCCGTGATGCAAGTCACGGCGCCGAGCCCGATCGGGGCGCTGCGACACCGCTTCAGGTACCCGGTGACCGCTCAAGTCGGGGGGTCACCCACCGATATCCCACTGACGACCGACGGCGGATCGGGTCGATGTGCGCATCGACTCCTCGCCCGAGGCAACAGACACACAAGGGATACGCACATGGCCTCCATCATCTCCGTGCTGAGCACCGCCCAGATCGCCGGGCTTGCCACGAACACCATCGCCGCCTTGACGACGGAGGATTGGGCGGCGTTCGACAGTGCGCAGATCCAGGCCCTCAGCTCGGCGCAGTTCGCCGCCATCTCGACCGCCGGTGTCGCCGGTCTGGGCAGCGCACAGCTGTCGGCCTTCCAGCCCAACGTGCTGCGTGGCATGGAGACGCGCGATCTGCGCCTGCTGTCCAGCGACCAGCTCGCCGCCTTCACCTCGGACCAGATGGCGGCCTTCACCAGCACGCAGGTCGGCGCATTGACCACGTTGCAGGTCAGCACCCTGGGCAGCGAAGACCTCAACGCGCTGACCAGCGCCCAGTTCGCCGCGCTGACGACGGCGCAACTGGCCAGCTTGAGCACCAGCCAGATCAGCACGCTCGAGACCGCCGACCTGGTGGCGCTGGGCACCCACCAGCTGCGCGCGCTGACCACGGCGCAGATCGCGGCGCTGGGCTCCGACCAACTGCCCACGATGACCACCGCGCAGCTCGCGGCGCTGAGCACGGCCCAGGTGGCCGCCATTGCCACCGATGTCGTCGCCGCGCTGGACTCCGCCGACCTCGCCGCGCTGACCACCGCGCAGGTGCGCGCGCTGACCACCGACCAGATCGTCGCGCTGACCACCGACCAGATCCCGACGTTGACCACGGCCCAGATCGCCGCGCTGACGACCGCGCAGGTGGCGGCCATCGAGTCGGCCGACATCGCGGTCATGCAGACCGCCGACCTCGCCGCGCTGACCAGCGCGCAGGTGCGCGCGCTGACCACCGACCAGATCGTCGCGCTCACCACCGACCAGCTGCCCGCCTTGACGACCGCGCAGTTCGCGGCCATGAGCACCGCGCAGGTCGCCGCCATCGAGACCGCCGACATCGCGGTGATGCAGACCGCCGACCTGCGGGCGCTGGGCACGGCCCAGGTGCGCGCGCTGACCAGTGACCAGCTGGCCGCACTCGACTCGGCGCAGATCGGTTCACTGACGACCACGCAAGTGGCGGCCTTGACGACGGCGCAGATCGCAGCCCTTGGCAGCGACGACCTGAACGCCCTCACGACGGCGCAGATCGCCGCGCTGACCACCGCGCAGATCGCTAGCCTGACCACCGACCAGATCGGCACGATGGAGACCGCCGACCTGGCTGCGCTGACCACCGGCCAGGTGCGTGCGCTGACCACCGACGCGCTGATCGCGCTGACCAGCGACCAGGTGCCGACGCTGACCACGGCGCAGTTTGCGGCCATGAGCACGGCACAGATCGCCGCCATCGAGACCGCCGACGTCGCGGTGATGCAGACCGCCGACCTGGCTGCCCTCGGCACGGCGCAGGTGCGTGCGCTGACCACCGACCAGATCGTCGCGCTGACGTCGGACCAGTTGCCGGCGCTAAGCTCGACCCAGTTCGCGGCGCTGACGACGGCGCAGATCGCCGCCATCGAGACAGCGGACTTCGCCACCATGCAGACGGTGGACCTGCGTGCGCTCACCACCGCTCAGGTGGCGGCGCTGACGAGCGACCAGCTCGCGGCGCTCGGCTCCGACCAGATCGGCGCCTTCAGCACGACGCAGGTGCGCGCGCTGACCACGGCCCAGCTGTCCGCCTTGGGCAGCGACGACCTCAACGCGATGAGCACCGCGCAGATCGCGTCGCTGACCACGGCCCAGGTCGCCAGCCTGACCACCGACCAGGTGGGCACGATGACGACCGTCGACCTCGGCGCGCTGACCACCGGCCAGATGCGCGCGCTGACGACCGACCAGGTCATCGCACTCACCAGCGACCAGATTCCGACACTGAGCACGGCGCAGTTCGCCGCGCTGAGCACCACGCAAGTGGCGGCCATCGAGACCGGCGACATCGCCGTGATGCAGACCGCCGACCTCGCCGCGCTGAGCACGGCCCAGGTGCGTGCGCTGAGCACCGACCAGATCGTCGCGCTGACCAGCGAACAGCTGCCCGGCTTCACGACGGCACAGTTCGCTGCGCTGACGACCGGCCAGATCGCCGCCATCGAGACCGCCGACTTCGCGGTAATGCAGACGGCCGACCTGCGCGCCCTGACCACCGCGCAGATCCGCGCGCTGACCACCGACCAGCTCGCCGCGCTGGACTCCGCCCAACTGGCCGCCCTCAGCACCACGCAGGTGGCTGCGCTGGGCACGGACCAGCTCTCGGCCCTGGCCAGTGACGACCTCAACGCTTTCAACACCGCCCAGTTCGCGGCCCTGACCACGGCGCAGATCGCCAGCCTCGGCACCAACCAGGTGTCGACCCTGGAGACCGCCGACCTGGCCGCGCTGACCACGGCCCAGGTGCGCGCGCTGACCACCGACCAGATCGTCGCGCTGACCAGCGAACAGCTGCCGACGCTGACCACGGCGCAGTTCGCGGCCCTCAACACGGCGCAGGTGGCCGCCATCGACAGCGGTGACTTCGGCGCCATGCAGACCGCCGACCTGCGTGCACTCACCACCGCGCAGGTGCGTGCACTCACCTCCGACCAGCTGGCCGCGCTTGACTCGGCGCAGATCGGCGCGCTCAGCACCGCCCAGGTGGCCGCGCTGACCACGGCCCAGGTGGCCGCGCTGGGCAGCGACGACTTCAACGCGCTGACCACCGCCCAGATCCAGGCGCTGACCACGGCCCAGGTGGCCGCGCTCGGAACCGACCAAGTCGCTGCGATGGAGACCGCCGACCTCGCCGCGCTGACCACGGCCCAGGTGCGTGCGCTGAGCACCGACCACATCGTCGCGCTCGGCAGCGACCAGCTGCCCACGCTGGGCACCGCGCAGTTCGCCGCCATGACCACGGCGCAGATCGCGGCCATCGAGACCGGTGACGTCGCGGTGATGCAGACCGCCGACCTGGCCGCACTGACCACGGCCCAGGTGCGCGCGCTGACCACCGACCAGATCGTCGCGCTGACCACCGACCAGGTGCCGTCCCTCACCACCGCGCAGTTCGCGGCCATGAGCACGGCGCAGATCGCGGCCATCGAGACCGACGACGTGGCGGTCATGCAGACGGCCGACCTGCGTGCGCTGACCACGGCCCAGGTGCGCGCACTGACCACCGATCAGCTGGCCGCGCTGGACTCGGCGCAGATCGGCGCCTTCACCACCACCCAGGTGGCGGCGCTGACGACGCTGCCGCAGGTGTCCGGCCTGGGCAGCAACGACCTCAACGCGCTGAGCACGGCGCAGTTCGCGGCCCTGACGACCGCGCAGATCGCCGCCATCGGCACCGACCAGGTGGGCACGCTGGAAACGGCCGACCTGGCCGCCATGACCACGGCGCAGATCCGCGCGCTGGGCAGCGACCAGATCATCGCGCTGACCAGTGACCAGCTGCCCGCCTTCACGACCGCCCAGTTCGCGGCCCTGACGACGGCCCAGGTGGCCGCCATCGAGACCGGCGACTTCGCGGCCATGCAGACCGCCGACCTGCGCGCGCTCACCACCGCCCAGGTGCGGGCGCTGACGAGCGACCAGCTCGCAGCGCTGGATTCGGCGCAGATCGGCGCACTGAGCACGGCCCAGGTGGCATCGCTGACCACGGCGCAGATCGCGTCGCTCGGCAGTGACGACCTCAACGCGCTGAGCACGACCCAGATCGCAGCGCTGACGACGGCGCAGGTGCGCGCGCTCACCACCGACCAGATCGGCACGATGGAGACGGCCGACCTGGCCGCGCTGACCACGGCCCAGGTGCGCGCGCTGACCACCGACGCCATCGTCGCACTGACCAGCGACCAGCTGCCCACGCTGACCACGGCCCAGTTTGCCGCGCTGAGCACGGCGCAGGTCGCGGCCATCGAGTCCGGCGACATCGCCGTGATGCAGTCGGCCGACCTGGCGGTGCTGAGCACGGCCCAGGTGCGCGCGCTGACCACCGACCAGATCGTCGCGCTGACCAGCGAGCAGCTGCCGTCGCTCACCACCGCGCAGTTCGCGGCGCTGACGACGGCACAGATTGCCGCCATCGAGACCGGCGACTTCGCCGCGATGCAGACGGCCGACCTGCGCGCACTGACCACGGCGCAGATGCGCGCCCTGACCACCGACCAGCTGAGCGCGCTCGACTCTGCGCAGATCGGCGCCTTCGGCACCGCGCAGGTCGCGGCGCTGACCACGGCGCAGGTGTCGGCGCTGGGCAGCGACGATCTCAACGCCTTCACGACGGCGCAGTTCGCCGCCATGACCACGGCGCAGATCGCCAGCCTGACCACGCTGCAGATCGGCACGATGGAGACCGCCGACCTGGCCGCGCTGACCACGGCCCAGGTGCGTGCGCTGACCAGCGACCCGATCATCGCGCTGACCAGCGACCAGGTGCCCAGCTTCACGACGGCGCAGTTCGCCGCCATGAGCACGGCGCAGATCGCTGCCATCGAGACCGGTGACATCGCCGTGATGCAGACCGCCGACCTGGCGGTGCTGAGCACGGCCCAGGTGCGTGCGCTCACCACCGACCAGATCGTCGCGCTGAGCAGCGACCAGCTGCCGTCGCTGACCACCGCACAGTTCGCGGCGCTGACGACGAACCAGATCGCGGCCATCGAGAGCGGCGACTTTGCCGTCATGCAGACCGCCGACCTGCGCGCCCTGACCACGGCGCAGATGCGCGCGCTGACGACCGACCAGCTGGCGGCGCTGGAATCCGCGCAGATGGCGGCCTTCGGCACCAGCCAGGTCGCCGCGCTGACCACGGCCCAGGTGGCCGCACTCGGCAGCGACGACCTGAACGCCCTGACCACGGCGCAGTTCCGCGCGCTGACGACGGCGCAGATCGCGGCCCTCACCACCGACCAGGTGGGCACCCTGGAGACCGCCGACCTGGCCGCGCTGAGCACGGCCCAGGTGCGCGCCTTCACGACCGACCAGATGGTGGCGCTGACCAGCGAGCAGCTGCCGACGCTGACCACGGCGCAGTTCGCCGCGCTCAGCACGGCGCAGATCGCGGCCATCGAGACCGGGGATTTCGCGGCGATGCAGACCGTCGACCTGCGGGCGCTGACCACGGCGCAAGTCCGCGCGCTGACCAGCGACCAGCTGGCCGCGCTGGACTCCGCGCAGATCGGCGCCTTCAGCACCGCCCAGGTCGCGTCGCTGACCACGGCCCAGGTGGCCGCGCTCGGCAGCGACGACCTCAACGCGCTGACCACCGGCCAGATCGCCGCGCTGACCACGGCGCAGGTGCGGGCCATCGGCACCGACCAGATCGCCACGATGGAGACCGCCGACCTGGCCGCGCTGACCAGCTCGCAGGTGCGTGCGCTGACCACCGACCAGATCGTCGCGCTCACCAGCGACCAGATCCCGACGCTGACCACGGCGCAGTTCGCGGCGCTGACCACGGCCCAGGTGGCCGCCATCGAGACCGGCGACATCGCGGTGATGCAGACGGCCGACCTGGCCGCGCTGACCACGGCCCAGGTGCGGGCGCTGACCACCGACCAGATCGTCGCGCTGACCAGCGAGCAGCTGCCGGGCCTGACGACGGCACAGTTCGCCGCCTTGAGCACCAGCCAGATCGCCGCCATCGAGACTGCCGACTTCGCGGTGATGCAGACGGCCGACCTGCGCGCCCTGACCACGGCGCAGGTCCGCGCGCTGACCAGCGACCAGCTGGCCGCGCTCGACTCCGCCCAGATCGGCGCCTTCAGCACCGCCCAGGTCGCGTCGCTGACCACGGCCCAGGTGGCCGCGCTCGGCAGCGATGACCTCAACGCGCTGACCAGCGGCCAGATTGCCGCGCTGACCACGGCCCAGGTGCGGGCCATCACCACCGACCAGATCGGCACGATGGAGACCGCCGACCTGGCCGCGCTGACCACGGCGCAGGTGCGTGCCTTCACGTCCGACCAGATCGTGGCGCTGACCAGCGACCAGATCCCGACGCTGACCACGGCGCAGTTCGCGGCGCTGACCACCGCCCAGGTGGCCGCCATCGAGACCGGCGACATCGCCGTGATGCAGACGGCCGACCTGGCCGCGCTGAGCACGGCGCAGGTGCGCGCGCTGACCACCGACCAGATGGTGGCGCTGACCAGTGACCAGCTGCCGATGCTGACCACGGCGCAGTTCGCCGCGCTGACCACGACGCAGATCGCCGCCATCGAGACCGCCGACTTCGCGGTGATGCAGACGGCCGACCTGCGCGCGCTGACCACGGCCCAGGTCCGTGCGCTGACCAGCGACCAGCTGGCCGCGCTCGACTCCGCGCAGATCGGATCGCTCAGCACCACCCAGGTGGCGGCGCTGACGACCACGCAGGTGGCGGCGCTCGGCAGCGACGACCTCAACGCCCTGGGCACGGCGCAATTCCGCGCGCTGACCACGGCGCAGATCGCGGCCATCACCACCGACCAGATCGGCACGATGGAGACCGCCGACCTGGCCGCGCTGACCACGACGCAGGTGCGTGCCTTCACGTCCGACCAGATCGTGGCGCTGACCAGCGACCAGATCCCGACGCTGACCACGGCGCAGTTCGCCGCGCTGTCGACGGCCCAGATCGCGGCCATCGAAACCGGCGACATCGCGGTGATGCAGACGGCCGACCTGGCCGCGCTGACCACGGCCCAGGTGCGTGCGCTGACCACCGACCAGATCGTCGCGCTGACATCCGACCAGCTGCCGGGCCTGACGACGGCGCAGTTCGCCGCGCTGACGACGACGCAGATCGCCGCCATCGAGACCGCCGACTTCGCGGTGATGCAGACGGCCGACCTGCGCGCCCTGACCACGGCCCAGGTCCGTGCGCTGACCAGCGACCAGCTGGCCGCACTGGACTCCGCGCAGATCGGTGCGCTGAGCACGACCCAGGTCGCGTCGCTGACCACGGCCCAGGTGGCCGCGCTCGGCAGCGATGACCTCAACGCGCTGACCACCGGCCAGATCGCGGCGCTGACCACGGCGCAGATCGCAGCCATCACCACCGACCAGATCGGCACGATGGAGACCGCCGACCTGGCTGCGCTGACCACGGCGCAGGTGCGTGCCTTCACGTCCGACCAGATCGTCGCGCTGACCAGCGACCAGATCCCGACGCTGACCACGGCGCAGTTCGCCGCGCTGTCGACGGCCCAGATCGCGGCCATCGAGACCGGTGACATCGCGGTGATGCAGACGGCCGACCTGGCCGCGCTGACCACGGCCCAGGTGCGGGCGCTGACCACCGATCAGATCGTCGCGCTGACATCCGACCAGCTGCCGGGCCTGACGACGGCGCAGTTCGCCGCAATGACCACCGGCCAGATCGCTGCGATCGAGACCGGCGACTTCGCGCAGATGCAGACGGCTGACCTGCGGGCGCTGACCACGGCGCAGATGCAGGCCCTGGGGTCCGACCAGCTCGGTGCCCTCGAATCGGCGCAGATGGCCGCGTTCACGACCGCGCAGGTGGCTGCACTGACCAGCGGCCAGATCGCCGCGCTGTCCAGCGATGACCTCAACGCGCTGACCACCGCGCAGTTCGCGGCGCTGACCACCCAACAGATGGCCAGCCTGACCACGGACCAGGTCGGCACGCTCGAGACCGCGGACCTGGCCGCGCTGACCACGGCGCAGGTGCGGGCCTTCACCAGCGACCAGATCGTGGCGCTGACCAGCGACCAGCTGCCGACGCTGACCACGGCCCAGTTCGCCGCGCTGACCACCGGCCAGGTCGCCGCCATCGAGACCGCCGACATCGGCGCGCTCGAGACGCGGGACCTGGCGGCGCTGGGCACGGCGTCCATCCGCGCCTTCACGACGGACCAGATCGTGGCGCTGGGCTCCGACCAGGTCGACGCCCTCAGCAGCGTGCAGATCGGGGCGCTGACGACGGCCCAGGTGACGGCGCTGGAGACGGTGGATCTCGTGGCCATCGACACCGCCGAGTTCCGCGCGCTGAGCAGCCTGCAGATCGCCGCCTTCACCACCGACCAGATCGACGCGCTGACCGTCGACCAGGTGGCGTCGTTCACGACCCAGCAACTGCGGGCGCTGGGCACCGACGACATCGTGGCCCTGGGCACCGAAGGCATCGTCGCGTTGACGACCAGCCAGCTGGCCGCGCTGAGCACCGATCAGTACAGCAGCATGACGACCGACCAGTTCGCGTCGCTCAGCAGCGCTGACATCAGCGCCATGACCACGATGCAGGCGGCCGCCCTGACCACCGATCAGATCGTCGCCTTCACCACGGATCAGATCGCCGGCCTGCAGACGGCCGACCTGGAAGCACTGGACATGGCGCAGGTGGCCGCGTTCCAGACCCAGGACATCCAGCAGATGACGTCGGCCCAGCTGGATTCGCTGATCACCGCGTCGCCCATCGTGCTGGACCTGGACGGCAACGGCATCAGCACCCGTGCCGCGGCGGACGGCGTGCACTTCGACCTGAACGCCACCGGCAACACGGGTCAGAAGGTCGGCTGGATCGACGGCGGCGACGCGCTGCTGGTGCGGGACCGCAACGGCGACGGCGTCATCAACGACGGCCGCGAGCTGTACGGCGTGGCCACCGAGAACGCCGCCGGCCAGCGCATGGGCCACGGTTACGCAGCGCTGGGTCTGGAAGACACCAACGGCGACGGCAAGGTGAACGCGGGCGACGCCCACTTCAACGAGCTGAAGCTGTGGGTCGACGGCAACCACGACGGCAAGACCGACGCGGGCGAGCTGAAGGGCCTGGTGGACATGGGCGTGGTCGAGCTCAACCTCGACTACGCGCTGACCAGCACCGTCGACAAGGGCAACTACATCGGCATGACGTCCACCTACACCAAGGAGGACGGCACGCAGGCCGAGATGGCCGACGTGTGGTTCGGCAAGGACAAGGCGGCGCCGGCGATGGCCGACCTGCTGGCGGCGCCCGAGGCCGACCTGCTGGGCGGTTCGACCGCAGCGGCCAACGCACCCGCGCCCACGGCCACCCAGCGGCTGATCACGCCGGTGCGGGGGGCGCTGGACGAGGAACTGCGCAACGACGGGCCGCTGATCTGAGCGCCGGCCGCAGCCGATAGGGAAAAGCCGGGCACCTGCCCGGCTTTTTGTCGTTTGGCGGTCGTCGGCCGCAGGCTCCAATCGGGACCATGTCCGCCCTTCCGCCTGCTTCGGTGCATCTGCACCAGATTGCCTACTCGCCGGCCAGCCTGGCTGCGGTCGAGCCCGGCTTCGCCGTGCTGGACAACCTCGCCAACGAGCGGCCCGACTGGTACGAGTACGCGCCGGTGCGCCAGTACCTGCAGACGCAGCCGATGGACGAGGGCGCCTTCTACGGCTTCTTCAGCACCAAGTTCGGCGCCAAGACCGGCCACACCCGCGCCACCGTGGACGCGCTCGTGGCGCGCCACGGCCCCGGCAGCGACGTGCTGCTGTTCAGCGCGCACCCGAACCAGGTGGCCTTCTTCCTCAACGTCTTCGAGCAGGGCGAGTTCTTCCACCCGGGGCTGATGGCCGTGACGCGCGACTGGCTGCAGGCCGCCGGGCTGGCGGTGGACCCGGCCGTGCTGCTGATGGACGTGCGGCAGACCGTGTTCTGCAACTTCTTCATCGCCCGCCCGGCCTTCTGGCGCCAGTGGCTGACGCTGGGCGAGCACCTCTACGCCACGTGCGAAGGCCCGGCCACGCCGCTGCAGCAGCGCCTGACGGCGGCCACCAGCTACCGCGGCGCGGCGCAGATGAAGATCTTCCTGATGGAGCGCATCGCCTCGCTGCTGCTGGCCGTGCAGCCCCACTGGCGCAGCACCGCCTGCGACCCGTACGCCAACGGCCTGTGGCCGCACGAGTCGTTGCGGCGCGATCCCACCGACGCGATCGCCAGCGACGCGCTGAAACACGCCATGCGCAGCGCCGGCTGGCCGGAGTACGGCGCGGCCTTCGGCCATGTGCGCCAGCGGGTGACGGCCGGGGCCCCGGCATGACCCCGGTCCACCTGTTCCAGATCGCCTACAGCCCCGAGGTGCTGGCGCGCATCGAACCCGGCTACGCGGTGCTGGACCACCTGGCCAACGAACGCGCGGACTGGTACGAGCTCTTCCCCATCCGCCGCTTCCTGCAGACGCAGGCGCTGGACGAGGCGGCCTATTACGGCTTCTTCAGCCCCAAGTTCGGCAGCAAGACCGGCTTCTCGCACGACGCCACCGTGGCCGCCGTGCGCGCCGCCGCAGCAGCGCCGCAGCCGGCCGACGTGGTGCTGTTTTCGCCACAGCCCGACATGGGCGCGTTCTTCCTCAACGTCTACGAGCAGGGCGAGACCTTCGACGCCGGTTTCATTGCGGCCTGCGAAGGCTGGCTGGCGCACGCCGGCCTGCTGGACCCGCGCGCCGTGCCGTTGCGGGCGCTGGTGATGGACACGCGACAGGTCGTGTTCAGCAACTACTTCGTGGCACGCCCGGCCTTCTGGCGCGAGTGGCTGCGCTGGAACGAGAGCCTGTTCGCGCTGTGCGAGTCCGACCAGCCCGCGCTGCAGGCGCTGCGCGCGCCGCTGGTGGCCCCGACCAGCTACCCCGGTTCAGCCCAGCGCAAGGTCTTCGTGCAGGAGCGCACCGCGTCGTTGCTGCTGACGCTGCAGCCGCACTGGCGCAGCCACCCGGTCAACCCCTTCCGCATGGCCTGGAGCGCGTCGCGCATGGCGCAGCACCCGCACCTGGCGGTGATGAGCGATGCGCTCAAGCGTGCGCACCGGGACCTGGGCTATCCGTGCTACCTGCAGGCGTTTGCACGGCTGCGCCAGCGCTTCCAGGCGGGTGCGGTGGAGCGCACGGCCTGAAGCGACCAGGCCACGCGGCGCGGGATCAGGACTGGTCGTCCAGGCGCAGCAGGTAGGAGTCTTCCGGCCGTTCGGCGCGGGTCATGCGTCGACCCAGCTCGTTGACCGCCAGGTTCAGGTCGATCGAGCCCCGCTCGCGCAGCATCGGGGCCAGCGCGGGTGGCACGTCGTAGCCGATGGACGACGGCGGCACGCCCTTGAGCACCGACTGGTTGGACAGGCCCGGGTACTCCCAGCTCTGCGTCATCGAGCGCACGGCCCAGCCGTCGTCGGCCGCCATCGCCGCGCCGGTGTCGACCGCCCGACACACGATGGAGATGAAACCGCACTCCTTGCCCTTGACGTGCAGCGGGCTGCTCGTCGGATGCCGCAGGTACAGGCAGTCGATGGGCGCCAGGTTGAAGTAGCGCAGCATGTACTCCATCAGCGGGATCGACGGGTACCAGTAGGTGTTGACCTCGCCCTGAAGGCCGCCCTTGACGTTGAAGTGCATGACGTCGGACTGCTCGTTGACGACATTGGTCGACAACATGAACAGGCCGCCCGGCTTCACCAAGGGCCGCGCGCTGGCCAGCGTGTGCATGGGCGACATCACGTGGTACAGCACGCCGGACAGGTTGACGAAGTCAAAGTGGCCTTCGGACTTGAGCTTCTGGTCCAGCTCGTACATCAGCCCGGTCTGGCGGAAACTGAACTCGGCGTTGTACAGACGCGCCAGCAGCTCCATCTTGTCCTTGCAGTGCGGCACGGCGTCGGCGGCGACGACCCGGCGCGCGCCCTTGCGGTGCATCAGCACGGGGATCACACCTTCCATCGTGCCGAGGTCCAGGCACTCGGCGCCCTGCATCTGCACGTTGCGCATGAGCACGCGAGGCATGTACGGAAAGTCCGCGGGATAGGTGCCCTGGGCGACGACGCCCTTCTCGAGCTCGACGCTGTAGTACCACCACTGGCGGGCCAGCGAGGCAAGGTCCTGCGGCAGGACGGACGTGGTGGCAGCGTTCATGGCAGAGTCTCCTCGAGGAATCAGTGGTTCACGCTGGCACCGGGCCAGCGGAGTGGATGGGAACAGGGGTCGAAACGAACGGAGGCAGGTGCACGGCCTGCGGCACCTGCAGCGCCGCATACGCGGTCCAGGCGCGCAACAACGGGCCCTCGGCGGTGGCATCGCCCTGGCGCAGTGCCAAGAGGTGCATCCTGTAGTCGGCCAGCGCGGGGTCGTCGGCATAACGCGCCAACACGACGCCGCCCATGACCTGCGTGCAGCGCTGCACCTCGGCGTCGCCCAGCTTCCCGGCGCGGCGGCCGGCCAGCGCCAGCGGCACCCACGCGCAAGTCGACAGTTTCATCACCGCGCCCTGCACCTGCTGCGTGGCCTGGTGCGGGCTGGTGCGGAACGCGCCCAGGTGCTCGTTGAGCAGCCCGACCGGGCCGAGCACGCTGGCGCCCAGCACGGTGCCCAGGTCCTCCAGTCCGATCACCGGCACGCCCGCAATGTGCGGCGCAGTGAGGAACGGCACGTGGTCGGCTCGCAGGACGATGTTGGAAAACTCGCCGAACCAGTTGACGCTGGCGCCAACGCTGGTGGCAAAGGCCATGCCGGCATCGACCGTCATGCACTTGTGCGCACTGGCCACCACTGCTGGCGGCAGGTGGCCGCGCTGCAGTGGCAGGCCGGCCTCGTCGGCGGTCCAGCGCAGGCTGACGGTGGCGCGGAAAGCGCCAGCGGCGTGCAGCGCGAGGTGGCGTTCGTAGAACTCGGGGTAGATCAGGTCGTCGTCGAAGAACAGGTGAACGTGTTGGCTCAGGCCGCCCCACAGCGCCACCAGGTGGCGCAGGTTGGCGTAGGCGCCCTGGCGCGGCCCCACCACCACGCGCAGCCGCAACGCGGCCGCGCGCGCTGCATAGGCGGGTGACTGCAGCGCCTGCACGAAGTCCGCGCCCGGGCTGTCGTCCGAGACGATGACGGCGTCGGACTTCACCGTCTGCCGTTCCAGGCAGGCGACGAGGTCCGGCAGATAACGGACCTTGAAGGCGGGGATCAGCGTGACAAGTCTCATGGCAGTCTCATGCAGGCACCTGGCCGACGACACGCGCCGGATTTCCCGCCACGATGGACCCGGGCGGCGCCTCGAAGCCCGGCGGCACCAGGCTGGCAGCCGCGACCACGCTGCCGGCGCCGATGCGCACGCCCTTGAGCAGGCAGGCGCGCGCGCCGATGAACACGTCGTCGCCGATGACCAGCGGCTGCGGCTGGTCGTCGGGCAGCCGGCGATGGCCCACCGCCAGCTGGTGAAAGTTGGAGTCGACCAGCAGCACCTCGGTGCCGAAGAGACAGCGTGCACCGATGTGGATGCCAGCGCCTTCGCTCATGACCTGCGCGCGGTTGTTGAAGACCGTCCCGGCGCCAATGCGAATGAACGAGTTCGGCGTGCGGGCTTCGAAGTGCGAGCACGACCACGACTCCGGCGACGCGACGACCCCGAACACGACCTCCGCATCCACTTCGATGCGACCCTGTCCGCGGAACGACGTCGGCGTGACGATGGTCAGCGGCTGCCCCGCGGCAGCCGCGCTGCGCACGACCATCGCCGCGTTGGAGCTGCGGTAGTGCAGGTGGATGAGCAGGCTGCGCACGAGGCGCTCGAGCAAGGCGGGTTCGGTCCGCTGCACCTGCTGCGTCAGCAGAGCCAGTGTGTCTTCGAGTGGCGAGGCCGCCGCGGCCGGGCTCAACGCAGGCTCTCCCGCAGCGCAGCGATCACGGCGTCGGTCTGCTCGTGGGTCTGCGTGGGCCCGATCGGCAGGCTCAGCACCTCGGCATGCAACCGTTCGGCCAGCGGCAGGCTGCCCGCCGCCAGGCCCAGGCCGGCATAGGCGGGCTGCAGGTGCGGCGGCACCGGGTAGTGGATGACGGTGCCGATGCCGCGCGCGGCCAGCCGCGCGGCCAGTGCGTCGCGCTGCGGGTGGCGCACCACGAACAGGTGCCACACCGGCGCGGCCCAGTCGGGCACCTGCGGCAGCACCAGGTCCAGGCCCTGCAGACCTTGCAGGTACCGGGCGGCGATCCTGCCGCGGTGCGCATTCTCGGCGTCCAACGCCGGCAGCTTGGCGCGCAGCAGCGCGGCCTGCAGTTCGTCGAGCCGCGAGTTGAAGCCGATCTCGTCGTTGTGGTACTTGCGCTGCGAGCCGTAGTTGCGCAGCGCGCGCAGGCGCGCGGCGAGCGCGGCGTCGTCGGTGGTGATGGCCCCGCCGTCGCCCAGGGCGCCCAGGTTCTTGCCGGGGTAGAAGCTCCAGGCCACCGCGTCGCCATGGGCGCCGAGGCGGCGGCCGCGGCAGGCCGCGCCGTGGGCCTGCGCGCCGTCCTCGATGACACGCAGGCCGTGTCGGGCGGCCACTTCCAGGATGGCATCCATGTCCGCCGGCTGGCCGTACAGGTGCACCGGCATCACGGCCCGGGTGCGCGGCGTCACCGCGGCCGCGATGCGCGCAGGGTCGATGTTGCAGGTGGCCGGATCCGGCTCCACCGGCACCGGCGTCGCGCCGACATGCGTGACGGCCAGCCAGGTGGCGATGTAGGTGTTGGACGGCACGATGACCTCGTCGCCGGGCCCGATGTCCATCGCGCGCAGCGACAGGCTCAGCGCCTCCAGCCCGTTGGCCACGCCCACGGCGTGCGCGGCGCCGCACCAGGCGGCGTATTCGGCCTCGAAGCACGAGAGCTCCTCGCCCAGGATGAACCAGCCCGACTGCAGCACGCGCTCGAAGGCGGCGCGCAGCGCGTCGGCATGCGCGAGGTTGATCGACTTCAGGTCCAGGAACGGAATCATGCGGAGGCCGCCTTCTCGTCGTGTGTCGCCGGGTGGGGCGGGACGGGCGCGCGCCGGCCGCTGAAGCGCGCCGGGTTGCCGAACCAGATCTCGCCGGCCGGCACGTCGTGCGTCACCACGCTGCCGGCACCCACCAGCGCGTGTTCGCCGATCGTCACGCCGGCCAGCACCGTGACGTTGGCGCCGATCGAGGCACCGCGCCGCAGCCAGGTGCGCTCGAAGGCCGCGGGGTAGACCTTGGAGCGCGGGAACAGGTCGTTGGTGAAGGTGGCGTTGGGGCCGATGAAGACATCGTCCTCGACGCGCAGGCCGTCCCACAGCTGCACGCCGCTCTTCACGGTGACGCGGTCGCCCACGATGACGTCGTTCTCCACCAGGCACTGCGCGTTGAGGTTGCAGTCGCAGCCGATGCGTGCCCCCGGCAGCACCACCACGAACTGCCACACCCGCGTGCCCGCACCCAGGTGCGGCGACTGCACGTCGCTGAGCGGGTGGCACCAGGCCGCGGGCCGTGCGGCGGCCTCACTCAAGGCCGGCTCCGGCCGACTGATGTTGAGCCGCCAGCGTCAGATAGTCGTCGTAGTCGCGGATGTAGTCGGCGGCGTCGTAGGCGTGCGATGCAAACACCAGCAGCACCGCATCGGCGCTGTACCGGTACTGGATGCCCCACACCATGGGCGGCAGGTAGACGCCGCGGTGCGGCGCGTCCAGCAGCAGTTCCACCTTGTGGCGGCCGTCGTCGGCGATGACGCTGCAGCTGCCCTGCACGCACACCAGGAACTGGTGGCACACGCGGTGCGCGTGTTCGCCGCGCACCTCGCGGCTGGGCACGCCCAGCACCATGAACCAGCGCTGCGGCGTGAAGGGGATGTGCGATCCGAACTCGCCCACCGTGAGGTCGCCGCGCAGGTCGTGGATGAGCGGGAACTGGTGCATCGTGACGCCGGGCACCTCGGTGGCCACCACCGCGGGCACCGGCGGCCGTGCGGCCGAGGCCCGCGCCGCCGCCGGGCTGGCACCGACATAGCCGACGATGGCCGCCGGGTTGCCCTCGACGATGGCGCCGGGCGGCACCGATCGTGTGACCACCGCACCCGGCCGCACCACGCAGCGCGCCGCCAGCGTGACGCCGGCATGGATGACCGCCTGGGCACCGATGTGCACGCCGTCCTTGACGCAGGTCACGGCGACCGTGCCGGGCTCGGCATCTTCGAACACCGCGTTGGGTCCGACGCGGCAGCCGGCGCCCAGCGACACGCCGGCCGCCACGTAGGCGCCGCTCTGCACGACGACGCCGTCGCCCAGCCGGGCTTCGGCATGAACCGTGGCCAAGGGGTGCACCAGCGGCCCGGGGGCCGGCGTCAGGGGAAGGGCGTCGCGTGCGGACATGCAGGTTCTCGTGAGGGATTCGGATTGAAGGGTGTGCGACGCTGCTTCAGCGCAGCCACTCGTTCACGCCGCGCCCCAGCGACAGCAGCAGCGCATTCAGCTGCTGCCCGTCGTGCAGCGCATTGACGTAGCTGATGCGCAGGTTGTAGTGCTCGCCCTCGGTCGCCATCACGTCGAACAGGCTGCGGCGGCCCAGCTGCTGCCACTGCTGCAGCGTGAAGTTGCGCAGCTGGTCGGTGTCGCGCAGCAGCGCGCCGGCGCGGCGCAGGCGGTCGAAGGTGGCGGTGGTCTGCTCGTGCACCTCGGCCACGCGGAAGCGGCGCGACTCCAGCGCCTCGGCGCGCTGCGCGACCGCGGCTTCGGCGCGCTTGCGGGCCGAGCTCGTGGCCGGGGCCAGCCCCGGGCTCAGCAGCGGCACGGTGACCGACACCCCCAGCGAATAGTCGGCCGCCTTGGTGTTGCCGACGTTGCCGCCCGCACCCGCCCGCGCGCCGCCGGTCACGGCCCAGCTGATCTGCGGGCGGCCGCCCGCGGCCACCGCGGCGGCGTAGGCGTCGGCGGCAGCGGCCTGCGCGGACAGCTGCGCGATGTCGGCCGAGCGTTCCACGTCGGCCACCAGTTCCTGCAGGTCGGGCACCTGCAGCAGCAGGCTCGCCAGGCCCTCGGTGCCGGGCAGGCCGTCGCCGACCAGCCGGCGCAGGCGGATCTCGATCTGGCGCGCCTGCGACTGCGCCTGCGCTTGCTGCAGCTCGGCCTGCTGCAGGCTCTTGCGCGCCTGCACCAGCTCGCTCGCGCGGCCGCGGTCGGCGCGGGTGATGGTTTCCAGCGCCTCCACCAGGCAGCTCATCTTGCGCACGTACTGGCCGTAGACGATGCCCTGCTGGCGGAAGCGGCTGCGCTCGAAGGCCAGCGCCACGGTGGACAGCGCGAGCTGCTCGCGCACGGTCAGCGTGCCCAGGCGGGCCGACTCGGCGAGCTGGGTGCGCCAGTCGGTCAGGCGGTCGGTGCGGCCGCCGTCGTAGAGCAGCTGGCTCACGGTCAGCGAAGCACGGGCCTGCAGGGCCGCCGTCTCGCGCACGCCGTTGGCTTGCGCGCCGCCGGGGCCCACGCCGCCCGCCAGGCTGGCCTGCAGGCCCTTGGCTGCGCGCGCCTCGTCGATGTCGAACTGCGCCGCGTCGGCCAGCAGCCGGCTGGCGCCGAGCGAGTTGCTGCGCTGCAGGCTCTCCTGCACCATGCCGCGCAAGGTTGCCATGGGGTCCACGGGCGGGCCTGCGGTGGGGGCTTCGGTGACGGGCGCGTCGATGCGGTCTTCGTCGACGCAACGCGCGCTGGCCGGCGTGAGCAGGCCGCTGGTGGCCAGCAGTGCGGCAACAGCCAGTGGGATGACGCGGTTTGACATGGGGTGCAGGCTCCGGCGCCGCCGCCGTGCCGGGCACGGTCGGGGCTTTGCCAGAGTCTGCCGCCGGGCCCGCGGGGCCGATCAGCGGAGATGCCGGGATCCAGCCGGCCTTTTCGGGCCCGGCTGCAGCCAGCCCGGCCTCAGCGGGCCACCTGCACCCCGAACAACCACACTGCCACCGGGAAGCTCACGAAGGCCAGCACCGTGCTCGTCATGATGATGCGCGCCACGCGGCCGTTGTCGGCGCCGTAGCGCTCGGCCAGCAGCGACACGTTGCTGGCGCTCGGCAGCGCCGCCACCAGCGTCAGCACCGTGATCTGGAAGCCGGTGATCGGCGCGCCGAGACGCTGCGCCGCCAGCCCCAGCAGCAGCACCAGCAGCGGGTGCAGCAGCAGCTTGATCAGCGCCACCGGCAGGTAGTCGGCCAGCGGCGTGCGCGTGCTGGCGTGCTGGCCGGCGCGGTACAGCACCGCGCCGATCGTGAACAGCGCCACCGGCGTGGCCGAGTCGCCCAGCAGCTTGACCACCGTGTCCGCCGGGCCGGGCAGCTTCAGGCCGGCCACCGAGAACACCGCACCCAGCGCAATCGACCATGGCAGCGGGTTGACCAGCGTGCCGCGCAGCACGCGCAGCGCCGCGGTGCGGGCGCCGTGTTCGGCCGCGCCATGGGCCTGCGCCAGCGCGATGCACAGCGAGCTGGTGATGAAGATGTCGGCCAGGATCGAGCTGATCATCGGCCCCGCCGCCGCCGCACCCAGCAGCGCCACCAGCAGCGGCACGCCCATGAAGCCGGTGTTGGGGAACGCGGCCACCAGCGCGCCGAAGGCGGCGTCCTTCAGGTGCACGCGCTCGCTCAGCGTCATGGCGACGGTGAAGAACACCATCAGCAGCGCGCTGGCCAGGTACACGCCCAGCACGGCCGGGTTCAGCAGCTCGACGATGGGCGTGCCGGCGCCGAAGCGGAACAGCATGCACGGCAGTGCAAAGTACAGCACGTAGGCGTTGAGGCCGGGGATGGCGCTCTCGGGCAGCACGTGCCGGCGCGCGGCCAGGTAGCCGCACAGCACGAGCGCAAAAAACGGGACGGTGACGGCCAGGATCGCTTGCATCGGCCGCGAGTATCAAGGCACGCCGCCTGCCGCCCATCGCACCCGGCGGGGTTTTCGTCGCACAGGCCACGCCGGCGCTGCACATCTGCGTAAGCTGGTTGCAATTCTGCTGAATCCCCCGCCAGGAACACCTCATGCCCTACCCTCGACTTGCCCTTCTCGGCCGCGGCCTGCGCGGCGCCTGGCGCGCGCTGGACTTCACGCGCCGTGCGCTGCTGAACCTGCTGCTGCTGTTGCTGCTGGGCCTGCTGCTGTGGGCACTGCTGCGGCCCGGCACCCCCGCGCTGCAGCCCAAGACCGCGCTGGTGCTGGACCTGGCCGGCACGGTGGTCGAGCAACGCGTGGGCGCCAGCGTGCGCCAGCAGGTGCTGGGCCAGGCCCAGGGACAGGACGCGGCGCAGACCCGGCTGCGCGACGTGCTGACGGTGCTGGACACCGCCGCCAAGGACCCGCAGATCGGCCACGCGCTGTTGCTGCTGGACAACCTGCAGGGCGCGGGCCTGCCGGTGCTGCGCGAGGTGGCGCTGGCGCTGGAGCGCTTCAAGGCCGCGGGCAAGCCGGTGTATGCCTGGGGCTCGTCGTACGACCAGCGCCAGTACTACCTGGCCGCCCACGCCACCGAGCTGTGGCTGCACCCGATGGGCAGTGTCTACATCGACGGCTATGGCCGCTACCGCAGCTACTACAAGGAGCTGCTCGACAAGATCGGCATCAGCCCCAACGTGCTGCGCGCCGGCAAGTACAAGAACGCGGCCGAGGTCTACGCCGCCAGCGGCCCTTCGCCCGAGACGCTGGAGTCCGAAGGCGCGCTCTGGGGCAGCCTCTGGGGCACCTACACCAGCGCGGTGGAGAAGGCGCGCAAGCAACCCGCGGGCAGCCTGTCGGCAGCCATCGAATCGCTGCCCGGCAGCCTGGAGCAGTTGCAGGGCGACGTGGGCCGCTGGGTGCTGCAGAACAAGTGGGTCGACGGCCTGAAGACCCGCGACGAGCTGCGTGCGCTGCTCATCGAGAAGGGCGCGCGCGACGAGGCCAGCAAGAGCTTCCGGCAGGTCAACCTGGCCGGCTACCTGGCGCGCATCAAGCCCCGCGGCGACGGGCCGGCCGTGGGCGTGGTGGTGGCGCAGGGCGCCATCAGCGACGGCCAAGCCGGGCCGGGCAGCATCGGCGGCCTGTCCACCGCCGATCTCATCCGCCGCGCGCGCGAGGACGAGCAGATCAAGGCGCTGGTGCTGCGTGTCGACTCCCCTGGCGGCAGCGCCTTCGGCTCTGAACTGGTGCGCCGCGAACTGGAACTGACGCGCCAGGCCGGCAAGCCGGTGGTGGTGAGCATGGGCAACCTGGCGGCCTCGGGCGGCTACTGGATCAGCATGGCCGCCGACGAGGTGATCGCCGACGAGGCCACCATCACCGGCAGCATCGGCGTGGTGGGGCTGCTGCCCTCGGCCGAGGGCGCGATGGACAAGCTGGGCATCCGCACCGGTGGCGTCACCACCACCTGGCTGGCGGGCCAGAGCGACCCGCGCCGCGCGCGCGACCCGCGCTTCACGCGGCTGGTGCAGACCGTCATCGACGACGCCTACCGCGACTTCACCACGCTGGTGGCCACGGCGCGCAAGAGCACGCCCGAGAAGATCGACGCGCTGGCCCAGGGCCGCGTGTGGAGCGGCAAGGACGCGCTGGGCCACGGCCTGGTGGACCGCCTGGGCAGCTACGGCGACGCGCTGGCCGCGGCAGCGCGGCTGGCCAAGCTGCAAGGCACGCCGCGCGTGGCCTACATCGAAGCCCGGCCGGGCCGGCTGCAGGCCGTGCTGGAGCAGTTCGGCCTGACGCAGGCCGACGCGGCGCTGCCGGCCACCGGCCTGCAGGCCGCCCTGGTGGCCGGCGGCCTGCTGCCGCCGCTGGTGCAGACGATGGCGCAGGACCTGGGCTGGCTGGCCGACCTGACCACGCAGCGCAAGCCGTTTGCATCGGTCGTGCATTGCCTGTGCGATGCCGCGTATTGAGCGGCGCTGAACGCCGCTGAACGCCCAAGCAGGGCAGCAGACCGCGGCGCGGGCTGGCACGGCACGGCCAGCCCGCACAATGGGCGCGCCACTCCCCGCGCGCATCGATGACGACACCCTGCACCGGCCCGCAACGCCTCTTCATGCTGGGCGCCACCGGCACCATCGGCCGCGCCACCGTGCGTGCACTGGTGGCGCGCGGGCACGAGGTGGTGTGCTTCGTGCGGCCGCGGGCCGGCGTCGGCGGCACGCTGGCGCCCGACGACAGCTCGCGGCTGCTGGCCGGCGCGACACTGCGCTTCGGCAACGTGCAGGACCCGGCCTCGCTGGCAAACGACGGCTTCCGCGGCGAGCGCTTCGACGCGCTGGTGTCCTGCCTGGCATCACGCACCGGCGCGCCGGCCGACGCCTGGGCCATCGACCACCAGGCGCACCGGCATGCGCTGGCCGCGGCGCAGGCCGCGGGCGTGCGGCAGGTGGTGCAGTTGTCGGCGATCTGCGTGCAGAAGCCGCTGCTGGCGTTCCAGCAGGCCAAGCTGGCCTACGAGCAGGTGCTGATGGACTCCGGGCTCGCCTACTCGATCGTGCGGCCCACGGCGTTCTTCAAGTCGCTGTCGGGCCAGTTCGGCCGCGTCAAGGCCGGCAAGCCCTTCCTGCTGTTCGGCGACGGCAGCCTCACCGCCTGCAAGCCGATCAGCGACGAGGACCTGGCCGAGTACCTGGCCGACTGCCTGCACGACCCCAGGCTGCACAACCGCGTGCTGCCCATCGGCGGCCCGGGCCCGGCCATCACGCCAAGGCAGCAGGGCGAGCGGCTTTTTGCGCTGCTGGGCCGGCCGCCGCGTTTCAAGCAGGTGCCGGTGGCGATGATGGACGCGATCGTCGCCACGCTGTCCATCGCGGGCCGCGTCGTCCCGGCACTGGCCGCCAAGGCGGAGCTGGCCCGCATCGGCCGCTACTACGCCACCGAATCGATGCTGGTGTGGGACGCTGCCGCCGGCCGCTACAGCCCCGAGGCCACGCCGTCCACCGGGCGGCAGACGCTCTGGGACCACTACGCCGCGCTGGCCGCCGGCGCCGCCGCGCCGGAACGCGGAGACCACCAGGTCTTCTAGAAGCGAGGCGGGCTCTCGGGCATGGCTGGCTGTCTTCAGCCCACGCCCGTCTGCAGCGTGCCGCCGACGAGTTCGAGCACGCCCTGCCCAAAGGCCGCCGGCGCCTCCTGCGGCACGTTGTGGCCGACACGATCGATCACCCGGCGCACGTACGGCCCGCCGAAGAACCGGTGGTGCGCTTCGGACAGCTCGGGCCGGAACACGCCGTCGCCGCCGCCGATCAGTGACACCGTCGGCACGCCGATGCGCGGTTGCCGGCGCAGCAGCGCCTCGGTGGCCGCGACCGCCGGGTCGCCTTCGACGAGGCCGAAGCGCACGCGGTAGGAGTGGATCACCACGTCGACGAAATCGGGGTTGTCGAAGGCCGCGGCGCTGCGCTCGTAGGTGGTGTCGTCGAAGCGCCAGTGCGGTGACCACTGCTGCCACAGCAGCCTGCACAGCGCGCGGCGGTGGGCCTGCAGCCCGGCGCGGCCGCGTTCGCCGTGAAAGTAGTACTGGTACCAGAGCCGGTGCTCGTCCTCGGGCGCGACCGGCGTCATCGCGGCGGGCACGTCGTGCACGTTGTAGCCGCCGCAGGTGAGCAGCCCGCGCACGCGCTGCGGCCACAGCGCCGCGACGATGCACGCCGCGCGGCCGCCCCAGTCGTAGCCGGCCAGCACGGCGCGCTCGATCGCCAGTGCATCGAGCAGGGCCAGCAGGTCGTGGGCGAGCACGGCCTGCTCGCCGGAGCGCAGTGTGTCGGGCGAGAGAAAGCGCGTCGGCCCGTAACCGCGCAGGTACGGGGTGATCACGCGGCAACCGGCGGCCACCAGCAAGGGCGTCACGTCGTCGAACGCGTGCACGTCGTACGGAAAGCCGTGCAGCAGCACGACGGGTGTCCCGGTGCGCGGGCCGTGGTCCAGGTAGGCGACGTCGAGGACGCCGGCTTGGATGTGGTGCATGGGCGGAACCGCCTGCGTCAGCGGGGAGTTGTCCAGGACGCGCATCATGCAACGGCGCGCCCTGCACGCCCGCCCCGATGATGCACACCGAGCCCTCGCCTGCCCGATGACAACGATGCTGACCGTGACTTGCCTGGCCGCCGCAGGTGCGGCCGTCCTGCAGTCCCGACGGGTCGAGGGATGACCTGGATCTCGGCGATCCTGTGACCGCCCGGGGCCGGACTGACCACGGCGGACGGCGCCTGGGGCCGCAACGGCTGCGCCCAGGGCGCGCCGCAGGCCAGGACCAACAGCGCCAGGAAAAAAACCGCAGGGGGCGCAAACGCGGGAACGATGGACAGGCCCTGTGCAACTCGTGCCAATGGCAGGTCGGCAATCGTTCCGGGCCACCATGCCAGCGCGAGAAAGCAAAGACCGGCGGGCCCCTGAACGTGCTTCCCTGCGCGAGGATTGCCTCCATCAGGTTCAAAGGGACTCTCTCAGTCGACACGGGCCTTGCGGTCGTGCCAACACCCCCAGCGTTTGGTCGCGTCGGCGGCCTGGAGACTGCGGATGCGCCGTTGGCAACTCTGCAGAGGCCCGTCGCTCCTTCAAGCGCTCACGTGATCCACGATCGGGCGCCGGCCACGCCAGGCGGGGTGTTGCCGGCGCTGGCGGGCCTCGTCGCAAAGGCGTGCCGGCGTTCGGCCGGCGATGGCGCCCAGGTGGGCTACCGGGCCAGGCCCCGATCGGTCGGCACCGGCCATGAGCGGGCGCTCGTCACCGGCAGCGTCCCCGCAAGCTGAAAGCCATCGATCCCCTCGTGGAAGTCTGCCCAAGCAGCATCGCTGCAGGCGGACCAACCGTCCCGGCGGCGCCTGTCGGCTACGTCCTGACGCTTGTTGTTCCCCCTCACCCTCGCTCTGCAGTCCCGCTCGCCTGGGCCGCAACCCAGGCTGCGCAGATCTCGCGCGCGGTCGAGGTGGCGGCCAGGTAGCTGGCGCGCGGCACCACGTCGGCATAGCGGTCGGCCAGGACGTTCAGACCCCGGTGGGCCGACTCCAGCAGGGTGGCGGCGCGTTCGTCGCCCAGCGGCGCCAGCACGCAATAGAGATGGAACTGGGGATCGCCATAGTCGCCCCAGCCGCCACACCTGGCGACTTCGGCGAGCAGCGCATTGGCTTCGTCCACTGCCGACGCCTGCTCGCCCAGGCCGGAGAGGATGCGCGCCACCATGCCGGCTTCGATCCAGGCCAGGGCGGGGTGGCCGCAATCGGTGAAGGCACTGGCAGCGGCCCGGCCATGATCGAGGGCGTCGCGCCAACGGCCCAAGGCCACGGCGGCCATGCGCGCGCCACGTTGAGCAAAGGCCTCGGTCCTGCGGTCCGCGCTGACTCGCGCCAGGCGCAGGCTTTCCAGTGCCGCGTCATAACCCTTCTGGCCCTCGCCCAGTTCGGCCAGCACGCCGGCCAGGTTGGCGCAGGCCATGCCTTTCAACCCGTAGGCGCCGACGTCGTCGCACTCGGCGAGCACCTGCTCGTACAGCTCACTTGCCTTGTCGAAGCGACCCACCGTCTCTTCGATGACCGCCAGATTCAGCATCACGTTGATCACGCCGTGGCGGTTGCCCGACGCGCGGTAGGTGCCGATCGCCTGGTCATAACAATCCAGCGCCAGGGACAAGCGGTCCGCCTCCATGTGATGGACGCCCATGTTGTTGAGGATGTTCCCCTCGGACAACCGGTCGCCCGCCAGGCGGGCCTGGTCGAGACCCAGGCCCGACTGGGCGTGCGCTTCAGTCGCGCGGCCCAGCCGGAACAGGCAGACGGCGATGACGTCGTGCAGGCGTGAGGCGTCAGCGGGTGCGCGGGACTCCGCGCGCGCCAGGCAGCGTTCACAAAGCTCGATCGCCTCCTGGTACCTGGCTTCCCGGTTCAGGCGCCAGGCCCGCCCGTAGGCCAGCGACAAGCGCAGCAGGTCGTCGTCCAGGCGGTCTGCCAAGGCATCCAGCGTGGCGAGTTCCTGGCCGTGTTCGACCGATTTCGTGGCCCGCAGGAAGACCGCGGCGCGCACCTGGTGCAGCCGCACCAGGCGGCGCAGATCGCTGCCGTCGTCCAGCGCGAGGGCGCGACCCGCATGGGCCAGAGCCAGGTTGTCGGCCTGGCGGCGCACCGCGTCCTCGGCGGCACGGGTCCAGTAGGTGAGGGCCTCTTCCTTGTGGCCTGCCCGATCGAAGTGCTCGGCGATCTGAGCCGCCAGTTCGTTCTCGCGCCCCAGCGCACGGGCCTGCAGCCAGCGTGCAGCCTGGCCATGCGCTGCGCGCTTGTCGGCCTTGAGGACCGTGCCGTAGGTCACCTGGTGCAGCAAGTGATGGCGAAAGCTGTACTCGTGCGTGCCTTCGAAGGCACTTTGCACCTGTGGCAGCGCCAGTCTGCGCTGGCTCAGCGCCGGCAGATGGTGGGGAGCGCGCGCCTCGATGGCCGCCAGCGCCTCGTCCCAGAACTGTGCGCCGACCACGCTGGCCTGCTGCAGGCTGCGCCGTTGATCGGCATCCAGCGCATCCAGTGTGGCCTGCAAGACGCCGACCAGCGTGGCCGGCACCTTCACGGTGGCCAGTCGATCGTGCACCAGCTGCCAGTGTTCGCCCGAAGATTGAATGACCTCGGTGTCGACCAGCATCTGCAGCAGTGCTTCCATGTAGAACGGATTTCCGGCTGCCTGTTCGGACAGCAGGGCCTGCAGTGAAGGCACCGGCACGGCAAACCGCGACAAGAGGGCCGCCGCCAGCGTGTCGCTGCCTTGCGCATCCAGCGGCGAGAGATGCAGCCGTTCGTGGTGGAGCCACTGCCCGCCCCACTGCGGCCGGCGTTGCAGCAGCTCCGGACGGGCCGCGCACACCAGCATGAGGGGCAGTTCGCGGGCCGTGGCCGCGAGGTGGTCCAGTGCGGCCAGCGATTCATCGTCCGCCCACTGCAGGTCGTCGAGCACCAGCAGCAGCGGCTGCGTGGCGGCTTGACGCTGCAGCAAGCGCACCCAGGCATTCAAGCCGCGGGCTCGAAGCTGCCTGCCGTCACGCAGGATGGACGCGATGTGGGGGCTGTCACTGAAGTCCAGGCCGATCAGCTGCCCCAGCAGCGCCGTCTGCTCGTCGGCCCCCGGGCCGAAGACGGGCGCCAGCCCGGCGGCGAACGTGGATTGCGCCTGCGCTTGCGAGTCGCTGTCGCGCACGCCGAACTGCCAGAAGAGCAGGTCGCGCAACAGGCCGTAGGGCGGGCCCTGGCCCTGCTGGTGGCTGCTGACGCGCCACAGCGCACCCGCCCCTGCCGGCGCCGGCAGCGTGGCCTGCCACTCGGCCAGAAGGCGACTCTTGCCCAGCCCGGCCTCACCGAGCACGGTGGCCGCGCGCAGCCCGCCCCGGGGCGCGAACGCGGTCGCAGCCAGATGGCGCAGCCGGCCCAGCTCGTCCTGGCGGCCCACCATCGGGGTGGCCATGCCCTCGGCGCCATGCCGAAGCCCGCGCAGGCGTCGCTCGCGCACGCCCGTCACCAGGAAGCTGCGCAGCGGCTCCTGCAGCCCTTTGACCTGCACCGCGGGCTGCTCCAGCACGTCGAAGCGGCCCAGCACCTGGCGGTAGGTGTCGATGCTGATGCGCAGCGTACCCGGTGCTGCCGTCTGCTCCAGCCGCGCCGCGATGTTGACGGCCAGGCCGGTCAGGCTCTTGTCCTGCTCCACGCCGCCACCGCGCACGACCGGGCCGGCGTGAATGCCCACGCGGGCGGCGAACCCTTCGTGCCCATGCGCCTCGCGCAGCGCCTGGCCGCGTCGCGCAGCTTCTTCCAGCAGCGCCAGGCCGCATGCCACCGCGCGTTCGGCGTCATCGTCGCTTGCGCTGTCGGCGCCGAAAGCCGCCTTCAAGTTGTCGCCGGTGTAGCGCAACACTTCGCCGCCATGGTGAACCACGAGGGCGGCGAAGGCGGCGAGTGCACCGTCCACCGCGAGCTGCAAGTCCTCCGGGTCCAGGCGCTCACTGAGCTGCGTCGAGCCCACGATGTCGCAAAACAGCACGCTGACCTGACGCAGCCGGCGTGCCGGCGCGGCCGCCGTGGCTGGCTGTGCGTCGAGGCTTGCGGTGAGGGCCAGCTGCGCTCGAAGCGTCGACGTAGCGAGCTCCACGGCCGCGTCGCCCAGCGTGGCACGCTGGCTCTCCAGCGCGGAAATTGCGGCCTGCAGTGCCGCCCTGTGCTTGTCCTGCATGGTGTCGTGTGGGGCGTTCCAACTCATACGCAATGCCGTGATCGCGTCTCGCAGTCACGGCGCTCGATTGTGGCTGCGCCGCACGAGCCGCCGACCCACCGTGCCGTGTTCTGCAACGGGCACGTGCCACTCGATGGCAACCGCTCGCTTGGCAGCCGGCGGTGCCGGTCACGTTCGAGAACCGCGGTGTCGCTCAGAACGCGCTCGTCGGTGCGGGTCCTCGCGCCGTCGGGGCGGCCACGAGGTCAGGACGGTGTGTGTCACTTCAGGGTCGGCCAGCGTCGGTCGGGCCAGCGATCTCACTGCCGCAAAGCTGCCCCAAGTTGAACGGTCGGACAGCCGCCGTCCGCGGTCGGCAGTGGCCGACCCTCAGCCGTCCTTCGTGACTGCGTTTCGCGCGCATCACCGACCTGGCCATCACCGGGGCCGATCGCAAGTTTTTCTGGCCGCCAGGGCGGCGGCCGCTCGAGCAACCGGTGCTGAGCGAGCTGGGGCCATGAGGGGCGGTGCGGCGTGGCCTCATAACGCCTTGCTAACGGCGTGTTCGCTAGATTGTGTTCACCCCACGCTGAAGGAGCTTCCCCATGCCAGCCCGCACCCCCATCGCCCCATGGGCAGCCGCCGCCGCCGCCCTCGCCATCGCGTTGGCCACGCCTGCGCAGGCCGGCCTGATCCGGATGACCTACACCGGCACGGTGTTCAACTACTTTTCCCTCCCCACCCTCGCGGACGATTTCCCGGTCGGCACGGCCGTCAGCATGGTGCTGACCTACGACGACAGCTTCATCGGGCAGCCTGCCGGGCAGTACTTCCTGGGGATGGCTCCTGCCATCTCGGGGACGATGACGCTGGGCGGTGGCAGCTACACGCTGAACGCGATGAGCCTGACGTATTTCCAGTACGGCGTCACCATCGACGACCCCTCGCCCGGCTACGGTTTCCATGTGACGGGCAGCGGACCGGCCACCGACGATGGCGAGGTGTTCTCCGGGCTCAACCTGAGTTTCGGCGGCGGCTTTCTGGGCGCACCGAACCTGATCGGCTTTGGCAACACCAACTGGATGGTGGCCGACAACGGCTACCTGCTGGTTGCCGGCTCGGCCACCCATGAAGTGCTGGCCCATGCGGTGCCGGCACCGGGCAGCCTGGCGCTGTGCCTGGCCGGACTGGTTGCCTGGGGCGCTGCCCGGCCGGCTGCGCGCCGCGCCGCGCAGAAACGTCCAGCCTGACCACCCGCGCGGGGTCGATCCCGCGCCGCCGGTGGTCGACGCAATGACCACGGAACTCGGTGGACTGCAGGAAACCGCGCCCGGCGGCGCAGCGGTACACGCCGCACCGCACCGCACCGCACCGGCCATGCAGGTGCATGTCGAGGTTGGCGGCGCCCTGAAGCGCTGGGAGTGTCTCTTCAGGCTCGCAAGCTGCCGGCCGAACGGCCTGCGGACGGGCGACTCGCGTCAGCAGCCCCTGCGGGTGCCGTGCCCCGCAGCGATCAGCCGCCGCCCATGCGGCCTTGCAGCACGGCCACCAGGTGCTGCTTCGCTTCGGCCAGTTGCGCCTTGTCGGCGTCGTGCACCTTGCGGAAGAAGGCGGCGCACTCGGACGAGCCGGCCTTTTCTGCATCCTGGATGTACTGGTCGTACGCCAGCAGCGCCTGCGCCTTGTTCTGCATCAGCGTGATCCAGTCGTAGGCCAGGTCGCTCAACGGGTGGGTATCGGTCGGTTTGGCTTGCATGGGGAACCTCGGAAGTGACGCGGCTCGGGTGCTCTGGGCTGAGCCGGTGCTGCGTTGCCGGCAATCCGCGTGCGCGGGCCGGCATCAGGGCACCGCCGTCGCTCCAGATCCTCCGCCGTCCCCCGCGCGATCAGAACGCCGCGATGCCCGTCATCGCCCGGCCCAGGATCAGCGCGTGCACGTCGTGCGTGCCCTCGTAGGTGTTGACCACCTCCAGGTTCACCAGGTGGCGCGCCACGCCGTATTCGTCCGAGATGCCGTTGCCGCCCAGCATGTCGCGCGCCACGCGCGCGATGTCCAGCGCCTTGCCGCAGCTGTTGCGCTTCATGATGCTGGTGATCTCGACCGAGGCCGTGCCCTCGTCCTTCATGCGGCCCAGGCGCAGGCAACCCTGCAGGCCCAGCGTGATCTCGGTCTGCATGTCGGCCAGCTTCTTCTGGATGAGTTGATTCGCGGCCAGCGGCTTGCCGAACTGCTTGCGGTCCAGCACGTACTGGCGGGCGCGGAACCAGCAGTCCTCGGCGGCGCCCATCGTGCCCCAGGCAATGCCGTAGCGCGCGCTGTTGAGGCAGGTGAACGGGCCCTTCAGGCCACGCACCTCGGGAAAGGCGTTCTCTTCGGGGCAGAACACGCCGTCCATCACGATCTCGCCGGTGATGCTGGCGCGCAGGCCCACCTTGCCGTGGATCGCCGGGGCGCTCAGGCCCTTCATGCCCTTCTCGAGGATGAAGCCGCGGATGGCACCCGCGTCGTCCTTGGCCCACACCACGAAGACGTCGGCGATGGGGCTGTTGCTGATCCACATCTTGCTGCCGGTGAGGCTGTAGCCGCCGGGCACGGCCTTGGCGCGCGTGACCATGCTGCCGGGGTCGCTGCCGTGGTCGGGCTCGGTCAGGCCGAAGCAGCCGATCCACTCACCGCGCGCCAGCTTGGGCAGGAACTTCTGCTTCTGCGCCTCGGTGCCGAAGTCGTTGATGGGCACCATCACCAGGCTGCTCTGCACGCTCATCATGCTGCGGTAGCCGCTGTCCACGCGCTCCACCTCGCGCGCCACCAGGCCGTAGCAGACGTAGTTGAGGCCGGCGCCGCCGTAGGCCTCGGGGATGGTGGGGCCGAGCAGGCCGAGCTCACCCA
>LNFM01003548.1_pt1 | contig 30461 bp, 32 predicted proteins | sample 596031 | NCBI WGS metagenome assembly LNFM01 (sample SAMN04254537, study PRJNA301005) | activated carbon metagenome | isolation source: dual media filters at the Ann Arbor, Michigan drinking water treatment plant | place: USA: Ann Arbor
GCCGCTTCTTCCCCAGGCAAGACCGAGCCCCGGCCATTGAGCCGGTCGATGCCGGCGAACTCCGCCGGCATATCGCGGCAGAGCCGGCACTTTCGTCTTTCCGCGAGCAGAACAGCTTCCGGGTAGACAGTGGATTTTATGTCTCGTCGGCGATGGAGCTTCGCAGGGCATGAGCGGTTTGAACGACAAGCTGGCTAAGGCGTGGGTGAGTGTTAGCCCTCGCTTTCTGCCGTTCGCGGATGCCGCGACGGACGAACTGCCGCTTGGCCGTTTGATGCGGCTGTCGCTGTTTCAAGTTTCCGTTGCGATGGCGTTGGTCCTGCTCAACGGGACGCTCAATCGCGTCATGATCGTGGAGTTGGGCGTCCCGTCGTTCGTGGTGGCGATTGCCGTGTCGTTGCCGCTGCTGTTCGCGCCGTTCCGGGCGCTGGTGGGTTTTAAATCGGACACGCACCGGTCGGCGCTGGGATGGAAGCGGGCGCCGTTCATCTGGTTCGGTTCGATGCTGCAATTCGGCGGGCTGGCGATCATGCCGTTTGCGCTGATTGTGCTTTCGGGTGACAGCAATGGGCCGGCTTGGATTGGTTATGTGGGCGCGGCGCTGGCCTTTTTGCTTGTAGGCATCGGCTTGCACACGACGCAGACGGCGGGGCTGGCGCTGGCAACGGACCTGGCAACGGAAGAGTCCAGGCCGCGGGTCGTGGCGTTCCTCTACGTGATGCTGTTGGTCGGCATGGTCGCCAGCTCGGCCATTTTCGGCTGGCTGCTTTCGGACTTCAGCCAGATGCGCCTCATTCAAGTGGTGCAGGGCGCGGCTGTGGTGACGATGGTGCTCAACGTCGTGGCGCTGTGGAAACAGGAAGTGCGCGATCCGACTAAGACGCGCGGACGGGCGGCGCAGGATCCGGGGTTCATCGAGTCATGGAATGCGCTTGTGAAGACCGGGCCGTGGCTGCGGGTTCTGGTCAGCGTCGGGCTGGGGACAGCGGCGTTCAGCATGCAAGACATTCTGCTGGAGCCGTATGGTGGCGAAGTGCTCCATCTGTCGGTTGGGCAGACGACGGCCCTGACCGGGTTTCTGGCGTGTGGCACGCTGCTGGGGTTCGTGATCGCCTCGAGCCTGTTGACGTCATCGTTCGATCCGTTCCGGCTGGCGGCGCTCGGCGTCGTGGCCGGGCTGGCGGCGTTTCCTCTGGTTATTCTGTCAGCGCATGTGGAGTCGGTGCAGATCTTCCGGATGGGCACGATGCTGATCGGCTTTGGCGGCGGGCTTTTCGCGGTCGGCACGCTGACGGCTGCGATGAACATGTCGCGCGGACCTAACAACGGGTTGGCGCTTGGTGCCTGGGGCGCTGTGCAGGCGACGGCCGCGGGTCTGGCGATCGCGCTTGGCGGGATCATTCGCGACGGGGTGGGTGCGATGGCCGCGTCCGGTCAGCTGGGCGAAGCGCTGACGGGTCCGGCGATCGGATACACCACCGTCTATCACATCGAAATTCTGCTGCTCTTTGCGACGCTCGTCGCAATTGGTCCGCTGGTGGGCCTGGGGCGGCTGAACAAGTCACGCATGTCCGAGAAGTTCGGTCTCGCCGAATTTCCCGGTTAGCTTCAAGTCTTCTATGGAGGTGAACTATGAAGGGTGAAATTATGGGGCTATTCGATGTAGCCCAGGTCACTTTGTACGTGTTTTTGATCTTCTTCGTCGGGCTGGTGTTCTATCTCCAGCGCGAGACGCGCCGCGAGGGCTATCCGCTGTTCTCGGAACCGTCGAACAAGCTGAAGCCGGGTGATCCTTTCTTCATTCCCGAAGCCAAGGTGTTCAAGCTGCCGCACGGCGGCGAAGCGCTGGCTCCGAACGGGCAGTGGGATCAGCGTCCGATCAAGGGCGAGAAGATTGCCGTCTGGCCGGGGGCGCCTCTGGAGCCGACGGGTGATCCTATGCTCGCGGAAATCGGTCCGGGTTCTTATGCCGAACGCGCAGATGTTCCCGATCTGATGGTCAATGGCAGCGCGAAGATCGTTCCCTTCCGCGTTGCGCCGGCATTTGATGTCAATAGCAGAGAACGTGATCCGCGCGGCTTTGCGCTGGTTGGCTCGAACGGCGTCACCGTCGGCACGATCAAGGACATCTGGATCGACCGTTCGGAAATCATCGTTCGCTATCTGGAAGCTGAGCTCAACGCTGCCGGCGGTAAGCCCGGCCGTTCGATCCTGGTGCCGATGACGTTCCTGACGCTCGACAACAACCGCGGCACCGTGAACGTCAAGGCGATCATGGGTTCGCAGTTCGGCAACGTGCCGGGCCTGAAGAACCCCGACCAGATCACGCTGCTCGAAGAAGAGAAGGTGACGGCGTACTACGGTGCCGGTACTCTCTATTCTCACCCCTCTCGTGCGGAGCCGCTCCTGTGAGCCACGAGTTCGACCACGAGCCCATCCCGGGCCTGCCCGCAAACCTGCCGGAGGGTGAAAACATCCTCTGGCAGGGTTCACCCTCCGCTTCAGCTACCGCTTGGCGCGTGCTGCACATCGGTTGGGTCGGGGTCTATTTCGCCGCTCTGCTGGCTTGGCGCCTCATCGCCGGCCTTTCGGACGGACACACGATTGGGCAGATCGCGATCGACAGCATTCCACTTGCCGTGGTTGCTGTGGCCGCGATTGCCATCCTCGCCCTGCTGGCGCGCTTGATCGCCCGCACGACGATCTACACGATCACCAGCCAGCGTCTGGTCATGCGCTTTGGTGTAGCGTTGCCGATTTCGGTCAACCTCCCATTCAAAGCTATCCGCAGCGCGGGTGCGGCTTTGCGGGCTGACGGAACTGGTGACGTCGCCATCGAAGTGGATGACCTCGGCCGGCTGTCGTACTTCCATCTTTGGCCGCATACACGCGCTTGGTATGTGCGCAAGGCGCAGCCCTCGCTGCGCGCTGTGCCGGATGCCCAGAACGTAGCGGCTCTGCTGTCGCGGGCTCTGAATGCGGCGGCTGGGTCGGCGGAAAAAGCGGTCCGTCCTGTGGCGGTCACGCGTCCGGTAGAAGCGCAATCCGATCACGGCGGCGCATCACCCGCCACTGCCTGACCTTAGAGGAGATCTGCCGTGTACGAAGAAGCCATCGACGCCAAACCGTTTCCCAGGGGCATGCTGATCGCAGTGGCCGCAATGGTCGGTCTGTCGATCCTCTTCGCGGCGTCGGCAAGCTTGTGGGATTTCGGAGCGACGCGCATTGAATACGCGCCCGTCACCGATAGCCGCGACCTAGTCTTCAAGGATCTCGAGAATGGGTCCGTTGGCGTCGTCGATGCCGCCGGACAACAGCAGATCGCGGAAGTGAAGCCGGGCCAGGACGGGTTCGTTCGCGTTGTTATGAGGAGCATGGCTCGTGATCGCGCGGTGCGCGGGGCGAGTGCCGATGTGCCGTTCCGCCTGGCGCGGCATGCCGACGATATGTTGTCACTGACAGATTTGGCGACTGGCGAGGTCGTCATGCTGAACGCGTTCGGGGCCATGAATACGAAGGCCTTCGAACCCTTTCTCGCCTTGGGGAGAACGAAGCCATGATGTTGTCTGTCTTTCGAGGACCACCTCCGGAGGTGGTGAACTGCACGATCGAAATCGAGAACACGTTCGAGAGCTTGCACGCGCACGTCGATTTGCACGGAACCAAACCGGTTGAAGCCGGCGATGAGGTTCTGGTGCACGGGGACCCGATCCGGGTTCCGTACGGCGAGAAGGTCGTTCTGCAGCGGCAGGCGACTGTGACGCGCGCATCGCCGATCGAGCGGCTAATGACCAAGATTTCGGCTCGCCTGGAGTTCACTGAACTCTACGAAGTGAGTTTTTCTTCGGGGAGGAAGCTATGACCATTGAAACATTCGGGCGCACGGCGCCCAACGAGACAACGGCTGCAGCGGTCAATGAGACGCTCCTGAGCCCACGTTTCTACACGACCGACTTCGACGAACTGGACCGGATCGACGTGTCTTCGCTTCGGGCGGAGTGGGATGCGCTTCTGGACGAGATGCGCGCCGACACGAACCGCGGCCACTTCCGGCGGACGGATGCGTGGGACGACTTCGATCTCAATGCGCTCCCCGAGGGCCTGCGCAAGGAGTTCATCGACTTCCTCGTCAGTTCGCTGACGTCGGAGTTCTCGGGCTGCGTGCTTTACGCTGAAATGAAGAAGCGTGGCAAGAACAAGGACCTCGTCGAACTGTTCAAGTTCATGAGCCGCGATGAAGCCCGCCACGCCGGCTTCATCAACGACACGCTGCGCGATTTCGATATCGGGATCGATCTGGGCTTTCTGACCAAGGCGAAGAAGTACACCTTCTTCAAGCCGAAGTTCATCTTCTATGCGACGTATCTGTCCGAGAAAATCGGGTATGCGCGCTATATCACGATCTTCCGGCACCTCGAGCGGCACCCGGACAAGCGCTTCCATCCGATCTTCAAATGGTTCGAGAAGTGGTGCAACGACGAGTTCCGGCACGGGGAAGCGTTTGCGCTGTTGATGCGGGCCAATCCGCATCTGCTTGAGGGCGTGAATAAGCTGTGGGTGCGGTTCTTCGTGCTGGCGGTCTACGCCACGATGTACGTGCGCGACCACGCCCGGCCGGAATTCCACAAGGCCATCGGCATCGATCCGACGGATTACGACATGAAGGTGTTCCGCCTGACGTCGGAAATCGCTCGTCAGGTGTTCCCGGTCGAACTCGATATCGAGAATCCGAAGTTCCTCCAGCGGCTCGAAAAGCTGCGGGCCGTGAACGACAAGCTCGGCGCGCTCGAGGGCAAGACGGGGCTTGGTGCGCGGATCCGGCGGTTTGGGCTTGGCGCGTCGGCTGTCGGCACGTTCGCGCGGATGTATCTGATGAAGCCGCGGGACAATCCGCTGCCGCAGCAGATCCGTCTCGAGCCGATCTGGTAGCCGCATAAGCGCAGGAGACAACGCAGTGCTCGACTACGGCCTGCCCGTTCTGTTCGTTTTGTTCGCCTGGTGGTTTCTCACCGGGGCGGTGCTCTACATCATAGGGCTGCCGCGGACGACAGTTCGCTGGTCGATGGCCGGAGCAAGTATTTTGGCGCTCGGTGCGCTTGCAACACTTTGGCAGACGGCCGGCGATACGTCGCCGGCCGCTGCTTATACGGCTTTCATGGCCGCGCTCCTGGTGTGGGGTTGGCACGAGATGAGCTTTCTGACCGGGGTGGTGACCGGGCCGCGCACGACGGAGGCGCCGCGCCGTGCGCGTGGGCGGGCTGGGCTTTGGCCGGCCATCGAGACACTGCTGTATCACGAGGTCGCCATTCTGCTGACGGGGGTGGTGCTCTTTGCGATGCTCTGGGGATCGGCGAACGAAGTGGGGTTGTGGACCTTCGTCATCCTTTGGGTGATGCGGATCAGCGCGAAACTCAACGTCTATTTGGGCGTGCCGAACCTGACGGAAGAGTTTTTGCCCGCGCATCTGACTTATCTCAAAACGTACTTCTGCCGCCGGGGTATGAATCTTCTTTTTCCCGTGTCAGTCACTCTGTCGACGATCGCGACCTTCCTGCTGATCGGCGAAGCAGGGACATCGGCCGGGGCATTCGACAAGACCGCTTTCACGTTTCTTGCCACGCTGATGGCACTGGCGCTCATCGAGCACTGGTTCCTCGTGGTTCCGCTGCCGTCCGCCGCGCTGTGGTCCTGGGGACTGTGGTCGCGGGAGGATGAAGCGGTAGGCGAGATGACTGCTTCGCCCGTTCTTGCGCGCGCCTCTGTGCCCGTGCAGCCCGATCCGCCGCAGCCTGTAAGTGCGACCCTATTCTAAGTATCTGAGACCTGAATATACGGCCGCCGAAAGTGACGGCCAAAGCGCAGAAGAACCGGAGATAAAAAATGGATTACCTGTCGATCTTCCGCGAGCAGCTCGACGGCCTCAAGGCCGAGGGGCGCTACCGCGTGTTCGCGGATCTGAAGCGGCAGTGTGGATCTTTCCCGACCGCTATCCATCATACGGAAGCTGGCGCGCGGCCGATCACGGTGTGGTGCTCGAACGACTATCTGGGCATGGGGCAGAATCCGAAAGTGCTCGCAGCGATGCATCAGGCCATCGACGAGGCGGGCGCGGGATCGGGCGGCACGCGCAACATCTCGGGCACGACGCGGTATCATGTGGAACTTGAACAGGAGATTGCCGACCTGCACGGCAAGGAATCGGCTCTGCTTTTCACGTCGGCTTACGTGGCCAACGAAGCAACGCTTTCTACGTTGCAGCGGTTGATCCCGGGCGTGATCGTGTTTTCGGATGAGAAGAACCATGCCTCGATGATCGAAGGCATCCGGCACGGCAACGGGCCGAAGAAGATCTTCCGGCACAACGACGTCGAGGATCTGGAAAAGAAGCTCAAGGAAGCGCCGATCGGGTCGCCCAAGATGATCGTCTTCGAAAGCGTGTACTCAATGGACGGGCACATTGCGCCGATGGCCGCAATCTGCGATCTGGCCAAGAAGTATGGCGCGATGACATATCTCGACGAGGTTCATGCGGTTGGTCTGTATGGCCCGCGGGGCGGCGGCATTGCCGAGCGCGAAGGCCTGATGGACCGGATCGATATCATCAACGGCACGCTCGCGAAGGGTTTCGGCGTCATGGGCGGGTATATTGCGGCCAAGCGCGAGATTTGCGATGCGATCCGCTCGTTCGCGTCGGGCTTTATCTTCTCCACGTCGCTGGCGCCGGCCATCACGGCGGGTGCGCTTGCCAGCATGCGGCATCTGAAGTCGAGCACGGTGGAGCGGGAGCGGCATCAGGAGCGCGCGCGCACGCTCAAGCAGCGGCTAAAGGATGCGAACATTCCCTTCATGGCCAACCCGAGCCACATCGTGCCGGTGATGGTCGGCGATCCGGTGCACTGCAAGGCGGTGACCGATACGCTGCTCGGACACTACGGCATCTACGTCCAGCCCATTAATTATCCGACGGTGCCGAAGGGGACCGAGCGGATGCGGCTGACGCCGGGGCCGATGCATACCGACCAGCAGATGTCCGTACTCGTGGCGGCGCTGAGTGATCTTTGGAATGCTTGTCCGATGGCGAACGGGAAGTTCGTGCGTCTCGCGGCCGAGTAAACCATCACGACCCTACCCCAGACTGCACCCGCCATGCTCCGCATGGCGGGTTTTTTCATGCGGGGCGCGGGGGAATGGCAAAGAATTGGTCGGGATTTGACACGCGTCAAACGCGTCCGCGGAGGTGTACGTAAAGTGGCGTGGACAGTTTTGGTCTCGGAGGTCCCCGTCCATGCGCATCCTTTTCATTCACCCCAACTATCATTCGGGCGGAGCGGAAATCGCCGGGGCTTGGCCGCCGGCGTGGGTGGCGTATCTGGCCGGGGCGCTCAAAGACAAGGGCTTCGACGATATCCATTTCATCGACTCGATGACGCATGACATCGACGATGAGACCTTGAAGGCGAAGATCGAGGAGTTGCAGCCGGACATCGTTGGCGTGACGGCCATTACGCCATCGATCTACAAGGCCGAGAACGTCTTGAAAATGACCAAGGAGGTTTGTCCGAAAGCGGTGACGCTGTTGGGCGGGATCCACGGCACATTCATGTACCGACAGGTGCTGGCGGAAGCGCCCTATATCGACGCGATCATTCGCGGCGAGGGCGAAGAGATTATGGTTGAGGTGGCGCGGGCCGTTGCGGACGGGCAGTGGCCAGAGGCGCGGGCGTCGATCAAGGGACTGGCCTATATCGTCGACGGAATGGTGATCGCGACGGCTGCGGCGCCGACCGTGAAGGATCTCGATTCGATCAAGGCCGACTGGAGCATCCTGGACTGGCCGAAGTATCAGTACATCCCGCTTGGCGTGCGTGTGGCCATTCCGAACATGGCGCGCGGGTGCCCGTTTACGTGCTCTTTCTGTTCGCAGTGGAAATTCTGGCGCGACTATCGAATCCGCGATCCGAAGGCGGTGGTCGATGAGATTATCGAATTGCGCGATAAGCATCAGGTTGGGTTTTTTATCCTTGCGGACGAGGAGCCGACGATCAACCGCAAGAAGTTCGTGGCGTTCTGCGAGGAACTGATCAAGCGCGACGTCGGTCTGCTCTGGGGCATCAACACGCGCGTGACGGACATTCTGCGCGATGAAAAGCTGCTCCCGCTTTACCGCAAGGCGGGGTTGATCCATGTGTCGCTCGGCACCGAGGCCGCCGCGCAGCTGAAGCTCGATCTCTTCAACAAGGAGACGACGGTCGCGCAGAACAAGAAGGCTGTGCAGCTGTTGCGCGACAACGGGATCGTGGTGGAAGCGCAATTCATCGTCGGGCTCGAGAACGAGACGGCGGAGACGCTGGAAGAAACCTACCGGATGGCGTGCGACTGGAAGCCGGATCTGGCCAACTGGTCGATGTATACACCGTGGCCGTTCTCCGATCTTTTCAAGGAGCTCGGCGACAAGGTCGAGGTTTTCGATTACGAGAAATACAACTTCGTGACGCCGATCATGAAGCCGGATGCCATGGACCGGGCGGAGCTGCTCGACCGGGTGATGAACAACTACCGCCGATTTTACATGAAGAAGGCGCTTTTCTCGTATCCATTCGCGGGCACGGGCGACCGGCGGAAGTATCTCTGGGGCTGTCTCAAGGCGTTCCTTAAGGCAGGTTTCGAGCGCAAGTTCTATGACCTCGGCAAGGTTGATTATTGGGGTCCGCAATCGAAGAAGAAAGTGCATTTTGATTTCGACCTGACGCGCGAACGGGCCAATGACGAGGATGTCGAGTGGCAGGTGACGCACAACCGCAAAGGCAACACCATGCACGATGCGGCCATGGCCATGGCGTGCGGGGGCGGTAAGGAGCAGATGGAGGACGACGGCGTGCCATTGCAGGCTGTCGCTATGCATGGCTCGATGCAGCAGATGTGCGAGAGCGACGAGGCGTGCGGGTGCGGGCCGGGCTGCGATTGCGAGGGTGAGGAGAAGGCGGCTGCAAAGGCCGGTCCACCGAAGACGACGATCACTGTCGGGGGCGTGACGCGTCCCGCCGTGAAGGTGCCGCATGAGACCGCTGGCGCTTGAAGCGGCATCCGTGCCGGTTGGTGGAGGGCGCCATCAGCCGGCGCGGATCGGGCCGAATGCGATCATTCAACTGAGCGCAGCCGTGACGGCGCGCTTGGGTGACGCGGCGCGGGATGCTCTTTTCCGGCGGGCGGGGTTGCAGCGGTATCTCGGTGCAATGCCGGAGCACATGGTCGACGAGGCCGAGGTGATCGCGCTGCACCGCGCGCTGCGCGCGACCGTGACGCCGGAGGCGGCACGCGATCTTTTCTACGAAGCTGGATTGCTGACGGGCGATTATATTCTCGCCAACAGAATTCCGAAACCGGCCCAGATTGTCTTGAAGCTCTTCCCGCGCGGGCTGGCGACGCGGGCGCTGACGGCGGCCATCGGCAAGCATGCCTGGACGTTTGCCGGCAGCGGGACATTCCGGGCGGTCTCGACGGGGCCACTGGTTTTGGAAATCGCCAACAGTCCGCTATGTCGCGGGGAGACTTCGGCGACACCGCTGTGCGACTATTATGCGGGGACTTTCACGCGGCTCTACCGCACGCTCTCTGATCCGGAGACCGACATCCGCGAAACGTCGTGCGGCGCGGTGCAGGGCGGGCCATGCCGGTTCGAGGACCGGCCGGACCGACGGCCGGGACATCCTGGCGCTTGATCGTGGCCCGTGCGTTCTCTACGCACGTTCCATGACCCAACGCGCCGACATTCCGATCCTTTCATCCATCGCGCCACTGGCGGTAGGCCGGACGGCTTGGCTCGTCGACATCTGGGGCGTGATGCACAATGGTGTGACGCCCTTTCTGCCGGCGGCGGACGCTTGTGCGCGGTTCCGCCGAAGCGGTGGGACAGTGCTGCTGCTCTCGAACGCGCCGCGGCCTGCTGCCTCTGTCGTGGAGCAATTGGACCGGATCGGCGTGCCGCGGGAGTCCTACGACACCATTCTGACGTCGGGGGATGCGTCGCGGGAGATGATCCAGCGGGCGGCAGAGGCGGGGCGCGCGATTGGGCATATCGGCCCGGAGCGGGATCGCGGACTGTTTGAGGGGGCGGCTGATCCGGTGCCGATGGCGAAGGCTCAGACGGTGGTGTGTTCGGGGCTTTACGACGACGAGCGGGAAACGCCGGAGACGTACATTGAAATATTGGCGCTGTTGAAGAAGCGCGGCGTGGACATGATCTGCGCCAATCCGGATCTGACCGTGGAGCGCGGCGGGCGCATCATTTATTGCGCGGGCGCGCTGGCGAAGGCGTACGAAGACATGGGCGGAGCGGTCGCGTATGCGGGCAAGCCGTATCTGCCGGTTTATGATTTGGCGTTCGAGCGGCTGGAGGCGTTGCGCGGGACAGCCATTCCGCGCGGGGAGGTCCTTGCGATCGGCGATGGCGTTGGGACTGACATCGCGGGTGCGGCGGCGGCCGGGATCGACAGCGTGTATGTGGCGAGCGGTGTGCATGCGGGTCCCGGCGGGCGCATTGATGCCAGCACGGTGGCTGAGATCTTTGCGGACACCGAGGGCTGGCCGATCGCGGCGATGAACGGACTGGCCTGGGGGTGATCGTCTTGCGGCGGACTCTTCAGCGACGGATGGGCACCAACTCGAACTGGTGGACATCGGTGCGGCCAATTGCGAATGCGCCTGCGCACATGGCGAGATAGAGCCGCCATCCGCGCAGGAAGCCTTCCTCGTAGCCGAGCGCACGGATGCCAGGGAGTGCATCGTCGAAGCGGACGAGCCATTCGCGGCAGGTGCGGGCGTAATCCTGACCGAAGGAGAAGACATCGCTGACGGCGAGGCCGGCGCGTCCCGCTTCCTCCTTGAAGCGGGTTACGGAGGGCAACATGCCGCCAGGGAATATGTGGTGGCGGATGTAATCGCTCGACACGCGATAGCTCGGGAACAGCTGCTCGGAGATGCTGATCGTCTGGATGACGGCGGTGCCGTTGGCGGTGAGGCGGTCGCGCAGGGTTTGAAAGTACGTCGGCCAATAGCGCTCGCCGACGGCTTCGAACATCTCGATGGAAACGATAGAGGAGAACGTGCCCTCTTGCTTGCGGTAGTCCTGCAGCTTGATGTCGGCTGATTTGCCGACGCGGTCGGTGGCGTAGGCATGCTGGCGGGGCGAGATGGTCAGTGCGGTTACGCTATGGCCCTCGTTGACGGCGGCTTCAGTGAAGCCGCCCCAGCCGCAGCCGATTTCGAGAACGTTGCCCGGCTTGCCGCCGATGCGCTCCAGAATGCGAGCGTACTTGGCTTTCTGCGCGCTTTCGAGATCGGTTTCGGGTTTGGGGAAGATGGCGCTGGAGTAGGTCATCGTGGGGTCGAGCCAGCGGGCGTAGAAATCATTGCCGACATCGTAGTGGGCCATAATGTTCTTCTGCGAACCCTTCACAGAGTTGCGGCGGAAGACCCATTCGAGCAGCACGGACCGGATGCGGTGGAGATAGGAGCCCCAGGCGAGCCGGCCGAGGCCGTCCATGTTGAGCATCAGCACGGTGAGGAGGGCTTCCAGATCGTCGCTGTCCCACCAGCCGGCCATGTAGGCATTGCCGAGGCCGATGTCACCTTCGGCGAGGGCAGCGTTGACGGTGCGCCAGTCCTTGATGTGGATGGTGCCAAGGGGGCCGGGCTCAGCGCCTGCGAATGTGCGTTTCTCACCTTCCGGCGTGATGACGGTCAGGGTGCCTTTCCGCATAGCGGATTCGATCACACGCAAGGCCTTCTGACCGAGATAGGGAATTGTCGTCATGTCTGCTCCGGAGGGTGGGTCGCCGGCGTGCGGCCCAGTGAGGCCGTGACCAGGTCGCCGGGTGGTGTGGGTTTTGAAAAGATCTGGTGGCCGCGCAGGTAGAGGCGGGCGGCGTGATAGTGGATCAGCAACACGACCTGTAGCGTGGGGAACGGGTGGCGCAGGAAGCTTTTGAGCAGTGCGCGCGAGGTGAGCGTGTCGAAGCGGCCGCCGATGGTGGCTGAGAGCGCGCGGGCGCCGTCGCGGTAGAGGTCGATGCGGATCGAGACGCGGTCGGGCTTTTCGATGAAACGAAAGCGGTATTCGCCATCAGTGGGGAAGAAGGGCGAGACGTGGAAGACCTTTTCGGCCGTGATCTCTTCGTCGGGGCCAATCGCCGTGCCGTCGGTTTTGCGGCAGAGGTAGCAGTGGCGCTCGCCAAAGGTGTTGTTCACTTCGGCCAGGACGGCAGAAAGTGCGCCGGTCCGGTCGTGGCACAGCCAGAAGCTGACGGGATTGAAGCCGAAGCCGAGCACGCGGGGGAGCGTGATGAGCGTCACTTCGCCATCGGGCATTCTTGCGCCGACGCTTGCGAAGGCGGCGGTCAGCCAATCGTTGAAGCCAGTGGAGCGGTCGCCGTAGTCGCGATCGTTGAGGGCGAAGAGGCCCCAGCCGTTACGATTGAGGAAGCGGCGCTTGAGGCGCGGGATCGCGGCAACGGGAACATGGAGATATGTGAGGTTATGGACGAGTGTGTAGGGCTTCGGCGTGAAGCGCGCATGCGTGATGCGCGCTTCCAAAAGGCCGCGCGCGATTGGTTCGTCGCTGATGATCGGCGTTACCGCTGCTAGGCCCATGGGATCGGCACCCCCTTGGCTTCAGCGACGCGGACGGCGCTCCACAGGCCATCTTCATGGAAGCCATTGCGCTGCCAGGCGCCGCAGAACCAGAGGCCGCGGCGGCCTTGTATGGACGGGATTTCGGCTTGTGCGGAGACGGCGTCGCGCGAGAAGACGGGATGGCGGAAGACGTGACGGTCGACGATCTTGGCAGGGTCGATCTCGCGGTCGGGATTGAGGCTAACAAAGACATCGTCGCCGGGAAGCGACTGGAGCTTGTTCATCCAATAGGTGACGGAAACATCGTTACCGGTATCGCTCGCGCTGGCGCCATAGACCCAGCTGGCCCATGCGGCTTTTGCGTTCGGCATGAGGCGGGCGTCGGTATGCAGAACGCCTTCGTTGTCGCGGAACTTGAAGGCGCCAAGGATGCGGCGTTCGTCGGGCGTCGGATCGGCGATCATGGCGAGAGACGCGTCGGCGTGCGCGGCCAGCACGACCTCGTCGAAGCGCTCTATCTCCCCCTTTGCGGTCACGACTTCACATCCACCCTGAGCGGCGCGAACCTCGCGGACCGGGTCGCCCGTCCGGACTTTGCTGCCGAGACGATCGATGATCCGGCGGACATATTGCTCGCTGCCCCCGTCGACTGTCCGCCAGGGATGATGCCCATTGACAGACAAAAGTCCATGGTTGTCAAAAAAGCGGACGAATGTCTTGGCCGGAAAATCAAGCATCTGGCGGGGCGGCGTGCTCCAGATGGCGGCCCCCATGGGGACGAGGAAGCGGTCCTTGAACCAATCGCCCGGGGCGAGGCGGTCGATGAATTCGCCGAGCGTCGGATCGCCGGGTTCATCAAGGGCGAGCTTGGCGGAGCGGAAGAAGCGCATGATGTCGGCCAGCATGCGCAGGTAGCGGGGGGAGACCATATTCCTTCTCTGCGCAAAGAGGCCTTGGAGCGAACTGGCGCAGAATTCGAGCTCGCCGTCGCCATAGCGGACGCCGAACGACATGTCGCTTGGCTTGGTGGGTACGGACAGGCTGGCGAAGAGTTTCGTCAGGTGGGGATAGTTGACCTCGTTATAGACGATGAAGCCGGTGTCGACGGGCAGGGGGCCGCCGGGGCGCGGCACGTGGATGGTGCGGGAGTGGCCGCCCGTGCGGGCCTCACCCTCGAGAACGACGACATCGTGGGTATTTTTGAGAAGATAGGCGCACGAAAGGCCTGAGATGCCCGACCCCACCACTGCAATGCGCGCCACTGTCTTTCTTCCCCACGACTTCTGTGTGTTGATCTACGAAATCTATCTCGGAGCGGTTCACGCGGATCCGTTGGCGGACCGCCTGCGTTGAACTCTCATGTCTTCTTAGCAAAAGTGATCTTAGCGAAAGTGATGAGACCGTGGATATCCTAATTGCCTTGGCGGCCGGGCTCGCCATGCTCTCGCTCATGATGGCGGGTGGATACATCCTAGCCATGCAGAGTGGCAATGGCGGGTGGGCGGATACGGTTTGGACGTTCGGGGTTGGACTGGCGGCCCTTGTATCCATTTTCGTTTTAGCTGGCCCAGACGTGGGATTGCGGCATTGGCTGGTCGCTGCGCTGGCTGGTCTGTGGTCGCTGCGGCTTGGCGTTTACCTGTTCGGCCGGACGCGGGGCGAGGCCGAAGATGCGCGCTATGCGGACCTGAAGCGCGAATGGGGCGCGGATCATCCGCGGCGGCTGTTTCTGTTTTTGCAGGCGCAGGCGCTGGCCGGGTTGCCGCTGTTCGGCGCGATGGCGTTGGCAGCGGACCGGCCGGGGCCGCTGGATCTGTGGGATGCGTTGGGGACCTGCGTACTGCTGGCCGGCGTGATAGGGACGGCCGTTTCGGATTGGCAGTTGGCGCAATTCAAGGCCAATCCGGCGAACAAGGGGCAGGTGTGCGATGTGGGCTTGTGGAGTGTATCGCGGCACCCGAACTACTTTTTCGAGTTTCTGTCGTGGTGCGCTTGGCCAGTGATTGCGTTCGATCCGGTTGGCTACCCCGTAGGACTCCTAGCATTGCTGGCGCCGGCGCTGATGTATTACCTTTTACGTCATGTTTCCGGCGTGCCGCCGCTGGAAGCGCATATGGAGCGGTCGCGGCCGGAAGCGTTCGCTAAGTACAAGGCGCGAGTGCCGGTGTTCTTTCCAAAGCTCGTTTGAGTTTGACCTGGCCGCGAAGGGGCCGCTGCGTGGAGAGTGGGTGCGATGACGACGATGCCTCAGTCCGTGATTGCCGGGGCGATCCGGACGGTCGAGACAGTGCCGCTTCCCGACAGTGTGTTGCGGTTTGGGGTGCAGCAATTGATCGGCACGCGGCCCCGGTCGCTGGAGCCTGACGCGGAGATCGACCGGGCGTTTGCTGACGACATGCGGCGGCGAGCGATCGCGCTGCATGCGGATGCCGCCAACGCGCAGCATTACGAGTTGCCGCAAGAGTTTTTCGGGCTGACGCTGGGACCGCATCGCAAATATTCGAGCTGCTATTATGCAACGGGGCGGGAGACGCTCGGGGAAGCGGAGGCAGCCGCGCTTGCGCTCACGGTGGAGCGGGCGGGGCTTCAGGATGGGCAGCGGATCTTGGAATTGGGCTGCGGGTGGGGGTCGCTGACGCTTTTCATGGCGGCGCGTTATCCGCAGGCGGCGATCACGGCGGTTTCGAACTCAGCCAGTCAGCGGCGATATATCGAACAAACGGCGCGGGCGCGGGGGCTGGGCAATGTGCGCGTGATCACCTGCGATATGAATGCGTTTCAGCCGGAGGGGCCGTTTGACCGGGTGGTGTCGGTAGAAATGTTCGAGCACATGTCGAACTGGGAGGCACTGCTCGCGAAGGTGCGCGATACGCTGGCGCCCGATGGGCGGCTGTTCATTCACGTGTTCTCGCATCGCGCAACGCCGTACCGGTTCGATCACACGGATCCGACGGATTGGATCGGGCAATACTTCTTTACTGGCGGTATTATGCCGAGCGATGGGTTGATCCGGCAGTTCTCGAATCTCGTCGAGGTCGAGGACGAGTGGCGCTGGAGCGGGACGCAGTATGCGCGCACGGCGACGCAGTGGATCGAGAACTTCGATCGCAACGCGGTTGAGATCGATCGCATTCTGCGCGATGTGTATGGCCCGCAGGCGGGTGTGTGGAAGCGGCGCTGGCGGCTGTTCTATCTGGCGACCGAGGGACTGTTCGGTCATGCCAATGGGGACGAGTGGGGCGTGAAGCACTACCGGCTGCGCCCCGTTCGCTGACCACTCAGGCGCTGCCGTACCAGCGGGCGGCGAGCGTACCGGCGACTGCGGCGGTGGCCGTGAGGAAGGCGCCCCAGGTCATGTCCATGGCGGTGATGAACGTGGGCCAGACCTTGAGGGTGGCCTGATTGGTGAGATCGTATGTGCCGTAGCATACGAGTCCGAGCAGGGCGCCATTGATGGCTGCTGTCTGGAGGCTGCCGCCGGCGGCCAGTGCGGGCGAGACGGCGAACCACACGATTCCGAAAATATAGAGCAGGTAGAAGGCGATGGCCGGGGCGAACCGGATGCCGTCGGGCAGCAACAGCTCACCGATATTTTGCCGGTACACATTGATCATTGAGGTCAGCCAGACGCTGTCGACGAGGGCCATGTAGAGGCCGGTGGCGAGGTAGGCGATGACGTACTGCATGGGGGACCTGCTGATCGGCTGCGGCGGGACGGCGGATAAGTGACTTAGCAGGTAAACGGTGTGGACACACGGTTGGTTCACCGGGATTTACACCCAGTTCATTTCACCGGCGGAGATGATGAGCACCTTGTCTTGGGGACTTTCGAGGGCGGGGATGGTTTCGGGATCGAGATTTAAAAGATGGGCGCGCAGGCAGCGGGAGACCCCGCCGTGGGACGCGATGACTGTGTCGCGCTCAAGGGATTGGGACCAGTCGATGATGCGGCGAAGCAGGTCGGCGTAGCTCTCGCCGCCGACGGGTCGCCAGCGAAACGGGTCTTGTTCCCTGTCGGCGAGGCCATGGGGATCCGTTTGTGGCAGGTGGTCCTGCAGTTGGCCTTCCCAGGAACCGTAGGAGAGTTCGATCAGGCGGCGGTCGATGCGGTAGGTGGTGGGATCAAGACCGAGGGACGCGCGCAGGATCTCCATGGTCTCGCGGGCACGACCCAAGGGACTGGCGACAAAGTCTGCGCTTTCGATGGCGGGCAGAAAGGCGCGCAGGGCCTCGCCGTTGCGGCGCGATTGGGCGCGGCCGCGATCATTCAGCGGGATGTCGGTCTGGCCCTGGTAGCGCCGTTCGGCGTTCCAGTCTGTCTCGCCATGGCGGACGAAGAAAAGTTTGAGAGCGGGGCGCATGCTGCACATGTAGGTGGTTGCGGCCCGCTCGACTAGCCGATCAGCTATCGCTCTTGACCACGGAAATGTCGGGGGCGTCTTCGTTCTTCATGCCCTGGACATGATAACCGCTGTCGACGTGGTGGATTTCGCCGGTGACGCCGCGAGACAGATCGGACAAGAGGTAAAGTCCGGCGCCGCCGACGTCTTCGATGGTCACCGTGCGGCGGAGCGGCGAGTTATATTCGTTCCAGCGCAGGATGTAGCGGAAGTCGGAAATGCCGGCCGCGGCGAGCGTTTTGATGGGGCCGGCCGAGATGGCGTTGACACGGATGCCGGTGCGGCCGAGGTCGGACGCGAGGTAGCGGACGGAGGCTTCGAGTGCGGCCTTGGCGACGCCCATAACGTTGTAGTGCGGCATGACTTTTTCGGCGCCGTAGTAGGTGAGCGTGATGATGGAGCCGCCGTTGGTCATGAGCTTCTCCGCGCGCTGGGCGAGTGCCGTCAGCGAGTAGCAGGAGATCAGCATGGTCTGGGTGAAGTTCGCTTCGGTGGTTTCCACGTAGCGGCCATCGAGCTCGTTCTTGTCGGAGAAGGCGATGGCGTGAACGAGGAAGTCGAGGCGGCCCCAGTGCTTCTCGATCTCGGCGAAGAGGGTATCGATGGAGGCCTTGTCGGAGACGTCGCAGGGAAGAACGAGGGAGGCGCCAAGCTCGGCGGCCAGCGGTTCGACGCGCTTTTTCAGCGCGTCGCCCTGGTAGGTGAGGGCTAATTCGGCCCCCTGGGCCGCGACGGCGCGGGCAATGCCCCAAGCGATCGAGCGATTGTTAGCGATGCCCATGATGAGGCCGCGCTTGCCAGCCATGAGGTTGCCTGCCGGCACGCCATCACCTGCTCCTGGTTCAGCCATGAGCTTCCCAATTCCTTTTATCTGTCCGTGTAATTTTGCGGCATCCTACACAAAAGACTTGTGCGGTCCAGTCACGGCTCGGGTTATCGCGGGGCGGGCGAGGCGATTGCGGCTGAGGTCTTTTCAGGCATCTGTAATGCTATGAAAAGTATTGATTTTCCTCTGGCCCCTGGCGGGAGAGGGGTGGGTGCGGCGGGCGCGGCTGATCGCCCCGGAGGGTCCGCCACCGCCGCCGTGATCAGCCTTCCAGCGACCAGACCCCCAAGGCGTCGCGGCAGGCAACCCCTTCGGCTTTGCGGGTTTTCTCACCCGTCGTCATCATCACCACGACGTGGCGGCAGATCGTGCCTTCGACGTTCTTGAATGAGGACGTGGGTTTGACGAGCCCGGAGAGGCGGCCGTTGTTGCGGTGCCAGACGTAGGTGGCGCCATCGGCCGTGGCGGAGAGGGCGTGCTGGACGCTGGAGAGGGCGGCGATTTCATCGCCGGTATCAAGGGCGCGGCCGTCATCGGGGGCGGCTTTGAGGTCGGCGAGCTTGGGTTTCTGCCTTCGATTGGAGGCGACGGGGCAGTCGCACGAGGGGGATTGAGCCGCCGCGGCTTCTTCTTTGCCGGAATCGGCGGCCAAGGCTTCGGGAGAGGACAGGAAGACGGTGGCGACCATGGCGAAGGCGGTCAGGATGCCGGCCGACAGCGACACGAGAGATTGGGTTTCACGCATGACTGAACTCGCTACTCAAAAACAGAAACACAGCGGGGCCAAACACGGCCTTGCGGGCCATGCTGACTGAACATGGATAAAAAAGGGTCAATGGATGTTGCGATTTGAGGAGAAAGGATCGGATCGGGCGGGGCGATGCGTTAAGAGTTGCTGAATGCTGCTCCGACACGATGGACCGGCGCGATACGAAGGACGAGGCCTCGAGATGAGCCAACAAAGTCACGATACCCACGGCAGTGATTTCGCCGAAGCGGTGGAGCCTTTCCTGCTGTTTGAGAGCTGGTTCGGGGAGGCGCGCGAGAAGGAAATCAACGATCCCAACGCCATGGCGATTGCCACGGCGGATCGTTCGGGACTGCCCAACGTGCGGATGGTGCTGTTGAAGGGGCTCGACGGACCGGGCGTGCCGGGGCGGGGCTTTGTCTTCTACACCAATCTGGAGAGCGCGAAGGGACGTGAGCTTGCCGCCAATCCACAAGCCGCGATCGTGTTTCATTGGAAGAGCCTGTTACGGCAGGTGCGGGCACGCGGGCTGATCACGCCGGTGACGCCGGAAGAGGCGGATGAATATTATGCGTCGCGGCACCGGACGAGCCGGATCGGCGCGTGGGCGTCAAAGCAGTCGCGGCCACTGGAGAGCCGGCTGGCGCTGGAGAAGGCTGTGGCGATCGAGACGGCGCGATTCGGAATCAGCACCATCCCGCGGCCGCAGCACTGGTCGGGCTTCCGTTTAACGCCGCTGGAGATCGAATTCTGGTCCGACCGTCCATTCCGGCTGCATGACCGCGTCGTGTTCCGGCGCGAGACGCCGGATGCGCACTGGACGAAGACGCGGCTTTATCCGTGAGGCTGAGATCAGCCAGCGACGAGGTTGCGGATCGCTTTGACCATGTGGCCATTGCCGGCGATGACATCGCCTTTGGCCAGCATTTTATCCGTGCCTTGCAAGTCGGTGACGATGCCGCCAGCTTCGCGCATGATGACAATGCCGGCTGCCATATCCCAAGGCTTCAAGTTGCGTTCCCAATAGCAATCGAAGCGGCCGGCGGCGGTCCAGGCGAGGTCGAGGGCCGCGGAGCCGGTGCGGCGGATGCCGGCGACCTCCTTCATGGCGGTCGACATTTCCTTGATGAAGCCGGGATGACCGGGACGGCCGCGATGCGGAATGCCGGTTGCAACCACTGCGTCGCCGATGGTCTTGCGGGCGGCGACCCGTAGGCGGCGCTTTTCGTTGAGGAAGGCGCCTTTGCCTTTTTCAGCGGTGAAGAGTTCGTCGGCGATCGGGTTATAGACGAGGCCGGCGACGAGCTGGCCGTCGCGTTCCAGGCCGATGGAGATCGCGAACATCGGAATGCCGTGCAAGAAGTTAGTCGTGCCGTCGAGAGGGTCGATGATCCAGCGGTGGGATTTGTCGGCGCCTTCGACCTCGCCGCCTTCTTCCATGAGGAAGCCGTACTGAGGGCGGGCCTTGTTCAATTCGCGGAAGATGATTTCCTCGGCCTTGTGATCGGCGGCGGAGACGAAGTTTGCTGGGCCCTTGATCGAGACCTGCAACTGCTCGACTTCGCCGAAATCGCGGACGAGGGTGCGGGCCGCTTTGCGGGCGGCCTGGGTCATGACGTTAATCAGTGCTGAAGCGGGCATAAGGTGGCCGGGGATGAACTGGCGATTTTTGTGGGTCTCACGCTCTAGCGGAGTGTGAGCTGTTTGTCGCGCCATTCCTGCGCGGCCTTTTGGGCAGCTTTCTTTTCAGTTTCGGGCAGGGTGTCGACGAGCATGTCGAGCTTTTCGTCGGCAATACCACCGGCCTTGGCGATGTAGCGCCATTTGGCGGCTTCAGCTGGGCTCTTTTTCATACCGCCGGCACCTTCCTGATGGATCCAGGCGAGGCGGTTCTGGGCTCCGGGGATGCCCTTTTCGGCGGCTGATTGGAGATAGGGGATGGTTCGGCTTTCGTCTTCCTTGAGGCCGAGGCCGCGCATGAGCATGACGGCGTATTCGTATTGGGCGGGGACGAGACCTTGCTTGGCGGCCTTCGACATCCAGCCGGCAGCTTCGAGCGCGTTGGCTTCGACGCCGACGCCCTTTTGGTAGAGGGCTGCCAAGTCAAATTGGGCCTGGGCAATGTTTTTCTCGGCGGCGTATTGGATGTGCTTGGCGGCGCGGAAGGGATTTTCTGGTTTGCCGTCGCCTTTCAGGAAGAGAAGCCCGAGATTGTAGTTGGCGAGCGGGTCGCCGGTGGCGGCGGCCTTTTCGTAGAGCGTGGCGGCTGCCGCGCGGTCTTTGCCGATGCCGCGCCCTTCGGCCAGCATATTACCGAGCGCCAGCATGGCGGGGATATCTCCCAATTCGGCGGCACGGGAATACCAGCGGGCGGCTGTGATGTCGTCTTTGCCGACGCCGAGGCCACCTTCATAGATGCGTGCGACGAGGGTGTGCGCCTGCGGGTCGCCGAGGGCAGCCTTGCGTTCGGCGAGCGAAAGGGCGGTCAGGTATTGGCCCTGATCGAAGGCGATGTAGGCTGCGTCGTCATCGGCAGAGGATGCGGCGGGGGCCGCCGTGGTGGGCGTTTCGGCGGGCGTGCCGCTGTTACCTGAAGCAAGGTCCGGAAGCGTCAGCTGGCCGGTGGCGACGAGCACGCCTGCGGCTCCGGCTCCGGCGCCGACGATCAGAATGAGGGCAAGAACAGCTTTGTTCATCGATTAGGTCTCAGGCCGCTTAGTTCTCAGGCCGATTTGTTTTCAGGCCGCCGGCCGGTGAGCCGATATGGCCGCGGCGAATGGCGATAAGAAGTCTGCCACGCCGTTTTCCATCACGGCTGCGGGAACGCGCACGGCGATAAAGTCGGCTCCTGCTTCGGCGAGATCGCGGGCGTCGTCCGGCGTATCGACATCGCAGGCAATGCAGGGAATTTCGAAAATTTCCGACCACCAGGCGATGAGTTCCAGGCGGCGGTTGCGGGCGGTTTCGCGGTCTTCGACGTGGGCGGGAATGCCGAAGGCGATGTAGTCGGCGCCTTCTTCCGCCAGCGTCATGGCGTCGTGACGGGTGCGGCCGACATCGATACCGGCGATGGAGCGGGCACCTAAGATTTCGCGGGCTTCGTAAAACGCTGCGGCGACGGATTTCGATGCGGGGATGTGGACGCCGTCGGCTTTGACGACGCGGGCGAGAGCTGCATCGCCGGCAATCAGGGTGGCGAGCCCCAGGGCTTGAATCTGTTCGACGGCGGGGGCCAGTTCGGGCGCGGCGACCGGGCTTTCCGGATCGAGTTCAAGGATCACGGTGGCAACCGGGGCGACGCGGGCGGCCTCTGCCGCGCAACGGGCAAGGGCTGCTCCCGAACCGGCGCTGGCTGGAAGGACGAGTACAACTTGAGTGCGAACCTCGTGATCAGCCATTGCCGGGGTCAGACCTTGTGTTGGGGATCATGATGCGCCGAGCGCGCATGCGCGGGTGTTTTGGGGCACAGGGGCGGGTCGGGGCGCTATCGGAGCGGATTAAGGCGGAAACGTGGCTTCCGTGGCGCGGTGAAAATCGCGTACAACGGTATTATCCGGATTGGCTCTTTCTCACCAAATCGCCATGATCTCTCCGGACTTTTGTGCTGCGTTGAAAAAAGTATAGTTCCAAAATCAACACAAGCGCCGCCGGAGACCCGTCCTGATGAGCCTTTTGCTTGCGAACCGTCCGGCTGTACTCGCTGCCGGGCTGCTGGGTTTCTGCTTGTTGGCTGGCGGTGCTGGGGCAACTCCAAACGGTGACCCGCCTGTCATGCCGGTTCCGCCTGGGGCCGCCACGGCGGTCAGCCCGGCGGCGGACACACAGACGCCTTCAGCTCCGGTGACGGCTGCGGCCGTGACCACGCCCGCCGTCGCGGCAGTGCTGACGCGGCTTCAGGATAAGGCGTTTACAAGCGGCTATGCGGCGGACGACATCGCAGCTGCATTGCAGTTCTACGGCGCGCGGCAGGATCTGCTTTGGGTTTCTGGGACCGGCTTTACCGATCGGGCTAAGGCGGTGATTGCCGAGATCGGCCGTGCCGACACGTGGGGTTTGGATGCGAAGGCCTTCGCGCTGCCGGATGCCAAGGCTGTGATGTCGGACGCGGACGCGCAGGGTGTCGCCGAGGCTCAATTGACGCTGGCGGCGCTCACCTATGCGCGGCACGCCAAGGGCGGGCGGACGCGGCCATTGTCGATCAGCCAGTTGATCGATCTGACACCGCCAGTTCGCGATCCCAGTACGGTGCTGAAAGACTTGGACGCGAACAGCGACGCGGCGGCCTATCTCACGGGGCTGCATCCCAAGCATGAGCAGTTCCAGCGGCTGAGGACGGAACTGGTCAAGCGGCTGGGTCCAGTGGAGCCGCCGGCACCGGTCGACGAAGCTCTCCTTGTGAAGCTGCCGGTCAGCGGGGCCACAATCAAAACGGGGTCGCTGCATCCCGACATCGCGCTTCTGCGCAAGCGCTTGAAGCTGCCGGCGTCGTTCGCGGGTGAAGAAACGCTTTACGACGAAAAACTAGCGGAGGCCGTCAAGACCTTCCAAACGGCGAATGGGTTGAAGGCGAACGGGCAACTGAACAAGCGGACGCGCACGGCGCTCAATCGCGAGGGCGAAGGCGAGACGAAGGACAATCCGCGCGATACGCAGCGCCTGGTGATCAACATGGAGCGCTGGCGGTGGATGCCGGAGGACATGGGCGCGTCGCATGTTCTCAACAACGTGCCGGAATACATCACGCGCATGTTTAAGGACGGCAAGGTGATCTTCAAGGAGAAGATCGTCGTGGGGCTGCCGGAGTGGCCGACGCCCTCGTTTTCGGCTGAAATGAAGACGATCGTGTTCAATCCGTCGTGGGGCGTTCCGGACGGGATCAAGGCCAAGGAATTGAAGCCGCGCCTGCAGAAGGCGGGTGGTGGCGGGTTCTTTGACCAGCTGTTCGGCGGTGGCGGCGGTGGGGCGTCGGTGATCAAGGCCTACGGTTTTACCGCCTATCGCAACGGCAGGCCGGTCGATCCCTATTCGGTTGATTGGTCGTCGGCGGATCTGCGGCAGTATAGCTTCATTCAGCCGCCGGGTGCGCAGAATCCGCTCGGGTTCGTGAAGTTCATGTTCCCCAACACGCACGACGTTTACATGCACGACACCACGCAGCGGCATCTGTTTGCGCAATCCAAGCGGCCCTATTCGCATGGCTGCATCCGCGTCAACGATCCGATGCGGTTTGCCGAAGTGCTGTTGGAGCAGGACAAGGGTTGGGGCAAGGATCGCGCGGCGCAGGCGCGGCGGTCGTCGGAAACGGTGACGCTCGACAATCACATCTGGGTGCACAATGTGTATCTGACCATGTGGGCGGAAGACGATGGGCGGATCGTCAACTTCGGCGACGTCTATGGGCTCGACAATCGCGTGTCGAAGGCCATCGGCGGTGGCGGGGTGCGGTCGATCGATACGCGGCCGGCGGATGATGTCGAGACCGCGTCTATCAGCGATGATGCTGCCGATGAGCAGGCTGAGCCGGCGCCGAAGAAAAAGAAGCCTGCGAAAAGCGCCAAGACACCGGCATCGAAGCCGTCGACAGTGCCGGGCAGCTTCTCCGAGGCGATGTCGGGACTGGTGGCGAATTGAGCCGAGGCGCGCGTGCGGCTATTGCGGCGCGCCCCTCAGCGACATGATGAAGTTCGCAAGGGCCGACATCTCATCCTGCGTCAAGTGGTGGTCCGGCATCATGGGCGGGACGGAGCGCAGCCAGGCCACGATGCCCTCGATGGTCTGGTCCGGCCGGCGGGCGACAGCGTGAAAGCCCGGGATCTCGTTAGCGCTTTTCTTTTCCCCTTGGTCTCGTCCCATATGGCACGAGGCGCACAGGCGTTCGGCCAAGGCGCGGCCTTTGGCGATCTCATCAGCGTGCGCTGGGGGAGACGCAAGAGTGGCGGCCAGTGTGAAGGCGCAGAGCGCTTGGCGGAACGGTGTCATGAATGGAGCGTTGCCTAATTCGCCGTTCCAAACCTTGAGCGGGATCAAGGTTGCCGTACCCGCCGCAGCGCTTAATATTGTTTCCGTCAGCCCAGGAGAGACAACCCATGGCCTTCGAAGACCTTCAGGCTGAGATCGCCTCGCTGCTCATCCGGATGAACGAACAGCCGGAGGATATCCACGAGATGGAATTGCTGCTGCGCGAGAAGCTGAACGAATTCCGCGCGCTCGGGCTACCGCTGCCGCAAGATCTGGCGGACCTTGAGACTATGCTCGATGAGAAATTTGCCGAGCGCGGCTCGTCTGAATAGTAGAACGGCCGCTCCGGCAACGGAGCGGCCGAGCTAAAGATGAGGGACGCGGAGGGGCCTTAGGCCGCTTTCTCCTGTTTGGCGTCCCACTTTCCGAGAGCAGCGAGGCTGTTCATTTTTGCGCGATGCGTGAAAGCGCGCTGGCCGGCTGCGACGTTTTCCGATTTGCCGCCCCAGGCCTGGAGCGCTGCTGCCTGCAGGGCGCGGCCATAGGAGAACGTGAGCGCCCAGGGCAGGTTGCCCATGGCGTTCATGAGCGAGAGATGCTCGGTGGCCACTTCGTCGGACTGGCCGCCGGAGAGGAAGGCGATGCCGGGGACTGTCGAGGGCACCGTCGACTTCAAGACGCGGACGGTCTTTTCAGCGACTTCGGCGGCGGAGGGCTGCTTGGCGCACTTCTGGCCAGCCACGATCATGTTCGGCTTCAGGATCATGCCTTCGAGCGAGACGCGGGCGTCGTAGAGTTCGCGGAAGACGGTGCGCAGCGTCCATTCGGTGACGCGATAGCATTCGTCGATATCGTGGGTGCAATAGGCGCCGTCCATCAGGACTTCGGGTTCGACGATGGGGACGATGCCGGCTTCCTGGCAGAGGGCTGCATAGCGGGCGAGGCCATGGGCGTTGGCCTTGATGCAGTTCCAGGACGGGAGGCCGTCAGCGATGGTGATGACTCCGCGCCACTTTGCGAAGCGGGCGCCCAATGCATGGTATTCGGCGAGGCGCTCGCGCAGGCCGTCGAGGCCTTCGGTGACGGTTTCGATTTTGGAGGTGGGGCCGGCGAGTGGCTTGGCGCCGGTGTCGACCTTGATGCCGGGGATGGAGCCGGCGGCTTTCATGATGTCGACGAGGGGCGTGCCGTCCTTGGCTTTCTGGCGGATCGTTTCATCGTAAAGGATGACGCCGGAGACGTAGTTCTTCATGGCGTCAGTGGAGCGGAAGAGCATCTCACGGTAATCGCGGCGGCTGTCTTCGGTGGAGGCAAGATTGATCTTGTCGAAGCGCTTCTTGATCGTGCCGGAGCTTTCGTCGGCGGCGAGAATGCCTTTGCCGGGCGCAACCATTGCGCGGGCGATATCTTCCAGTTTTTCGGTCATCTTGGCCTCCGTCGGCGCGTGATCGTTCGGGTCAAAAGACATGAAGGGCGCCTGCTATCAGACGCCCTTCGGAAAAATCAGATGAGCTTGGCCATTGCGACGGCGGTGTCGCTCATGCGGTTGGAGAAGCCCCACTCGTTGTCGTACCAAGAGAGTACGCGCACCAGCTTGCCATCCATGACCTTGGTCTGGTCCATGTGGAAGATCGACGAGTGACTGTCGTGGTTGAAGTCCATCGATACGTTGGGCTCATCGGTGATGCCGAGGACGCCTTTCAGCGGGCCGTTGGCAGCCTTGCGGATGGCGTCGTTGATTTCGGCGACGGTCGTTTCATTCTTGGCGATGAACTTGAAATCGACGACCGACACGTTGGGCGTCGGCACGCGGATGGCAGTGCCATCGAGGCGGCCATTCAACTCGGGCAGCACGAGGCCGACGGCCTTGGCAGCACCCGTCGATGTCGGGATCATCGAGAGGGCAGCGGCGCGGCCGCGATAGAGGTCCTTGTGCATGGTATCGAGGGTCGGCTGGTCGCCGGTGTAGGAATGGATGGTGGTCATGAAACCCTTGTCGATGCCGACGAGGTCGTTGAGTACCTTCGCCACCGGGGCGAGGCAGTTCGTGGTGCATGACGCATTGGAGACCACGAGATGGTCCTTCGTCAGCTTGTCGTGATTGACGCCATAGACGACCGTGAGGTCGGCATTGTCGGCGGGTGCGGAGACGAGTACGCGCTTGGCGCCGGCGGTCAGATGGGCGGACGCCTTATCTTTTGACGCGAAGATACCGGTGCATTCCATGGCGATGTCGACGCCCATGGCGCCGTGAGGCAGTTCGGCCGGATTCTTGATGGCTGTGACCTTGATCGGGCCATAGCCGACATCGATGGTATCGCCCGATACAGTGACCTTAGCCGGGAAGCGGCCGTGCACGCTGTCGTAGCGCAGCAGATGGGCGTTGGTTTCGACGGGGCCCAGATCGTTGATGGCCACGACTTGAATGTCGGTCCGGCCGCTTTCGACGATGGCGCGCAGCACATTGCGGCCGATACGTCCAAAACCATTGATCGCGACCTTCACAGCCATCTCAGGCGTCCTTTCGAAAATGGGCGGGGAAATCGAAGCACGTCCGTTGACGTGATTCGGGTGGCTCCATCCTGGCTAAGGCGTTCGTCACGCCCTCCAGAACCTTGTTGGGGCGGCATTAAGTGGAGGCACCCCCTGCCTGTCAATGCGTCATGGGAAGTAGACGGGGGAAGTAGGCGGGGTGTCATCAGGAGTCGGCGGGAGCCGCGAATTCGGGCGTTCAGAGATGTGTTGAAGTTGGCGGGCGTGGTTTGTTGCACCCGACGCCCTTAAGACCTATGGTTGCTGCAGGAAATGGGGGATGGCCGAGGGCAAAACGCGCCTTTCTCCGAGACATCGATGGGTTAGCCGATGGTTCAACGCGCACGAGACGCGCGGGCGGGCACGAAACGTGTTGCCGCGCGCAAAGATCAACCTTTAGCAGCGGTCGCAGCGGCCGATCCGGCGCAGCGGCTTTTGGCCGTCGAGGCCGAGCGCGACCGGCTGAAAGCGCGGCTGGATGAGGCCGAAGCGCGGATTTCTGAGCTGGAACAGAGCCGGACTCTGGTCGTCAATCGAATCGATTGGCTGATCGACACGCTCGGTTCTGAGCTGGAAAAGCGGGCCTAAGGCACGCGGTTAGCCGTCATAATCAAAATTGAAAAAGGAGCGAGGCGCCATAGGCTGCCCCGCTCCGTTTTTTCAGTTACATCAGAACGCGCAGCAGCTTGCGGCCGGCGAGCGACTGCAACTCGCGGCAATCGATCGTGCCGTCCTTATCGGGATTGGCGCGATGGAAGCGGTGCTTCACCAGGGCCAGCCATTCGTGCTTGTCGAGCGTGCCGTCGCGGTCGGGATTGAAGCGGGCGAACGACAGGATGCCGACGCGGCCGCGGACTTCGTTCATGTCGAGCGTGCCATCGCGGTCCGGATCGAGCTTGTGGAACAAGCGGACGGCGGCGCGGCGGGCTTCACGCCAGTCGATCGTTCCGTCGTGATCTGGGTTCAGATAGGCCATCTCGGCCTTGCAGTTGTGGTGGCCTGCCGAGGCCGGAGCCAGCGCTGCGGAGGCGGCGAGCGCCGCTGCTGCCAGGGCCGTGGAAAGAGAGAGTTTCATTGGGGAAACCTTTGGTTGCTCATGTTTCTTGTAACGGGGTCTCAATACGCGGCTGAGGGCCTCACAGCCAATCAACTCCGTGTGCGGCATGGTGTCGAAAGTCGATAAGTCCTGACGGTGGGCTCGATTTTTCGGCGCGATGCGCTTACATTGAGGATGCTGCGGGGCGCGTCAGGAACACATGAATCTCCAGGGCCTATAAGATCTGCCAGGGAGCTGTCCCTGTCCGGAGCCGTGGTTCCGGGCAAACGGCGCCCACCTTACTATTGTAGGGACCCGGCGAGATCGACCGTTCCAACGGCTTCCGCGGCACTTCATTTGCCGGCTCTCTCGGCAGGGCTGGACATTTCAGTTATTCGCCAGCCCTTACAGGGCTGGACATGGCTCATCGAATGGCGCTTTTCTGGCGCGCATGGATGATTTGAAAGAGCAGAAAAAGGCGCTGCGCGCGACGGCCAAGGCGACACGCGCTGAAGCGCTCAAGCGGCACGGGCCCATGGCCGGCATGATGCTGGCGCGCAAAGGTCTCGACGGGATTGCGTACCGGTTTGGAGCCTCGGTCGCGTGTTTCTACCCGATGCCGGACGAGTTCGATCCGGTGGCGCTTTACAACAAGCTGGAAGCCGACGGGCATCCGCTCGCGCTGCCGGTGATGCAGGGCAAGGGTCATCCGCTCGTGATGCGGCGCTGGGTTATTGGGGACGTGCTGATTGCAGGCACGTGGGGCATCAAGGAGCCGGGACGCGATGCGCCGGAGGTCAAGCCGGAGATTGTGTTGGTGCCGCTCTTGGCTTTCGATAAACGCGGTTACCGGCTCGGATACGGCGGCGGATTTTATGACCGGACGCTGGAAAAGCTCAGGCGCGAAAACCCGAACCTGCTCGCGATTGGGCTCGGATTTGACGAACTCGAGGTTGACGTGGTTCCGCATGACGATCATGACCAGCGTCTCAACTGGGTTCTGACGCCCGGGCGGACGTTGCGGTGCGGGACCTGAATGCGGCTTCTTTTTATCGGTGACATCGTGGGTAAGTCCGGCCGCCGTGTGGTGGCGGATCTGTTGCCGGGTTTGCGCGCGCGCTGGTCTCTCGATTGCGTTGTGATCAACGCAGAAAATTCAGCCGGCGGGTTCGGGATCACGGAGTCCATTCTGGAAGATCTGCTGGATGCGGGCGCGGATGCCGTAACGCTCGGCAATCATGCGTTCGATCAGAAGGACGCACTCGTCTTTATCAACCGGCAGCCGCGTCTCGTGCGTCCGCTCAATTTTCCCAAAGGCACGCCGGGGCGCGGGGCATCGCTCGTTCGTTTGAAGAACGGCGCGGATGTGCTTGTGATCAACGCCATGGGGCGCGTGTTCATGACGGAGCTCGACTGTCCGTTTCGCGCGATCGACAATGAGTTGACGGCGTGTGCCCTGAAGCAAGGCGCGGATGCGATACTCATTGATTTTCATGCAGAGGCGACGAGCGAAAAGCAGGCGCTTGGCTTGTTCGTCGATGGGCGCGCGAGCGTCGTAGTGGGCACGCATACGCATACGCCAACGTCAGATGAGCGCGTGCTGCCGGCGGGCACCGCGTACATGTCGGATGCTGGCATGACGGGCGATTACAATTCGGTGCTCGGCATGGACAGCGAGGAGCCGATCAACCGCTTTCTGACGCGCATTCCGCGCGAGCGGTTTGATCCATCGAATGGGCCGGGGACGCTCTCGGGTCTGGCGGTGGAGATCGACGATAAGACGGGGCTCGCTGTCTGGGCGCGTGGCGTGCGGATTGGGGGCGTGCTGGCGCCATCTGCGGCATTGCCGTGGGATGAGGACCGGTCGGCGCGCGCTTAGCGATCTATACAGCTGTCAGCTCGTTTGTTTGGTCTGTTCCCTCACGTCATGGCCGCCCTTGAGGCGGCCATCCAGGGGGCTGGCTCGAACGTCGGTGGTGGGCTCTGGATGGCCGGGTCACGCCCGGCCATGACGTGGTTATGGAGCGCGTGACCTACGCGCGCGAAAGCTCCGGGTCCGTTGGGCGGAGCCGGGTGAGGGATCAGCAGAGGGCAAGACCGGCGCGCTTGGCGATTTGTTTGGTAGAGACTGATGCGACGCACGGGCCTCGCCACGGACCACGGGGGTGGGCCCCCTTTTCGAAGCGTTGGTGCCACCATCCCTGCGCGCATCTCAACACAGGTTGAACAGGGTTCTTACTCCCCCGCCGGCAGCGGTCCCCCAGGCTGACTGACCCAGCTGGCACTCCGTTCCGCTCCCCTTCCGCAAACAGGATCCCAGCTCGAGCCTGT
>LNFM01003549.1_pt1 | contig 30457 bp, 39 predicted proteins | sample 596031 | NCBI WGS metagenome assembly LNFM01 (sample SAMN04254537, study PRJNA301005) | activated carbon metagenome | isolation source: dual media filters at the Ann Arbor, Michigan drinking water treatment plant | place: USA: Ann Arbor
ACGCGGGCGATCCGGCGCTGACCGAGGGCCTGCGCCGGGCCGAGACCATCGGCCGGCCGCTCGGCGACGCGGCGTTCATCACGGGCCTGGAAGAAGCGACGAACCGCACGCTCAGGCCCGGCAAGCGCGGGCCGAAGCCGCGCGATAGTTAAGTGCACTGTCACCGAAATATGTAGCAATGAGCATCGGGAGGCGGATAAAACCGCAGATTCCGGCGATTTTTGAGCTGCTATGTTCTGTCTTGGGAGGGGGTGATGGTGCCCAGGGGCGGAATCGAACCACCGACACCGTGATTTTCAGTCACGTGCTCTACCAACTGAGCTACCTGGGCCCACGCGTCGGGGCCGCTTGGTTCCGGCCCGGGACGGCGGTTTATAGGGCCTGGGTTCCGGCTTGTCCAGATGCCTCAAGGGGCTTTTTGCCAGCTGGGTTTTCAGTCCTGGTTCTCGCCGTCTTCCCCGGTGGGGCTCTCGTTGCTCTCGACGACGTAGAGGCCGTGCAGCCAGCGGCCCAGGTCCACGTCGCCGCAGCGCCTGGAGCAGAACGGCGCGTAGCGGTCCACCGCCGGCTTGCGGCAGATCGGGCAGGGGCGGATATGCTTGTGGGGATCGGACATTTCGTTCATGGCGGGCTCACGACGTCGCTCGGATCTGGGCCTGGACTTGCGGTTCATCGACCGGGCACGCCGGGTCCGCGTTGAGCGCGGGCGGCTTGCCGGCGATCTCCGCCAGCACGCCGGGGCGGCCGGCGGCATTCAGCCAGTCTATCACATCCGGGTGGGCGGTGACCGCGAGCGTCGCGCCGGGGCGCGCGGCGGCCTCGGCGCGCAGCCGGCGCATGACGTCATAGCCCGCCGACTCCACCGACTTGCGGCGGCGCTTGCGGGCGGCGTCGGGGCGGCTGGCGAGGAAGTCGGGCAGGGTGGCGCGGCCGCGCCTGCGGGTCAACTCGCACAATCCCATGCGCGACCAGCCCAGCACCGAGCAGGGCGACCGGTCGCGGGCGAGGGCGTCGCGCAGGGCATCCATCACCCGGTCGCGGTGCTTCGGGCTTTCCATGTGGATGAAGTCAACCAGCACCATGCCGCCGATATCGCGCAGCCGCAGCTGGCGGGCGATGATGTCGACGGCGCGCAGGTTGGTGGTGAAACTGGTCTGCTCGCGGCTCGACTCGCTGGTCGCGTCGCCGGAGTTGACATCGACGGCGGTCAGCGCCTCGACCGCCTCGATGGTCACCCAGCCGCCGCCCGGCAGGTCGAGCCTTGTTTCCAGGGTGGACTCGATGGCGGCCTCGATGCCCGCCGCCTCGAACAATGGCGTCGGCGCCGCATGGACCTCCAGCAGGTCCACCAGATCGGGATTCTCGGCGTTCAGGTAGCCCCTTGCCTCGGCGAACAGCGCATGGCCGTCGACGGCGATGCGGGTCAGGCCGGGACGGGCCAGGTCGCGCAGGGTCCGCTGCAGCGGCGGCAGGTCGCGCTGCAGGCAGGCGGGCGCGGTCGCGTGTCTTGCCTCGTCGCGCAGCGCCTCCCAGCGGAAATACAGCTCACGGGCCTCGCGCAGCAGGGCGGGTACGTCCGCCGACTGGGCCGCGGTCCGGACGATGAAGCCGCCTTCGCCGATGCCCTCGACGGCCCGCTTCGCGGCGTCGTCAAGGCGTGCGCGCTCGGTTTCGTCGCGGATCGCGCCCGACAGCACGTTATCGCCGCGGAACGGGTGATAGACCAGCAGCCTGCCGGGCAGCGTGACCAGCGTGGTCAGGCCGGGACCCTTGTCGCCCACGGCGTCGCGGGTGACCTCGACCAGCACCAGTTGTCCCTGGTGCAGCAGGCGCTCGATGCGGCGCGGGCCTTCGGCGCCGACCAGGGCGCCGGCGTGCTTGACCGACAGGTAGCCGGGCGCGGTGACGCCGGGCAGGGCGACGAAGGCGGCCTGCAGCGACGGTTCCACGGCCTCGACCCGTCCCAGATAGATGGTGCCGATCAGGCTCTGGTGGCCGTCGCGGTCGATGTGGATCTCGGCGACCTCGCCGTCCTCGACCAGGGCGGCGCGCACTTCGCCTGGCACCGCGTCGATCAGCAATTCCCGGTTCACGTCCCTGCTCATCGGAGGCGCATGGCCGGACCGTAGCCGGCGCCCGCCAGCAGCGAGACCACCTCGAACACCGGCAGGCCGACCACGTTTGTGTAAGAGCCGTTGACGGCCTGTACGAAGGCGGCAGCGAGGCCCTGGATGGCGTAGCCGCCGGCCTTGCCGTGCCATTCGCCCGACGCGATGTAGGCGGCCAGCTCGGTCTCGCTCAATCGTTTGAAAGTAACGGCGGTGTCGACGGTGCGGCGGCGTGCCTTGCCGTCGGGGCCGATCAGGGTGACGCCGGTGAAGACGTGATGGCGGCGGCCGGACAGCAACGCGAGGCAACGCCTCGCATCGGCCTCGGTCTCGGCCTTGGGCAGGATGCGGCGGCCGACGCCGACGACGGTGTCGGCGGCGAGCACGAAATCGCCGGGATAACCGGGCGCGGCGGCGGAGGCCTTCTCGTCGGCGAGGCGCTCGGCATGCGGGCGCGGCAGTTCGCCCTTGCGCGGGGTCTCGTCGATTTCGGCGGGGGCGACGGCGTCCGGCGGCAGCAGCACCTGCTCAAGCAACTGCCTGCGCCGGGGCGAGGCGCTGGCAAGCACAAGGCGGGCCATCGCTGGGCGGGCCGTCGGGGGGGTGCCGCCGGGCGTGGCCACGGCGGACTACTTGTATCGGTAGGTGATCCGACCCTTGGTCAGGTCGTAGGGGGTCATCTCGACCAGCACCTTGTCGCCCTGCAGCACGCGGATGCGGTGCTTGCGCATCTTGCCCGCGGTGTGCGCCAGCAACTCATGCTCGTTGTCCAGCTTCACGCGAAACATCGCGTTGGGCAGCAATTCGATCACGGTGCCGGGAAACTCGAGCAGTTCTTCTTTCGCCATGGGCGGGTGTTCTAGCCTTTTCTGGTATCAAGGTGGCGTATAAATGAGCGAGGCGGCGCGGATATGCAAGGGTTTTGGCGCTCGCGCAAGGCTGCCGACGGCTCAGCGCGCGCAGTGGGCATGCACCAGCGGCATCGCCTCGTTGATAGCGGTCTGGGTGGCGGCCAACTCCTCGGGCGCCAGCTTGTGTCTGTCGATCAGCCGCAGCACGTCGTCGCGGGTCGCCTTGCCGGTGCCGCCCAGCAGGATGAAGTCGGTGAACACCGCATAGCGCGTGACGCCCAGCACCTGCTTCATGCCGTCGGCCTGGCACGCGCAATATGTGCGGCTCTCGCCGTCCTTCACGCATTCGGCGACGACGACTTCCTCGTAGTCCGGCGAGCAGGATGCCAGCAGGACCGCCGCGGCGACGAGAGCGGCGTGCCGGCCTAGCGGCACTTTTCCTCCGCCTTCATCAGCGGCGCCATCATGGCAAACTGGAACGCCATCAGGCGGGCGGGGCCTTCTTCCTTGAACAGCTTTTCCTGGGCCTCCTCGGCGCCGATGTTCTCGTCCATCTGCAGCCGGGTCATCTTGATCAGCAGCTCGCGGTCCGAGTCACTGGTATCGGCGACCAGCGACTCCGCGCGGCAGCTGCAATAGGTCCTGTCGCCGCCCTCCTTGACGCAGGCATCGACCAGCACGCCGTCGTCGCCGCTGCCGCAGGCCGCCAGCAGCACGGGCAACAGGGTAAGGCCGAAACGGATGGCGCGCGGCATGGGCGTCTCCTGTCATGAACCGTCAGTCCTTTTAGCCCGAAGGGGCATATCCGGTCGAGAACCGTTCCTTGATCCGGCGCATCAGCGTGTCGCGCACGTCACGGTAGGCGTCGAGGATCTGCTCGCGGCTGCCGGCCATCAGGGTCGGGTCCATGGTCGGCCAGTATTCCACGTCGCAGGCCATGGTGCGGGTCAGCTCCATGGCATTGTGCTGGGCCTCGGGCGTCAGGGTGATGACCAGGTCGAACGAGCTGTCTTCCAGGTCGTCGAAGCTTTTCGGCCGGTGCTTCTCCATGTCGATGCCGATTTCGTCCATCACCGCCACCATGAACGGGTCGGCCTCGCCGGCGCGAACGCCCGCCGAGTCGAAGAAGATATTCTTGCCGAACAGGTAGCGGGCGATGCCCAGCGCCATGGGCGAGCGCACGGCGTTGAGGTTGCAGGCGAACAGCACGCTGTCGGGCAGGTCCTCGTCGCCCCGGGTTTCGCTCATGCGGCGTCAGCCCCGGATATGCAGCACGCAGATCAGCGTGAACAGCCGGCGCGCGGTGGCCATGTCCATCTCGACCTGCTGGGCCAGCCGCTCGCGCAGCATCTCCGAGCCCTCGTTGTGCAGGCCGCGGCGGCCCATGTCGATGGCCTCGATCTGCGACGGGCTGGCGGTCTTGATGGCGCTGAAGTAGCTCTCGCAGACCATGAAGTAGTCCTTGATGAGCCGGCGGAAGGGCGACACCTGCAGCCGGATCTCCTCCAGCGGGTTGATCCCCTCGTCGCGCACCTCGATGATCAGCCGGGTCTCCTCGAGCCGCAGGACCAGGTCGTAGGGGCCGGGCACCGACTTCAGCCCGAAGCGGTTTTCCTCGAGCAGGTCGAACATGGCGATCTTGCGTTCGTGCTCGATGTCCGCGTTGCGGCGGACGATCGATTTCTCGTCGAGCTTGATCCTGATGATGTCGCCTGGCATGCGCGCACGCTAAAGCGGAACGACCCGCAACGGAACCGCGAATACGGCTTAGCGCCGCCGGATTTCCATGGAAAGGGCGTGGGCGTCGAGGCCTTCCAGGTGCGCGAGGATCTCCGCCGCTGGAGAAATCGCGGCGAGGCTTTTTGCGTCGCACGAGATCAGCGAGGTGCGCTTCATGAAGTCGAGCACCGACAGGCCCGAGGCGAAGCGCGCGGTGCGCGACGTGGGCAGCACATGATTGGGTCCGGCGATGTAGTCGCCGATGGCCTCGGGCGTGTGGCGGCCCAGAAAGATGGCGCCGGCATGCCGGACCATGTCCGCCAGACGCCGCGGGTCCTCGACCGCCAGCTCCAGATGCTCCGGCGCGATGCGGTCGACCAGCGCGGCGGCGTCGTCCAGATGACGCACGACGATGACCGCGCCGTTGGCGTTCCACGAGGCGCGGGCGATCTCGGTGCGGATCAGGCGCTGCAGGTGGATCTCGACGGCGCGTTCTACGGCATCGGCGAAGGCCGCGTCGTCGGTGATCAGGATCGACTGGGCGGCGGTGTCGTGCTCGGCCTGGCTCAAGAGGTCGGCGGCGATCCAGGCCGGATCGTTCCTGCCGTCGGCCACCACCAGGATTTCCGACGGGCCGGCGATCATGTCGATGCCGACGGTGCCGAACACCTGCCGTTTGGCGGCGGCGACGAAGGCGTTGCCGGGGCCGACGATCTTGTCGACGGGCGCGATGCTCTCGGTGCCGTAGGCGAGCGCCGCCACGGCCTGCGCGCCGCCCACCTTGTAGATTTCGCCCACGCCTACCGTGCTGGCGGCGGCGAGCACCATGGGATTGAGGATGCCGTCGGGCGCTGGCACCACCATGGCGATGCGCGGCACGCCCGCCACCTTGGCCGGGATGGCGTTCATCAGCACCGAGCTGGGATAGGCCGCGGTGCCGCCGGGCACATAGAGGCCGACGGCGTCGAGGGGTGTCCAGCGCCAGCCGAGCACGACGCCGGCGTCGTCGGTAAAGAGCAGGTCTTCCGGCTTCTGTTTGTCGTGGAAGAACCGGATGCGCTCGGCGGCGACGTTCAGCGCGGCGAGCGCCTCGTTGGAGACGGCTTCGCGGGCCTCCAGGATCTCCTGCGGGCGGACGCGCACGGTCTCGGCCGACATGTCGACCCGGTCGAAGCGGGAGGTGTGCTCGAACAGCGCCTCGTCGCCGCGCGCGCGCACGTCGGCGATGATCTCGGCGACGATCTCGGCCACGTCCGGATCGGATTCGCGCTTCAGCCCGAGAAGGGCCTGGAACGACCGTTCGAAATCGAGATCGGAGGCGTCAAGCCGCTTTGGCATTGACCACCTCGCGGAACCGTTCGATGCGGGCGGCGATCTCTCCGGGGCGGGTCTTGAACGCGGCGCGGTTGACGATCAGGCGCGAGCTGATCTCGGCGATGCGCTCGATCTCCACCAGGCCGTTGGCCTTCAGGGTCACGCCGGTCGATACCAGGTCGACGATGCGCCGGCACAGGCCCAGCGCCGGCGCCAGCTCCATGGCGCCGTTCAATTTGATGCATTCGGCCTGCACGCCGCGGGCGGCGAAGTGGGCGCGGGTGACGTTGGGATACTTGGTCGCGACGCGGACGTGGCTCCAGGTGCGCGGATCGTCGCTCGCGCTCAACTCGACCGGCTCGGCGACCGAAAGCCGGCAGTGGCCGATGTCCAGGTCGAGCGGCGCGTAGATGCCGTCATAGTCGAACTCCATCAGCACGTCGTTGCCGCAGACGCCGAGCTGGGCGCCGCCGAAGGCCACGAACGTCGCCACGTCGAAGCTGCGCACCCGGATGATCTCCAGGCCCGGATCGTTGGTGGAAAAGCGTAGCTTGCGCGAGTTCTCGTCGTCGAAATCCGGCTCCGGCACGATGCCGGCCGCGTGCAGCAGGGGACGCACCTCCTTGAGGATGCGCCCTTTCGGCAGGGCCATGACGATCGGGTCCGTCGCGCTCATGGTCGTTTCCGTTATGTGTGTCGTTGGGTGGCCTATCTGGGCCGTCTGCCGCGCGCGGCAAGGTTTAGTGGCGAAAGGCTCGGAAATCAACGGTGCTCACTGCTCGAGCGTTGAAGGGCGAGCCATGAATTCACGTTTTTGGTTGCTCCGGATTGGCGTTGGAACGTTCGTCGTTTCGGCGATACTCGGCCTTACCCCGATACATTGGTACGTGGAAAAAACGCTGTTCGGTGTGCCCGATGAATACTATCCGGAATTCCTGTGGTTGGGCTTTGGACTGCCGGTGGCTTTGGTCCTGATTATGATAGGTGCATACCTCGCTTGGCGGAGGCGCCCAAGTGCAAGCAAGCGTGACGCGCGATGAATTATCTCGCACTTGCGCACGCCCCGGACCGGCCAAACCTGCCGATGAGGTACAGGCTGCGCGCGGTGAGAGATGGATGTTGACGAATTTCCCGCTCGGATGAGTGACGCGTGTGGTAGAATGTTGGACGAATTCTACCATATGGTGCCTGATGGGACTGAACATCAAAAAGGAAGAGACCCACGCCCTTGCCGCCGAGGTTGCCGAGCTTGCAGGTGAAACACTGACGCAAGCCGTCACCGTCGCACTTCAAGAGCGTTTGGAAAGGCTGAGACAGCGACAGGATGCCGACGCCAAGATCCGGCGTGTGAAGCAGCTCCTTGATGAACTGGGTCCGATCGGTCCTCTTCCCGATCATGACGAGCTTCTTTATGACGAGCTGGGGCTCCCGAAATGATCGTGGATACCTCGGTACTCGTGGCACTGGTCCGTAGGGAGCCCGAAGAGGATGCCTTTCTCGGCGCGTTGGCGAGTAGTCCGCGTCCGGTCATTGCCAGTGCGAACCTTTTCGAAGCATGTATCGTCATCGACAGTGCCAAGCGTGACGACCTCAGCGAAACACTGGACAGCATCGTCTCGACACTCGATCTGGATATAGCACCGGTCACCCGTCTCCATGTGGCAATAGCGCGAGAGGCCTACCGAAAATTCGGCAAGGGGAACCATCCTGCCCGGCTGAACTTCGGCGACTGTATTGCCTATGCCATGGCCAAGGCGAATGACGACGTATTGCTGTTCAAGGGCGACGACTTTTCCCAGACCGACATAAAGCCTGCCCTGAAACTCTGAATCCGCCCATTTCCCTTTCAGGAATCTCTGATATCCTCGCACCCGAAACGGGTGAGCTTCATGGCTTGCCGCTCCGCGCCTTCCTCTCTAGGATCGCGCGTGACTTTTATCGTGCTTCAAGGGGAGAGCCGTTCTATGGCCAAGCAGCAAGTTCCGGTCCAGGAAGGCCTGTTCACGTGGCCGTCCGACAACCCGCAGCTCATCGCCCGGCGGGAGAAGAAGACGGGCCGTGTGTACTTTCCGGCCATCCACAACTACGTCGCCGACGAGGATTCCGAGGAGGTGCTGCTGAGCACCCGCGGCAAGCTCTACACCTGGACCATCCAGGGCTTCCTGCCGAAGAATCCGCCCTACAAGGGTCCGGAGACGGTCGAGACCTTCAAGCCCTACGGCGTCGGCTACATCGAACTGCCGGGCGAGGTGATCGTGGAGACGCGTCTGACCACGGCCGATCCCAAAGAGCTGAAGATCGGCATGGAGATGGAAATGACCATCATTCCGTTCCGTGAAGACGAGAAGGGCAACGAGGTAGTCACTTTCGCGTTCAAGCCGGTCAAGGGCTGAACGGATTCATACAGGAGACGGGATATGACGGACGTCTGCATCATCGGTATCGGTATCCACAAGTTCGGCCGCACGGACAGCATGAGCGGCCGCCAGCAGGGCGCGTTCGCCGTGCGCGAGGCGCTGAAGGATTGCGGCCTGGAATGGCCGGACATCCAGTTCGCGTTCGGCGGCTCGGCGGCCGGCGGCAACGCCGACTCGCTGGTCAACGAGCTGGGCCTGACCGGCATCCAGTTCGTCAATGTGTCGAATGGTTGCGCCACAGGCGGCTCGGCCCTGCTGTCGGCCTATTCGGCCATCAAGGCCGGGCAGTACGACGTGGGCGTCGCGGTCGGCTTCGACAAGCATCCGCGCGGCGCGTTCAACGCCGATCCCAAGTCGTCGGGTCTCGAGACCTGGTATGGCGAGACCGGCCTGATGCTGACGACCCAGTTCTTCGGCATGAAGATCCAGAAGTACCTGCACGACCATGATCTCTCGCCGGAAGTCCTGGGTCTCGTGGCCCAGAAGGCGTTCCGCAACGGCAAGCTGAACCCGAATGCGTGGCGCCGCGAGGAAGTCGCCCTCGACACCATCATGAATTCGGAAATGCTGTCCGACCCGCTGACCAAGTACATGTTCTGCTCGCCGGCCGAAGGCGGCGTAGCGCTGATCCTGGCCAGCGAGAAGGCGGCGCGCCGCTACACCAACCGCCCGGTGTTCCTGCGCGCCGTGTCCATGCGCACCCGCCACTACGGCTCGTTCGAGGTGTTCAGCCCGTACCTGGCGCTGCAGCGCGCCCCGGCGCCGACCGTGTTCGCGTCGAAGGCCGCCTACGAGATGGCGGGCGTCGGCCCGGAGGATATGGACGTGATCCAGATCCAGGACACCGAATCCGGCGCCGAAATCATGCACATGGCCGAGAACGGCTTCTGCAAGGACGGCGAGCAGGAAAAGCTGCTGCGTGAAGGCGCTACCGAGATCACCGGCCGCATGCCGATGAACACGGACGGCGGCTGCATCGCAAATGGCGAGCCGATCGGCGCGTCGGGCCTGCGCCAGGTCTACGAGGTCGTCCTGCAGCTCCGCGGCGAGGCGGGCGCCCGCCAGGTGCAGAACAACCCGAAGACCGGCTACACCCACGTCTACGGCGCGCCGGGCCTGTCGGCCTGCACGGTGCTGCAGAACTAAATCTGCCGCAAGAGAGTTCGAGGGGCCCGGACGGGAGACTGTCCGGGCCTTTTCTTTTCCGGACGCAAGGCGCACCATGGCGATGGGGGGCGCCTGGAGGACACCATGAACCGATTGTTGATCGCCGCCCTGGTCGCGTGCTCAGCCCTTGCCGCCGGATGCAACGAGCCGCGCGCCGATGCCGCCGACGAGGCCAGGAAAACCGCCGCCACGCTGACCGGTGATGACAAGATGGCGGCCGCGGACAATCCCCAATGCAAGCTGTTCGACGCCACCGAGCTACAGGCGTATGTGGGCGAATCCCTGGAAGCCGGGACCAACGCCGTGATGGGCACCGGCTGCCAGTGGCCTGCGACCGACGACTCCGGCGATGTCATGGTCATTGTCATTCCGCCGGACTATCACACGCCGCCGACCCTGGCGGACGGCTACAGGGAACTGGCCGATGTCGGCACGAAGGGCTACGTCGTGCCGGAGATGGGCGGATGGGCGGCCGGCGCCATCGTTGGCGCCGACGCGGTCAAGGTATCGGTGGCAGGCGAGAAGGCGAGCGCCGACATGGCTGTCGCGCTGCTGAAGGAAGCGATCAAGCGGCGCGGCGGTTGATGATTTCGCGCCGGTGATGCCCTATCTTCAGCGCCATGATTTTACGCATTGCCCTCACACTTGCCATACTGCTCCACGCCGCTCCGGCGCTGGCCGACATTCGCGTCTCGGGTGAGCAAATCCTGGTGGACGGAAAGCCTTTCCAGGTACGCGGCGCGGGCGGGGAACAGCGGCTCGATCTGCTGAAGCAGCTCGGCGCCACCGTCGTGCGGACTTACGGCGAGCCACCCGACGCGGTCCTCGCCCAGGCGCAGAAACTGGGGCTGAAGGTGGTCGTCGGCTTCTGGCTGGAGCATCCCCGCCGCGGCTTCGACTACCGCGATCCCGCCCAGGCCAACGCCCAGCTGGAACGCCTCGCGGCGTTCGTGAACCGCTACAAGGACCATCCCGCGCTGCTGATGTGGGGCGTGGGCAACGAGGTCGAGGCGGAGCTGGACGATGACAGCGCGGTGTGGCCCGGTATCGGCCAGGCGGCACGGCTGGTCCGCCGGCTCGATCCACATCATCCGATTATGGCGGTGCTGGCTGAAGCGGGCGGCGGCAAAGTCGAGAGACTGATCAAGGCGGCGCCCGACGTGGACGTTCTGGGCATCAATTCCTATGGCGACGCGCTGCCCAGCGTGCCCGAACGGGTGCGGGCGCAAGGCTGGAAGGGACCGCTGGTCGTCACCGAGATGGGCGCCATCGGCCAATGGCAGGCGGCGCGCAAGCCGTGGGGCGCGATGATCGAGCCCACCAGCACCGCCAAGGCGGCGCTGCTGCGCGGCTACCTCGCCACCCTCGGCCCGGCGACCGAAGGCCAGATCCTGTTCTACTGGGGCCAGAAGCAGGAGGTCACGCCCACCTGGCACAGCCTGCTGCTACCCGATGGTTCGTGGACCGAGACCGCCGAGGCCATGGCGCAGGCCTGGGGCGGCCGCACGCCGGGCGGCAACCGCGCGCCGCGCATCGGCCGCTTCGACATGGAGGCGGACCGCGCCGTGCTGGACGTGGCCGATCCCGACGGCGACACGCTCGCCGTGCAGTGGTCGGTAATGGCCGAGAGCACCGACCTGCGCAAGGGCGGCGACCTCGAGGCCGTGCCCAGAAGCCATCCGGAGGCGCTGCTGGCGTCGGACCCGGCGGGCGCCAGGCTTGGCAACCTGCCTGCCGGACAATACCGGCTATTCGTCACGGTCAGGGACGGCAAGGGCGCTGCCGCCACCGCCAACCTGCCGTTCCTGGTGAATTGAGGATCATTCATCGTCGAGGAAGAGGCCGGCGATGAAGCCGTCCGGGTTGATGTAGAATTCCCGCAATATCTTGAAGTTCCTGGTTTCGTGGAACTCGGTTTGCGTCAGGCCCTTGTCCGACACCCGCAGCAGCCGGGCGTTGGGGTAGGCCATGATCAGCGGCGAATGGGTGGCGATGATGATCTGGCACAGCTCACTGTCCTCCATGCGCTTCAATAGTTTGAGGAATTGGAGCTGGCGTTCCGGCGACAGCGCCGCTTCCGGCTCGTCGAGAATGTAGATGCCCTGGCGGCCGAACTGGTTCTCGAACAGCGCCATGAAGGTCTCGCCGTGGGAGCGGACATCCAGCGACTTGCCACCGTAAGCAGCAAGAATCCTTGGATCGTCAGCGGCAATCCGGTCGATGGTGTCGACGAAGAGCGCAAGCGTTTCGGCGCGCAGAAAGAAGCCCTTCGAGACGCGCGGCGTCCAGCCAAAGCGCAGGTGCCTGGAGAGCGATTCCTCCTTGGCGCTGAAGTTGACGTGGTTGCGGGTGCCACCCATGAGGCTGAAGCCGCAATTGTCGGCGATGGCTTCCAGCAGGGTCGATTTTCCGGCTCCGTTGTCCCCGACGATGATGGTCACCGGCCGTTCAAATGCCAGGTCGAGACCATGCTTCAGGAACGGTATGCTGAACGGATATTCCAGGCGCTGGGCAGCCGTGGGCTTCGGGCCGCTGACATACCGCAAAAAGGGCGGCTTGAGGGATGTCTTGAATGCCTTCGCCATGATCCTGTCCTGAATGGCGGCATGGTCGTGCAGGTGGTGTCCGTCGTCAAGTTGCGCCTTCCTTCGGTCGCCCTTAAGCTCTCCCGTCAACAGGGGAGAACGACATGAGCGATCTGGACGACGTGCTGGCACGGCTGGCGGCGGTGGAGCGGGAACTGGAACGGCAGAAGGATCTGCGGGCCATCGAGGACTTGCTGGCGCGGTATTCTCGGGCGCTGGACTGGCTCGACGACGCCATGCTCGACACGGTGTTCTACGACGATGCCGACATCGACTACGGCTTCTTCAAGGGCAGCGGCAAGGACTTCAAGCCGCGGCTGATGGAGGTGGAGCACGGCGTCGGCCGGCGCTGGCACTTCACCAGCCAGCTCAAGTTGGACCTGCACGGCGACACGGCCGAGGTGGAAAGCTACAACCTCAGCCTGTCGCTGCCGCACGAGACGCCGGCGGACAAGGCGCCCTATGCCATCTTCTTCGGCTTCTACAAGGACCGGGTGCTGAAGCGGAACGGCCAGTGGGGCATCATCGCCCGCAAGCACATCCTGGTCAGCGGGTCGCCACTCACGGAGATCGCCATGGACGGCGACATGGGCATGCTCAACCAGATTGGCATGACCGGCCCGAGCCACCCGGACTATCGCCCGCTCACCCGCGCGCGGAAGCTGGATGCAGCGTAGGCGCTACTGCGAAATCTGCTCCAGCTCCAGCTTGCGGGTGCGCGGACCCCAGACGCCGATGGAAACGACCACGGCCAGCATGGCGAAGGCGATCAGCCCGAACACCGCTCCGGTGCCGCCCACATACAGCATGTAGCCGATCATGAAGCTGATGAAGATGGTGCTCAGCCGGCTGAGCGAATAGGTGAAGCCGACCGCGCGGGCGCGGATGCGCGTGGGGTACAGCTCGGCCTGATAGCCGTGGAACGCGTAGGACATGATGTTCTTCGACAGCGTGATCAGCACGCCGCACAGGATCAGCGGCGCCATGGCGCTCTGCATGGAGAACAGCACGCCGAACACCCCGACGCCAGCGGCCGCGCCGACGAGCTGCCATTTGCGCTCGAACCTGTCGGCGAAGGCGATGGCCAGCAGCGGGCCGAACGGCGCGGCGATGGCGATGATGAAGGCGTAATGCAGGCTGCGCTCCACATTGATCCCGGTCTGCTGGGCGATCAGCGTCGGCACCCATGAGGAGAAGCCGTAGAAGCCGATGGTCTGGAAGAACTGGAACACCATCAGCATGACCGTGCGGCTGCGGTAGGCCGGCGAAAAGATCTCCATCAGGCTGCCCTTGGGCTCGAGCTTCTCGACCGAGTGAGCGGCGGGCTGGGGCAACGGCGCGCCTTTCAGGTCGGCGGTCACCTTGGCTTCGATGGCGGCGGTGATGGCCTCGGCCTCGTCCAGCCGGCCCTGGTTGATCAGCCACCGGGGGCTTTCCGGCACGGCGCGGCGGATGAACCAGACGGCGATCGCGCCGGCCGAGCCGATGATCGCCACCCAGCGCCAGCCGTCGAGGCCCAGCGGCGACATTGGCACCAGCAGCCAGGAGATGAACGCCACGATGGGCACGACCGCGAACTGAACCACGTGGTTGAAGGCGAAGGCGCGGCCTCGAACCCGCTTCGGCGCCAGCTCGGAGATGTAGGTGTCGATAGTCACCAGTTCGACGCCGATGCCGATGCCGGCGATCAGCCGCCACAGGCAGATACTGGGACCGGTGTCCTGGAACGCCATGACCAGGGTCGCGGCGCTGTACCACAGCATGGACCAGGTGAAGATGGTCCGCCGCCCATAGCGGTCGGCCACGTAGCCGAACAGGAAGGTACCGATGAACAGGCCGGCGAAGGTCGAGGCGACGAACAGCGCCGGGCCGGTGAAGATGGCGACCTTCACGTCGGCGAACAGCCCGGCCTTTACCATCCCCGGCATGACATAGGCGGTCATGAACAGGTCGTAGAACTCGAACATGCCACCGAGCGACAGCAGGCCGATCAGCACCCAGACATGCCGCGTGCCGGGAAGCCGGTCGAGCCGCGCCAGAATGGCGGATGCGCGCTGCGGCGTCGCGTCGTCCGATGACATGTTTCCTCCCGAATGGCCGTTCGGCCTTCTTGATGCAGGAATCACTTTATCCGTGTCCCTGAGCTAGTCGAAGGGCTTTGCACGAGCGCTGATGCAAAGCCCTTCGACTAGCTCAGGGACACGGTGAGAGTGGGGCTTGCATCGTATGATCGCCGCCGCCTACTGTCGCGGCCTGAACCAGCAGGGTGAATGCGATGTCCTACGAAACCATTCTCTATGAAACCGACGGCCCGGTCGCTGTCGTCACGCTCAACCGTCCCGAGCGCCGCAACGCCTGGACGCGGGTGATGTCGACGGAACTGGTGAACGCCTTCGAGCGCGCCAATGCCGACAAGGCCATCGGCGCCATCGTGCTGACCGGCGCCGGCAAGGGCTTCTGCGCCGGCGCGGACATCGAGCAGGCGTTCAAGGCGCGCATCGACGGCGCGGGCGACACGCAGGAAGAAGAGACCGGGATGCCGGGCGGCACCGACTGGGCTGATCTGTGCCGCCGCTCGAAGCCGCTGATCGCGGCGGTGAACGGCGCATCGGTCGGCGTCGGCGCGACCATGATCCTGCCGTTCGACGTGATCATCGCGTCGGAGGACGCCAAATTCGGCATGTTCTTCGTCAAGATGGGGCTGGTGCCCGAGCTGGGCTCGTCGCACTTCCTCGAGCGCCGGGTGGGTTTCGGCACGGCGAACGAGCTGTGTCTGACCGCCCGGCTGATCGACGCCCGCGAAGCCGGCCGCATCCGCCTGGCCGACCATGTGGTGCCGGCGGACGAGTTGATGGCGAAGGCCAAGGCGCTGGGTCGCGAGATCGCGGCCAATCCGGACCGGCAGCTCCGGCTGATCAAGGGCTTGTTGCGCGACCACGGACCCGCGTCGGACCTGAACGCGGTCCAGCGCCGCGAGGGCGAGTTGCTGAAGGAATGCTACGTGTCCGCCGAGCACAAGGAAGCGGTGGACGCGTTCCTCAACAAGCGCGCGCCCGTATTCAGGTAGGGTTTACTGCCCCGGCTGCGGGAATTCGCCGCCGACGGGGCGGTCGCCGTCGCTGCCGCGGCTCGGGCTGGGGCCGTTCTTGCCGGCCTCGCCCTCCTTCAGGTCCTCGACCGCACTGCGTTTGGCGGCGGCGGGCGGCGCCCAGGCAACGGGCACGAAGCTGGCGGCATTCGCCTGGCCCCTGGCGAGCTGCTCAGGTGTGATCCTGGCGCGGATCGTCGCCAGCTTGCCGGCCGGCAACGGCGTGAAGCCCAGCCGCTTCATTTTGGGATTGTTCTCGTAAAGGGTCAGCCAGCGCGCTGCCTCGACCGGATCGATCATCAGGCCGGTAGCGTATTCGTAAGCCAGCGAGCCTTGCGCTTCCGGCCAGCCGGCCTCGGCGGCGCGGCGCAGCCAGACGATGCCGTCCATATACCGGGTCTGTTCGCCATTCGCCGTGGCGATGGTGCACTCGCCCAGGCGGCGTTGGGCGTCCTCGTAACCGGCGCCCTGCATGGCGACGCGGTAGAGCAGCCGGGCGGCCTTCGCGCAATCGCCCTGGTTCTGCAATTCCACGGCGCGCACATAGGCGTCGCTGATGCGGTCAACGGCGTTGCGGTCCTTCGGCAGCGGGCTGCGCTTCGGCTTGGAGGAACAGCCGGCGGCGGCGATGCTCACGATGAGAGCGACGGCAAGCAGTCTGATGGCGGTCAAGCAGGTCTCCCCGGCGGCGTTGGCCCGTGGCCTATGAACTAGCACCACGCCGGGGCCACGCCACCAAGATTCAGCGCTCAGCCAAGAAATGAAGGCGCGAAGTGCTCGACGACAGGGAAGGGGTCGTAGAAGTCATGGAGCAGCGCCCGCCACTGCCGGTAGCGGTCCGAGCCGCGGAAGCCGACGGTGTGATCCTCCAGCGTCTCCCACCAGACGAGCAGCAGGTAGATGTTCGGGCGTTCGATGCAGCGGCGGACCTCGATGCCGCCGAAGCCGGGTGACGCCTCGATCAGCGGCCGGGCCTGCCGCATGGCCGCCTCGAACGCGGCCTCGCGGCCCGGCTTGATGGAAAGCTGCGCGGCTTCGAGGATCATGGGGTCTCCTTCCACTGGACGAAGGCACCGTGAGGATGGGCCTGGCCGAGCAGCCGTTCCGCGCCGCCGGGCCAGACTGTCAGGGTCACATCTGGCAGGACGGCGAGATCGGGCGCCTCCATGCGCAGCCAGGCAACGGGCGCATCTTGTGTCGCGCGTTCGCCGGCGCGGGTCAAGGCGGCGTTCATGGCGGCCCTGGTCCCGGCGCTGAAATACTGGGCGGCGATGGAGTGGTAGACGACGGTCGCCACGCCGGGCCTCGGTTCGGCGAGTTGCCGCGCGATCCAGTCGCCGGCATCGGCGGTTTCCAGCTTCGGCTTGTATCGGCCGGCCACGGCAAGCGCGCCGTCCAGCATGCGGAAGCGGTCGAGCTGGTCGGGCCAGACATAGGACTTCAGACGCACCGCCGCCTCGGGATGCGACAGGTCGATGGGGCTTATGTCGCAGCCCGCGCGCTCGGTGACGGAGGCGGCCACGGCGGCGTCGGGAGCGTCGCCGCGCCAGTGCGTTTCGATCAGCACCGGGCTGGCCGGATCGCCCCAGGTCCTGCCGTCACCGAAGTCGTAGCGAAACCGGTCCCAGTTGAGGTTCAGGCCGGCGCTCGCGCCCACCTCGAGGCAGCGCAACGGCAGGCCGGTCTGTTTCGCGACCGTCAGGAAGCCGCCGATCAGCACGCCGGTGCGGCGCACCTCGTTGGTCTGCGGCGTGTTGCTCAGGAAGGCCTCGAAGAACGGTCCCTCGGCACGCAGCACGGCCTCGGCGGCGTCCCACAGGCCGTCCTTGCGAAACGTGCCGCCCGCGCTGGGATATAAGGCGGCCAGCGCCGGGGCGCGGCCGGTAAGCACCAGGTAGTGCAGGCCGCCGACCACGCGCAGGCTGAGGACGGCGTCCTTGGGCGCGCGGGTTTCCCAGCCGGACAACATGGCGTGGGTGATCCCGCCTGCCTCGTGGTCGGCGACCATGCGCCGCATCAGCAGCGCGGTGAGCGGCGAGCCCATCAGCTCGCAGGCCCTGGCCTGGAAGGTGAAGGCGGCGGTGACGGCGCTGTCCGACCGGCCGTCGGGACCGGGATCGACCAGGGGCGTGCTCATGGGCCGGCCCGCCGCGGCATGTTGGGATAGGGCGTGCCGTCCCGGTGCGTGTAGGTCGAGGGTTTCTCCAGCGGCGGCGCGATCATGTCGACGTCGCTGTAATAGGCCGCATCGTCGGGATGGCGCGAGCCGATCTCGAGCAGCACCACGTCCTCGTCGCCGTCGTTGCGGAACTGGTGGCCGTTCGGGACGCCCGCGGGGAAGCCGGCGTAGTCGCCCGCCCGCAGCACCTGGCTGCCCTCGTCGGTAACCAGTGTGACCTCGCCTTCCAGCACGCAGATGAATTCGTCGTTCCTGGTGTGCCAATGACGCTGGCTGGACCAGCTTCCCGGCGGCAGGCGGGTGAGGTTGACGCCGAACTGGGTCAGGCCCGCGGCGTCTGCCAGGCGGCGGCGCATGCGCGCCCGGCAACGCTCGTCGAACGGCGGTGGATAGCGCGTGCCCCACATGGGCGCCAGTGTTTCAGGATCGATCTTTCCGGACATTGTTGCCTCCATTGAGTCGGTGACGGCAATCATCTGGCGGCAACCCGTTGCATACGTCAATATTGATCAATATAATCAATACATGTCTGTAAAAATGATCACTGCCGAGGAGGTTTGTGCGCGCCTGGGCATCCGGCCGCAGACGCTCTACGCCTATGTCAGCCGGGGCATGCTGGAGGCCGTGGCGGACGCGTCGGACTCCCGCCGCAGCCTTTACCGCGAGGCGGAAGTGGAGGCGCTGGTCGCGCGCAAGAAGGCGGGTCGCAGCCGCCCCGTGGTCGCGGCGAAAGCCATCGACTGGGGCGATCCCGTGCTGGAGACCCGCATCTCGACGGTGGTGCGCGGGCGGCTGATCTACCGGGGACGGGATGCCGTTTCGTGGTCGGATCACGCAACCGTCGAGGAAACGGCCGCGCTGCTGTGCGACGTCCCGTCCTGGCCGAACGCGCCATCGCCCGCCTTGATCGACGGTAGCAGTGGAATCGCCGGCGGGTTCACCTATCTGGCGCAGGCGATGAACGAGGCGCAACCGATGTTCGGCCGTAGCCGGCAATCCATCGTCGCCGAAGGTGCGGGCCTCTTGCGGGGCCTCGCCGGCACGGTGTTGGGGCGTGAGGCGGATGGTCCCATCCACGAGGCGGCGGCCGCCGCCTGGCGGTTGAAGCCGAAGGGGGCGGACCTGGTCCGCCGTGCGCTGGTGCTGCTGGCCGATCACGAGCTGAATGCGTCCACCTTCGCGGTGCGCGTGGTGGGGTCGACCGGCGCCGGTCTGCCGGCCGCGCTCATGGCGGGGCTTGCGGCGCTGACCGGGCCGCGGCACGGCGGCATGACCATGCGCACCGTCGCCATGTTCGCCGAGGCGCTCGCGGCGCCTGATCCCGCCGCGTTCTTCGCCGCGCGCCTCGCGCGGGGCGAGCCGATCTGGGGATTGCACCACGCGCTCTATCCGGACGGTGACATCCGTGCCCGGGCGCTGAGGGATGTGCATGAGCCTTCCGGTGCGCTGCGCCGGACCATCGACGCGGCGGAGGCGGCCGGCGGCATGCTGCTCAATGTCGACGGCGCGCTGGCGGCGCTGGCGCACACGCTGGGACTGTCGCAGGAGGCGGCCTTCGCGATATTCGCCCTGGGCCGCACGACCGGCTGGATCGCCCACGCCATCGAGCAGACCGAGACGGGCACGCTGATCCGGCCAAGGGCCCGCTACGTTGGGCCGGAGGCCTAGTCGGTGTGCGACGGCCGGTTCGGCGTTTCCCAGGGCTCGCCCAGGTCGTCCATGCCGGCCTCGATCAGTTCGACTTCAAGGCGGATGTCGGCGCCACCGGCGAAGCTGAGGGTGATCAGCGCCCGGCCCTGCTGCTGGACGGCGTGAACGGTCAGCAGTTCCAGCACATGGCCCTTCGACTGCTGCGGAACGCCGCGCACCTGGGCGGCCTTGACGGTCTCGAAATGCAGCCCGGCGCGCGTCCGGTAATGCGTCGGCCCGGGCCGTTCCCACATGAAGCGGTTGCAGACCAGCGCGAAGCGGTTGGCGGCCGGAAGCCAAGCCAGGTCGGACACCTTGAGCGCGGCGTCCTGGAGATAGCCGCCGATGACCGCGACGTCCTCGGCGTTCTCGGCGCGCAGCTTCATGCCCAAACCTTCTTCATGGCCAAAATCTTCTTCATGGAACGATCGCCCTGTCGTCCTGGGTGCGGCGGATGTCGGCGCCCACGGCGCGAAGCTTCTCTTCCAGCGTCTCGTAGCCGCGGTCCAGGTGGTAGACGCCGTTGACTATGGTCTCGCCCTCGGCGGCCATGCCGGCCAGCACCAGGCAGACCGAGGCGCGCAGATCGGTGGCCATCACCGGCGCGCCGCGCAGCCGCGGATTGCCGCGTACCATGGCCGAGCTGCCATGCACCGTGATGTCGGCGCCCATGCGTGCCAGCTCGGGCGCATGCATGAAGCGGTTCTCGAAGATGGTCTCGGTGATCAGCGAGGCGCCGTCGGCCACTGCCATCAGCGCCATGAACTGAGCCTGCATATCGGTGGGAAAACCGGGAAAGGGATGGGTAATGACGTCGAATCCCTTGCAGCGCCCCGTCGGATGGGACACCCGCACCTTGCCCAGACCGTTGGAGATGTTGACGCCGGCCTTGGCCAGCGATTCGAACACCGAGCCGAGATGGCTCACATCCGCGCCGTCCAGCACCAGCTCGCCGCCGGTGATGGCGGCGGCGACCGCGTAGGTGCCGGCCTCGATCCGGTCGGGCATCACGGTGTGCTCGGCGGCGTGCAGCGCGTCGACGCCCTGGATGACGAGGCACTCGGTGCCGATGCCGTGGATGTTGGCGCCCATGGCGACGAGGCATTGGGCCAGGTCGGTCACCTCGGGCTCGCGGGCCGCGTTTTCCATGATGGTGGTGCCCCTGGCGAGGGTGGCGGCCATCAACAGGTTTTCGGTGGCGCCCACCGACACGAACGGGAAGCGGATGGTGGCGCCCTTCAGGCCGCCGGGCGCGTGGGCGATGACGTTGCCGCCCTTCAGCTCGATCTTCGCGCCCATGGCTTCCAGGCCTTTCAGGTGCTGGTCGATGGGGCGGATGCCGATGGCGTCGCCGCCGGGCATGGAGACGGTCGCCTCACCGGTGCGCGCCAGCAGCGGGCCCAGCACCAGCACCGAGGCGCGGATGCGGTTGACGATCTCATAGGGCGCGACGGTCGACAGCGGCGGCCGGGCCGTCAGCTTCAGGGTGCGTCCCCGGCTTGAGCCATGGACCTCCTCGACGGTGGCGCCCAGGCTGGTCAGCAGGTCCGACATGGTGGCCATGTCGTCGAGCGCCGGAATATTGTGGAGCGTGAGGGTTTCCTCGGTCAGCAGGCTGGCGGCCATCAGCGGCAGCGCCGCGTTCTTGGCGCCGCTGATCGATATCTTGCCGCGCAGCGGCTTGCCGCCGCGGATGACGAGCTGATCCATGGCTAGAGCTTCGGCAGGGTCACGCCCCGCTGTCCCATGTATTTCCCCGCCTTGTCCTTGTAGGACGTCTCGCAGGGCTCGTTGCCCTTGAGGAACAGGAACTGGCAGGCGCCCTCGTTGGCGTAGATCTTGGCCGGCAGCGGCGTGGTGTTGGAGAATTCCAAAGTGACGTGGCCTTCCCATTCGGGCTCGAGCGGCGTGACGTTGACGATGATGCCGCAGCGGGCATAGGTGCTCTTGCCCAGGCAGATCACCAGGATGTCGCGCGGGATGCGGAAATACTCGACCGTGGTGGCGAGGGCGAAGGAATTGGGCGGGATAACGCAGACGTCGCCCGGCCGGTCGACGAAGCTCTGCTTGGAGAATTCCTTCGGGTCGACGATCACCGAATCCACGTTGGTGAACACCTTGAATTCGTCCGACACCCGCGCGTCGTAGCCGTAGGAAGACAGGCCGTAGGAGATCACGCCCTGGCGCTGCTGCTTCTCGACGAACGGCTCGATCATGCGGTTGGACAAGGCCTGCTCGCGGATCCAGATGTCGGACATGATGGCCATTGGGGACTCTTCGGGGTGTGAACGCGCACACCACTTCTAATGGAGCAGGTGGCGTATCTCAACGTCCGCGCGCAGGCGAACAGATTGGCAAGGATCGTTCCGACACCGGTGCTGACTCGGATTGCGACTTGTGACAGGATTTTTGTGGGCAAGTCACATTTGAACACTTTTTCGATGGAGTCGGGGCATGGACTGGTTGGCCAAGCTTGCCGTGGGCCTGGTGACGGGATTGCTGGTCTATTTTCTCTATCCGCACGACAAGCAGGCCCGGCCCATAACAGCCGCGGCCTTCGGGCTCATCGGCGCGGCGGTCGGTGCGTTGTTGTCGCAGCGGATCGTGGCCCTGGGCGGACCCCATCTGACGCCCGCCAGCCTCGCAACCGCGGCGGGAGGCGCCGCGCTCTTCACCCTCGCCTACCTGAACATCTCCAGCTAGTCGGCAGTGCCGCGATCCTCGGGTTCCGGCGTCGGCGTCTGCTTGCGCTGCTGGTCCTTGCGGCGGCGCAGGTTTTCCCTCAGCGCCTCGGCGGCGCGGCGCTGGTGTTCGGCCTTGTTGGCGCCGGGCTTTTCGTCGTCCTTTGTCATTCTTGCGGCTTGCGCGCCCCTTGATGCCGTCGCGTATGGCGTCGCGGTCGATTTGGTTCGTTCCGGTTTCCGGCCATGCCCAACAGATGGTCCCCATGGACGTGCGCGGAGTACCATATTATGCATGGAACGGCCCGCGCCGGAAAAGGCGCGGCACACGGAGAAGCTGATGACGCGTTCACCACGGCGCTGGGTGGGATGGATGGCGGCCGCTCTGGCCGGCCTGCTGCTGGCCGCGCCGACGGGCGCCGCGCCGGTAAAGACCGAGAATGCCCAGGCCGAGCTGGTCGCCGACGTCGCCTCGGTGGCGCCGGGCGAGCCGTTCCATGTGGCGCTGAAGCTGACCCCGCGCGAGCACTGGCACACCTATTGGCGCAATCCCGGCGATTCAGGGCTGGCCACCTCGTTGGAGTGGACTCTGCCGGCCGGCTTTACGGCGGGCGGTATCGACTGGCCGGCGCCCAAGGCGCTGCCATTCGGGCCGCTGACCAATTACGGCTTCGACACCGAGCACTGGCTGCTGGTGACGGTGATACCGCCGGCCGACGCGCCCATGGGCGACGTGACGCTCAAGGCCCGTGCCGACTGGCTGGTATGCGAGGAGATCTGCATTCCCGAAGGCGCCGACCTCGAACTGACGCTGCCGGTGGCGAAGGAGGCGGTGCGCGACCCGCTGCACACCGCCGGCTTCAAGAAGGCGCGGGAGGCATTGCCGGCGCCGTTCCCCGGCGCCGCACAGTTCCGCGTCGAAGGCAAGACCCTGGCGCTTCGATTCACCGGTGCGGGCGACGGCGCGCTGCGGTTCTTCCCGTTCGCCGAGACACTGATCGACAACAGCGCCGGGCAGGTAGAATCCGCCGATGGCGAGGCGCGTGTCCTCGCCATTCCGACGGGCAGCGGCAAGCCCGACGCGACGGTCGAGGGCGTGCTGAGGGTCGGCGACAAGGCCTATTCGGTCAGCGCGGCGGCGGGGACGTTCGCCGTGCCGGTGATCGCGGGGGCCGGCGCGCCCGGCGCGGCGACCGGCGCCGGGGGCGCGCCGGGCGGCATCGCCCAGATACCGATCTGGCAGGCCGTGCTGTTCGCCTTTCTGGGCGGTGTGCTGCTCAACCTGATGCCGTGCGTGTTTCCGGTGCTGTCGCTGAAGGCGCTCGCCATCGTCAAGGCGTCGGGCCTGTCGCTGCGCGAGAAGCGGATGGAGGGCCTGCTGTACACGGCGGGCGTGATGGTGAGTTTCCTGGCGCTGGCGGGCGCGCTGCTGGCTTTCCGGGCGGGCGGCGTGGCGGTGGGCTGGGGCTTCCAGCTCCAGTCGCCGGAAGTGGTCGCCGTGCTGGCGGTGATCCTGTTCGCCGTCGGTCTGTCGCTGTCGGGCTATTTCGAGCTTGCCGGCAGCTTCACCGGGCTGGGTCAGGGGCTGGTCGACCGGGGCGGCGCCATCGGCGCGTTCGCGACCGGCGTGCTGGCCACGATCGTGGCGACGCCCTGCACCGCGCCTTTCATGGCCTCGGCGCTGGGCGCCGCGCTGCTGCTGCCGCCGCTGTCGTCGCTGCTGATCTTCGCGGCGCTGGGCTTTGGGCTGGCGTTCCCCATGCTGCTGATCAGCGAGGTGCCGGCCATCGGCCGCCTGCTGCCGCGGCCGGGTCCGTGGATGGACCGGTTTCGCCAGTTCCTGGCGTTTCCCGTCTATGCCACGGTGATCTGGCTGGTCACGGTCCTCGGCCAGCAGGCGGGGATCACCGCCGTGGCCGCGCTTCTCGGCATTCTGATGCTGGTGGTGTTCGCCATCTGGCTGTGGCGGATCGCGCGGGGCGCGCACGGCTTTGGCAAGGCCTTCAGCCATGGGCTGGCGGTGGTGGCGCTGGCGGCCTGCGTCTGGCTGGTGTGGTACGCGGGCGAGCAGAACGCGCCGACAGCCGCCGCCGACGGCGGCGTGCTGGCCGCCGAGCCCTATGACCAGGCCAAGCTGGAGGCGTACCGCGCCGCGGGCGATCCGGTGTTCGTCAACCTGACGGCGGCCTGGTGCATCACCTGCCTCGCCAACGAGCGGGTCGCGCTGGCGACCGACGCGGTTGCCGCCGAGTTCCGCGACAAGGGCATCCGTTACATGAAGGGCGACTGGACGCGCCGCGATCCAAAGATTACCGAAATATTGACAAACTATGGCCGCAGCGGCGTGCCGCTCTATCTCTACTTTGCGCCTGGTCGCGCCGAGGCCGTCGTGCTGCCCCAGTTGCTCACGCCGGATATCGTGCTGGATGCCATCGGCCAGACCGAGGGGTAGGATTCTTCAACTCAGGGAGTGTGCGATGATCGGACGACTTTCCACGGCGCTGGTCGGGGGATTGGCGCTTTGCGTCGTGGCGGCTGCGGCGCAGGCGGCGCCGGAGATCGGCCAGAAGGCGCCGGCGTTCTCGGGCAAGGATGCGGCCGGCAAGGCCATCAGCCTCGGCGACTATGCAGGCAAGACGGTGGTGCTGGAATGGACCAACCACGAATGCCCGTTCGTGGTGAAGCATTACGACAGCGGCAACATGCAGTCGCTGCAGAAAGAGATGACCGGCAAGGGCGTGGCGTGGCTGACGGTGGTTTCGTCGGCGCCAGGCAAGCAGGGCCACGTGTCGGCGGCACAGGCGAACGAGCTGACCCGATCCCGCGACGCGGCGCCGTCGCATGTGATCCTGGACGAGGACGGCAAGATCGGCAGGGCGTATGGCGCGACCGCGACGCCGCAGATGGTGGTGATCACCCCGGCGCAGACCGTGGCCTATATGGGCGCCATCGACAGCATCCCTTCGGCCAAGCAGTCGGACGTCGCGAAGGCCGAGAATTACGTGCGCGCGGCCTATGCGGCGGTCGCCGCCGGCAAGCCGGTGCAGGTGGCCCAGACCAAGGCCTATGGCTGCTCGGTGAAGTACCAGTAAGCAGTTGAGAGCGGGTGTTTTCACGGCCGGCGGGCAGGGCGCGCCGGCCGGCCGGCCACGCGGACGGCCAGCGGCCAAAAGGTCTTGCGCCTGCCCGGTTTCCTTGGCATAAGCCCTCCCGCTGCTGCTGTAGCTCAGTGGTAGAGCACTCCCTTGGTAAGGGAGAGGTCGACAGTTCAATCCTGTCCAGCAGCACCAGTTTCCCGCAGATGTTCCAGAGGTTTGGCGCCGGGGCTAGTTCAGCACCCGCGATACCGGCTGGCCGTCCTTCGTGGCTGTCGTGTCGCCAGCGAGGGCGCCCAGATCCAGGTCCCAGCCGGCCTTCCTGGCGGCATTGCGGATCAGCCGGGCCATGGAGTGGAGCAGCACGTCGTCGAGCGCCATGGTCACCGGCCGCCCGTCCTTGGCCATGAAGGCGATCTGGTTCGGTCCCTTCGGGTTGTCGATGCGCTTGATGCGGCCCTCGGTGATCAGCACCGGCGCGTCGCCGAAATACTGGCTGACCACCTTGTCCTTGTCATACTTGTCGGTGAACTTGCTCGAGGCCAGCGCCTTTTCGTGCTGGAAGCGGACGATGCCTTTGCGCGCCGCGTCCGACTGCTGCGCCGCGGCCTCGGGCGTCGATTCGGCGAGCTTCAGCAGGTTGGGCCACAACAGGCGCACGAAACGTCTCGTGAGCAGCATGCGGAACTCCTTGCCGTCCTTCGAGATGATGGACATCAGCAGCCGGTCTTCCGGGGCGTCGAACTCGACCCGCATCTGGTGGATGGTGGACATGAAGCCTTTCCGTGGTTGGCCCGCAGAATGGCGATAAACGCCGCGTTCGTAAACCGTCAGGCGTTGCCGACCAAGCCTGGTGGCCTTTGGCCGCGCCGCGGCAGTCAAGCACGCCGGCTCGGGCGCGGATGCGGTTGACCTCAGACACAGGGCAGCGGGAACTGCTCCAGATAGATCTGGTAGTCGTCCTCGACGTCGATCTGCAGCGCGCCGAGGATGCGGACGACGCCGTTATAGGTGGCGATGGCAAGGATCAGGTCGATCAGCCGCTCGGTGCCGAGTTCGTCCTGTAACAGGCGGAACGTGGCGTCGGAGATCGTCAGGTCGGTGGTCATCTCGCGCGCCGCGCGGATCACGGCGCTCGACAGCGGATCGAGGGTCGACGGCTTTTCCGCCGTCTCGTCGGCGATGGCACGGATGTCGTCCTCGCTGACGCCCATGTCCATGCCGATCTTCACATGATGCGAATACTCATAGGGCGACCGGGTCAGGTAGCCGACCTGGATGATCGCCATCTCGCTCAGCCGGGAATCCAGCGTGCTGCCGTGCCGGATGTAGTTGCCCAGCGCGGCGAACTTGCGCGCGGCCTTGGGGCTATGGACGAGCGCCCGCGTGACATTGATGCCGCGGTTCAGCAGATCCTGGTATTCTGCTGGAAGGTCGTGCTTGTCGAGATACGGGACGCGGGCCATGGCGGATCTCCCCAGTTCGAAGGCTTGACGGATTATACGTAGGATTCATATAATCCGTCGTGCTTATTGGAGGTACTTGGTAATGGCGACGACGACAGCGATGCAGTTCCAGCGGAAATTTGGCGATTTCCAGCATAAGGCCATGCGTGAACCTGTCGAGATCACACGTCATGGCCGGCGTGAGTTGGTACTGATGTCGGCCGACCACTATGACTGGTTGCTGGCTGCATCACGCCGTAGCGCAACGACCGATCAGGCGCCGAGTGTGGTGATCGATGCGGTACGCCGGGCTGAGATGGCCCCCGAGCATGCCGCGCTGGACGAGCTTCTGAAATAAGTTTTTCAAGTGGCGCTTCCAGATCCAAGGCCCGGCCTGGTTTTGCGCTACGACTATCTTTGGAACCGGGAAGCGGCAGCCGGACAACTCCATGGCAAGGAGCGGCCTGCGTGCCTCGTCGCGGCTTCCGACCCCTCCGTCATACCCCGTTTCGTCGTTCTGCTGCCCATAACCCATGCGGCACCGGGAAAGGACACCGAGGCGGTCCAGATTCCGCCCAAGGTCCGGGCCCATCTGGGCCTCGATGATCAGCCCTGCTGGGTGATCGTGTCGGAATACAACGTTGACCACTGGCCCACTGCCGGGCTTGCCTTGGTCCCAGGGACGAAGGACAAGTTCGCATACGGCTTCCTGCCGCCCGGGCTGTTCGCCCAGATCAAGTCGCTGTTCCTGGAAGTGACTGAAAGAGGCGCCAGTTTGCAAACGCGCCGTTGAACACCCGCTACCGCAATCCGGCGATATCCAGCACCTTGGTAAGGTCGCGCTCGTCGATGCGGTATTTGGCCGCTTCCGCCACCTTCGGCTTGGCGCAGAAGCCGATGCCGTAGCCGGCGGCCTGGATCATGGGCAGGTCGTTGGCGCCGTCGCCGATGGCGATGACCTGGTTCAGGCCGATGCCCATGTCGGCGGCGTAGCGTTTCATGGTCGAGAGTTTGGCGTCGGCGCCCAGGATCGGTTCGGCGATCGTGCCGCTGAGGCGGCCGTCCTCGACGCCCAGCGTGTTGGCGTGGTCGGCGTCGAACCCCGCCGCCTTCGCGATACGGCTGGTGAAGAAGGTGAAGCCGCCCGAAACCAGCACGCACTTGATGCCCTTGGCATGCAGCGCGTCGGTCATCTCGCGGGCGCCTCTGGTCAGGCGGATGCGGCTGTCATAGACGTCCTGCAGCGCGCCTTCGGGGAGGCCCTTGAGCATGCCGACCCGCTCGCGCAGCGCGGCCTCGAAGTCAAGTTCGCCGCGCATCGCCCGTTCGGTGATGGCGGCGACCTTGTCCCTGATGCCGAAGGCGTCAGCCAGTTCGTCGATGCATTCGTTTTCGATGATCGTGGAGTCCATGTCCGCGATCAGCAGGCGGACCGGCACTAGGCTTCCGGCTTGTTCTCGATCACGAGACCGGAACCCTTCACCGCGCCATGGGCCACTTCGATGGCCTTGTCGCCCTCGATGCCGCCATAGCGCAACTCGGCCTGCACGTTCTTGGTGATCCAGCGGGGCTTCAGGCCCGAGGCGCCGGCGCGCAGCAGGGCTGCGGAAACCAATTCCAGGTGCACGGGCGTCAGCCGGGCGATGCCCGGGGTGGCCTGGAAGGTCATGGTTTTAGACATTGCGATGTCCTCTCCTCTTGAGACGGCGCGCACCACCGAGCGATTCCCTGCTCTCGTCTTCAGTGGCTTGCCGCCGTTCAGTATTTACCGAAGTATGGTGTGATGACACCCGAGACGCGGCCTCAAGTTATTCTCATTGCCGGGCCGACCGCAAGTGGCAAATCCGCGGTCTCGCTGGTTCTCGCCCACCGTCTGGGCGGCGAAATCGTCAACGCCGACAGCATGCAATTGTACCGTGAGCTGCCGCTGCTCAGCGCCGCTCCGGGCAGGGACGACAGGGCGCGCGTCCCACATCATCTCTATGGCGTCGCCAGTGTGGCCGAGCCGTTCTCGGTGGCGCGCTGGGTCGACCTCGCGGGCGCATCGATCGACGGTATCCGGGCGCGCGGCAGGACCGCCATCGTCACCGGCGGCACGGGTCTCTATTTCCGGACCCTGCTCGGCGGCCTGTCCGAGGTGCCGCCCATCGACGACGACGTGCGCCGCGAGGTGAGGGAACTGGTCCTGGCGTCGGGCGCCGCGGCGGGCCACGCGGCACTCGCGGCGGAGGATCCGGTCATGGCTGAAAGGCTGCGACCGAGCGACGGCCAACGGATCGCGCGGGCGCTGGAAGTCATCCGGTCCACCGGACGATCGCTTTCCATATGGCAGGAGACGACCGTCGATGGACCGCTGACGGCGCTGGACCGGCAGGGCGGCGTCGGCAAGTTCGTGCTGCTGCCGCCGCGCGACTGGCTCTACGAACGCTGCGACCGCCGCTTCGACCTGATGATGGAGGCGGGCGCGCTGGACGAGGTGGCGGCGCTGCCGCCGGCCGATCCCAACCTGACGGCGCTGAAGGCGCTCGGCGTGCCGCAGCTGCGCGCGGCGCTGGCCGGAGAGCTGGCCATGGACGAGGCGGTAACCCTCGCCAAGACTGCGACGCGGCACTATGCCAAGCGCCAGATGACCTGGTTCCGCAATCAGTGCCGGAACTGGAGCGCGATAGAAGAGAAAGAATCGGAAAGAATTGCAGATATGATCTTTTCAAAAATTTCCAATAATGGGTTGACGGCGTAATAAACCATCATTAGGGTGCGCGCCTCTCGCTCCGGACCGGGGCGGGGAAAGCGTTGCGCGGCCTGCCTTACGATGCTATTGGGCCGCGAGTGGACCGCCACCCGCATCGCGGGTGGGCGCAGGAACGAGGACAGGGCATGCCGCCGGAAGCACAGGGCAACATGATGTCGGGCGCCGAGATGATCATCCGGGCGCTGAAGGAACAGGGCGTCGATACCATCTTCGGGTATCCGGGCGGCGCCGTGCTGCCGATCTATGACGCGCTGTTCAAGCAGAACCACATCCGCCACATCCTGGTTCGCCAGGAAGGCGGCGCGGTGCACGCGGCGGAAGGTTATGCCCGCTCGACCGGCAAGCCGGGCGTCGTCCTCGTCACCTCGGGCCCGGGCGCGACCAACGCGGTCACCGGCCTGGTCGACGCGCTGATGGATTCGATCCCGATCGTCTGCATCACCGGCCAGGTGCCGACGCACCTGATCGGATCGGATGCGTTCCAGGAAGCCGATACGGTCGGCATCACACGGCCGGCGACCAAGCACAACTACCTGGTCAAGAACGTGGCCGATGTCGGCCGGGTGATGCACGAGGCGTTCTACGTGGCGACCAATGGCCGTCCGGGCCCGGTCGTCATCGACATGCCCAAGGACATCCAGGTCGAGACCGGCGTCTATACCGGCTCGCCCAAGACCAAGCACCGCAGCTACCAGCCGCAGTTGAAGGGCGATCTGGGTGCCATCAGGCAGGCGGTCGAGCTGATCGCCTCGGCCAGGCGGCCGGTGTTCTATACCGGCGGCGGCGTCATCAATTCGGGCCCGAACGCGTCGCAGCTGCTGCGTGAGTTCGTCCGCATGACCGGCTTTCCCATCACCACGACGCTGATGGGCCTGGGTTCCTATCCGGCATCGGATCCGCAGTGGCTGGGCATGCTGGGCATGCACGGCCCCTACGAGGCCAATCTGGCCATGCATGACTGCGACGTGATGATCAACATCGGCGCCCGCTTCGACGACCGGATCACCGGCCGGCTGAACGCGTTCTCGCCGGACTCGAAGAAGATCCACGTCGACATCGACCGGTCGAGCATCAACAAGAACGTGCATGCGGACGTGGCCATCGTCGGCGACGCGGGCCATGTGCTCGAGGACATGATCAAGGTCTGGAAGGCGGGCGTGCACCGTCCCGACAAGCAGGCGATCGCCGATTGGTGGAAGCAGATCGACCAGTGGCGCGGCAAGGACTGCCTGAAATACGAGCCGAGCAAGGACGTGATCATGCCGCAATACGCGCTGCAGCGGCTGCACGCTCTCACCAAGCACCTGAAGCCCTACTTCACCACCGAGGTCGGCCAGCACCAGATGTGGGCGGCCCAGTTCATCGGC
>LNFM01003737.1_pt1 | contig 30454 bp, 25 predicted proteins | sample 596031 | NCBI WGS metagenome assembly LNFM01 (sample SAMN04254537, study PRJNA301005) | activated carbon metagenome | isolation source: dual media filters at the Ann Arbor, Michigan drinking water treatment plant | place: USA: Ann Arbor
CGCGGCGCCAATAATTGAAGGCGGTGGCTGACGCCTTACTCCAATTACAACATCCTGTGGTTATGGGTCCCTGCGTTCGCAGGGACGACGAAATGTTTGTGCCAGATCCTAACGCCCCACCCGCTTCAATTCCGCCGTCAGCGCGTCCAGCGCATCGGCCAGCATCACGCCGCCGCACTCGGTCATGCGCTCCGGAATCACGATGCGCTTTGCCGGTGGATAGAACCGCTCCAGCGCCGGATGCAGCAGAAACGCCTGGCCGTCATCGCTCGCATGATTGCCGGCCTGCGAGACCACGATGAAGTCCGGCCGGAGGCTGACGATGGCCTCCAGCGATGCAAATCCGCCGAAGGTGAATCCGAGATCGCCGGCTGCATTGAGCAGCCCGGTTTCGGTGAGCAGCGAGCCGACAAAGCTGTCGCTGCCCGCGACCCAGCCGCGGCGTGACAGCGGCAGCACGCGATAATGCCGCTCGCTAGCTGCGGCCTTCGCCCGCGCCAGCGCCGCGTCGAGCCGCGCGATCTCCGCGGCCGCGCGATCGGGGTGCCCGGTGATATCGCCGGCCTCGCGGATCTGGGCTCGCGCTTCGGCGAGCGTTCGCGGCACGGCGAGTTCGGCGAGATGAAGCCCCTTGGCCTTCAGCAACTCCCGAGTCGCGCGTTTGTCGAACAGGCTGGCGACTACAATGTCGGGCTTTGCAAGCAGGACATCCTCCGCCCCGCCTGAAAACACCGGAAAACGCTTCATGTCGTTCGCAGACAGCGATTGCCAGCCATCGCGCGAGAAACGGCTCAATCCGATGATTTGCTCGGGGTCGGCCAGCGTCAACAGCAACTGATCGGTGCAGACGTTCATCGACACCATGCGCGGGAGGCCCGCAGCGAGCGCAGCGCCGGCCGGCATCGCCAGCACGATCGCAACCAGGGCTGAGAACCGCCGTCGCATTAGAGGTCCGCCCACGGCACGATCACGGTCTCGCGCTGATATTCCGCGCGGTAAGCGCTGATCCGGAACACGTCCGCCATCACTTGTTCCGAGAGCGCCTCGGTCGGTGCGCCCTGCGACACCAGGCGGCCTTCGCGGAGCACCAGCACATGGTCGGCGAACCGCGCGGCCAATCCCAGATCGTGCGTCACCACGATGACGAGCACGCCATTGTCGGCCGTAGTGCGAAGGTTCTTCATGACGTCGATCTGGTGCCGCGGATCGAGCGAGGCACCGCCAGCACTCGGGCCAGCGCGACGCGGCTGCGCTCGCCGCCCGACAGCTCGGTGACGCGGCGCTCGCTGAATTGTATCACGTCCACCGCCTGCATAGCGCGCTGCACCGCGTCCGTATCCTTCGGCGACAGCCGCGCCGGATCGGTCGCGCCATGTGGATAGCGGCCCAGCGCCACGATATCGCGCGCCGGCAGCGGCCAGTGCACGACGTGCCCCTGCGGCAGATAACCGAAGCGCTTTGCCCGTTCGCGCAGCGCCAGCGCGGACAGCGCCTCGCCGCCGATCTCGATCTCGCCTTCGGACGGGATCAGGCCGGCCAGCGACCGCAGCAGCGTGGTCTTGCCCGCGCCGTTAGGCCCGACCAGCGCGACCAGATGGCCCGCCGACAGCGCCAGCGAAACATCTTTCAGCACCACGCGGCCGGACAGCGTCACGCCAAGGTTCCGTGTTTTCAGGAGAACTGCCTCGCTCATGCGACGCCTCCGCCCAGCGCCCGGCGTTCGCGCATGATCAGATAGAGGAAGAACGGCACGCCGATGATCGAGGTCAGCACGCCGACCTTGATGTCTGATGTCGACGGGATGATGCGGACCGCGATATCGGCAGCCAGCAGCAGTGCCGAGCCGGCCAGCGCGCTCGGCATCAATAACCGCCCGGGATCGTGCCCGATCAGCGGCCGCATCAGATGCGGCGCCACGAGGCCAATGAAGCCGATGGTGCCTGTCACAGCGACCGCGCCGCCGACGCCGAGCGCGACGCCCGAGATCACGAACAGCCGCAGGCGGCCGACATCGACGCCGAGGCTCTGCGCGGTTTCCTCGCCCAGGCTCAGCGCACGAAAGGCATCGCGCTGGCTCAACAACATGATCGCGCCGGCGATGATGAAGGGAAACGCCATCATGACGTGCTGAAAGCTGCGGTCCTCCAGCGAACCGAGCAGCCAGAACGCGATCTCCAGCACCACGAAGGGATTGCTGGAGAGGTTCATCACCAGCGCCGTGGCCGCCCCTGCAAAGCTCGAGATCGCAAGGCCTGACAGAATCAGGATCAGCAGGCCGGCGTTGCGGCCCGCAATCGTCAGCAGCACGAACACCGAGCCGAACGCGGCGATGATCGCCGCCACCGGTAGCGCATACGAGCGCACATCGGCGAGGCCCAGCGCGATCACCAGCACCGCGCCGAAAGCGGCCGATTGCGGCGCGCCGAACAGCGATGGCGAGGCCAGCGGATTGCGCAGCAGGCCCTGCAGCGCGGCACCCGACAGGCCGAGAATGGCGCCGATCGCCAGCGCCAGCAGCGTGCGGGGAAGGCGGATTTCCCGCACGATAACCTGCGACACCTCGCTGGCGCCGCCGAACAGGGCTTGCAGAACCGTCAGCGGCGACAGCCTCACCGGTCCGATGCCGAGCGAGATCAGCACCAGCAGCGCAACGAGCGCGGAAAGCGCAGCCACGGCGCCGATCCGGCGGCGCGCGGCGTTCTCGTTGGTCACGGTGACGGCTTCGACACTCATTCATGGTCCTCAGACGGGTCTGCCCGCACCGGTTACACGAGGGCACCCGTGCTCATGCGGCAAAAATAGCGCACTCGTCCAGTGAGGATCGCAGCCGCCCGTGGCGGGATTGACTTGGACTTTGACAAACTTCTACCATAGTTTCCGACGGTTCCCGTTTGGGGATCAAAAGGGAATGCGGTGCGGGGAAGCTCCCCAATTCCGCGGCTGCCCCCGCAACTGTAAGCGGCGAATCCTTCGCCATATGCCACTGGGAAACTCGGTCCTGGGAAGGCGACGAAGGGTAACGACCCGCGAGCCAGGAGACCTGCCGTCAGCCGTGGTCACACGCGAAGATGTCGGTCGGGGAGTACAGACATTAGCTTCACTGGGTGCGCGCAAGCGCGTTGGTGAGACTTGGTTCGCTGTGACGTGCCACTGACGTCATACCGAGGCCTAGAACTATGTCTTCCAACATCGAAACCGCGAAGCGGCGCAGCGCGCTCCTGCTCGCCACCAGCATCCTTGCGCTGAGTGGCTCGCTCGCTTCGGCACAAACGCCACCAACGACCCTGCCCCCGGTCGAGGTCAGTCCCCCCACCGATCCCAACAAGACCCGCGCCCGGCCGCTGGAGAGCGACGGCAGCGGCACCACCCGCCCGGCGCGAACCGCGCGGCCTTCGCGCGGCGCCGGTACGGGAACCTCCGATGGCGCAAGCCCGGGTATCGCCGACGGGAGCGGCGCCAGCACCGGCAGCCGGCAGTTCGACGGCATCGTCGGCGCCTCCTCCAGCGTGATTACCGCGCAGGACATCGCCCATTCGCCATCGAACAACCTGCCTGACATTCTCGCGCAAGTACCCGGCGTGCAGCTCACCACGCTGTACGGCGTTACGGCGAATGGCGCGAAGACCTCCGTCGACCTGCGCGGCTTCGGCGCTTTCTCAACATCGAATACGCTGATCCTGGTCAACGGCCGACGCCTCAACGACGTCGACATGGCGCAGGTCGACCTGTCGACCATTCCGCTCCAGTCGATCGAGCGCATCGAAATCACCCGCGGCAACAGCGGCGCGGTGCTTTACGGCGACAACGCGATCGGCGGCGTCATCAACATCGTTCTGAAAAGCGTTGTCGGCGGCCCGCCGGCGGCCTTCCGAGCCGAGGCCGGCGTCGGTTCGTTCAACACGCGCCTCGCAAACATCTCGGCGGCGACCAATTACGGGCCCTGGTCGACCTCATTCTACGGCAACGCCATCAAGTCCGACGGTTATCGCGACAACAACAAGCTGGACCAGAAGAACGGCGTCGGCAACCTCAACTACACGACGCCCGATCTCAAGGCATTCCTCACGGTCACCGGCGACGACCAGAAGCTCGGCTTCCCCGGCGGGCGCACGGTCGATCCCTCGATCGGTCTCAATCAACTCGTCACCAACCGCAAAGGCACCAACACGCCGTTCGACTATGGCAACCAGCAGGGTGCCAGCGCGACCGCCGGCTTCACCAGGACCATCATCGATGGCGTCGACCTGATCGTGGATGGCGGCGTACGCGACAAGAAATCACAAGGTGGTTTCTTCGGCACGCTGCCGACCATTCCCTTCAACTACGTCGACAGCCATCTGCAGACCTGGTCGATCACGCCGCGCCTGAGCATCAAGAACTCGCTGTTTGGCGTGCCGTCGCAAATCCTGACCGGCATCGATTACTACGACGCCACCTATGATTCGGACCGGCCGCTGTTCAAGGGCGCGCAGCCGATCCATGTCTACGACCTGTCGCAGCAATCGCTGGCCGGATACTGGCAACACACGGTCGGCCTGTTGCCTACCACCGACTTCTCCTATGGAGCCCGGGTTCAGAACACATGGCTCAGTGCGCGCGATCGCCTGAATCCCAACGCACCCGGTACCTTCGGCTTCGAAACCGCAGCACTCCCGCTCGACAGCAGCGAAACCAACTACGCGCTGCATGTGGGTCTTGAGCATCGCTTCAACAACGTGTTCTCGGTATTCGGCCGCGCCGCGCACGCATTCCGCACGCCGAATGTCGAGGAACGCGTCTCCTCCGGACCCCTGTTGCCGTTTGCACCGTTCCCGGGCCCGCCCCAGGACTTCAGGCTGAAGACCCAGACCTCGCACGACATCGAGGGCGGCTTCCGCGTCAAGGCCGGCGCGTTCCAGATGCAATCGAGCATCTACGGCATGGACCTCGAGAACGAGATCCATTTCATTCCGGCGCTGTTCTACAACGTCAATCTCGATCCGACCCGCCGCTATGGCTCGGAGACCAGCGCGTCACTGCGTGTCAGCGACACGGTGCTGCTGCGGGGCGGCCTGGCCTACACCCAGGCTGTATTTCGCGAAGGGGAATTCGAAGGCAAGGACGTTCCGCTGGTGTCGAATTACACCGCGAGCGGCGGCGTAACCTGGAACATCTGGCAGAATTATCTGGTGTTCGATGCCACGGCGCGCGCCTGGAGCGAGCGCATCATGGACAATGACCAGGCGAACACCCAGCGCCGCATCCCGGCGGATGCCACCGTCGATCTGAAACTGAGTGGCGCCTACGATCGCTTCTTCTGGTCTGTCAGCGTGAACAACCTGTTCGATGCGCAGTACTACGACTACGCCATCGCCAGTTCTTTCACACCCGGACGCCTCTCGGCCTACCCGCTGCCCGGACGGACCTACATGGTGAAGGCCGGCGCGACGTTCTGAACGGAATGGCCGGTTCGGCTCGATGCCGGACCGGCTTGTCCTGATCTGACGAAACGATATTCTCTCGGACATATTGCCCGGGAGAACGTATTTTCATGCCCGAACCGATCCTGCCGCGCAGGCTGCCATGACCGCCGCCGCCATCGATCTGCTCCGGCGAGAAATCGCCAATCCCGATACGCAGTGGAGCCTCGGCACCTTCGGCGCCATCGCCGAGTTCTCGCGCGACCGCGACGAGCCGGTGCGCCTCGTCCAGTCGGACCATGCCGTTTCGGCGATAACGCCTCGCGGCGGAATCGCCATCAAGTCTCATCCGGCCAGCCTGCCGTTTGCGTCCGAGAGCATCACCAGAACCGGCTGGAACCAGCGGGTCGCGCTTTGCCTGCCGGAAGATGATTGCGCAATGAACAGGCGCACCGCGCTGACGGAGATCGGGACCGATCACGACGCGCCGCGCGAGGAGGACCGCGATTCCATTTTGTTCGATCTCGGCCTCGGCGCGCTGCAGGCGGATTTCTGCGTGCGTGTCGCCGATCGCAGCCTCGCCGCGCGGCTGCGCGAGCACGCCGGCCGCGCCGTCTTCGAACCGGACAATCCGGCGATGGGAATGATTCTCGCCGCCAATCCGCATCGTGTCTTCATCAGCCGGCTCGGCCGCATCGAGGTCTATCAGCCGATCCCGCCGCCTTCGGGCAAGAGTCCGGAGGGGCCACACACGCATGTACTGCCGAAGCTTCTGAAAAGCGGCCGGACCCATCCCGCAACCGAGCCCATTCCCGATGGCTTGGTTCCCTGTGCCCATCTCTATCCGGCGCATCCTGCACGCGACGCACTGGGCGAGGCGCGGACGTTCGACGCCATGCATCACCATGCGTTTCAGCGGATGATGGCCGCATGCGGCGATCCCCTGACATTGATGATCAAGCGGCGCGTGGTCGATGCGGTGCTGGCCGGCGAGCCGCCCACCCTGGTTGCGGACGATCGACACGGCCGCACCAGCATCCGCATCGCCTTGCGCCAGATGAGAGCCGAGGGGCATGCGTCGTCGACCCTCGGCGCCTGGCTGGCAAACTTCGACCAGGCCGGTTCCGAAGAGAGCGAAGACGAAGCGGCCCTTCACCACACCGGCTGATTTGGCCCAAAAGCGAGCCTTTTTCGACCGAAATTTACGCCCTCCGGGACCTGATCCGTGGTAAACCGCCCCCAGATCGCTCGACGATACAGGCGTGATTTCAGAGGTATACGATGGACGATGAGCCGAAGAGCCCAGCCGAACTGAAGGAAATTCGGCTCAAGCGCAGACGCGACCAGGAAGTTGAGGGCATCAAGGCGATGGCCGAGATCGCGGCCGCGGATGTCGCGATCCGCAAGCGGACCGAAAAGCTGCGCGCACTGCGTCTGGCCAAGGAAGCGGCCGACCGTGAAAACCCGCCGGAACCGAAGGTCAAGGCCAAGGCCAAGACGGCGAAAAGGGGCTGACCTGACATGACCAAAGGGGATCGTGATCAAGGTAAGAATGAGCGCGACGCCGCCTCCAAAGCGGTGCTCGACAATATGGCGAGGCTGAAGGCGTTGCGGCTTGCGCGCGAAGCGGCCGAACCGCCTCGCGCCGTCACAGCCAAAAAGGTCCGCGCCAAGGCGAAGTCGCCGGATACAAAAGCGCCGGACCTCTCCGAGTGGCTCGCGAGCCAGCAAAACGGCGGTCGCCGAACCTGAGACCCTGCGGTTGAACTCGTCGACCTCTATTGGGCCGGACCTGGCCAGTCGATCAGCGATCGCGTCTTGTTTTCGGCGTCGTAGACCTGCACCTGAAGCATCTGGAATCGATTCTTCAGCGCCATGCCGGCTTCCTCGGCCGCCTCGACCGTCTCGTGATGCGATTTGAAATGTCCGTCCACGACCAGCGAATAGCCGCTGGTCGGCGCCTTGTCGGCCCGGATAATTTTGCGCGGCTGCGGTTCATCCGCCGCGATGCGGGGCTTCTTCATTCTTGCTCCGTGTGAGGGCCCCTTGGACTGAACGCCGCAAAAAGGGCAGGAAAGTTCGAATGGCCAGCGTTAGAATGCCGGCCAAACGCGGTCTTGATTTAGATCATGCGGTTACCCCGAATCGGCACGTAGGGCAAACGCCGTTTCAGCCGGCGAAAAGGAAACAGATGAACGGAACTGGCAGGAAGAGCGAGCCTCCGAAAAAGGACGACGAAAAATCGAAGAAGCCCGAGCGCGTTCCGGTCGAGGACGACGACTTCGAGGACGGCGACATGGCGACGCCGAAGCAGGACCGCCACGGCGACGACGACGAGCCGTTGTAGCGGCGATCTTTTCCGTCATGCCCGGCCTTGTGCCGGGCATCCACGTCTTTGCTCCAACAAGCAAGCAAGACGTGGATGGCCGGGACAAGCCCGGCCATGACGAAAAGTGAGTTTTCAATTGCGCGCCCCTGCCCTCCGCCGGGGCAGCTATGCACCGGCATTCATGGACAAATAACGGCTTGCCTCTATTTTCGGCGCAGCCCTTGCCGGGCGCTGAGCATTACGGGGTTTTGAGCCGACATGGTCGATATTCTGGCCGCACCGCAACAAGCCAAGACGGATAGCAAGGCGGACAGTACGCGCACGCTCGCAGCAATATCGGCGGCGCATTGGGTCAGCCATTTCCATCTGTTCGTGCTGCCGATGCTGTTTCCGTTCCTGAAGACGCAACTGGGCGTCGGCTATATCGAGCTCGGTTTTGCGCTGACGGTTTTCGGCGTGGTGTCAGGCCTGACGCAGGCGCCGATCGGATATCTCGCCGACCATATCGGCGCGCGAAAAGTCCTGCTGATCGGGCTTACCGTTGGCGGCCTCGCGCTGATCATGCTCGGCATGCATCTGAGCTACGCGTCGCTGATCGTCTGCGCCGCGCTGCTCGGGCTTGCCAACAGCGTCTATCATCCCTGCAATTACGCGATCCTGTCCACGCACATGGACGAAGCGCGGATGGGCCGCGCTTTTTCGATCCACACCTTTGCGGGCTTTCTCGGCGGCGCGGTGGCGCCCGCGATCATGGCCGCGCTCGTCGCATGGGCCGGAGGTCTCGGCGCACTTGTGGTGGCCGGTGCGGTCGGTCCCGCGGTGGCGCTGGCATTGATGGTCGCAGGCATTCCCGATGCCAGCTCGGCCGATCGCAAGGAAGATGGCGGGGCCGCGCCGAAGCAAAGCGTCATCACGCCCGCGATCATCATGCTGACGTTCTTCTTCATGCTGCTCGGCCTCTCCAATGCCGGCATCAGCAATTTCGGCGTCGTCGCGCTGATGAGCGGCTATGGCGTGACCTTCTCGGCCGCCAACATCGCGCTGACCGCGTTTCTCGGCGCAAGTGCCGCCGGCGTGCTGGCCGGCGGCTATCTGGCCGATCGCACCACGCGCCACGGACAGGTCGCCGCCGCCTGCTTTGGAATCAACGCGGTCATCATGCTCGTGATCGCGACGACCACGCTGCCGACGGTGGTGCTGACCGTGGCGATGGGCATCGCCGGGTTCCTCGGCGGCGTGATCGCGCCCTCGCGCGACATGCTGGTCCGCAATGCCGCACCTGCGGGCGCCGCCGGCCGGGCCTTCGGCATCGTGTCCACCGGCTTCAATTTCAGCGGCATCCTCAGTCCACTATTGTTCGGCTGGATCATGGATCAGGACATGCCGCATTGGGTGTTCGGTGCCTCCGTCGTCTTCATGGTCATGACGGTGCTGCTGGCGCTGGTGACCGACCGCAAGACGCAAGGATCGCCGGAAGGCTCGTCGGAAGCCCCATCTAGGACCTAATGCATTCCTGAGCCTCGATCCCGGCGGTTGACTGCATCTGCGAACGTCAGATGATACGGCAACAAAACCAGACACGGGATGGAAAGCCATGACCTCGACCCCCGACCTCGTGATTCGCGGCGGCAACATTGCCGATGGCCAGGGCGGCGAACTGTTCGAAGCCGACGTCGCCATCACAGGCGGCCGCATTACCGAAGTCGGCAAGGTGGCGGGAACCGGCAAGGAAGAGATCGACGCCAAGGGCAAACTGGTCGCGCCGGGGTTCGTCGACGTCCACACCCACTATGACGGCCAGGTCACCTGGAGCCAGGACATCACGCCGTCTTCGCAGAACGGCGTCACCACCGCGATCATGGGCAATTGCGGTGTCGGTTTTGCGCCGTGCCGCCCGGCCGATCATTTCAGGCTGATCCAGCTCATGGAAGGCGTCGAGGATATTCCCGAGCCGGTGCTGAGCGCCGGCATTCCGTGGGCCTGGGAGAGTTTTCCGGAATACATGGGCTGGCTGTCGAAGCGGAACTTCGACATGGACATCGGCGCACAATTGCCGCATGCGGCGTTGCGCGTCTACGTGATGGGCGAGCGCGGCGCGCGGCGCGATCCCGCAACGCCCGAGGACAACAAGGCGATGGCGTCGCTTGCCGGAGACGCCGTACGCGCGGGCGCCTTGGGCTTCTCGACCTCGCGCACCCTCAACCACCGCACCTCGACCGGCGACTACACGCCGACGCTGAAAGCGGGCGAAGACGAACTGACCGCGATTGCAGCGGCGATGCATGGCGTCGGCCGCAGCGTGCTGCAATTCGTGCTCGACCAGAGCACCGTGCACGAAGACCTGCCGATGATGCTGCGGGTCGCCGAGAATACCAAATGCCCGATCTCGTTTTCCGTCGCCCAGGCCGACAAGGCGCCGCGGCGCTGGCGCCAGACGATGGACACCATCAACGAAGCCGCCGCCCGCGGCCTGTCGATCACGACCCAGATTGCCGCGCGCCCCGTTGGCCTGCTGCTCGGGCTCGAATTGTCGCGCAATCCGTTCCAGACGCATCCGAGCTATCGCGCGATCGCCAAGCTGCCACTGGCCGAGCGGCTCACGCATCTGCGCCGGCCCGAAGTGCGTGCAGCGATCCTGAGCGAGACCGCAACGGCGACTGACGATCCACTGTTCTTCCGGCCGAACTACGACAAGATGTATCTGCTCGGCAATCCGCCAGACTACGAGCAGCCACCGGAAAACGCGCTCGGCCCGCAGGCCCGCCGCCAGGGCCGGCAGCCGGAAGAACTCGCCTACGACGCGATGCTGACGGACGAGGGCCGCGGCATGCTCTATGTTCCGTTCCTCAATTATGCCGACGGCAATCTCGATGCCGTGCACGAGATGCTGCGCGAGCCCAGCGCCGTACCGGGCCTGTCCGACGGCGGCGCGCATTGCGGCATCATCTGCGATGCCAGCTTCCCGACCTATCTGCTGACGCACTGGACCCGCGACCGCAGCCGCGGCGAAAAGCTCTCGATCCCGTTCGTGGTTGCGGCGCAGTCGCGCAAGACCGCGCTCTCGGTCGGCCTGTACGATCGCGGCGTGATCGCCCCGGGCTTCAAGGCCGACGTCAACGTGATCGATTACGACCGGCTGCACCTGCATCCGCCGAAGGTGCATTACGACCTTCCGGTCGGCGGCCGCCGCCTGATGCAACAGGTCGACGGCTACGACGCCACCATCGTCTCCGGCGTGGTGACGCAGCGTGGCGGCAAGGCCACCGGTGCGCGCCCGGGCAGGCTGGTGCAGGGAACGCAGGGTGCAAAGCCGCAGTTGAACGCGGCAGCGAGCTAGCAAACACAAGCACGGTGTCGTCCCGGCGTTCGCCGGGACGACGAGAGAACTGTAACTTCACGCGAATTTCGGCTGCACCGCTTGCTGGGCCATCAGCCGCTTGCGCTCGGTGTTGGGCCAGAGCAGCAGCAGACCCAAGAGACCCGACGCGGCCATGACCACGGCATTGATCGTGAAACCGGTCATGTAGCCATCGAGCGGCACCGCCGCATTCTGGATCACGGCGCCCATCACGAACGGCGCGATCATCCCGGCGAGCGTATAGATCGCGCCATAGATCGCGATCACGGCGCCGCGCTGCTGTACCGGGGTGAACTCACCCAGCATCGGCGGGCAAACCACGTAGATCGAACCGCAGAGCCCGGAACCGACCACGAGAAACGCGATCTGCCATCCCGCGCCGTTGACATAGGGCAGCACGGCGAGAATCAGTCCGCCGAAGATCAAGGGCACGGAGCCGAGCACGCCACGGGCGCCGCGCGTGGTGTAGCCGCGCGTCAGCATCACCTGCGAAATCCATCCCGTCAGCAGCACGATGGCCGCGCCGAACACCCAGGGCAGCACCGAAATCCAGCCCGCATCCTTTTGCGAGAAGCCCAATCCCTTGACGATGAACGGCGTAAACCAGGTCAAACCGAGCGACAGCGCCCAATAGGCGCCGAAGGTCGCGGCGCAGCAGCCGACGAAGGTTCGCGAGGTCAGAAGCTGGGAATAGGGAATGCGCTGCTCGGTCGCGGACGTTGCGGCGCTACTGACCAGCGGTCCCTCTTCGCCCATCACCAGCCACGCGACAGCCCACATCAGGCCGACCACGCCAAGCGCACCGAACGCGTAGTGCCAGCTGTGATTGACGATGATCCAGTTCAGCGCCGGCACCGCAAGGATCACGCCGAACGCCGACCCCTGCGAGAGAATGGCGGTGGGCAGCGTGCGTTTCTCGTCGGGAAACCATTTGTAGAGCGCATGCGCCGCCACCGCGAATGCCGGCCCCTCGCCGGCGCCTAGGATGATGCGGCAGATCAAAAGCGTGGTGAAGCTGACCGTGCCCACCATCGGAAACTGCGCCACCGACCAGATCACCGCCATCGCCAGCAGCACCCAGCGGGTGTCGATGCGATTGACGATGAAGCCGACGACGACGGCCGAGATGGAAAACAGGAAGAAGAACGAAGAACCGAGCAAGCCGAACTGCTCCGGCGTGAGCTTCAGTTCGTCCATGATCGGCGCGCCGGCAAGCCCGACCACGATCTTGTCGGCAAAGTTCACCAGCATGAACAGGAAGAGGAGAAATGTGATCTTCCAGGCGCCCGTCGGCGTTTCCCTGGGCGTCGCTTGCGCGGTCATGGCTGCTTTCCCGGTCCAGCTTTCTTTTTAGGCTCTGTAAGATCAGCCGGTCGGGATGGTACAAGGCTGTTCCCAGCCAAGGCAACCGGGGATTTTACGGAGGCGCCCGTACCGCGACTGTTGGCTGGTACCGCAAGACCGCGCCACAACCGGATCACGGTCGCGCCATATCGCGATTGAAACCGTGATCTGCCGTGGTGGTCCTGTTATGTTGAATCCGTCGTATCAGGGGATTTTCATGGTCAGATCGGTCCATCGTCGCGCATGACCAACGGCAATCCCAACGTGCTCCGCGTAACCGGTCTGACCAAGAGCTACCGCGCCGCCGGCGAAGTGGTCGCTGTGCTGCGTGGGGTAAACATGACGGTCGCCGCGGGTGAGAGCGTCGCACTCACGGGTGAGTCCGGCAGCGGCAAGAGCACGCTGCTGCACCTGATTGCCGGATTGGACGCGGCCGATGGCGGCGAGATCAGGCTGGCCGACGCCCCGGTGACCGAGCTCGACGATGCCCGCCGTGCGGAGTTGCGGCGTGACCGTCTCGGCCTGGTGTTTCAGCAATTCAACCTGGTCCCGAGCCTTACCGTCGAAGACAATCTCGTGTTCCAGTCGCGTATCGCCGGCCGGCATGACGACGCCTGGCACCGCGAACTGGTGGAGCGGCTCGGGCTTGACCATTTGCTCAAACGATATCCCGAGCAATTGTCCGGCGGCCAGCAACAGCGTGTCGCGATCGGCCGCGCGCTGGCGATCAAGCCGTTGCTGCTGCTTGCCGATGAGCCGACCGGCAATCTCGACGAGGACACGGCGGACGAAGTGCTGGCGCTGGCTCGCGACCTGGTGGCGCGCAGCGGCTGCGGCTTCCTGATGGTGACACACAGCGCGCGGCTTGCCGCCACGCTGGACCGGCAGGTCAATCTACATGCGGGAGTGATCGCGTGAAACGCGCGCTGTGGGCGCTCGCCGTGCTCCTGAGCCACTGGCGCCGGCATCCGATGCAACTTGCGACCCTGTTGATTGGCTTGATTTCCGCGACCGCCCTGTGGAGTGGCGTGCAGGCGCTCAACCAGCAGGCCCGCACTTCCTACGACCGCGCCGCCGCCACCTTCGGAGGCACGCGCACGGCCATGCTGGTCGGCCAAAACAGTGCGACCTTCCCGCAGCAACTATTCGTCGACCTGCGCCGCGCGGGCTGGTCGGTCTCACCGATGCTTGAGGGCCGCATCCAGATCGACGGACGTTCGTTCCGCCTGCTCGGCATCGAGCCGGTGACACTTCCGACTGAAGTCGGCAACGCGCCCGCGGTCGGCAAGGCCGATCTGCAATCCTTCATGATGCCGCCGGGCGAGATGCTGGTAGCGCGAGAAACGCTGTCCGATCTCAAGCTCACCGAGGGCACGCGGCCCCAGGCCCATGGCGGCGCGATGCTGCCGCCGCTCCGCGTCCAGCCGGAACTGGCGCCCGGCGTACTGGTCGTCGATATCGGCATCGCGCAAGACCTGTTGAAGATGCCGGATCAACTCTCGCGCCTTCTGATCGGCAAGGCGACGGGCAAGCGCGCATCGCTTGAAAGCATCGCCGGCGATAGGCTTCGCCTGATTGAACCCAGCGCAGAGACCGATCTCGAACGCCTCACCGACAGCTTTCACCTGAACCTGACCGCGTTCGGACTGCTGTCGTTCTTTGTCGGGCTGTTCATCGTCAATTCGGCGATCGGGCTCGCCTTCGAGCAGCGCCTGCCTATCCTGCGTACGCTGCGCGCCTGCGGCGTCTCGGCGCGGATGCTCAACGCGGTGCTGGTCGTCGAACTGGTGTCGCTGGCGCTGGTCGCGGGGCTGATCGGGCTGGTGTGCGGCTATTTCATCGCAGCAGTGCTGCTGCCCGACGTCGCCGCATCCCTGCGTGGGCTCTATGGCGCGCAGATCCCGGGACAACTGACGCTCAAGCCGCAATGGTGGTTCGCGGGCATCGCGATCAGTATTCTCGGCGCGCTTGCCGCCGCTGCAGCCAGCCTGACCAAGGCGCTCCGGATGCCGCTGCTCGCCACCGCCCAACCCTATGCCTGGCAGCAGGCGCAGCGGCGCTGGCTGGCGTATCAGAGCGCAGTGGCGCTGGTGGCGTTTGCTGCCGCCGGCGGCTTCCTGTGGTTCGGCGATTCCCTGATCTCGGGTTTTGCCGTGCTCGCGGCGCTGATGCTGGGCGCGGCGCTGATCCTGCCGATGTTTCTTGAACTCGTGCTGTCGTTCGGTCAGAGGCACGCGCGACAGCCGCTCAGCGTCTGGTTCTGGGCCGACAGCCGCCAGCAGCTATCGGGCCTGTCGCTCGCGTTGATGGCGCTCTTGCTTGCGCTGGCGGTCAATGTCGGTGTCTCCACCATGGTCGAGAGTTTCAGCCGCACGTTCCTGGTTTGGCTCGACGGCCGGCTGGCAGCGGATGTCTATATCAGCGCTGCCAACGACGAGCAGGCGACCGAGGTCAAGGCGTGGCTGCGCGAGCGTCCAGAGGTCGAGGCGATCCTGCCCGGTGGCCGCGCCGATACGCAATTGGGCGGCGCACCGATCGAAGTGCTCGGCCTGCCCGATCACGCAACCTACCGGGACAACTGGCCGCTGCTGCAGTCGGCTGACAATCCCTGGAACAAGCTGCGTCCCGGCGATACGGCCCTTGTCAGCGAACAACTGGCGCGGCGCCTGAAACTCGGGGTTGGCGACCAGATCGACGTTCCCGCGCCGGGCGGGAACTGGCCGCTCCGGGTGGTCGGCATCTATGCAGATTACGGCAATCCGAAGGGCGCGATCACGGTCAACTTCGCGGCGCTGACGCGGCGCTTTCCGGAGGTGCCGCTGACACGCATGGGCTTGCGGGTCGCGCCTCCCAAAATTCCCGCGCTGATCTCGGCGCTGCAGGAGAAATTCAAGCTCGACGACCGCAGCGTCGCCGATCAGGCGACGATGAAGGCGGAATCGACCCGGATATTCAACCGCACCTTTGCGGTGACCGCGGCGCTGAATGCCTTCACGCTTGGTGTCGCCGGCGTTGCGCTGCTGACCAGCCTGCTGACCTTGGCCAACTCGCGCCTGCCGCAACTGGCGCCGCTGTGGGCGATCGGAATCACGCGGCGGCAGCTCGCAGGCATCGAACTCCTGAAAACGATGTCGGTTGCGCTGATCACCACCGTGCTGGCACTTCCGCTGGGATTGCTGGTGGCGTGGTGCCTGCTTGCGATCGTCAACGTCAAGGCGTTCGGCTGGCGACTCCCTTTTCACGTCTTCCCGACGCAACTGCTCTGGCTCGTCGGTGTCGCGATGGCGGCTGCGTTCGCAGCAGCGGCGCTCCCGGTCATCAGGCTGGCGCGCATGCAGCCGGCTAGCCTGATCAGGGTGTTTGCCAATGAACGCTAGCGGACCGATCACCCGCCGCGGCTTCGTCGGTGGCGCAATCCTCGCAGGTCTCGGCGGCAAGACCTTTGCGCAGGGCTTCGCCGGGCTCGGCGAGAGCGCCGACGGATTTGCAGCCGTCGTTCCCGGCAGGAAGTTTGCGTTTCCCGCCGACCACGGCCCGCATCCTGAATATCGTATCGAGTGGTGGTACGTGACCGCCAATCTCGCCGACAATAACGGGACAGCCTATGGCGCGCAGTGGACGCTGTTTCGTCAGGCCATCGCCGCCGGGCCGCCGCAGGAAGGCTGGGCCAACCAACAGATATGGATGGGCCATGCGGCGGTAACGCGGGCCGATACGCATCGCGTCAGCCAGACCTTCGCGCGCGGCGGCATCGGCCAGGCCGGCGTCGAAGCCGCGCCGTTTCACGCCTGGATCGACAATTGGGAGATGCGCGGGCTCGACGCGATGAATGAGACAAACGTCGCGCCGCTTCGGCTGAGCGCGTCGGGCACCGATTTCAGCTATGCGCTGCGCCTCGATGCGGACCGTCCGCTGGTGCTGCAGGGCGACGGCGGCTACAGCCGGAAATCGCTGCGCGAACAGGCCTCATACTATTACAGCCAGCCGCATTATGCGGCGAAAGGCAGCATCGTCATCGACGACAAGCCGGTCGATGTGACCGGACAGGCCTGGCTCGACCGCGAGTGGAGCAGCCAGCCGCTGGCGTCGGATCAAAGCGGATGGGACTGGCTCTCGCTGCATTTGAAGAGCGGCGCCAAGCTGATGCTGTACCGGATGCGCCAGAGCGACGGCCAGCATTACGGTTCGGGAAAATGGATCGCGCCCGACGGCAAGACCGAGTTGCTCGGCTCCGCCGACATCGCGATGACGCCGCTGGTTATCACCGAGATCGAGGGCAGAAAAATTCCGACTTCATGGCGCATTGCGATCCCAAAATTCGCGATCGCGATCGATTGCACGCCGCTCAATGCCAGGAGCTGGATGGGAACGAGCTTTCCCTATTGGGAGGGCCCGATCAGCTTTGCCGGCAGCCATGCCGGGGTGGGATATCTGGAAATGACCGGCTATTGAGCCGCCCAGACACAAAATATCGAAAACAACCCCATGCAAAGTAGAATGGGCCCCAGTTTGTGGTCCCGGCCTTGAGCCGGGACCCATACGCCGTGTCCTATCGATGAAGCAGGATGCGAGACGACCGCACTAACAGCGGGCGTCTGTGGCTATGGGTCCCGGCTCAAGGCCGGGACGACTCGTGGTGAAAGACGAGCCTATTTTACCAGCGGGCAGCCCGAGTCCTTCGCCGCCGGGAACGCCTTGTCGCCGGGCACGACCGCGAGCTGCTTGTAGTAGTCCCAAGGCTTCTTCGACTCCGACGGCTTCTTGACCTCGAACAGATAGAGGTCGTGCACCATGCGGCCGTTTTCGAGCACCTTGCCGCCCTGCGCGAAGTCATCGTTGACCGGAAGCTCTTTCAGCTTCTTCGTCACGGCCTCGGTGTCCTTGGTGCCTGCCGCCTTCACCGCCTTCAGATATTGCAGCGTCGCCGAGTAGGTGCCGGCCTGGATCATGTTCGGCATGCGGCCGGTGCGCTTGAAGAAGCGTTCGGCGAGATTGCGGCTCTTGTCATCGCGGTCCCAGTAATAGCCTTCCGTCAGCACCAGGCCCTGCGACGCTTCGAGGCCGAGGCCGTGAACTTCAGCCAGCGTCAGCAACAGGCCGGCGAGCTTCTGGCCGCTCTTGACGATGCCGAATTCCGCCGCCTGCTTGATCGAGTTTGTCGTGTCGAGGCCGGCATTGGCGAGACCGATGATCTTGGCCTTTGAGCTCTGCGCCTGCAGCAGGAACGACGAGAAGTCCGACGAGTTCAGGGGAATGCGGACCGCGCCCAGCACCTTGCCGCCCTTGGCCCTGACGAAATCGCTGGTGTCCTTTTCGAGCGCATGGCCGAAGGCATAGTCGGCGGTCATGAAGAACCAGCTATCGCCGCCGGATTCCACCAGCGCGCCGCCGGTGCCGAACGCCAGCGCGTGCGTATCGTAGGCCCAGTGGAAGCCGTAAGGTTGACAGGCATCGCCGGTGAGGCGCGATGTGGCAGCGCCGACAACGATGTCGATCTTCTTCATCTGCCTGGAGAGATCGTGGATCGCGAGCGCGACCGAAGAGGTCGTCAGTTCCGTGATCATGTCGACGCCCTCGACCTCGTACCAGCGCCGCCCAATGGCGGCGGCGAGATCCGGTTTGTTCTGGTGGTCGGCGGAGACGAGTTCGATCTTCTGGCCCAGCACTTCACCGCCGAAATCCTCGATCGCCATCCTGGCCGCCTCGACCGACCATTTGCCGCCGTAATCGGCGTAGACGCCGGACTGGTCGTTCAGAATGCCGATCTTGACGCCCTGCGCCGACACGGGCGTGGCGAGCAACAGACAACCCGCCGCAACGGCGGCCAACAATCCCGACTTCATTTTTTTCTCCCGGAATTTTTTGTCATTGGAACCTGACGACACTATTCAATAACCCCGCACCTGCCCATCCATTTCGGATAGGTCAAAAGTAGTGGGAACTCACGCGAGGCACACCGCAGCCTGATCCGTCATTCCGGGGCGCGCGAAGCGCGAACCCGGAATCTCGAGATTCCGGGTCTGGTGCTAACGCACCATCCCGGAATGACGACAGCCGATAGCCCGGTGTGCGTCTTAGGATCAGGCAACGGCGGGCTTCTTGCCCTTCCCATCCGCCAGGTTGCGGACGATGACGTAGAAGATCGGCGTGAAGACCAGGCCGAACAGGGTCACGCCGATCATGCCGAAGAACACGGCGACGCCGACCGCCTGGCGCATCTCCGAGCCCGAGCCCGAGGAAATCACCAGCGGCAGCACGCCGAGGATGAACGCGAACGAAGTCATCAGGATCGGCCGCAGCCGCAGCCGGCAGGCTTCGATGACGGCCTCCAGCCGCGCCTTGCCTTCCAGCTCGATATCGCGCGCGAACTCCACGATCAGAATGGCATTCTTGGCCGCAAGCCCCACCAGCACCACGAAACCGATCTGGGTCAGGATATTGACGTCCTGTCCCATGATCCGCACGCCGATGGTCGCAGCCAGCAGGCACATCGGCACGATCAGGATGACCGCGAACGGCAGGCTCCAGCTGCCATATTGCGCCGCCAGCACCAGGTACACGAACAGCACGCAGATCGGGAACACGAGGAGACCGGCATTGCCGCCGGTCACCTGCTGGTAGGACAGATCCGTCCACTCGAAGTCAAAGCCGCTCGGCAGCGTGTCCTCGGCGAGCTTCTTCATGGTGTTGATGGCGGTAGCCGAACTGGTCCCCGGCAACGTGTCGCCCTGCAATTCGGAAGCCGGATAAAGATTGTAGCGCGCGACGCGGTCCGGGCCGGAGACGTCCTTGAAGTCCACGACGCTGCCGAGCATCACCATGTCGCCGGCGGCGTTGCGGGTGCGCAGCCGCGCGATGTCGGCGCTCTCCTTCCGGAACGGCAGGTCGGCCTGCGCCGTGACGTGATAGGTTCGCCCGAACAGGTTGAAGTCGTTGACATAGGACGAACCGAAATAGGTCTGGATGGTGTCGGTGATACCAGCGATCGGCACGCCGAGCTTCTGCGCCTTGACGCGATCGATATCGACGAACAGTTGCGGCGTGTTGGCCGAGAACGGCGAGAACACCTGGGTCAGGCCCGGTGCCTTGCGCGCAGCGCCGACCAATTCATCGGTCGCAGCCGCCAGCATCTCGGAGCCGCGGCCCTGACGGTCCTGGATGCGCATGGTGAAGCCGCCGCCGGTGCCGATGCCGGGAACCGCAGGCGGCGGGATCACGATGATGAAGGCGCCCTGGATGCTGGCCAGCCGCTTGCGCAGGTCATTGGCAACCGCATTCGCCGACAGTCCCTTTTTGTGGCGCTCCTCCGCATCCTCAAACACGGGGAATAGCGCCGCCGCGTTGCTCGCCTGCGTTCGGGTTGCGCCCGAGAAGCCCGCGAAGGCCGCCACGCGAATGATGCCGGGTGTATCGAGCGCGATCCGCTCGACCTCGCGGACCACCTCGGTGGTCCGTGCCAGCGATGCGGCGCCGGGCAGTTGCACCGAAATGATGACGTATCCCCGATCCTGCGCCGGGATGAAGCCTTGCGGCGTCGTCATCAAGAGCCATGCGGCGCTTCCGATCAGCGCCACATAGACCAGCAGCATGGCAGCGGAATGCCGGATCACGAAGTTCGCGGCGCGACCATAGCCATGCGCCAGCCGGTCGAAACCGCGATTGAACAGGCCGGTAAACCAGTCCCAGCCGCGCGCGATGAAATTCCAGCTTGCCGGCGGCCGCTTATCCGCATGCGGCTGCAGGATCAGCGAGGCCAGCGCCGGCGACAGCGTCAGCGAGCAGAAGCACGAAATCGCGGTCGCGACCGCAATGGTAACGGCGAACTGCTGGAAGAACTGCCCTGAGATGCCGCCGAGAAACGCCGTCGGCACGAACACGGCGCACAGCACCAGCGCGATCGACACCAGCGCGCTGCCGACCTCATCCATGGTGCGCAGTGCCGCATCGCGGCGACTCATGCCGTGCTCGAGATGGCGCTCGACGTTTTCGACCACCACGATGGCGTCATCGACAACGATGCCGACCGCAAGCACGAGGCCGAACAGGGGCAGATTGTTGATCGAGAAGCCCAACGCCGCCATCACGGCAAAGGTGCCGACCAGCGACACCGGGATCGCGATGATGGGAATGAGGGCGGGGCGCCAGCCCTGCAGGAACACCAGCACCACGATCACGACCAGCACCATGGCCTCATAGATCGTCTTGATCAGCTCGCTGACGGACTGCGCGATGAATTCGGTCGGGTTGTAGCCAATGTTGTAATCCAGCCCGCGCGGAAAGCTCGTCTTCAGCCGCTCCAGGGTGGTGGAAATATTCTTGGCGGTCGCCAGCGCGTTCGAGCCCGGCCGCTGCGTCACCAGCATGGCGACAGCGGATTTTCTGAGCAGGAAGCTGTTGGTCGAATAGGCCAGCGCGCCGAGCTCGATCCGCGCGACATCGCGCAGCTTGACCGTGCGCCCGTCGGCGCCGGCCTTGACCACGATCTCCTCGAACTGTTTTGGATCCTTCAGACGGCCGGTGAAGGTGAGGTTCGGCGAAAAGGCGCGGTCGGCGATCGGCGGTTCCGCGATCTGGCCGCCCGCGATCTGCACGTTTTGCGCGCGGATCGCCGCCACCACTTCGCTCGCGGTCAGGCCCAGCGTGGCGATCTTGTCGGGATCGAGCCATAGCCGCATCGAATAGTCGCGTGCGCCGAAAATCTGGATATCGCCGACGCCGTCGAGCCGGAGCAACTGGTCGCGGACCTGCAGCAGCGCATAGTTGCTGATGTAGAGCTGGTCGAACGTGTCGTCCGGCGACAGCATGAACGCGACCATCAGGATGTCGGGGCTGTTCTTGCGGGTGACGACGCCGTTGCGCTGCACCTCTTCCGGCAGGCGCGGCTGCGCGATCGCGACGCGGTTCTGGACCAGCACCTGGGCCTTGTCCAAGTCAGTACCGAGCTTGAACGTCACCGTGATCGTCAACTGCCCGTTCGAGGTCGCCTGGCTGTAGAGGTACAGCATGTCCTCGACGCCGTTGATCTCCTGTTCGATTGGTGCTGCGACGGTGTCGGAGACGGTTTGCGCGGAGGCGCCCGGATATTGCGTGGTGACCACCACCGTCGGCGGCACCACCTGCGGATATTCCGAGACCGGCAACGTGGTGTAGGCGATCGCGCCGACGATCAGGAGCACGATCGACAGCACCATCGCCAGGATTGGCTGGTTGATGGAAAGCCTGCCGAGGTTCATGTCTTGCCACCGGCCGGCTTGGCTTGGGCGGTTTGCGGCGTCACCTTCGCTCCCACGCGGGCACGCTGCAGGCCGTCGACGATCACGCGATCCTCGGGCTTTAGCCCTTCACGGATCACGCGCAGTCCATCGTCGAGCGGCCCCAGTATCACCGGCTTCGCCTCGACCGTGTTGTCTTCCTTGACGACAAAGACGATCTTGCGCGACTGGTCGGTGGCGATCGCCGTATCCGGCAGCAGCAGGGCTTCGTATGGCGCGCTGCCGATGATTCGAACGCGGCCGAACTGTCCTGGAAGGATCGAGAGATCCTTGTTCTGAATGACCGCGCGGCTGCGCAGCGTGCCGGTCGAGGCGTCGAGGCGATTGTCGAGGAAATCCACCTTGCCGTCATGCGAGGGCTTGGTCTCGCCCGTCAGCGTCACCTGCACCGGGTTCGGCGTATCGCGCGAGCTCGGCCGCTTGCCTTCGGCCCAGAGCCGGCTATTGCGCTGGTAGGTCGCCTCGTCGACGTCGAAATAGATGTAGATCGGATCGAGCGACACGATCGACGTCAGCAGCGTCGAACCGCCGTCGCTGCCCTGCACGAGGTTGCCGGGGGTGACGAGATGGCGGCTGACGCGGCCCGTGATCGGCGCCATCACATGCGTGAACTCGATGTTGAGCTTGGCCGCCTTGAGCGCGCCTTCGGCCTGCATCTCGGCGGCGCGGGCCGCCTGCAAGGTCTGGCGGCGCTGGTCGACGATGGAATCCGATACCGCCTGGGTCTGGTTCAACGTCAAGGCACGGTCGAGTTCACGCCTGGCGAGTTCAGCCCTCGCCCGCGCATCGGACAGCTGACCGTCGGCCTGCTCGGCGACCGCCTCGAAGGGACGCGCGTCGATCACGTAGAGCAGGTCGCCCGACTTGACGATGCTGCCGTCGCGAAACTCGACGCTGGTCACGAAGCCGCCGACGCGGGCGCGAACCGCAACTTCCTGGACCGCCTCGAAACGTCCGGTGAATTCATCCCAGTCGGTGACGGTACGTTTTACAGGTTCGGCCACCGTCACGGGCGGAGGCGCGGCAGCCTGTTGTTGCGGCGGCTGGTCGCCGCAGGCAGTCAGCGCAAGGGCCGCCGCAGGCGTCAACGATCTGAGGCCGCGAAGCAGATGAAAACTGAAGCGCGCCAATGTCGCCTTGCGTCCCGATTGCTCAGTCGTGCTCAATCCCATGCCCCTGCACTCTCAACATCCCGATCGATGGAAATGGCCGCCGCAGAATTTGTGGAGGTCACAAATGTGATCCATTCCCAGTCTCGTCAAGAACCAGCAGGGATCAAGCACAATCGGTATGCAGCCATGATGCTCGCGTTGCGGGCAATCGGAAATAGCGCCCGGAAATGCTGCCGCAAACAGTCCAACGTTGTCGGCCATAAGCTACCCCGATGTAGCGACGGCGAGGTGACCACTCTCACGGCAAAGCATGACAAAATCGTGATTCTGCAGCGCAGACGCCGCGCCGCTGCTCTGAACCCGCCGACGCCGGGCGGGGCGCTCCCGGCAGGCTGTTCGTCAAAGGCGGCATCCCCACCCACGGCTACATCTTGGGGCATGACGTCCCCGATTTCCTCCGCTAACCTCGCCGCCAAGGTTCCGATGGAGCCAAAGGCCGGCATCAAGCTGGCAGTCCCGGGAGGACAAGCGTGCATACTGGGCGTGTCGTATTCGGCGCCATGGACGAGGTCGTGTTCGGACGACCGGCATCCGAGGCGATCGTCGAGCAGATGAACCGGCTAGGCGCGAGACGCGCGTTTCTGATGGTCAGCGGCACACTCAACCGCGAAACCGACGTGATCGAGAACATCCGCCGCGCGATGGGGCAGCGCTGCGTCGGCACATTCGATGCGATGCCGCCGCACACGCCGCGCACGGCGGTGATCGCCGCCAGCGAGCAGGCCCGCACTGCCGAGGCCGACCTCATCGTCACCGTCGGCGGCGGCTCCATCACCGACGGCGCCAAGGCGGTGCAGCTCTGCCTCGCCAACGATATCCGTGAGCCCGACGAGATCGACCGGATCAGGGCTGGGCGCGGCGCCTTGCCGCAGCTTAAACCACCCGCCGTCCGCCAGATCAGCGCGCCGACCACGATCGCCGGCGGCGAATTCTCGGCCACGGCCGGTGTCACCAACGAGAGGACCAAGGTCAAGGAAGCGCTTCGGCATCCGCTGCTGATGCCGCGCGCGACGATTCTCGATCCCTGGCTCGGCGCGCACACGCCGGAATGGCTGTGGCTGTCGACCGGCATTCGCGCCGTCGATCATTGCGTCGAGGGCATCTGCTCGCGCGAAGCGCACCCCTATGGCGACGCCCAGGCGCTGAAGGGACTGTCGATGCTGGCGCAGGCGTTGCCGAGGGTGAAGGCCGATGCCGGCGATCTCGACGCAAGGATGGATTGCCAGATCGGGACCTGGCTTTCGACCGGGCCGCTGGCCTCGGGCGTGCCGATGGGCGCGAGCCACGGCATCGGTTACGTGCTCGGCGCCGAATTCGGCGTGCCGCATGGCCACACGTCCTGCGTGATGCTGCCGGCGGTGATGCGCTGGAACAAGTCCGTCAATGCGGAGCGGCAGGCGCTGGTCGCGGCCGCGATGGGACGCCCGAACGAGGATGCTGGAGACGTGCTCGACGATTTCATTCGTGGGCTGGGCATGCCGCGCAGCCTGCGCGAGGTCAATGTAGGTCCTGAGCACTTCGACCGTATCGCACAGCAGGCGATGGCGACGCCCTGGGTGCCGCGCAATCCGCGCAAGATCGAGGGACCGGCGCAGGTGCGCGAGATTCTCGATATGGCCGCGTAGGGAGACCAGAGCCAATATGTATACCGGCAAGCATGTAAAACTTCGTCCGCTGCAACCTGCCTTCATCATGGCGTCATCAGGCGAAGCGGTGACCTACCGCGAACTGGACGCGCGATCGAACCGGCTGGCGCACCTGTTTCGCAACCGCGGCCTCAAGCGCCTCGACCACTATTCGATCTTCATGGAGAACAACAGCCGCTACCTCGAAGCCTGCGGCGCCGGCGAACGCAGCGGGCTCTATTTCACTTGCGTGAACTCCTACCTGACCGCGGCCGAACTCGCCTATATCCTCACCAACAGCCAGTCGCGCATCCTCGTCACTTCGAAAGCCAAGCTCGACGTCGCGCGCGAGGCGCTGAAGGAATGCCCCAAGGTCGAGCTCTGCATCGTCGCCGACGGCGAGGGCGAGAGCGACCGCATCGTCGGACTGCAGGAGGCCACCGCGGGCCTGCCGACGACCCCGATCGCCGACGAGAGCAACGGCACCGCGATGCTCTATTCGTCAGGCACTACCGGAAGGCCCAAGGGCATCCTGCGTCCGCTGCAGGACGTGCCGCCCGGCGAACAACTGCCATTGTTCGATTTCCTGCAAAAGCTCTGGCACTACCGCGAAGGCATGGTCTACCTGTCGCCCGCGCCGCTCTATCATTCGGCGCCGCAGGCGGCCGTCAACCTGACGATCCGCAACGGCGGCACCGTGATCATCATGGAGAGCTTCGATCCCGAAGGTTACCTCCAACTCGTGGAAAAGTGGGGCATCACGCATACGCAACTGGTGCCGACGATGTTCTCGCGCATGCTGAAGCTGCCGGAGGACGTGCGCAGGCGCTACGATCTTTCCTCGCTGGAGATCGCGATCCACGCCGCTGCACCCTGCCCCGCCGCCGTCAAGGACGACATGATCAAATGGTGGGGACCGATCATCCACGAATATTACGGCGCCACCGAAGGGCTGGGCTTTACCGCGTGCGACAGCGTGCAATGGCTGGCCCATCGCGGCACCGTCGGCAAGGTGCTGCTCGGCGACCTGCATATCCTCGATGAGAACATGCAGCCGTGCCCGGCCGGCACGCCAGGCACGGTGTGGTTCAAGACCGCCACGCCTTTCGAATATTTCAACGATCCGCGCAAGACGCAGGAGGCCCGCTCGGCCGACGGCAGCATGAGCACGGTCGGCGACGTCGGCTATGTCGACGACGACGGCTACCTCTATTTGACCGATCGCGCCACGTTCATGATCATCTCCGGCGGGGTCAACATCTATCCGCAGGAATGCGAGAACCTCCTGATCACCCATCCAAAGATCGCCGATGCCGCGGTGTTCGGCGTGCCCAATCCGGATCTCGGCGAGGAAGTGAAGGCGGTGGTGCAGCCGATGCCGGGGGTCTCGCCGGATCAGGATCTGGCCGACGAACTGATCGCATTCTGCAGCCAGTCGCTGTCGCGCCAGAAGGTGCCGCGCTCGATCGATTTCGAGGCGGAATTGCCGCGCCTGCCGACCGGAAAGCTCTACAAGCGGCTGCTACGCGACCGCTACTGGGGCAACAAGACCTCGCGTATCGTGTGAGCGCGCCAGAACCGCACCGCGGCCGAGCGCGACGATGAAACCGGGATAGATCCGATGGCGCATGTGCCAACGCACCAATCCCGGAATGACAAGTCACAGCACCAGATGCATCCCCGCATCCATGCGCACGCACTCGCCGGTCATGTTGCTCGACGCCGGCGAGGCGAGGAAGCACACCAGTTGCGCGATATCCTCAGCCGTTGAGGCGACCTTCAGCGGCACCTTGGCCACGACCGCGTCACGCACCGCCTTGGCGCCGGCCTCGCCGCGGCCCTTGGTGAACCACGGCGTATCGATATAGCCGGGGCAAACCGTGTTGACGCGGATCAATGGCGCAAGTGCGCGCGCCAGCGACTGCGTCATGGTATTGAGCGCGCCCTTGCTCGCGGCATAGGCAACCGACGAGCCGCCGCCGGAGATGCCGGCGACCGATGAGACGTTGACCACCGCGGACGGCAGCCCCGACGCTTTCGCGCCGGCCTCGAGTTGCGCGCGCGCCGCGCGGACCATCTGGAACGGGCCGATGGTGTTGACGGCATAGATGCGCTGGAAATCCTCGGCCGAGAGCCCGTCGAGATCGTGGTGCGGCACGTGCTTGGTGGTGCCGGCATTGTTGACGAGAATGTCGAGACGGCCCCACGCCGCCGCGGCCGCCGCGATCTTCTTGCAGTCCTCGTCGCGCGAAACGTCGCCCTGCACCACCACGACTTCGGCGCCGGCACTGCGGCAGAGGTCGGCGGTCGCCTCGGCTTCCGCCTTGCTGTTGGAATAGTTGACGACGATGCGCGCGCCGCCCTTTGCCAGAATGGCCGCGGTGGCCGCGCCCAAGCCCGAGGCGGAACCGGTTACGATCGCGCACAAACCATCCTTCGACATCCGCATTTCCTCTTGTTGCTTTTGAACCGGGTTTCGAGCCGCCCGCAGGTCAGTCGAGGCCATTACCATATCGCGCGGCCGGATGCGCGCAAATCCGCCAAATCCGTTGCGCGGAATTTATTCTTTGCCCGATGTCGTTCATGCCACCGCCGCAGGCGGCCCTGCGGACAGCGCTTGTCAGGGCTATGGCTTTTGCCCATCATAAAGCGCAAGAAAAGACCGCACCCGAGACCTTGGCCCAGAGCCTGAGGCCGGGCCGGTGCCAATCAATTTCGGGGAACGCCGTGGCGGAGAGTGAGAATATCGTTGCCGAGACCGCGGAGAAGATCTTCGCCGATCTCGCCGACGCCCAGACCATCAACAACGACAAGAAGGACGCGTGGAAGGCGCCGCTCTGGCAGGCGCTGACCGAGGCCGGCCTGCCGCTATCCTGGGTGGGCGAGGATTGCGGCGGTTCGGGTGCGTCTCTCGCCGAAGGTTTCAGCGTCTTGAGCGCTGCCGGGCGCTTCGCCGTCGCCGTGCCGCTCGCCGAAACCATGCTGGCGGGATGGCTCTTGGCGCAGGCCAATATTTCTTCGCCGGACGGTGAAATGACCGTGGCGCCCGCGAGCCCGAAAGACCGGATTACCGTCAATGCCGACGGCAGCCTGTCGGGCAGGGCGCGCGGCGTGCCGTTTGCGAAAGCCGCCAAGCACATCGCGGTGCTCGCCGGCGATGCGAAGGGCGCTCTGTCGATCGCGCTGGTCGATGCCGCAAAATGCCGGATCGAGAGCGGGATCAATCTCGGCGGCGACCATTCGGATACCGTGACGCTGGACAAGGTCCAGCCGGTCACGATCAAGCCGGCGCCGAAAGGTTTTGACCAGACGCAACTGATGCTGATGGGCGGCGTCGCGCGATCGCTGCAGATCGCGGGCGCGCTGGAATCGATGCTGGAAATTTCCGTGCGCTATTCCAACGAACGGGTCGCCTTCGAAAAGAAGATCTCCAAGTTCCAGGCGGTGCAGCACAATCTGGCGCGGCTCGCCGGTGAATCGGCGGCGGCGCTCGCGGCGGCGACCTCGGCCGCCGACGCCTATGCCAACGCGACCTCGTTCAGCGACGAACTGTTCCTCGAAGCCGCCGCGGCGAAAATCCGCTGCTCGGAGGCGGCGGAGAAGGGCGGAGCCATTGCGCACCAGGTGCACGGCGCGATCGGCTTCACCGTCGAGCACATTCTGCATCGCTATTCGCTGCGCGCGCTGGCATGGCGCGACGACTTCGGTTCCGAAAGCTACTGGGCGGTCGAACTCGGCAAGCTCGTCTGCGACCGCGGCGCCGATGAATTGTGGCCGCTCGTGGCCTCGCGCTGAACCCGACACCGATCAGCTGGCTTTAGAAGTCGAGATAGATAATGACCGCAGCCCTTCGTTTCGATCCGATCCGCCTGCCCGAAAAATGCGAGCAGTTGCGCAAGGAAGTGCGCGCCTTCCTCGCCGAGGAAATCGCCGCCGGCACCTTCGATCCGCACCAGCCCAACCGCGAGGACACCGACGTCCCGGAGTTTTCCCGCAAGGTCGGCGAACGCGGCTGGCTCGGCATGACCTGGCCGAAGCAGTATGGCGGCCACGAGCGCTCGTTCCTCGAGCGCTATGTCGTGACCGAGGAAATGCGCATCGCCAACGCGCCGACCCGGCGCTTCTTCGTCGCCGACCGGCAGAGCGGCCCGGTGCTGCTGAAATACGCGCCCGAGCACATCAAGATGGAAATCCTGCCGCGCATCTGCAAAGGCGAGATCTGCTTTGCGATCGGCATGAGCGAACCGAACTCGGGCTCCGACCTGTTTGCAGCGAAGACCCGCGCCACGAAGACCGACGGCGGCTACCTGGTCAACGGCACCAAGATCTGGACCTCCTCGGCCCATATCGCCGACTACATGATCGCGATCTTCCGCACCTCGCCGCCGACAAAGGAAAATCGCCGCCACGGCCTGACGCAGTTCCTTGTCAAGATGAAGCAGCCGGGCATCCAGGTGAATCCGATCGGCCAGATCACCGGGCAATTCGAATTCAACGAAGTCGTCTTCACCGACTTTTTCGTCCCCGAGGATCACGTGCTCGGCGAAGTCGATGGCGCCTGGAAGCAGGCGACTTCCGAACTCGCCTACGAGCGCTCGGGTCCTGAGCGCTTCCTGGAAACCTACTACGTGCTGACCGAACTGGTCCGCGCCGTCGGCAAGAACCCGGATACCCGCAGCGCCGAAGGCATCGGCCGGCTGGTGGCACAGGTCCACACCATGCGCCGCATGTCGGTCTCGGTGGCCGGCATGCTGCAGGCCGGCAAGGAGCCGGTGGTGGAGGCTTCCATCGTCAAGGACATGGGCACGGTGTGGGAACAGCAATTGCCCCATCGCGTCCGCGACCTCGCCGCTTTCGTCGAGGAAACCGCCACCAACCGCGAGACGCTGGAAAAGCAGCTCGACTTCGCCATCAAGACGGCGCCCAAGCTGACGATCCAGGGTGGCACCACCGAAGTGCTGCGCGGCATCATCGCCCGCGGGCTCGGTCTGCGCTAGGCGCACTTATTCAGAGAGGAAAACGTATGACCAAATACACTGATATCGGCGTCGAGAAGCACGGCCACGTCGGCCTGATCGAAATCCAGCGTCCGCCGCTGAACTTCTTCGACATCTCGCTGATCAACCAGATCGCGGACGCGCTGGAGGAGTTCGACAAGGACATCGAAATCCGCGCCTCGGTTCTTGCCGCGCAGGGCAAGGCGTTCTGCGCCGGCGCCAATTTCAGCGATCCGGCGCGGCAGGCGCAGGAGGAGGCCGAGGCCAAGGCCGAAGCCAAGGGCGATCCCGCCGACAGCCTCGGCTCGATCAACAGCCTCTATCTGCACGCCGTGCGCATCTTCCGCGCCAAGAAGCCGATCGTCGCCGCCGTGCAGGGCGCTGCCATCGGCGGCGGCCTCGGGCTTGCGGTATCGGCAGATTTTCGCGTCACCTGCCCGGAGGCGCGCTTCGCCGCCAACTTCACCAAGCTCGGCTTTCATCCCGGCTTCGGCCTGACCACGACGCTTCCCGAACTGGTCGGCAAGAACAATGCGGAGCTGATCTTCTATACCAGCCGCCGCGTCACCGGCGAGGAAGCCACCAAGATGGGCCTCGCCAATGTCTGCGTGCCGCAAGACCAGGTGCGGGCCGAAGCGATGAAGCTCGCCAGCGAGATCGCCGAATGCTCGCCGCTCGGCCTGCTCTCCACCCGCGCCACCATGCGCGCCGGCCTCGCCGACCGCGTGCTCGCCGCCACCAACCACGAACTCGCCGAGCAGTCGCGGCTGCGCGCCACCGAAGATTTCAAGGAAGGCGTCAAGGCCACGGCGGAGCGCCGCGTGGCGAACTTCAAGGGGCGATGAGAGCGCGCACGCCTCAACACGATAGGGGTAGGGAAGGCTTTTGGCCTCCCCTCCCTCCGAACCGTACGGGCGGTTTTCCCGCATACGGCTCTCCAGTCGCTGGTTTCCTCATC
>LNFM01003552.1_pt1 | contig 30445 bp, 20 predicted proteins | sample 596031 | NCBI WGS metagenome assembly LNFM01 (sample SAMN04254537, study PRJNA301005) | activated carbon metagenome | isolation source: dual media filters at the Ann Arbor, Michigan drinking water treatment plant | place: USA: Ann Arbor
GGCGGCACGTTGGCGTGCTTGACGCGGGCGCCGTTCTTCGCATCGCGCGGTGTCGGCGCGGGCGCGCGGGGCACCATGTCGGGCGACGCATTGTAGTCGAGGCCATTCGCCCCGGTGGCCGATGGAAATGCGATCTCGGGCTTGAGACAGCTCATGCGTTTAACTCCGAGGTCAGTATTCAGGGCAGGCGCTGCTAAAGGGGCAGGTTCACATTGTGTGACCCGACGCGCGGATCATCCCGCACATGTCGTCGCCATGGAACGGGATTTCAGGTTGCCGCCGATCTTGATCGAGCAGCAGGCGTGCTGTTGTTCGTAGGGGCGGCCGATGACATCGGCGATGGCGACGGCGCCGTCAGCGGGGAAAGCTACGCCGTCGAGGCCGGCCATCACGGCGTAGGCGTCCGTCACGCGCTTGTGCATGCCAGCCGGGCGGGCGCAACCGAGGAGCACCTGCTTGTCGGGCAAGCGCTGGCGCGCCTCCAGGAAGATGCGGCCTACGTCCAATGTGGATGGCGTCGCAAACGTCCCCGGCTTGGCGTAGAAGGGCATGACGACGACGAGCACGAGAGAGTGGATTGGGTGGCGTGCGCAGATGTCGAGCGCGTTGGCCTCGCCGACGATGCGGCCGTAGTGCAGCCCGATCACGATGTGGGGAACGATCTCCATCTTCGTCGAGCAGAGGGCGGCGAGTGTCTTCTCGAAATCGGCGACGGGGCGATCGAGATGGTAGACGTCACGGATCGTTTCGTCCGCGCCGATCACGTCCATCATCGCGGTATCGACGCCGGCGTTCTCCATCGCCTTGGCGCGCGGCTCGTCGAGTAACGCAGAGTGGATCGCCACTTTCAGGTGCGGGAAGTCGCGCTTCAGCTTCTCGACGACAGGCAGATACTTCTCGTACTTGATCTCATTCCTCCGGTTAGAACCGCCCGACAGCAGGAAGCCCTGCAGGTCCTGCAGCATAACGAGATCCCGCACCTTGCGGTCGAGCATCTCCGGCGACGTGGCCGGGATCATCGGATCGAGAATGCGCGCCTGGCAGTGGTCGCAATCGAGGGCGCAGGCCCCGGCCGTGACGGAAAAGGCGGGGAAGGAATTCTTAGAGCAGCCCTGCATCTCGGAGGAGGAATACTCCTTGAACGTCGGGGTGGAAAAGCGGATCGGGCGGGGTGCGAGGGGGGAGGGAAAGGCCTGTTCCATCGCGTGCACCAAGCTCACGTCGAATTCGCCGTCCTCCAGCGCTTCGATCTCGCGGATCTTATCCAGCCAGCCCATCGCGTCCCGCCCTCGTCTCAGCTTGGTCTCAACTTGCATTCGAACATCTGCATATTCTAACGTTTCCCGTCCACCGCCAAGCCCTACCGAGACCGAAGGCCAAAATGTCCGCCCAGTCACGCCCAGCCGTCCCGATCGCCATCATCGGCATCGGCTGCCGGTTTCCCGGTGGCGTGCGGGATGCTGCCAGCTATTGGGATCTGTTGTCGCGGGGGCGGTGTGCGATCCGCGAAATCCCGCCGGAGCGTTGGTCGCTCAACGGATTCCACGATGCGACACCCGACCTTCCCGACCGTTCCTACAGCAAATGGGGTGGATTTCTCGACGATATCAGTGGGTTCGATCCGTCCTACTTCGGCATCACCTCGCGTGACGCCGAAGGTATGGACCCGCAGCAGCGGCTGCTCCTGATGGTCGCGGCGGAGGCGGCGGGGGATGCGCGCTTGCCACTCGCCGCGCTACGGCGCGCGACGACGGGCGTGTTCATCGGCGTGTCGAACATCGACTATGGCCTGTTGCAACGGTATCGGCCCGGAACCGGCGAGCAGCAGGCGGGGACGGGCACGGCGCTGTCGATCGTCGCCAATCGCGTTTCGAACCGGCTGGACCTTTCGGGGCCGAGCCTGGGCGTCGACACAGCGTGCTCATCGGCGCTCGTGGCAGTCGATATCGCATGTCGCAACCTGGCGGACGGAACCTGCTCGCTTGCGCTCGCGGGCGGCGTCAACGTGCTGCTCGATCCCAGGATGTTCATCACGTTCAGCCGGGCGCACATGCTCTCGCCCTCTGGCCGGATCCGGGCGTTCGATGCCGCCGCGGACGGATTCGTACGCGGCGAAGGTGTCGGCGTCGTTTTGCTGAAACGGTTCGACGACGCTGTTCGGGATGGCGATCCGGTGATGGCCGTGATCGAAGCGACAGCCGTCAATCAGGACGGCCGAACGGGCACCATCACGGAGCCGAACGGCCAAGCGCAGGCGACAATGCTCCGTGCGGCGCTGGCGCGGGCCGGGATCGGGGCGGACTCGATCTCATATGTGGAGGCGCACGGCACGGGGACGCCAGTCGGCGATCCGATCGAGGCGAAGGCGATCGGCGAGGCATTGGGCATTGTGCGCAGCCGGTCGGAGAAGTTGCCGGTTGGTTCCGTGAAAACGAACATCGGGCATCTCGAACCTGCGGCTGGCATCGCGGGATTGATCAAAGCGGCGCTGGTGTTGCAGCGGGGCGAGATCCCGCCGACCCTCGGGTTCGAGCGCGCCAATCCCGCGATCGATCTCGATGGACTGGGTCTCGTGGTGGCGGCGACCGGTTCACCGCTGAGCGAGACAGACGGGACGTCGCGCGTGCTCGTCAATTCGTTCGGGTTCGGCGGCACGAATGCGTGTGCGGTGCTTCGGTCGACGGAAACTTCCGAACGCGTAAAGGCCCCGGCTCTTCGCGCGACGCCTGCACCACTGCCGATACCACTTTCCGGGCCGACGCGGCGTCACGTGGAGGCGTTCGCAGCGCGGCTCGTGCGGGCGATCGACGAGGGCGAATTTTCCGGACACCCGCTGCCGGAGATCGCTGCCGCACTCGCGGAACAATGCGATCACGGCGAGCATCGCGTGGTCATCATCGCGACGAGCCTGGGCGAATTGCGCGACCGGCTCGACAGCATTGCAACAGGTCGCGAGTTGCCGGTGCGGGATCGTCGCGCGCCGCCGGATATCGTCGAGGGGAAGCCACGTCCCGTGCCGCGTCTCGTCCTCACGATGACGGGTCAGGGTGGGCAGTGGTGGGCGATGGGCCGTGAGCTGTTTGATCGTGAGCCGGTATTCCGCGGCGTATTCGAGGACTTCGATCTGGTGTTCGCGCCAGTCGCCGGATGGTCCGTCGTCGACGAATTGCTGGCGGACGAAAAGGCGAGCCGGATCGACGACGCAGCGATAACCCCGGCCGTGATGTTCGCGTTTCAGGCAGGATTGGCGGCCGTCTGGCGCGCGCGGGGCGTTAAGCCGTCGATCGTGCTGGGACACAGCTTCGGCGAGGTCACCGCGGCGTATCTCGCGGGAGGTATCGGCATGGCGGATGTCGCGCGGCTCGTCACGCATCGGGGGCTCATCCGCGGCAAGGTCGACCGGCGCGGGACGATGGCTGCGATCGGGCTCGGCGCGGAGGCCATCCAAGCTTGGTTGCCGGCGGATGGGAGCATCGAGATCGGCGGATACAATTCCCCCGGGATGGTCACGATTTCGGGCGAGGAAGCAGCGATCGATACGCTGATCGCGCGACTAGATGCGGAGGATCCTCCAGTTCTCGCGAGAAAACTGGCGCTCGACTTCGCTTATCATTCGAGCTGGTTCGAACCAGTCGAAGGTGTGTTCAAGGACGATGTTGGCGCGCTCGTGACCGCACCGCCAAGGCTGCCGGTGATCTCGACGGTGACAGGCGCAATCAATACGGATTTCAGTGCGGACTACTGGTGGCGTAATCTGCGGCAGCCGGTGCTCTACCAACAAGGTATAGAGACCGCGCTCGACATGGACGGAGATGTTTTTCTCGAGCTCGGTCCGCATCGCACATTGTCGAGCATGACGGCGGCTTGCGCGGCTGCACGAGCGCAAGACGTCACGACGGTTTCGACGCTGGACCGGAGATGGGGTGATCTCGTCTCGCTCGCGGTGGCGACGGCGCAGCTTCATGTGGCGGGCATCGAAATCGATTGGCGCACCGTGACCGGTGCGGACGGACGGCGCGTCAAACTGCCGGCGCGGCCCTGGCTGCTTCGCGACATCTGGTCAGAACCCGAAGAAGCCGTGCGACACATGCGACCGATAGCGGCGCACGCGCTTTGCGGGCGTCTCGGCAGCGGTCCGTCGCCGACATGGTCGAACGAGATCTCACTCGGCAGCCATCCCTGGCTCGCGGATCACCGCCTCGACGGGGATTGTGTGATGCCGGCCGCGGCGTATCTCGAAATGATGGTGCATGCAGCGAGGCAGGTGCTCGAAAGCGACCGGATCGAGCTGGTGGATGTTTCGTTTCCGGCGGCACTCTATATCGGTCCTGACGACGAGCTCGTGTTGCAGACCCGGTTCGATCCAGTATTGCGCCGGATCGAAATTCACACCCGAGCCAGAGGTAGCGAGGTTTGGGCGTTGCGTGCTGCGGCGCGGACGTACCGATACGATGGTGATGCTCCGGCGCTTGGCATTTCACTGTCGGCGGCCGGTGCTAAAGCGTTCGATGCCGCCACGTTCTACAGAGATGCGGAGGCGCTCGGATACGGGTGGGGCCGGCATTTCAAGCGGCTGCACACGATCGAAATCGACGACGATGGCGTGACCGGCGAGATGCGAGTCGCCGAGGCCGGACAGGCGTTCTCATTCGATCCCGCCATGGTCGATGCCGGACTGCAGCTTACACTTGCGGCTGAGGATATGTCGCGTCGTGAGCGCCGGATTCCAAAACGCATCGAGCGAGTGATTGCGATCGGGCGACTCGGTTCAACCGTGCTCGCGCGATTGAACCGTCCTGCTGTCTCAGCGAGCGGCGATGACGTGTGCAGCATTTCGATCGGCAATACGACTGGTCATACGACTGACGGAACGATGCTCGTCGAGCGGCTGCACGCGAAGCCTTGGTCAAAGCGACCACAGCCAGCCGGGCGAGATCATGCAGGAGAAAACGCGGCGCGGTTCTATCTCGAGACGTTCGAGACGATAGCGGTTTCGGCGACACGGACTGTCGCGGACGGTGCGTGGCTGGTGGTCGGCACATCGGGATGCGAGGCGACACAGCACATCGCTTCCGCGTTGAAGCAGCGCGGCAGAGACGTCGAAGTCTTGAGCGTAAAGTTTCATGGACTCGATGACGCCGATGTTTTGCGCAACACGCTTCGCTTCCAGCTGATGCAGAATGAAGGCGCCGGTATCATCAATGCGCTGGCACTTCATGACACTGCGCCAACCGAAATAGCGCGTGCCGCCGAGCTACATACGATGCAGGCTCTGGCATTCGCGCAGGCGCTGGCGGAGCGTGCTGGCGATGAAAAGACGGGTCCGCGCGTCGTGGTGCTGACGCAAGGCGCACGCGCGGTCGATGGCCGTCGTGCCATCAGCGATGCCGGCGTGGCGCAATCGGCGCTCTACGGGTTCTATCGGACGATGGCGATGGAGACAGCGGGCATCGAGGTGCAACTCGTCGATTTCGACGAGATCGACGCCCGCGCCGTCGACCGCCTGTGCGATGTGCTCGCCGCACCGTTCGATGAAACCGAGCTGGTCGTGCGCGAAGGTATCGCATTCGGTGTGCGATTGGCGGACGTGGTGCGTGACGAGCTTCCGTCTCGACGGGTTGCGCGGAAGAAGCTCGAGGTTCGCGAGAACTTCGCGCTGCGGCGCACCGGCAGTCACGGCTCGGATGGGCTGCGCTGGCAGGAGCATCCGACCGCAACGCCGGGGCCAGGTGACGTTCAGATCGAGGTGAGTGCGGTCGGGCTCAACTTCCGCGACGTGATGGCGGTGACCGGTCTCCTGCCCGCCGATGCGGAACCATTACCGGCGATCGAGACGCTCGGGCTCGAGATGGCCGGCACAGTCGTCGCCACCGGAGCCAGCGTCACGGACTGGAAGGCCGGAGACCGCGTGCTCGGCATGGGAGCGTTCGCGCTGCAGCGATTCGTGACTTGGCCACGCGCGGTGCTCGCCCGTCTTCCGGCCGGTATGACGCCTTCGGAAGCCGCGACGCTGCCGTCGGCCTACCTCACGGCGCACTATTCGTTGAACGTCGCTGGACGGTTGACGAAGGGGGAGACCGTTCTGATCCACAGTGCCTCCGGTGGCGTCGGTCTCGCCGCAATCGCGCTTGCGAAGCGGATCGGAGCGCGGATCATCGCGACGGCAGGCAGCGAGGAAAAGCGGGAGTATCTGCGCAAGCTCGGCGTTTCCGTCGTGTTCAATTCGCGCGATCTCGGATTTGCCAAAGCGGTGCGCGAGGCGACGGGAGGACGAGGCGCGGACGTCATTCTGAATTCGCTCGGCGGCGCAGCGATCGACAAGAGCCTGGAATGCCTCGCGCCCTATGGCCGGTTCCTCGAATTGGGCAAGCGCGACATCTACGGCGACGGTGCGATGATGCTGAGAGCGCTGCGCGCGAACGGCTCTTTCCACATCGTCGACCTGGCCGCGATGATACGCGACAAACCCGCCGCAGCCGGGCGACTGCTCGGTGAAGTGATGGACATGCACGCGCGCGGCGAGATCTGCGCGCTGCCATCCAGCACATACTCTGCCGGGAACGTGCGCGCGGCGTTCGCCGATTTTGCAGCGGCTCGCCACATCGGCAAGATCGTCGTCGAGATAGACGATCCGGCGATGGAGATCGAGCGAAGCGGCGATGCGCGCCTCGACGCATCGGGAACGTATCTCGTCACGGGCGGCACACGCGGGTTCGGCGCGCGCGTTGCCGCATGGCTCATCGCACGGGGCGCCGGTCGCGTGGTGGCGGCGTCACGCGGAACGCTGCGATTGAGCAAACAGGGGGGGCGGCTGTTGTCCGTCCCCCTGGACGTCACCGACCACGAGGCGACCGACAAGGCCATTGCCGAGTTTGCGGCCGGCGACATGCCGCTACGTGGCGTCGTGCATGCGGCCGTCGTCTACGATGATGCTCCGATTTCCGATATGACGTCGCAGAACATCGCCCCTGTGATGGCGACGAAAGTCGAAGGGGCCGTAAACCTCACGAAAGCCGTTCAACGGCATTGCTGCGATCTCGATTTCTTCGTCTCGTTCTCGTCGTTGGCGGCGGGGATCGGCTGGCCGGGGCAGGCCAATTACGCGGCGGCGAATGCATGTCTCGAAGGTGTGGCGCAGTGGCAGCGGGCGCAGGGTATTCCAGGACTATGCATCTCATGGGGTGCGCTCGGTGAGAGTGGTCACGTTGCGCGTCGTGGCGATATGCAGGCGTTTCTCGAAAGTGCCGGCTGGATAGCGATGACAGACGACGCTGCGCTCGAAGCCTTCGGAGCGGCGCTCGCCAGCGATGCGCCCAGCGTGACCGTTGCGGCGGCCGACTGGGCGAAACTCGCCTCGCTCTACCCGCTGGTCGGGCGCGCCCCTCGAACGCGCGCGCTTGCCAAACGAGGTGCCGCGAATGATGCAGGACGCGCTGGATTCGGCGGGCTCGAAGGTGCCGCGTTGCTGCAAGCAGCACTGGATCTCGTGCGCCGGGAAGCTGCTAAGGTTTTGCGGACCCCGCCTGAAGAGCTCTCCGGTATCGAGAGGCTGGACGAGGCCGGAATCGACTCGCTTTCATCGTTCGAGCTGAGGAACCGTATCGGTCAAGCAACCGGCATCGAGTTACCGATGCCGGTGTATGCGAAGGCGCGGACATTCGCAGCACTCGGTGCGGTCGTCGCAGAACTCGCGGGACAGAACCGCCGCCGGCCTGGATCGTAGCCAAGCCGCGGGCCGGCAGCCTCGACGGTTGCTTTCTCGGCTGCTACTTGTGAGACTTCATCATGCCGAGACTGAACAGATAGTCGTCGCCATCCTTCGGCTTGTGGCACTCGAAGCAGCCCTTGATGTTGGCCTTGTCGTTGACTGCTTTAGCCGCGCTGAAAGCCTGATACTCCCACTCGCCATTGCGCAGGCTATCCGGGTATTCCTTCCCCCAGCCGGCGCGCTTTTCCATCACGCCGTAAGCGGCAAGCTCATCCTTCAAGAAATGGCCATCGGGCCCCTTCATCGGCGCGCCGGTGGCGTCGAGCTTCGACTTGAAGCTCTTCATGACGATCCAGGTACCGCTGGGTATCGGCTTGCCGGACTTTGCGGCCTCGACCGCATCCGTCGTCGTGTACAGCTCGCGATAGAGCTTGTTCACGGGGTTGCTCACGACACCGTACTTGACGCCCTTCTCGTAGTTGGCCGGGAACTTGACGAGGTCGGGTCCGGCATTGACCTGGACAATGGCGGTGCCGGCGAGCAGAACGCCAGCAAAGACGGCGGCGGATGCAGCAGCGAGAAATCTCATGGCGGTTCTCCCCAAAAAACAGAAGCATCGACTAAAGCAGTCCGGCAAATCACCCGCCTCACGACAGGAGCCTTCTGGAAGTTATCCTTCTGGAAGTTATACGGTGGCGGTGGAATCGTTTCAAATAATCGCAAGGTACCCGTTGTGGGGCCTCGGGCGGGCGCTGTAAGCTGCTGTCATGACATCAAAGAACATCCGCTCCGGCTTCTACTCCGGCTCCTTCGATCCGGTAACGCTCGGCCACGCCGACGTGATCGCGCGCGCCATGCAGCTCGTCGACCGTCTGGTGATTGGCATCGGCGTGCATCCCGGCAAGACGCCGCTATTCACGGTCGACGAGCGCATCGACATGCTGAAGAGCGAAGCGGCTCGCGTTGCGCCGGATGGCGTCACCGTCGAGGTCGTGACGTTCGCGGGTCTGACTGTCGACGCAGCGCGTGACGCCGGCTGCACCGCCATCTTCCGGGGATTACGCGACGGCACGGATCTCGATTACGAAATGCAGATGTGCGGCATGAATGGTGCGATGGCGCCAGACATCGGCACGGTGTTCCTGCCGGCGAGCCCCGGGGTACGTCACATTACGGCGACACTGGTCCGCCAAATCGCGCAGATGGGCGGTGACGTGACGCCGTTCGTCTCGGCAGATGTGGCAAGGCGACTTGCAGCGAAAATCAAGAGATAGGCTGCCGTTTCTGGTCAACGGTGAGCCCACTTGCAAACGCGTTTGCGGCTGTTCGAGTGGTGCTCGAAACACCAAATTTCGCTCGACGCCTCTGCCGTGTTGGGCCAATACAACGTCCCCGGCCCAATTTGCGCTCGCGAGACTGCCGCGTTCGGCTCGACAGTCTCCGTCCGATCGCTGCGAGGCCGTCGCATTTCGGAAGCAGGCGCGGGTACCCAAAGGGCGGCAGCATGAACTCCAAGTCGACGTTGCTTTCCGGTTTTGCGATGGCGCTTGCCATTTGCGTGCAGCCCGCCCGCGCCGAAGACGTCGAAAAGTTCTATGCGGGCAAGACCGTCAGTATCGTGGTCGGTTTCGAGCCCGGCGGCCTCTACTCGACATTCTCGGCGATCATCGCGCGCCATTTCGGACGGCATATTCCGGGCCGGCCCAATATCATCGTCCAACACATGCCGGGAGCCGGCGGCATGATCGCGATCAACTGGGGCTATGCAGTAGGCCCGAAAGACGGGACGGCGATCCTCTCGGCCATTCCCGGGCTGCCACTGCGGCTGCCGCTGGGGCTCGACAAACCGACCTATGACGCCAAGAAATTCCAGTGGATCGGCGGTTGGGGCGAAGGCGTCAACGCCGTGACGCTGCGCCGCGACACGACGCCGGCCACGACCATGGATGCAGCCCGACAAACCGAAGTGGTCCTCGGCGCGATCAGCAAGTCGTCGAACACCTACACGGTGCCCGCGCTGATGAACAACCTGCTCGGCACGAAGTTCAAGATCATAACCGGCTATCGCGGCGGCGCACCGATCCGGCTCGCCATGGAGAAGGGCGAGATCCACGGCTGGTCGGGACAGGCGGACGGTTGGAGGATGATCGATCATCCCTGGCTCAGGGACGGCAATCTCGTGCATCTGGCACAGCTCGCCAGCAAACCAGCGGCCGACTTGCCCGGGGTACCGATGCTGTCGTCGTTCGCGCGTGAAGCGGACGAGCATTCGATCCTCAAGGCGATCGAAAGCGGCGTCGCGGACCGAGCCCTGTTCGTCGCACCGGACGTGCCGGAGGAGCGGGCGAAGGCCCTCGCCAGGGCGTTCACAGCGACGCTGCGCGATCCGCTGTTCGTGAAGGACGCAACAGCAGCGAAGTTGGAGATCGATCCGATTGCCGGGGAAACCATTCAGGCGTTCGTCGCCAGCGTGGCCGCCTTGCAGCCGGCGACGATCGCGAAGATGAAGAAGGCCATGGAAATCGACTGAGGGCGCTTGCGCCGGGCCGATCGCTGCCGTTTGCAGGGGGCGGCCGGACATGCTTATTGGGCTGCAAACAGCAGTCCCGCAGCATCTACGGAACCCTCATGACCAAGATCTACGAAGCCCTCGCGGAAGCCTTCGTCGCGGAAGGGGTGGATACGCAATTCGCCCTGATGGGCGACGGCAACATGCATTGGTCGACGGCGATGGCGGCGCTGCCGGGCATCCAGACGATCCACATGCGGCACGAGCACTGCACGGTGGCCGCCGCAACCGCCTACAATGCCGCGACCGGCAAGATCGCAACCGCCTCCGTCACGTGCGGGCCGGGCCTCACGCAGCTTATGACGGCCCTACCTGCCGCCGTGCGCGCTCACCTGCCGATGGTGGTGTTCGCCGGCGAGGCTCCGATCAGCGCCAAGTACTACAACCAGCACATCGATCAGGCGCCGCTGGTGACGGGCACCGGCGCGCACTACATCGCGGCGCACAGCACGGCCCGCATGATGGACTACGTGCGCGAGGCCTTCCACGTCGCGAAGTACGAGCGGCGGCCCGTGGTGCTCGGCATTCCTTATGACCTTCAGAAGGTCGAGTACACGTCCAACGAACCCTATCAGACGTCGGCTATGTACTATCCCAACTCCGGGCGGGCATATCCGGACCCCGCCATGGTGGCCGATGTCGTGGAGCGGCTCGCCAAAGCCAAGCGGCCGATCATCATCGGGGGCCGCGGCGTCGTCTACGCCGGCGCGCGTGAGGCGGTAATGAAGCTCGCGGATCGTAGCGGCGCGCTGCTGGCAAATACGCTGCCGATGCGCGGCCTGTTCTACGATCACGAGTACTGTGTCGGTATTCCCGGCAGCTACTTCACGGCACTCGGCAAAGAGATGTTCGAATCCGCCGACCTCGTGCTCGCCATCGGCTGCAGCCTGTCCTACTATGTGGGCGGGGGCCATTACTTCGCGAAGGCCTGCACGATCCAGTTGGACGACGCACCGCGTGGCCTGCGCGACGGGCAGAAGGCCGCCGACATCTACCTCAAGTGCGATGCGCTCGTCGGCGTCGAAGCGCTGATCGCCGGCCTCGATAAGAAGCTGGGGGCTGGCAAGCCGACGGCGGCTTCGATACGGTCGAAGGATCTCGCGCATCGCATCGCGACAGAACCTGCCGACTCCATGCCGTTCGAGATCGAGCCCGGTCTCCTCGATCCGCGCGATGCGATCAGCGCGCTCGACGCGGCAATCCCTAGGGATTGGGACATCGTCGGCGGCACGGGTCATCAGGCCTTCTGGCTGGCGCAGATGCGCGGCCGGCCTGCCGACCGCTTCACGACGATCCGCGAGTTCGGCGCCGTCGGCAACGGGCTCTCGTATGCCATGGGTGTCGCTGCCGCGCGCCGGCAGGGACGCGACGGCAAGCTGGTGCTTATCGAAGGCGACGGTGGCTTCCTGTTCCACATCCAGGAGCTCGAGACGATCAAGCGGCACGGCCTGCGCATGCTGATCTGCGTGATGAACGATGCCGGCTACGGCTCCGAGTTCCACAAGCTTCGCGCCGACAATGTCGACGACAGTCAGGCGATCTTCGGGCGGCCTAAGTTCGAGGAGATCGCTCGCGGTTTCGGCCTGCGCGGCCAGGAGATCCGGGAGGGCGACCTGGGCAAGATCCCGCAGCTGTTCGCCGACTTCTGCGCGCAAGGCGAAAGCGAAATCTGGAACATCCAGATTTCCGACAAGGTCACGGCGCCGATCATCCGACAGACGATCAAGCGCGGCCACGGAAAGATGTAAGGGGCCCTGACCATCTGAACGCTCGCATTCGGACTGAAATCCAGGCCTCGCATCCTTCCGGTGCGGGGCCTTCTTCGTGATCTCGTGTTCAACTCTCGTTTCGCGAAATTGCGTTTCATCTGGAGCGATGATTACGACGCTGACGCGTCCGCATCGGAGAAGCGCATGATTCAATTGCGCAAATACCGATTAGAAAAATTACTCATTCCATTCCGTCTGTTATATCGCTTTCCTCATATCGAACCGAGCATTACTGGCGTCGCATTCTCGCCCAAAGCGGCGCTTAACGCCCGGATCGGGGCACGGGACGGAGGCAATACCGATCCAAACCGATCTGGGGGACCAGCAATGAAAACAGCCAAAAGTCGTCACTTCATCGCTCTGCTCGTTGCCGCGTCGTCCGGCAACGCGTTCGCGGCCGATCTCGGTGGCCCCAAGCGCTCGATGAAGGATACGCCAGCGGTCGTCGAATCGGCCTTCGGGGCGCCCGTCTACAACTGGTCGGGCCTGTATGGTGGCGTCCTGCTGGGTGGCGTCAGCCAGGGCTGGATGGTCGACTTCAATCGCAACAACAATCACGGCCCCGCCGACATCGGCTCCACCGGCATCACCTACGGCGCCATGCTCGGCTACAACGTGATGGTCAGTCCGAACTTCGTGCTCGGCGTCGAGGCGGACATCGGGGCGTCCAATGCGAGCCAGTCCAACGCCATTTTCGACAACGACACGTCGTATTCGACAATCGGGACGTTCGGCAGTGTAAGAGGGCGCGCGGGCTACGCGGTGGATCGACTATTGATCTACGGCACCGCCGGCTTCGCGTTCGGGCAAATCACGAACGAGATCCAGAAGGGGCGCAACGCCGGCGAGGAAATCGTCCACTCCAAAAAATGGGAAAACGGCTACGTGGTCGGCGGCGGCCTGGAATATGCGTTCGCGGGCAACCTTCTAGGCCGCGTCGAGTACCTGTACTCGAACTACGGGACGGTCTCGCTGCGCAACCGCGACGGCAACGTCGCCGATATGACCAACGACATGCATCAGGTGCGCGTCGGGTTGGCGTACAAGTTCTGAGCGAGGGTTGCGCGCTCGCTACGGGCGCGAAAGCCATCAAAGAGACAAGGCACAGGGGGAACCTTCGCGCCTTTCGTCTATTCGAGCGGTGCCGCAGGCCTTCGGGTCGATCAGCACTTTGTTCACTCAGGGTGCCTGAAGCCCGCTGTTGTCTGAGAGTCCAAATAAGGCCATAAGGCGCGCGCATTCAGATGAACGCCGGTGTCTGTCCCCTCGGGGCGGATACCGTATTACGATCTTCCCGACCGGATGCGCTGGCCATGATGTCAGCCCCGGAAGGTCTGCCACCCTTACACCGGAGCTATCCCTTGATCCGATCGACCATCGCCGCGGCGTTCGCTGCAACGCTGCTCGCCACGCCTGCCGCGCACGCCCAGAAGGCCGATCCGGCCAATACGCTCGTGATCGAGCTGAAGTCGGGCCCGGTGCAGATCCAGCTGATGCCCGATCTCGCGCCCAAGCATGTGGCGCGCGTGAAGCAGCTCGCCAACGAGGGCTTCTACAACGGCATCAAGTTCCATCGCGTGATCGACGGCTTCATGGCGCAATCCGGCGATCCGACCGGCACGGGCAGCGGCGGCTCGAAGTACGGCAGCGTGCCTGCGGAGTTCTCGAAGTACGTCTACAAGCGCGGCACGGTGGGCGCTGCACGGACCAGCGATCCCAACAGCGCGAACAGCCAGTTCTACATCTGCTTCAACGATACCGGCTGCCAGGGCCTGACCGGGCAATACACCGTCTGGGGCCAAGTGATTTCCGGCATGGAGAACGTGGACAAGATCAAGCGCGGCGCGCCGGGCTCGGGCGCTGTCACGGACCCGGACGTGATGCAGAAGGTGTATCTGCTGTCGAACAAGAAGTGAAGTTTCGGCCAAATAGTGAAATGGCCAGGTGGCCAGATGGGTCTGGGATGTCCCGTGTTTACCGCCTGGCTATTTGACCACTTGGCGACTACTCGACCCCGATAAACAAGTGGAGCAAGACAAATGGCTTACAAAGACCCAGAGAATACGATCGTGATGGAGACGACCAAGGGTAACGTCGTGATCCAGTTGCGGCCCGACCTCGCGCCCAAGCATGCCGAGCGCATCAAGATACTCGCGCGCGAGGGCTTCTATGACGGCATCGTGTTCCATCGCGTGATCGACGGATTCATGGCGCAAGTCGGCTGCCCGCATGGCACCGGCACCGGCGGCTCGAAGCATCCGAACCTGCAGGCTGAATTCAACGCCGAGCCGCACGTGCGCGGCGTGTGCTCGATGGCGCGGTCTTCCAGCCCCAACAGCGCCAACTCGCAGTTCTTCATCTGCTTCGACGATGCCAGCTTCCTCAACAAGCAGTACACGGTGTGGGGCCAGGTCATCGAAGGCATGGACAACGTCGACAAGATCAAGAAGGGCGAGCCCGTGCAGAACCCCGACAAGATCGTGTCGATGAAAGTCGCGGCAGACATCAAGTAATTCGGTCTGATCGGGTAGGGGTCGAACCGGACGGTTCGGCCCCTATCTCGTTCTACTTGCTGGCACCGAGCTTGGTGCAGAACGCCTTGAACTGATCAGCGCTCCATCTGCCGCCCGGCTGCCAACCGCGCGCGCACTCTTCGCTCGTCGGGTTGATGACCATCGTCGCGCCATCTTTCGACATCGGATTGGTCGGGGTGGGATCGGTCGGCCCAGTGCCGGGGCCTTGAGCAAACACTTGAGCGAACACTTGAGCGAACACCGGCGAAGTAACCGCCATCGCCACGGCCAGTGCACCCGCTGTCCGGCTTGCAACTCTCGACTTCATTTGACACCTCCGACTGATTGCGTTCGCCGGTCAACGCGGCTCCGAGAGCGGAGTTCCGGAGCACCTTACTGTCCAAGTTCGCTTCGAACCTTTCGTTTGATCGGTTGCACCCGCAGCGCGCCGTCTCCTACGTAGTTCACTTATGCTTGCTTGACGCAGGCGGCACCAGCCCGGCATTGTCCATCGAACGTCTATGGAGACACCGGCCATGCTCGCGCGCGCCTTTCCCCTTGCTGCACTTCTGGCCTTCGCGCCGCTCGCAACTCCCACCTTTGCGCAAGGTGTTCCAGGCGGGGCCAACCCGCTGCCGGCAGGTCCAGGCAAAGAACTGGTGGAGGGCGTGTGTACGGCTTGCCATCAGGTACGCGAGATCCAGCGCAGCATGGGATACTCGAAAGAGGGCTGGCAGGAACTGGCGGCGACGATGATCGACCTGTCGAAGACACCAGACCAGCGCGAGCAGATCGTCTCCTATCTCGCCACGCATTTCCCCGAGGGTAAAAATCCGCGACCGGCGAAGCAGGTCGATGGCGATCAGCAGATCGCCTTCAAGCAATGGACGATGCCGTCGCTCGGCCAGCGCTCGCGCGATCCCGTGCAGGGGGCGGACGGACGGATCTGGTACGTTGGCCAATTCGGCAATGTGATCGGCTGGATCAATCCAGACACAAACGAGATCCGCGAATATCCGTTGCCGCCGGGCTCATATCCGCACAATGTGACCTTGGACCGGGATGGCAATGCCTGGTGGACGGGCAACAAGAACGGCACGATCGGCAAGTTCGATCCGAAGACGGAGAAGAACACCGTTTACAAGATGCCCGACCCGAAGGTCAGGGATCCACACACGGCGGAGTTCGACCAAAAGGGTATCCTCTGGTTCTCTGCCCAGCACAGCCAGCACGTCGGCCGTCTCGATCCCGCCACCGGCGAGGTCAAAGTCTGGCCGGTGCAGACCCCAAAAGCCCAGCCCTACAGCGTGAAGATCGACTCGAAGGGCAACGTCTGGGTGTCGTGCAACGGAGCGCCATGCCTCATAAAGATCGATCCAAACACGTTCGAGATCTCGGAGTTCTCGTTGCCGCTGCCCGGCACGACTGTGCGCCGCATCGATATCGGGCCTGATGATCGCGTCTGGTACGTCAACTCGGGCCGCGGAAGGCTTGGCGTGTATGATCCCGTGTCGGGCCTCGCGAAGGAATGGGACAGTCCGAGCGGGCGGACATCGCATCCCTACGGCATCGCCGTGATCGACGGCATCGTCTGGTACAACGAGTCCAACGTGCGGCCGGACATGCTGGTGCGGTTCGATCCCAAGACCGAGAAGTTCCAGAGCTGGCCGATCCCCTCGGGGGGCATTCACGCGGGCATCGTTCGCCATATGCGCCCGACGAAGGAAGGTAACCTGCTGATCCACCAGAGCAGCACCAACCGCATCACGCTGGTGACGCCGCGTCCGCCCCTTACGCGATGAGCGCTCACGCCCGCGCGCGTCGAGCGATCGACGATGGCAACCTGCACGGCCGAGATCCCCTTCTCGTTTTTGCCTCAATTTATTGAAAAGAAAGAAATAATTAACTCACAGAACCTGATCCTTCATTTGTGATTCGAAGGAGGACGAGCGCAGTTTTGCGCAGTTCTGGCCAAGTCAGGTTCGGAGCGACGTTCATGGACTTGCTCGGATTCATCGTGGTCTGCGCCCTGGCCTTCTGGCTGCGGGCGGCCATCGCCGATCTGAAGCGCCGGGCGCTGTCGGCCGAACTGGGACTCGCCGATCTGCGCGGCCAGATCACTGCGTTGCAACGGAGTCGTCTCGATCCGACGCCTCCGGCTACAGAGACACCAGCACCGACCGAGCCCTCCAGCGCCCGTAAGGACCCTGCGCCTCGAACGAGCCCGCCAGTTTCGGTTCCTCCCGTTGCTGCATCTATATTGCCGACGCCGCCCGCCAGCCCTGGGCCAGCCGCAATAGACGCTGGCGCTGAAGGTGTAGGCCTCGAAGAGCGGCTGGGTACGCGTTGGGCGGTTTGGGTGGGTGCGCTGGCGCTCGCGCTCGGCGGGCTACTTCTGGTGCGTTACTCGATCGAGGCAGGGCTGATCGGGCCGGGCTTGCGGATTGCGTTGGGCACCGTGCTTGCAGCGGCACTCGCTTATGCTGGCGAACACCTGCGCCGCCGCGAACGGCGGTACGAACTCCCTGTGCTTGCTGCGGCTCATATTCCGAGTGCCCTCACGAGTGCCGCCACCGTCGTGGCGCTCGGCACGACCTATGCCGCGCATGCGCTCTATGGGTTTCTCGATTCAGGGGCGGCGTTCCTCCTGCTCGGAGCCATAGCATTGAGCGCGCTGGCAGCAGCAGCCGTACATGGACCCGCGCTCGCGGGCGTCGGCCTGCTGGGTGCATTCGCGGTGCCGGCACTGGTGTCGTCCAACGTACCGAACCCTTGGCCGGTCGTCGTCTATCTCGGTGTGGTCGGCGCTGCGGCCTTCGGGCTTGCGCGGCTGCGCGAGTGGCTATGGCTCGCAGGCGGTGCGGTCGCCGGTGCGCTGCTCTGGACGGGGTTCCTGATGGCGCTCGACGAGCGGGTTGCGCAAGACCTGTCGACCGCCGTCATGGCGCATGTTCTGGTTCAGCTCGGTCTCGCTGCTTACTTCATGGGGATCGAGCCGCACTCGGATACTCCCGACGCCGACGCCGCGCCCGATTGGATCGGACTTGCAGCGCTATTCATCATGGGGATCGTCGGCATCGTTGTCATGTTCACGGACGGCGCCGATCCTGCTCGCTCGCAAGCCTTTGCGCTCGTCTCGATCCTGATCCTGGCAACCGCGGGCTTTGCTGCTGCGCCGATCGCGGGCGCTATGCTGATGGCGGGTCTCGTCGCCGTCGGCCTGATGCTGCATTGGAAGGGATTGAAGGTTCCCGCGTCGGAGATGCCGTACTATCTCCGTCAGTTCCAGCAGATGGCGCAGTTGCCTGAGCGTATCGAGGCGTTCGTTACCTTTGCGACGCTGGTCCCCGCAGCTATTGCAGCGGCAGCAGCCTGGCGTCTGATGCGAGGCGCGGCGCTGCCGATGGCGACGGCATCCCTGTTGGCAGCTGCCGCGACGTTGCCACCGCTGGTGGCGCTGGTGATCGCTTACCTTCGCGTGACGCAATTCGATCAATCGATCCGCTTCGCGGCGGCTGGCGTCGTGCTCTCAGCCTTGTTCGCGATCGGCGCGGAATTGTTCCAGCGCGCCGAAGCTCGCGCACCGACACCTGCGATGCGCCTCGCCACCGGCGCGCTCGCTGCGGCCTCGATCGCTGCTTTCGCACTGGCGATGACATGCGGGCTGGAGCGGGGATATCTGACCGTGGCGTTTGCACTAGCAGCGCTCGGCACAGCTTTCGTTGCCGTTCGGCGTGACATTCCCGTATTGCGGTATGCGGTCGTGGCACTCGGCTTGATCGTGCTGGCGCGCGTTGCATGGGATCCGCTCATCATGGGGTCTTCCGCCGGGGCCACGCCGATCTTCAACTGGCTACTGTTCGGCTATGGGGTGCCAGCGGTTTCGTTCGCCCTCGCCGCGCGATTGCTGGGCACGCGCACCGACGATGTTTCCGTCAGGCTCTGCGATGGCCTCGCCGTGCTGTTCGCGGCTTTGCTCGTGGGCTACGAAATCCGCCACCTGCTACATGGCGGCGATCCGTTGCACGAGGGTTCGAGCCACGTCGAGATGGGATTGCAGACGACGGCGAGCCTCGGTCTGTCCTACGTGCTGGCGCGGCTAGATCTGGCGCGCGCCAATCCCGTGTTCCGGTGGGGTTCGATCGTGCTCGGCTGCATCGCTGCGGCCGTCGCTCTCATCGGCCTCGGCTTCGATCAGAACCCGCTGTTCTCTCGGCAAGCAATCCAGGGGGCGCCTTGGCTCAGCTCGCTTTCGATCGCTTATCTCCTGCCCGGTGCGATGGCCGTGCTGGCCGCGCGCGCGGCACGCGGAGTTCGGCCGGACTGGTACGTCAACATGGTCGCCGTGGTCGCCGTGGCTCTGCTGATGGCGTTCGTGACGCTGGAAGTGCGCCATGTGTTCCAGGGGCCCGTGATCCACTGGTGGCGGCGCACGGGTGGGGCCGAGCAGTGGGCCTATTCGATTGCGTGGCTGACGCTCGGCCTCGCGTTCCTCGCCTACGGCGTGGTGTTCTGGTCGAAGCCGGCGCGGCTCGCGTCTGCGGGGCTGGTCGTGCTGTCGGTACTGAAAGTGTTCTTGCTCGATCTGCAAGGGCTGACCGGCTTATGGCGCGCGCTGTCGTTCATCTCACTCGGCGTCGTGCTGATCGGCATCGGGCTCGTGTATCAGCGGCTGCTGTTCCAGCATGGTCCTGCCTTGCGACGGCGTGATGGCGCGCCGCCAGACGCTCCGTCTCCGCCACCAACGTAGTCCCGTCAGATCCCGTCGAGATCGACGCCGCGCTCCTTCAAAGCCTTCTCGGCGGTGCGAAACGCATCGAGGCCGGCCGGCACGCCGCAATAGGTTGCTGCGTGCATCAATACCTCCTGGACCTCGGACACGGTGCAACCGTTGTCGAGGGCCGCGGCGACGTGCATGCCGAGTTCGTGCTGGCGGTTGAGCGCCGTCAGCAGGGCGATGCACAACATGCTACGGGTTTTCATCGGCAAGCCCGGACGTGACCAGGCGGTGCCCCAGCAGGACTCGGTGGTGAACTCCTGCATCGGCATCATGAACTTGTTGGTGTTGGCCATCGAGCGCTCGACGTGCGCCTCGCCGAGCACCTTCTTGCGCAGTTCGAGGCCTTTCGGGAAGCGGTCGGTCATGATGCAACCTCCATCAGCGTATCGTGGATGGTCCGCCGGAGTTCATCCCGGACATTGATCCTGGGTGGGCCAGGGCGGCGGTGGGCGAACGCGCGCCGACCAAATCAGGCAACCTGATCGGCGATGCGGGCAAGGGCTTCGTCGCGGCCGAGGGCAACCATCATGTCGCCGACGGGCGGAGAGACTGTCGTACCGGTAAGTGCTGCGCGCAGGGGCTGGGCGATCTGGCCGAGTTTCTTGGCGGACTTTTCGGCGTAGGCACGGATGATACCGTCGAGCGTCGTGCCGTCCCAGGCAGCTGCGGTCGCAAATTCGGCGGCGAGCGCTTTCAGTGTCGCCTTGGCGTCGGCGTCGAGGATCTTGGCGGCTTTTTCGTCCAGCTTCAGCGGGCGCATCGCAACAAGGAAGCCAGCGCCTGCCGGGATATCCTTCAGCGTCTTGGCGCGCTCCATCAGTGCGGGGAGTATGGCGTCGAGCTTGTCCCAGCCAACTCGATCGAGCGCGGCCTTGGTGACGGCGCCGTTCTCCATCTCGGGCAGCGCCTCCTTCAAGCGCGCTTTGATCTCGGCGGGCGAGGATTTTCGAATGTAGTGGCCATTGAGATCGGCGAGCTTGGCGAAGTCGAAACGGGCCGCGCTTTTTCCGATGCCGTCCAGTTCGAACCACTCGATCATCTGCTCGGTCGACATGATCTCGTCGTTGCCATGACTCCAGCCGAGGCGCACGAGATAGTTGCGCAGCGCGATCGGCAGGTAGCCCATGGCACGATATTCATCGGTGCCCTGTGCGCCATGGCGCTTGGACAGCTTGGCGCCATCGGGACCATGGATCAGCGGAACGTGCGCCCACACCGGCAGATCCCAGCCACAGGCGAGATAGACCTGCGTCTGGCGGCTCGCGTTGTTGAGATGATCTGCGCCGCGAATGACATGCGTGACGCCCATGTCGTGATCGTCGACAACAACGGCGAAGTTATAGGTCGGCGCGCCGTCGCTGCGGACGATAATCATGTCGTCGAGCTGCGTGTTCTGCACGACGACGCGACCAGCGACCTTGTCTTCGACGATCGTCTCGCCCTCACGGGGCGCGCGCAGGCGGATGGCGGGCGTGACGCCGGCGGGTGCTTCCTTCGGGTCACGGTCGCGCCAGGGGCTCTGAATAGTCTGTGGGCCGCGTGGCGCACGCTTCTCCTCTTTCGCCAGCGCACGTTCGGCGTCGATCGCACCGCGCATGGCCTCGAGGTCGGCGGCCGTCAGGTAGCAGTTATACGCCTTGCCTTCGGCCAGGAGCTGGCGGGCGACCTCGCGGTGGCGGTCCGCACGAGCGAACTGGAACAGCGGGTCGGCATGCCAATCGAGTTCCAGCCACTTCAGCGAGTTCAAGATGGCATCGACGTGCTCGGGCTTGGAGCGCTCGCGGTCGGTGTCCTCGATGCGCAGCAGGAACTTGCCGCCGGTGTGTTTTGCGTAAAGCCAGTTGAATAGCGCCGTACGGGCACCGCCGATATGGAGCGTACCGGTGGGCGAGGGGGCAAAGCGAGTGACGACGGGTTTTTGCATGTGATTTCAGAGGGGTTTATCTGGCGAAGGCGGGTCTGCAAAGCCGTGTAGCACGGCCGGGGGCGAGCGTCTTGTTCGAGGTTAAGCTGGTGAGAGTGGGGCGCGAACGTGCCCCTGCCTTCGCAATTGAAAAACGAGGGTGATTCGGTGGGATGAACGGACCAGCAGCGCGGGGCAGAAGCCCTGAGGGTTGGCAAACGTACTCGTTTCCAGTAGGGCGCGTTGTGCAGGCGCTTCATCAGGACAAGCGATCATGACGACCGATAACGACATCCGCGAGCCCGGCTCCGATTTCATCCGGGACATCGTCCAGGAAGATCTCGCGAAAGGCCGGCACAAGACGGTCGTGACGCGCTTTCCACCGGAGCCGAACGGCTACCTGCACATCGGTCATGCCAAGTCGATCTGCCTCAACTTCGGCATTGCGCAGGAGTTCGGCGGACGATGCCATCTGCGCATGGACGACACCAATCCGACGAAGGAAGAGCAGCTCTACATCGATGCGATCCAGAAGGACGTGCGGTGGCTCGGATTCGACTGGGGCACACACTTTCATCACGCGTCCGACTATTTCGAGCAGCTCTACGGTTGGGCCGAAGGGCTCATCTCGGCGGGCAGAGCGTACGTGGACGACCAGAGCCCGGACGACATGCGCGCTTCCCGCGGCACGTTGACAGAACCGGGCAGGAACAGTCCGTTCCGCGATCGTACGGTGGAAGAGAACCTCGATCTTTTCCGACGTATGCGGGCGGGCGAATTCCCGAACGGGGCACGCGTGCTTCGCGCCAAGATCGACATGGCCTCTGGCAACATCAACATGCGCGATCCCGTGCTGTATCGTATCCTCCACTCGACGCATCCTCGCACGGGCGACTCGTGGAAGATCTATCCGAGCTATGACTACGCACACGGTCAGTCCGACGCGATCGAAGGCATCACGCATTCGATCTGTACGCTGGAGTTCGCGGATCATCGACCTCTATACGAATGGTTTCTCGAAAATCTGCCGGTGCCAGCGCAACCTCGACAGTACGAATTCGCGCGGCTCAATATCGACGGGATGATCCTGTCGAAGCGCGTGCTGACCCAGCTCGTGCGCGACGGCCACGTGACCGCATGGGACGATCCGCGCATGCCGACCATCGCGGGCTTGCGGCGGCGTGGTGTGCCGCCCGAAGCACTGCGCGATTTCGTGAAACGGATCGGTGTCGCGAAGGCGAATTCCATCGTCGATGCGGGCATGCTCGATTTCTCGATCCGCGAGGTGCTGAACAAGACGGCGCAGCGGCGCATGGCGGTATTGCGGCCACTAAAAGTCGTGATCGAGAACTATCCGGAGGGTCAGTCGGAGGAGATGGAAGCGGTCAACCATCCCGACGATTCGACGGCAGGTACGCGCAAGGTGCGCTTCGGCCGGGAACTCTGGATCGAGCAGGAAGACTTCATGGAGAACCCTCCGAAGAAGTTCTTCCGATTGTCGCCGGGTACAGAAGTTCGGCTGCGCTATGCGTATTTCGTTACCTGCAAGTCGGTCGTCAAGAACGACAACGGCGAGGTGGTCGAACTGCGCTGTACTTACGATCCCCAGACGAAGGGGGGCAACACCCCTCCGGACGGCCGCAAGGTGAAAGCCACGTTGCATTGGGTGTCGGCGGCGGATGCCATCAAGGCAGAGGTACGCCTTTACGAGCCGCTATTCACGTCCCAGAGCCCGGATGCGAGCAACTTCGTAGCGGATCTCAATCCGAAGTCACTGGAGGTGATCGCGGACGCACGGCTTGAGCCAGCGCTGGCGGGTGACGGCACAGCCGTGCAGTTCGAGCGATTGGGGTATTTCTGTCCAGATACGGACAGCCGGCCCGGCGCGCTGGTGTTCAACCGGACCGTCGGCCTGCGCGACACGTTTGCCAAGGAAGTGAAGGCCGGGGTGAAAAAGTAGGGCGGCTGGGTTTACAACTGATGCCGCCCCCGGCCCGCTCCTCACCCCATTTTCGCTACGCTGCCAGAGGGCGTTGAAAAAAAAATCAATAGTGGATAGAGCCCTTGGCGCCGCCGCCAACGGCGATGCTGTCGCCGTTGATCGAGACGGAACGGGGTGAGGCGAGGAACGCGATCACGTCGGCTACTTCCTCGGCGTCGACGATGCGGCCAAGCGTATTCTTGGAGCCCATCTGCTTTTCGATCTCCTGGATCGAGAGATTCTGAGTGGTGGCGGCGCGCTCGAATACACCTGCAGATTTCTCCGTCCGCGTGGTGGCCGGGTGAACGCAGGTGACGTTGATCCCGAAGGGGCCCAATTCGTCCGCGAGATTCTTGGTCAGCGCCGAGACCGAGACGTTGCGGACGCTGCCGACGATGTTGCCAGTGGTGCGTGCTGCTAGTCCCGATATGTTGATGATACGGCCCCATCCGTTCTTCTTCATGTGCGGGGCGCATTCACGCGCCGTGCGCAGGTAGCCCATGACCTTGGTGTTCATCTCGGTCATCAGCAGCTCATAAGTGGTTTCAGCCAGACCGGGCGGCTTTCCGGATTGCCCGCCTGGGTTGGCAGCGGCGTTCACGAGGATGTCGATGCGGCCGAACGTGCCCGCTGCCAGCGCAACCATCTCACGAACCTTGGCGTCGTCGGCGGTGTCGGTCTGGATCGAAAGCACGCGGCGGCCGGTCTCGTTGGCGATCTCGGAAGCCGCCGCGTTGAGAGCTGCCATGTTGCGGGCTGCGATCGCGACGTCGACGCCCTCGCGTGCGAGTTGGCGGGCGACGGCCTTGCCGATCCCGATGCTGCCGCCCGATACGATCGCGGTCTTGCCTTGCAGCCTCAAATCCATGTCGTATTTCCCATAAAAAACAATCGCTATTTCGATCACCTCTAGCGTGGAAAGCCCAGGTTGGCCAGCGGCGCCGAAAAGGCCGACACCGACCGGAGAGAACCACTTGCAGACCGTCCGATGACCTGTCCGATGACCTTGCCACTGGGCTTGCGAGGCCCTACGTTCCGGCCATTCCGATTACCACCCATCCCAACCCACGCGGAGACAGTCTCATGGCCTTCACGCTTCCCGACCTGCCGTACGCCTACGATGCGCTCGCGCCGTACATGTCGAAGGAGACGCTCGAGTTCCACCACGACAAGCATCACAACGCCTACGTCGTGGCCGGCAACACGCTTGCAGGCGACGGCACCAAATATGCCGGCAAGTCGATCGAGGACATCTGCAAAGAGGCGTTCGCGGCGAAGGACCAGCCCGTCGTCAACCAGATCGGCCAGCACTACAATCACATCCATTTCTGGAACTGGATGAAGCCGAATGGTGGCGGCAAGAAACTACCTGGCAAGCTCGAGACCCTCGTTACCGCATATGGTGGTTACGACAAGCTGCGCACCGACTTCGTCCAGGCCGGCGTGACCCAGTTCGGCTCGGGCTGGTGCTGGCTCGTTATCGGCGCTGATGGCAAGCTGGCCACCGCCAAGACGCCGAACGGCGAGAACCCGCTGATGCACGGCCAGAAGCCGATCCTGGGCTGCGACGTGTGGGAGCACAGCTACTACATCGACTATCGCAACCTGCGGCCGAAGTACCTCGAGGCGTTCTTCGACAATCTCGTGAACTGGGAGCACGTCGAGAAGCTGATGGGCTAAGGCCCGCCGCTTCAACTGACGTCCATAGCTCGACTACCGGCGGAGCCGGAACCTCGAATAGCGGTTCCGGCTCTCGTCACTCTCGCCTGCTTCTGGAAACTGCCACGCAAATTTCCGAATTGCGACGAGCACCGGTTGGTGCCAAATAGGCGGCGTAACTTGCGGCTCCCTGAAGAGCCCATACCCGATCGGGGAGGACCTATGATTTCTCGCATCCGCCTGCTGCCGGCCGTTGCGCTCGCTGCACTCATGATCCTGCCGTCGCTGGCTTCGGCTCAGGACTGGCCTTCCAGGAACGTGAAATTCCTGGTCCCGCTGGGGCCTAGTTCGGGCGCCGACATCACAGCTCGACTCCTCGCCGAACGGCTGCAAGCCAAATGGGGCCAGCCCGTTACCGTCGAGAACCGCGCTGGCGGCGACGGCATCGTGGGCATCACCGCATTCCTGACCGCCAACGACGATCACACTCTGTTCTTCGGGCCAACGGCGACCTACACCGCGCACCCGTACACACGCGCGTCGGTTCCCTACAACGCCAACGACATAATTCCGATCGTCCGGACCTCCGTGACTGTCGTGACCGTCGCCGTTCCGACTGCGCTCGGCGTGAACTCGCTCAAAGAACTCGTCGACCTCGCGAAAAAGCAGCCTGGCAAGCTCAACTGGGCGGCTGTAACCGGTCTCAACGAATACCAGTTCATGGCGTTCGTGAAATCGGCCGGCGTGGATATGGTCCGCGTTCCATATCGCGACCTCAATCAAGCCGTAACCGATCTCAGTGAGGGGCGCATCCAGGCTTATTCCTCGGCCTATGCGACGGCACGTGCAACCGTAGAAGGCGGCAAGATCAAACTCCTCGCGCTGACGAATACGACCCGTGCGCCGATGCTTCCGGGCATCCCGACTTCGCGCGAGGCGGGCTATCCGGCACTCGAGTTCGACGGGCTGGTCGGCATCCATGGCACCCCCGTCGTGCAAGCTTCTGCGCGTCAGCGCATCGAGAAGGACGTGCTCGACGTGCTCAAGGACAAGGCGATCTCGGATCGTCTGACCGCTACCGGCACGGTGGTGGCGCCTGGGACGACCGCCGAGTTCGTGGCTGCGATCGCAACTCAGAAGACCGTCGCGGCGCAAACCGCGAAGTTCCTGGATCTCAAGCCTGCGCAACAGTAAGCGGCGCCAGTCCGCTCTCGTTCGAGCCGGAGCCAACGGATGGACGAGTGCTCTTCGCCCCGCGTCAGCCAAGCCCGCCAGAGCCTGCTGACGGAGCATCTCATTCATGAGGCTTGGTACGTCGCTGGCTGGGCCGATGAGTTGGGTCCGGGCGCGGTTCTCGCCCGAACCCTGCTTGGCGAGCCCGTCGTCATGTTCCGCAAGGCGAACGGTTCTCCCGTAGCACTGGTAGACCGCTGCCCGCATCGCTTCGCTCCGCTCAGCATGGGAAAGCTGCTCGCAGGTGACCGCATCCAGTGCCCGTATCACGGCCTAGAATTCGATGCGGGCGGCGCGTGCATGCTCAATCCGCATGGACCTGCGAACATTCCTAGCCGGGCGCGGGTTGCGAGCTTTCCACTCGTCGAAAAACATCGCGCGCTCTGGATCTGGATGGGCCGAGGCACTGCCGATCCAGATCGCATTCCGAATTTCTCGGTGCTCGATCAGGTCCCGGAGTTCTGCGGCACGAAGCTCGACAGCATCAGGATCGAGGCCGGCTACAAGCTGATCGTCGACAACCTGCTCGACCTCAGTCACACGAGCTTCCTTCACGCCGGTACGCTCGGGAACGCCGACACCATCAATTCGACCGTAGAGGTCGAGCAGGAAGGTGACGACATCATCGTCACGCGCTTCGTAAGCAATGCTTCGCCTCCGGGACGATCCGCGATGCAGTGGCCGGGGCACCCGGAGCGAGTCGACGTCTTCACACGAATGCGCTGGATGGCGCCGAGCACCCTAAATCTGCTGACCGGCGTGTGTGAGATCGGCAAGCCATGGGACACCGGCACCGGAATTCATGCATTGCACATGCTCACGCCCGAGACCGAGCAGGCGACACACTACTTCTTCACTGCCGTGCGTTTCGGTCTGAGGACATCCGATGCGGCGGCCAACCGCGCGCTACAGGACAAGATCGCACAGCAGCGGCGGTATGCCTTCGAGATCGAGGATGCCCCGGTGATCGAAGCGCAACAGCGCAATTTGGAAAAGGCGAAACGCCGACTAGATCCGGTGGTTTTATCCGTCGATGCAGGAGCCGTCCGCTTTCGCCATGTGATCGAGCGCATGGAGGCCAAAGAAGCGGCCCGAACTGCTACTGACGCTGCACGGGCTTGATCCGGGCTTTGGGCAAGGGTGCGCCATCCCACGGGGTTGTCCGCCGCTTACGACAAATCACAGCCGGGGGGGATGGCATCACTCGCGGCCAAGACTGTCCGATCGGGTCAGTTTCTCAAGCCTCGATCTGCTCTTTCACCTTCGCGGCGAGCTGGGCGAGATTGTAAGGCTTGGGCAGGAAGGTGAAGTCGGCGTCCGGATCGAGGCTGTTCTTGAAGGCATCGTCCGGGTAGCCCGACACGAAGATGAACTTCAACTTCGGATCGGTCTTGCGTAACTCCTTCATCAAGGTCGGGCCGTCCATTTCGGGCATGATGACGTCCGAGACGACGATGTCGACCTTGTAGTCGCAAGCCTTCATGACTTCGAGCGCCTCGATACCATCTGACGCCTGGAGCACTTCGTAGCCCTTGCTCTTCAGCGCCGTGACCGCGAAGCGGCGGACCGCATCCTCGTCTTCGACGAGCAGCACGCGGCCGGTACCCGTGAGATCACTCTGGCGCGGCTTCTTGACTGCCGCGGGCGCCAGCTCTGCTTCTTCCTCTGGCTCGACGAAATGGCGCGGCAGATAGAGACGGAACGTAGTGCCTTCGCCAAGCGTGCTTTCCGGGAAGATGTAACCGCCGGTCTGCTGGACGATGCCGTAGACACTGGCGAGGCCGAGGCCGGTGCCCTTGCCGACAGCCTTAGTTGTAAAGAACGGATCGAAAATCTTGGCCATGACCTCCGGCGTCATGCCGGAGCCGTTGTCCTCGACTTCAATGAGCACGTACTCGCCCTTCGCGACACCTTGGCCGGCCAGCTTCTGGCTGTCCCGCTCGCTGATGTTGCGGGTGCGGATCGTGAGGCGCCCCCCCTTTGGAAGCATGGCATCGCGGGCGTTCACCGCAAGATTGATGATGATCCGCTCGAGCTCACTCGGATCGGCCTTGAGGTACCAGAGATCGCGGACCGAAACGATCTTCAGCTCGATCTTCTCGCCTAGAAGTCGATTGACCAGCATCGACCAGTCGGTCAGCAGATCGCCGATCCGCAGCACCTTCGGCTGCATGGTCTGGCGCCTGGAGAAGGCCAGCAGCTGGCGGACGAGACCCGCCGCGCGATTGGCGCTCGATTTCACCGAAAGGATCTGCGCGTGGCTGTCGTTGCCCGGCTTGTGCTTCTGGAGCAGCAGGTCCGAGAAGCCGATGATCGCGGTCAGGACGTTGTTGAAGTCGTGAGCAATGCCGCCGGCGAGGGTGCCGACCGCTTCCATCTTCTGGGCCTGCGAGATCCGCTCCTCCAGAGCCTTGGCCTCGGTCACGTCCAGAACATAAAGGATTGCGCCTTGACGGACCGACGAGCCGCGCGCGAGCGATGACGTATAGACCTTACGGGTCAGCTCCTTGCCCTTTGCACCGATGGTGATGTCGAAGGGGGCGATGCTGGCCTTACCCGCGCGGGCGGCGTCGAGGGCACCCGAAACCTTCTGCCGAAGCTCGCCGCCAGACTTGCCGAGCAGATCGATCAAGCTTCCGCCGCGATGAGCCGTACCGTCCAGGAGAAGGCGCGCGAACGCCGGGTTGGCGCTGACGATGCGCCCGTCGCCATCGACGGCTGCGATACCAAAGGGGGCGGACTGGAAAAAGCGCGAGAAGCGGGGCTGCGCGGCCGCGAGAGCGAGCTTATCGTCCTCGTCGTCTTCGTCCGCACGCTCGACCACCGCAATCGAGATGCGGTCGGCCTCTGGCACAACCAGAAGCGTGGCCGGCCAGCGGCGGCCGTTTTCACAAATGAGGTCGAGATCAGTTCGGTGAACAGGCTGGTCGAGACTGGTGGTCAGCGACGTCACCAGATGAGCACCGCCGTCGGCGATCAGCTCGGACACCTTCAGCCCGCGGACACGGGCAGGGTCGGCGTAACCCAGCCAGCCGGCCAACCTGTCGTTGAGTGAAACGACCATGCCATCGCGGTCCACCGTGAGCAGACCGACCGGGGCCCCCGACAGCTCCTGCACACGCCGATCGAGAGCTTGAATAGCTTCCTCGTGAACCCGGCGGTGCTGCGTCACATCCTCGAGACGCCACAGGCGGAGCGAACGGTTCTTAGCCGTGCCGCTTTCGGCAAGGCGCTTCACAGACACCCGGAGCCAGCGCTCGGCTCCTGTCGGGCCTGCGACCTTGAGCTCCTCGACCGACGCATCGCCGCGCTCTGCCGAGCGGGTCAGGCGGAAGATTGCTTCCGATCCGACCGGATCTTTGGCCAGCAAAGCTTCGAGCGAGTTGAGGTCGCCGAGAGGGCCGATGCCCGCGATCGAGGCGAATGCGGTGTTGTGAGCGACCATGCGGCCGCCGCCGTCGGTCACGATGATGCCCGCGTCATCGGCATCGACGATGTGGCGCAGCAGATCGCCATGAACATTCACCTGCCCGAAGCGGATATGCTGGGCGGCGAGGCCGCAGAGAAAGAATACCCCGACCGTCGCAAGGCCGGCCATGAGGGTGAGGACGAGTGGCTCGGCTGCCCGCGACGCCAGCACTGCGAGGACGGATGCGCCGCAGATGCCGACCAGCGCGATCGCTACGGAGACGAGACCTCCGGAAGGAAGCCCGGCCGGCATCGTGCTTTCCGACCCCGAGCGGCGATGCATATCGGCAACACCTATAGCGGCGCCTTGCGCAACACCGGGGCGCGCCGCATCGACCGCATCAGCGGCGCGTGACCGCACGTGTTGCAGCGTCTCCATCACTCGACGTGCCTTAGCCTCGTTCATGACGGAATGCTGTATCAGATTCGCGGCACGCCGGATCGTGCTGAGTGTGGGAAGAAAATCACGCATGTACTGGTATTTCACCACAATTTACTTCCCGTATACCTCGCGGACGACGAACCGCATGGCCGTTTCCCGCACCTTGCGTGACTACGCGCCGTGTTTGCCGGCGCCGATGCCCCGTTTTAGGCGGCTGAGCAACTTTTCGACCACCAAGGTTAAGATGGGGTTGAAATTGCGCCCTATACGTGCGGTCAAATTGCAGGTAATCGAACCGCCGATCATGTTGGTACCGATTCGCTCGAGCCTCGATTCGCCTGAGCCTCGGTTCAGCTCAAGTCTGGGCCGGTAGCAGTGGTGAATGTAGGTCGAACGGCCATGGTCGGTGGCCTCGGTCATCCGGACAACGAGGGGCGCGGCTCGGGCCGCGTTGGAATCGAATGTGGGAACTGCTTTCCT
>LNFM01003553.1_pt1 | contig 30443 bp, 46 predicted proteins | sample 596031 | NCBI WGS metagenome assembly LNFM01 (sample SAMN04254537, study PRJNA301005) | activated carbon metagenome | isolation source: dual media filters at the Ann Arbor, Michigan drinking water treatment plant | place: USA: Ann Arbor
TGCGGGCACGACGACAGGGCCCTCGGCGGCGGGAGGAGCGACGGACTGGGGTGCCAGGACGACGGGCACGGGGGCCGGGAGGGGCTCGAGGTTCATGAGCTGCCGGACCACGGTGTGGAAGGAGATCCAGTGCTCGGTGAAGGAATCGGAGATGCGCACGGCGGCGCGCTCGTCGAGGAGGCCCTTGTCGATCAGCATCTTCAGCCAGCCGCGGAGGCCGTTCAGGGCGGGCTCGGAGCGGTCGTTGACGGCGCGATCGAGGAGCGAGTCCACGAACGCGGTCCAGACGGGGATGTTGCGCAGGGTGTAGAGGGTCTCGGTGGTGTGTTGGATGCGCTTCTCGTGGGAGTCGGCGGCTTCCATGGTCGCGCAGAGGTCGCGCATGTTCGAGGGGAACTGGACGGGAGCGGCGGCTGCACGCTGCTGGGCGGTCGCGGGCGCCACGGCGGGGCGCTGCGGGGCGGGCACGGGAGCCGCCTGGTGGACGGGAGCCTGCGCCGGGAGCTGGCGAGGTGCGGTCGCGGCAGCGCGACGCTGGTCGATGTCGGCGCCCATCATCTTGCCGAGGCTATCGCCGAACATCTTGTTCGAGAAGAGGGCTCCGAGGGCGTCGAAGAAGGTAGCGCCGGCGGGCGCGGCGTTGTCGGCACCGGCGACGCTCGTCGCCACCTCCTTGAGCACCTTGAGTTTCTCGAGTTCGTCGATGAGGGAGACCTGCTTCTGGGAGCCCTGGACGGTCTGGAGGAAGTTCACGGCTTCCTTCATGGCGTCGAGATCGCTCTTGGGCTGGGTCTGGGGGCGCGCCAGCTCGAGCAGGTCTCGCGTGGAGAGCTCGGGCTTGGCGAACACGCGATCGACGAGGACGGGCAGCATCAGCGTGACCACCTTCTCCATCAGCGGGCTCATCTCGGACGCGGCCGGCATGGCAGGCGGCATCGGCATCGGGGCGGCCTTGAGGGCGGCCAGCTCGGCCTTGAGGGCGGCCAGCTCGGGGTCCTGCCGTTGCGTCAGCAACTGCATCATCATCTGCTGGCTCTGCTGCGCCTGCGCCGCCTGCATCTGCATCATGGCGACCATGAGTTCCGTGTTGCTGTCCTTCCCCTTGAGGTCGGTGAGCAGCTTGTTCGTGCGGTGCATGAGGTCGATCGGGTCGGGAGCGGGGGTTGCGGGCTGCATGGCGTTCTTCTCTCGGAGCTGGTCGAGCATCTTGAGCATGACGGTGTCGGTGGCGGCCGGCGTGGTGCCGGTCAGCTCGCCGCCGATGGGCTCGGGCAGGTTGACCTCGCCCGCGTTGGTCTCGCGGTTCGTGGCATCGAAGACGGAGATCTGGTAGCGCCCGCCGCCCCACTTCGGGCGCACGTACGTCATGATGAAGGACTCGGCATCGCCGCTCGAGGCGATGGCGCGCATGGACCATTCGCCGATGGGGCCCCAGTCGCCGTCCTGCATCAGCCGCCGCACGCGGACCTTCTCGGCGCCCGGGAACATCTTGGCGAGCGAACCGAGCTTGCGGAGGCCGGGGGAGTTGAGGGTGGCCTCGCGCTGCTGGGCGGCCCGATCCCAACTGCGGACCTCAGCCGGGCGGGGCCTCGGCGCCGTCGGGGGAGGCGCGAACGCGTTCAGGTCCAAAGGTTGCGAGAGGGGGTTGGCGTCCGGCGGTGCAGCCGGCTCGAGGATGCCCGAGACCTCGGGCGAGATCGTCGTTTCCAGGTTGCGAATCAAGTCTCCAGCGAGTGCATTCAGCGACATTTTGGCCTCTCCTAGTATCTGCAACGTTATAAGTCTACGATTCGTAGCATCAAGATTCTACGATCCGTAGCAGCAGCGTGATGCTGCGGAAAGCATCATCGTGGGATCGTGTTCCGCAGATAGGCGACGGCCTGGCCGGCGCGTTCCGCGCTCGGGGCCTGGAGCACGAGGCGAGCGTCACGTTGCACGATGGCCCCGAGCACGTCGGAGTCCTGCACGTCGAGGTAGTGGGCGTAGGTGGTCTTCACGTCCTTGTGCCCGAGCACCTTGGTCATGGTGGCCATGTCGACCCCATTTTTCCAGAGGGCCGTGGCGTACGTGTCGCGAAGGGAGTGCAGCGTGAGCTTGCCGGGGGAGGGCACGGTCTTGCGGATCGCGGCGCAGTGGTGGCGCATGGTTCGGGTCGAGATGTGGCCGGCAAGAGACGGGAAAACCCAGTCCGAGTCGCCGTGGACGTGCTGGCGCCAGTTCTTCATGTAGCTGAGGAAGATGGGCACCCCATCCATGAGGATCGGCACGAGACGCACGAGCCCACCCTTGCCCCGGATGATGAACACGATGTGCTCTTGGTGCCGATTCGTCCCGGCTACCGGCAGGGCCACCTTGCGGATCGAGTGCTTGAGGGAGAGGGTGGCGAGCTCGTTACTGCGGAGGCCCGTGTAGGGCAGGAGCAAGAGCGCGGTGCGGAAGGGCTCATCGAGCTTGGAGGCGGCCCTCAAGTACGCGAGGATGGACTCCCCCTGGAGGGCGTTGGGCACTGGCGCGGCGGCCTTGGGGGTGTCGGCGTGCAGGACGGGGGGCACGAGGCCGTGCCCCTCGCACCAGCGGAGGTAGTAACAGGCCCCGGCCTTGTAGACGTGCACGGACCGAGGAGCGAAATCTTTGGCCATCAGCCAGGCCACGAAGTTGCCCATGGTCTGAGGGGGCAGTCGGTCGAAGGGTAGCCGGCTCTCCTGCAGGAACTTGAGGAAGTGGTTGGCCGCGTCGACGTACTTGATCCGGGTGTTCTCGGCCCTCACGCGACCCAGGTGCGCCGAGAACTTTTCGATCGAGAACTCGTCGCTCATCGGCAGGCTCGAGCGCGCTTGCGCAGGGTCGTCATGGGGAGGGCGCCAGTGACCTTGATGCCGTTCGAGTACACGCGCACCAGGCGCCCGCAGAGCATCACGCGGCGGACGCGACCGTGCTGGGAGCCGATGCGCGCGAACGCCAGGGCGTTGGCCAGCTTGTCGTTCGAGAACGACCAGCACTCCTTCTTGCGGAAGGTCCGGTTCGCGAGGGAGCAGACTGTGATCATGGTAGTTGCTCGGTAGTAGTTTTGTAGTCGCTCAATAGGAGTCTTGACTACGCAGCTCAGTAACTGCGGATGGCAAAACATAGTCTATCTGTAGGCGTTGTCTCGTGTTCTTTCTTGGGCTACAAGTCGGGCATGGATCAACAGAGGCGCACTCTCTCCGGCATGGTCAATGGGCTCCCCATCACCGTGCCGATCTCCCCGGCCGCTGCGGCTGTCATCCACACCCTCGACGCGGCACAAGCGGGGGACTCGAACGGGCGACCGTTCTTGGACCAGCTGTCGCTCTGGGTGAGCAACGCGGACGCGGCGGCCACGGTCCTCACCGTGACGATCACCCCGCCCGGCGGCACGCCCATCGTCACGACGGTGGCGGTTCCGATCAGGAGCATCGTCCAGGTCTTCAACGAGACCGTGCTGGGCGGAGCGGCCTCGGGCCTCGGCGGCGCCACGATCTCGGTCCAGACCTCGGCTGGTGTCATGACCGCCTGGGGTTGGTTCGTCCGCACCGGCGGCTGAGCCATCTGCGAATGAGGCGCCGCATTTCGCGGCGTGGAGAGACGAGGGAACATGAAGCAGTTGGATGAAGCCGCATTGATGAAGGCAGCGACCTTCGACTCGATGGACACGATCTACTCGCCGAATGGCGGGCACATCGTGGTCGTCGCAGTGCTGGCCGGGGTACCCGTGTGCTGGCAGTGCGGCGAGCCCTTCGACCAGAACGACGGCCGGTACGCGCTGATCGAGAAGAAGAACGACATCGACACCTCGGTGCCGGTGGGCGTGCACCGCAAGTGCTTCAACCCGGCCCAGCAGTTCAGCGTCGGCGTGCAGCTTCGCAAGGCGGCGGCGGGGATCCTCGAGAAGACGAAGCTCGCCAAGGTGCTCGCGGGCGCGGACAGGATCGCGAACGCCGCGCTCGAGAGCGCCAAGAAAGTCGTCCTCTAAAGGAGCGCTCATGGAGATCGAGAACTACGCGGACGGTAGCTACAGCACCTCGGACTACGGGGGTCGGGGCGACATCTTCGCCTTGGTGCCCCGGGTGTTCCCGGTGCCGGACTACCTCGCCGAGTACTTCGATCTCGGCAAGGCGCTGCGCGTCGCGACGGACACCTGCACCTTGCAGCAAGGCAAGTGCTGGGTGATTCGTCGCGACCGCATGCTGCCTCGAGCGGGGCAGCGGTGCGGGCGCGGGGAGTGCGGGTGGAGGAGCCCGAACAGCCCAGGGCTCGCGGCGGAGCTCGAGGGCTTGCGGGACGGCTCGCTCGCGCGGGCGCTCGGCGGCACGCCCGTCGCGCTCGCGACGAGCCGGGGGCTGGCGGTGGTCCAGGACGGCACCGTGCTGCCCTTGTGGCAGCGGGTGTACCGGAACACGGGCGCCAACCACTTCGTCGTGCAGGGCCCGAGCGAGACGTACTCGGCGGCGGTTCGCGCGGCGATGGTGCTGGCGGACCGGACGCAGGCGCAGCGGCTCGTGTACCGCACGGGCGTCAGCGGGGAGCCCATCCCGATGCTCTACGTCGAGCCTGGGGGCCTCACGCGCTCGGCCAGGGGCCCGCGCGGGGACGCGACGCAGGTGTCGCTGATGGATCAGTTCGAGCTGCGGCAGGCCATGGCGGCTTCCGCAGGTGGATCTTTGATGCCCCACGGGATGTGATCGTCATGGCGATGACGGTCACCCTCATGCCCGACGGGCTGCACCATGCCATCGCGACCGGCGAGATCACGGTTGGTGCGGGCTTCGGCGAGGTTGTGGGCCTGGGCATCGGGCAACTGATGCAGCTCCGGCTGCCGTTCGAGTCGCGGGTCTACACCCCGGTCGGGTTCGAGGAGCAGTTCTTCATCCTGGCCAAGAGCCTGGACGGTAACGTGAGCGACGTGCGCTTGAACGCGATCCCTTTCGTCTACGACGACGTGGGGGTGATCTTGCGCCTCGACGTGGACATCACGGCGGACCCCGCGAACACGTACATGCAGCTCGAAGCCCACCACTCGGTAGGCAGGTGACTGCATGGCGCAAATCATCTTCATCCCGTTGGGGAGTGGTGGCGGTGGCGGAGGTCCAGCCGAAGTTTTCCAGTGGAACGCCAACGGCGACCTGCCTGCCTTCGACCCGCAGGCCGGCAGCTTCAACGGCTTCCTCTCGAGCAACGCGCTTCTAGCGGGGCCTGGTCCGTTCGACGGGCAGCGACAGGTGCTCGCTGCGCAGACCATCGCGGCGCTCCGGGTAACGCAGAGGGTCCCGAGCACGGCGCCCAGCACGACCACGGTCGAGTTCTACCGGATCCGAGGGGGTGTGGTAACGAGTCTGGGCACCGTGTCGCTGAACAACACGGTCCAGTTCCAGGCGGCCAGCGCGCCTCCGCTCGCGGCGGGCCTGCAGGCGGCTGACGTGTTGTTCGTGTCCTTCGCGGCCATCCCTGGGCTGGACGCCGCTGACTTCTCCTGCTGGCTGGCGCTCGTATGACCACAGGACTGCTATCGAAGGTGATCGCGTCGGCGGACGCCGCCACAGGGCTGATCGCGGCGGCGAACGGCACGGTGCAGAAGGTCGCGGGCGACTCGCTCGGGCGCCTGTGGGCGCGCGTGTTCGGCGACACGCCGCACGACAGCCCCGACAACACGAACCCGAGCGCGAACTACCCGGTGAAGATCGGCGGACGCGCGGCCCCCTCGGCGGCCGGCTTCGCGGCGCCCGTGGTGGTGGACGACCGCACGGACGCGGCGTTCGACGTGAACGGGCGCATGATCGTGGCGGTCGGGGCGATGCCCTCGAGCAGCGCGGTGCTGACGACGCCCAACCCGATCGCGGACGGGACGACGAGCGTCTACTCGGTGCTGGCTCCTGTGGCGGGCAGCGGCACAGGGCAGCTCTTGATCAAGGGCGGGAGTGGGCGCCTCAGGCGCGTCCAGGCGCACAACAACAGCCCCAGCGCGACGCTGTACCTGCAGGTGTTCAACTCGGTCAACACGGCCGGCATCGTGACCGGCACGTGGCACTGGGGGATGTTGGCCATACCTCCGGGCGGCGTCGGAGAGTACGACTTCTCGGAAGCGGACCTCGCGTGCACGGCAGGCATTGCGGTCGCGCTCAGCACCACCCAAACCTCCTACACGGCAGCCGCAGTCACCGGCGTGTTCTGCGCGCAGTACGCGTGAGGTGAGACAATGGCGTTGTTCGTAGCACCGGATGGAGTTTCGATAGGAGCGGGCACGCAGACCGCGCTCTCGGGCACCGTCGTGCTCTCGAACTCGAACGGGATCTCCTTCGGGATGAGCGGGAGCTCGCGAATCACGGCCTCGTACACGGTCCCCTCGACGGCAGGCCTCATCTCGGCCGTCAACGTCTCGGCAGGCACGACCTCGACGAACGCGACCGCGTTCACTTTTGCGAACGCGAACGGGGTGTCGTTCGGCCTGAACGGGCAGACGATCACGGCATCGGTGGCCGGGGCCGGTGGTGGGGGTGTCGCCATCGCCGGAGGCACGCAGACCGCTACGAGCGGCACTGTCGTCTTCTCGAACTCGAACGGGATCTCCTTCGGGCTCAGCGGCAGCACGCGGATGACCGCGTCGTACACGGTGCCCTCGACGGCAGGGCTGATCTCTGCCGTCAACGTCTCGGCAGGCACCACGTCGAACAACCTCAGCGCTCTCACCTATGCGAACGCGAACGGTGTTTCGTTCGGGCTGAACGCTTCGACGGTGACGGCGTCGGTCGCGGCAGGAGCGACCGCGACCGGCAACTTCGGAGCTCTCGGTGCGGGCACCCAGACCGCAACGAGCGGCACTGTCGTGTTCTCGGACAGCAACGGGATTTCCTTCGGGATGAGCGGCTCCTCGCGGATCACCGCTTCGTACACGGTGCCCTCGACGGCAGGCCTCATCTCGGCAGTCAACGTATCCGCAGGCACCACGTCGAACAACCTCACTGCGCTGACCTATGCGAACGCAAACGGCGTTTCGTTCGGCCTGAACGCGTCGACTGTGACGGCGTCGGTTGCTGCGGGCGCCACGGCGACCGGCAACTTCGGGGCTCTCGGTGCGGGCACCCAGACCGCTACGAGCGGTACCGTCGTCTTCTCGGACTCGAACGGGATCTCCTTCGGGATGAGCGGCTCCTCGCGGATCACCGCTTCGTACACGGTGCCCTCGACGGCAGGACTGATCTCCGCAGTCAACGTATCGGCAGGCACCACGTCGAACAACCTCAGTGCCCTCACCTATGCGAACGCGAACGGCGTTTCGTTCGGCCTGAATGCTTCGACGGTGACGGCGTCGGTGGCGGCAGGAGCGACCGCGACCGGCAACTTCGGCGCTCTCGCAGCGGGCACCCAGACCGCAACGAGCGGCACGGTCGTCTTTTCGGACAGCAACGGGATCTCCTTCGGGATGTCGGGCTCCTCGAGGATCACCGCTTCGTACACGGTGCCCTCGACCGCCGGCCTCATCAGCGCGGTGAACTTCTCGGCCGGGACCACCAGCACAAACGCCACTGCGGTTACGTTCGGCAACGCCAACGGGTTCAGCTTCGGGCTCAACGCCGGCACGATCACAGGGTCGTACACGGTGCCAACCGTCCCCAGTATTGCGACGCAGGTCTATGATGTCGGCTCAGCGGGTTCGACGGGCACAGTTACCCGGTATGCCCCGGAAGACCACCGTCACGCAGGCGTGTTCTATGTGGCGGCCGGAAGCAACACCGGCAACACGCTCGGGAACACCACGCCGCAGCACGGCGCATGGGTCATCGCGGGTACCGGGAACATCACGATCTCTGGGTCCACCGGAGGTGCCGGCGTTCATACGGCCTGGGTGTCCGGCAGCCAGAGTACGGCCCCGGGCGCCATCGCAGGAGGCACGCAGACTGCGACGAGCGGCACGGTCGTCTTCTCGAACAGCAACGGGATTTCCTTCGGGCTCAGCGGCAGCACGCGGATGACGGCGGACTTCGCCGCGATCAAGTCGATCAGCGCAGGCACGACTCGAGCGACGAACGGCGAGGTGGTGTTCGGGGATGGCGGCGGCATCACGTTCGGCATGAACGGGAACACGCTGACGGCGACGGTCGTCCCGGGAGCTGCCGCAGGCATCGCAGCGATCGGTGCAGGCACGCAGACCGCCACGAGCGGGACCATCCTGTTCAAGGACGGCAACAACGTCACGTTCGGGATGAGCGGAACGGCGGAGGTCACGGCCTCCGCGAACCCAGGCGTGAGCGCGCTCAGCGCAGGCACGCAGTCCGCGAACTCTGGCTTGGTCGAGTTCAAGAATCAGAACGGGATCTCGTTCGGGCTGAGCGCGAGCTCGATCATGACGGCGTCCCACAACGGCATCACGACGCCGATCGTCACCCTGTCGAGCTACATGCCGTGGCCGTTCGTCAACACGGGTACGGGCGCGTTGGGGCTCGCCACGAACACCAGCACCCCCATGACGCTGCTGCCGTTCAACGTGCCCGTGCCGGTGTTCGCCGAGGCGCTTCGGGCGGTCGTGTCGATGAGCTTCCAGACCGGCGGCACCTCGAGCTACAACCAGTCCGGGACGTTGCAGTGGGGCCTCTACAGTCGCGAGACCGGCACCAACTCTACGCGGCTCGTGCAGATGGGGTCGAGCTCGTTCAGCTACGGCGTCTCGTACAACAACTCGACGATCAGCATCTCGCAGGTCTCGACCACGAACTTCGGTAGCGCGGACTACTCGTACGTGCAGACCACGTCTGCGGGCCTCAACATCTCGTCGGGGTACACCGGCTTCAAGCTGATGTGGCTCAAGCTCAACTCGACGCTCACCCAGGGTGCCTACTGGCTGGGTTTGCACCACAGGAACTCCTCCTCGAGCTTCAACTCGGGGCTTCGCATGTCGTTCTTCGGGCACACCGAGACGGTCACGGGGCTTGCGCCCATGGGCAGCTTCTCGTCCGCGTGGAGCACGGGCACGAACGTGCCGGGGCAGCTCGGCGGCAACTTCTTGGCGTTCGGAGGCTCGTACTCTGTTGCGGCACTGACGCAGTTGCAGGCCACGGTCACGCTCTCGCAGCTCACACAGAACGTGGGCTTTCAGCCCTGGGCGGACTTCGTCACACGCATGACCTAGCGGTTGACAGACATAAGCTATCGAGGTATCCGTAGGTCCTCGTGACGCCCCCGCCGGAGTACCCGAAAGTGCTGTTCGTCCGTATCTCGGACGGGCTCGAGCTGAAGTTGGACTTGCGGGTCATGGCGGAGAGGGCCGCACGCCCCGGGGTCAAGATCACGAAGGCGGATGTGGTACGGGAGATCTTGCTGCAAGCACTGAAGGACGATCGATGAAGCGCAAGACCAAGACCGGGATGGTACCGGCGCAGGAGGCTCTCGGCGCTCTCGAGGGCCTGGGGTTCGAGCGCATCGCGCTCTTGCCCGGCACGACGTACAAGGACAACTCGACGGTCATCGTCGTGCCGTCGCGGGGTCTGGTGCATCACCGGGTGGTGACGGCGCTCCAGGGCGTGATCGGGCCCATGAACCAGAAGAGGGCGATGCTGTTCGCGGTAGGCGACGAGGTCGGCAAGGCCTACAACCGCATGATCGAGCACGTCCTCGCGCACCCCGAGCTGTCGAAGTGGAAGTACCTCATGACGCTCGAGGACGACAACCTGCCGCCGCCCGACGCGCACATCCGGCTGCTCGAGTCGATCGAGGCCACGAAGATGGATGCGATGAGCGGGATCTACTTCACCAAGGGTGAGGTGAACATGCCCATGGCGTACGGGGACCCCGAGGAGTTCACGCGCACGGGAGTTCTGGACTTCCGCCCGCGGGACATTCGTGCGGCGCTCGCACGCGGGCAGGTCATGGAAGTGAACGGCATCGCGATGGGGTGTGCGTTGTGGCGCATGGACTTGTTCAGGGAGATCCCGGCTCCGTGGTTCGTCACGGTCGCGGACTATATCCCTGGGCAGGGCACCAAGGCCTTCACGCAGGACCTCCACTTCTGCGAGCAGGCGCGCCGGAAGGGGAAGCGGTTCGGCGTCGACTTCCGGGTACGCGTGGGGCATCTCGACATCAACACGAACACGGTTTACTGAGAGGGATTCATGAAGAAGCAGCGCAGCAAGAAGGTCCTCGAGATCGTCAAAGAGAAGCCCTTGGTCAAGCTCGACCTGGCGTGCGGGCAGTCGCCGAAGGAGGGGTTCGAGGGCGTGGACCTCTACGCACCGAACGCCAAGCACAAGGTCGATCTCTTCAAGTTCCCCTTCCCGTGGAAGTCGCACAGCGTAGACGAGCTGCACGCGTCGCACTTCCTCGAGCACCTGCCCATGCGCGAGGTCGAGGAGCGGGACATCCTGGCGGGCGGTCGCACGGGCGGGGAGAAGATCATCGGCAAGGACTTCCTCTTCGCGTTCATGGACGAGTGCTGGCGCGTGCTGAAGCCCAACGGGACGATGACCATCATCGTGCCGAACGCCACGAGCACGCGCGCGTTCCAGGACCCGACGCACCGGCGGTTCCTGGTGGCGGCCACGTTCTTCTACTTCAACAGGGAGTGGCGCGAGGCGCAGAGGCTCAACCACTACAGGGTGGACTGCAACTTCGGCTTCAACGCGGTCCCGATCGTGTCCGTCGAGGAGACGCTGCGGTCCGAAGAGGTCCAGCGGCAGCGGTTCAACGAGCTCTGGAACGTGATCCAGGACTGGCAGGCAGTGCTGACGGCCATGCCGTAGAGGAAGTGCCATGAGCATTCTGATGATCGAGGACATCGAGAAGCGCGCGAAGGCGCTGCCGGAGCTGGTCGACTCCGCCACGGACATCTGGCGGAACGACAGCGGGGGGCACGACATCCGCATCCTTCGGTCGGCGCGGGACGCCAACAAGGTGCTGGCGCAGCTCGTCGCCCCCTCGACGGACCTGCTGGTGTTCCTCGCGCACGCCCGGCACGACGTTCTCGGGCTCGTCGCCGAGGTGCGTGCGGAGCGCGCGAAGCACGAGGCGACTCGAGCTGCTGCGGAAGCAGATCTGAAAGCGGCGGCCGCGCAGCTCGCGGAGCAGACGCGGGTGAGCCAGCAGACGTTGCAGGAGCGGACGCAGGCCTACGAGCGGCAGTCGGAGCAGCTGCAGGTCCAGGCGGATGCGGCCGACGCGGCGTTGCGGGCGGAGATTCAAGCCTTGAAGGATCAGCACGCCAAGGACTTGGCCGCCGCCGAAGCGCTGATGCGCGAGGAGATCCAAGCGCTGAAGGAGCAGCACGCCGAGGACTTGGCGGCCGTGCGGGAGGCTCGCGACGCGGCGCTCGCGGAGCAGCAGGACCGCTTCAAGCAGGAGCGAGAGAACGCTCGGCAGGCGGCAGCTCGGCTCGAGGATCGCTTCCAGGCGGTGCTCAAGGAGCGCGACGAAGAGGACGCGCTCGTCAAGGCCATGCACGCCCGCACGCTCACTGCGAAGGACGAAGAAGCACTGGCGCAGCGGGACGAGGCACGAGAGCGGGAGGAGGCGCTCAAGGCCGCGCACGAGAAAGTTCTCGAGGAGATGCTCGACGCAGCTCTGGCCGAACACCGGCAGGCGCTCGAAGAGGAGCGAACCGCGCGCAACGCGCTGATCGAAGAGGCGGAGCGCAAGGCCATCGCGGCGGCGAACGTGAAGGCGCAGGAGGCGATCGAGGAAGCCCAGCGAGTGTTCGAGGAGCTGCGCGTCGCGCAAGAGGAGGCGGCAGCCGAGCGCGAGACCGCGCGCGAGCAGGCGCTCGAGGCGGAACGAGCCGCGTGGAACGAGCAGATCGACGCGGAGCGCGATGCGCGGGCGACTGCCATCGCGGACGCGCAGCAGGCGTTGGGGTTCTCTGCACGGGCGTTCGAGGAGCGACTCGAAGAAGCACAGCGGTCGTTCGAGGAGAGGCTCGCCGCGCAAGAGACTGCCGCCGCAGAGCGCGACGCGACGCGGCAAGCGGAACACGAGCAGGCGTTCGAGGCGGAGCGAGCGGCGTGGAACAAGCTGGTCGACGCAGAGCGCGCGGAGAGGGCGGCGGAGACGGGCGCTTGGCAGGCGCGGGCGGAAGCGTGGGACGCGGGGGCGGCAGCGTGGGACGCGCAGCGACTCGAGCAGCAGAAGCGCACCGAAGACCTCGCAGCGGCGTACGAGCGGCGGCTCGAGGAGAACGGCCAGACCACGCAACACTACGTCGAGAAAGCGCAAGCCCTCAAGGAAGAGCTCGCGAGCAAGCAGGCGGAGCTGACGCAGGCTCTCGAAGCCACAGAGGAGCAGGCCCGCGCTTCGGAACGAGCGCTCGAGGTTCTGCGCGCCCAGATCGTCGAGCTCGAGGCGAAGATCGCCCCCAAGCCCCGGAAGCGCGCCGCGAAGGCAAAGCCGCAGTAGTAGATAGGTAGTCGCGGACAGCACTGTACGACTACGGTGGCTTCGGGGAGGTCGCGGCGCTGGGCGTGGCGCAGCTCATGCGCCTGCGCCTGCCCTTCGCGCGGAGTGTCACGACGGTGCCGGGGTTTTCGGACCAGCTCTACGTCACGGCGCGCTCGCTCGACGGCAACGTGTCGAACGTCGCCCTGAACGCGACTCCCGTCACGTTCGACGCCACGGGCCCCATCCTCCAGGTCAACGTGGACATCAGCGCCTTCCCGGCGTCGATGGACATCTTGATCGAAGCTCACCACACCATCGGACGGTGACCGCATGGCCCATCTAACTTTTATCGGTTTCGTCGGCGGCGCGGACCTCAACCCCGAGGTGATCGACTTCGCGGGCGCCTCGTACGACATGACGAGCGCGGACGCGAACCGCGTCGTGCGGTGCTCGAGCGGCGTGGCCGTGTCGGTCAACGTGCAGCCCGCCCAGGCCGCAGGTACGACGACCGAGTTCGTCCAGGAGGGGGTCGGTCAGATCACCATCCTCGGGGCGGGCGGCCTCACCATCCGCAAGCCCGCGTTCTATAACGCCGCCACCGCGCAGCAGTTTTCCTCGGTCGTCGTCACGATCTTGGACACGAACGAAGCGCTCATCCGAGGCGATCTCGAGGCAGCATGAGCAGCACGCTCTTGCGAATCGCGGCGGCGGCGGCCATGCAGGGTGCTCGAAGGAGCAAGTCGTCGCTTGACCTCGGCGTCGTCGGGACTTTCGGCCGCACCGGCGCGAAGATGGCTTGTGACGGGTCGCAAGCGTCGTTACTCGAGTACGCGAGCGGGGCGCGATGCTACGAGGACCGCGGCGACGGCGCGGGCTCGCTCCTCTGCTTCGAGGACGGCTACCGGCAGTGGATCCAGCGGTCCAGCATCCAGGGCAGCGGCACGACGCCCACCGCGCCGTGGACCTTCACTTCGTGGAACATGGGCTCGCCCGCGATCGCCGCGCCCGATGGCGTGGTCGAAGCGTACCCGAACAACACCGTTAGTACCTCGACCGCGTGCCGCGCCGTGCAGGCGCTCTCTGGCAGCGGAGCGGCCATCGCCGACTCCACACGCGTGTGTATCTCCGCCTATGTCAAGGACGCGGCCGCGGACATCTTCTGCTTCCGCGTGATCAACAAGGCCGGCACCACGATCGACTCAGGCAACAAGACCTCCGCGGCGGACTGGGCGCGCTACTACAACGGCGTCACCGCTGGCGTCGGCGTGGGGAACATCACCGCCGGCTTGCTGAACGGCAACAGCACCGCACAGCGCTTCTGGGACGGGATGTGGGGCGTCCAGTTCGACGTGGGAGAGTACTTCCCGCACCGGCTCGCGCGGACCGCAGGCGCGGCTGTCGCGGACGTGGGCGCGGACTCCCTCACACTCTCGGCGGGCGAGGGCGCGATGCTTTTCGACGGCTCGTGGCGCATCCCCGAGGTGAGCCTCGACGGAAGCGACACAGAGCGCAACACGGCGAACGTATTCGACCTCTGGTCGGTGGACGGCAACAACCGACTCTCCCTCGAGTGGGACACGACCGTCTGGCGCGTGCGCGCCTATCAGGGCGGTGTGTTGCGGGCCGAGAGCGTGCCGGTCGCGTGGCTGTCCTACGGGCTGATCGGTACCGTGGACGTGAGGCCGGCGGACGGCGTCATCGCCATCGAGGGCATCGACGGACCCGTCGGCACGGCGTGGACTTGGGCCGCAGGCATTTCGAGATTCGGCGGTCGTGTTGGCGGGGGTAACGAGCTGCGAGGCCGCATGTCCGACACCATCACGAGGGTGACATGAGCTTCGCCGGACCTATCGAGTTGATCTGGTGCGGGCAGTCGAACGCGCTCGGCACCAACGTGGGTGCGTACCCCCCGCCCTACTCCAACACGACCGACCGCAGCGACATCTTGGCCGTGAAGAACACCACGATCGGAGCCACTTCGGTGGTACAGCCGTGGGGAAACCTGCGCCCGAATCAGCCCGCCGGCAACAACTGGACGGGGCCCGACATGCCGTGCTCGATCGACCTCACCGACGATTTCGGCAAGGTGGGTGTGCACATCATCATGCGCGCGAAAGGCTCGACGGCCCTGGCGGTCGAGTGGCTGCCCACTGATGCCGCCGTGGCTCCGGGCGAGGACTGGCGCACGCTCCGCGATCTTGTGGCGGCCACGCGAGCCGCGCAGCCCACGGAGACCGCCAACGCGCGTCCGTGGGTGGTCTGGATCCAGGGCGAGCAGGACGCCAACGATGTTACAGAGGCCGGCAACTACGAGACCAACCTCCGCGAATCGTGCAAGCAATGGGTCAGGTACTTCGGCCCAGGGACCCGGATCATCATCGTGTACTTGCACGACGACTGCACGCGCCCGTTCCGGGCCACAGTCCGCGCCGCCGAAGAGGCGATCGTCGCCGAGTGGGAGGGCCGTGCGTTCGGTCTCGACCCAACACCGCTGTGCACCGTCGCAGGTGACGGCATCCACTACGACGATCAAGGACTCGCAGTGGGGAAAGCCCTGGGAGCTCTCATCGCGGGCGAGAACCCGTAATCCACACGACTACTCAACACCTACGCAGCAACTACGTTTTGCCACAAAAAAGTAACTACTGCGCAGGGTTGACCGACACACCCCGTATCCGCTAAAAGAAGAAACATCGAAAGCCCTCATGTATGGGCGAGGAGAAGAAGAACATGGGTCGCTACAACATGAGTGGGCTCCGAACGTACGGCTACGGCGATGATCTCGGCGCGTTCATGACCGCCGACGATCTCAAGGATGCGCTGATGGCGTCGGGTTCCGGCGCGGTCGGCATCCTCGCCACGAGCTTCCTGCTCAGCAAGCTGCCGGCGGACATGGTCGCCGATCCGGCGATGAACTCCCGCCTCAAGAGCCTCATCGGCGTCGGCATCGGCGTCCTCGGCGGCCGGGCGATCTACATGTACGGCAACCGCGACGCGGCCATGGGCTTCGTCGGCGCCGTCGCCGGTGCGTCGCTCGCCTCGCTGGCGGCCAGCTGGGCGCCCGAGACCTTCCCGAGCGTGGCGCTCGCGGGCGGCGGGCTCAGCGACATGGACATCCGTGCGCTCGAGGCGACCGTCGCCTCGAACGAGCGCGGCTGGTCCCCTCCGGCGCAGCTCTCCTCGCCCAGCGTGATGGAGCAGACCCTGCGCAGCACCGAGACCAGCACCGAAGAGATCGCCGCGTACACCCACTTCATGGGCGACCGCAGCGCGCCTCCCCCGAGCTTCTGATCATCAGACGCTCCCGACTCGCAGACAGACTCAGGCCGTCGCGCACCTCGTAGTAGGGCGGATCACGGCGGCCAAACCCACTCGCATGCAGTGAGTGGGCGTGGAAGAGACCCAGCAGAGGAGAAGACAACATGGGCAGCATTCTCGTTCCGATTCAGGGCCAGCCGGGCCTCTTCCGCGAAGTGGACGAGGCGACGGGCGCACCGATGGGTGATCGCGTCGTCAACATCCGCGACTTCCGCGAGGGCGACAAGTACGACACCGTCGCCATCCCGACGGGCGTCATCACCGCGGGCACCGAGTTCACGTTCTTCAACAACCTGCAGGGCAAGTCGCAGGGCGTGGACACCAACCTCCGCACCTCGAGCAAGCTCTCGGCGGGCGAGTCGATGGTGCTCGACCGGATCGGTCTGCACGTTCGGCTCTCGACCGGCCAGGCGTTCCCCGCGCCTCAGGACATCAAGACCATCCTCGAGAACAGCTTCTACCGGCTGAAGATCAACGACATCCTCCAGGACGAGGGTCCCGCGATCAAGTTCCCCTCGGGCTATGGCCTCTACGGTCAGACCAACGAGAACGGACAGGGCATCGTCACCAACGGCGTGCCCGCGACCGCCTCGACCGCTCGCCTCGTCAAGAAGCAGCTCCTCAACCAGAACCACGAGCTCGACGGCCGGCTGATGTTCAATCAGCGCCAGTGGCTCACCTCGACCGTGCTCGGCCCGGCGCCGTTCGCGACCGCAGGCACCGAGCTCCCCGTCATCACGGTGCAGACCTCCACCTCGCCCCCGGCGAACGCGGCGGTTCTCGTGACGAACTTCCTGCACGGCCTCATCCGCGCCGCCGTCAGCAAGGGCTGATCGCTCGCGAGGGGCATCCGCGCCCGCGACTGCGCAAGCGGTCCAGAGCGAGCCCCGGTTCGACCCGAGCCGGGGCTCGCTTGGTTTCTGAGAGAGATTTTCTGGAGAGAGTACGGAGGAGCACGTGGCCCGACAAGACATCACGCCCGCACAGATCCCGCCGGGCGACCTGCTGACCTACTACGGCGACCTCGCCAGCGGCGCTCTTCGTCCCGAGGACGTGAAGATCGAGACGCTGAGCTTCTCCGTGACGATCGGGCCCGACGGCCAGATCCGCAGCCAGGACCCGCAGAACGGGACGATCCAGATCGTCTCCCGCTACAACCTGGCTCTCGAGACGGTCCGTGGCGCCATCCTGAGCCCCGACCTCGCGGGCGCAGCGCCCGGTCTCGTGAAGTTCAACCTCAAGGAGCAGGGGCGCAACTTCGACGTGTTCAAGCGGCCGGTGGGCTTCTCGACGCTGGTCGAGGGGTGCAGCAACCCGCTCGATTGGCGCGGCGTGTACATTTGTATCCCCGGCACCCAGTTCGAGGTGACGTGGTTCGTGGACCAGACCCTCTGGCCCGTGCTGGTCGGTGGCACTCGGCGGCTCGAGCTGACGGTCAGCGGCAGCTACATCGCGTGCAACCCCAACCAGGAGTGATCGGTGAAGTTCTCGGTCGATTTCGGTGACGACGAACGCGGCAAGCTGATTGCCCGCGCGTATGTCGCTGCCGTTGTCGGCCCGCTGCGCCGGCCGAACGGGCGACCCACGCCGTTCGCGCTGACCACGGCTTCGGTGCAGATCGCTATCAACAACACCCAAGATCGGGTGATGCACGTGGCGGTGAGCCTCACGAGCGCGGCGCTGCAAGCGCTGCTGTTCAGCAACGGGGCGAACCAGGGCGCGCAGGCTCAGTCGCTGAACTTCGTCACCAACCACATCCTCTATCCGAGCGAGTCCTTGTACGTGCGCACGGTGGCGGGCAACGCGACGATCTCGGTCGTGACGGAGACCTTCTGAGATGGACGAGAACGATCTCGACTCGTACGTGCAGGTGTTCATGGAGGGGCAGGACCGCGGTTACGCGCCCGTCTCGACCCGCACGTCGGAGCGCGACATCAACGTTCCCTTCCCTGTGCTGCCTGGGTATCTGCAGGGCGTCACGGCGGCAGCACCTCGGTCGGTGAACCCGACAGCGCTCGCGCCGAAGCAGCGGGCTGCGTACGTGGCGGCTGTGCGTGCGCGTGCGGTGGCGGCCCGGGCTCCTGCGCCGATGATGCTGACGACCTCGGCACCTGCTGCGAAGAGCTTTCCGGCGGCGCAGGCGGCGGGGGGCTCGTTGCCCTCCCCCTCTCCAGCGATGGGCGCCTCGTCGCCTCCGCCGCCGGACGCCACCACGCTCCTGCCGATGCCGTCCCCGCCTTCGTTTCCTTCGGCGATCACCACGAACGTGGCGCCGGGCTCGTGTCCTCCTTGTTCGTGCCCCGGCGGGATCTCCACCGGATCCATTTTGGCCCTCCTCGCAGCGGCGGGCTTTGCGAGCTACCTCCTCACGCAACGTGGGAAGTGACGCGAGCGGAATCATCGAGTAGAATCGCGGAGTCGAGGAGAAGAACCATGCGTGAGCAAATCGCAGTGTTGGATGGAATCAACGGTCTGGGCATGTCCGACCCGTACGCGCAGGACTACTCCGAGTTCGATGGACCTCGTGAGTTCACGCCCGTCCCTGGCGGCGGCGCGAATCGCTCGGGCGGCAGTGACTGGCACCCGATGACCCCCACGCTCCCCTCGAGCGAGGGCCTGGCCAGCTCGCTCGGCATGGAGACCGTCAGCGGCGGTGGCTGGGCGGGGCGGAGCTACTCGCCCGTCCCCGGCGGCGGCGCGAACTACCAGGGCGGAAGCAACTGGCATCCCCTGACGCCCACGATGCCCTCGAGCGAGGGGCTGGCCGGCACGCTCTCGATGGAAGAGGTCCCTGGCTACGCGGGGCGCAGCTTCACGCCGGTCCCCGGCGGCGGTGCGAACTACACGGGCGGCTCCAACTGGAAGACCGAGTTCCCCACGAAGATCTCGAGCCAGGGCCTCGTCGGCTATCGCGGTCGCGGCCTGCGCGGGCTCGGCGAGATCAGCGCGCTCGAGCGGGCCGCGTACTGCGGCGTGCTGACTGCGATCCGGCTCACGGGTCGGGCGATGTCCAAGCAGCAGATGGCGGGCATGGTGCTGCTCGCGATGACGCAGATGCCTGCGAGCGTCGTGCGCAACACCAAGACGGTGAGCTACTACGCGGCGCTCCAGACTGCCAGCCGGAGCATGCCTCTGGCGAGCGCCCGGGGCATCGCGCAGCGCGCGGCGCAGCACTGCGGCGGGTGAGGCGGCCGCGGTGCGGCACGGGGTCGAGGCGTATCTCGCGGAGTTCGCGGGAGAGCTGACGGAGGCGCCTTCGCGATTCGCGACGCCCTCGTACAGCATTCCTGCGCCCGCCCCCGTCCCGAGCCCGACCGTGACGACTGCGGGGGACCTCGCGCCAGGGAGCACGGCGTTGCGACCGGCGATTCGGCCGGTCGTGCGCCTGTGGCTCAACACGGTCGAGGGTTGGCGCGGGGAGATGCAGGAGGCGGGCGTCCAGCTCGCGGCGCTGCAGCGGGACGCGGACTCGAGGCGGAGGCAGGGTGTCGAGCGGCGTGCGGAGGACACGTTCGTCGCGGGCGCGGTCCATCTGAATCCGAACTACGTCACGCGCGAGTTCGCGGTGCCGCGCGACGGCACGTGCGACTTGCGCCTGTTGACGTGGCCCGACGTGTGGATGGCGGCGCAGGCGATCCTGCGCAAGCTCGCGGCGGCGCCTCCGGTCGGCACTCCGGGCGCGGACATCTTCGCGTGGGTGAAGAACATCCATGCGGCGCGGCGCCTGATGTTCGAGGCCACGAACTACCGGAGCGCGTTCTTCGACATCGTGCCGGCAGCGAGCGGCGGTCCTCGAGCGGGCGTTGTGTACCGCGAGGGGCTGGCGTCCGACGCGCAGGCTCACGGCGTCTACACGCGCCCGACGAGGCCGGCGACGGTCACGCTGCTCGACGCGATGAACTACGCGCCCCGACCCGTGGGCGGGTACCAGGAGCTCCTCGGGGCGTACCTGACGCAGCAGGCGATCATGTGGTGGACCGTCAAGGACGTGCGGTTCGCGAACGCGGACGGCTCGATCGAGACGGGCATCCAGACCTTCGGTGAGGAGCAGGGGCTCGCGGGCGAGGTGGAGTTGCAGACTCCGGCGGACGGACAGATCCGCAACTCGGCGAGGGCGCTCTACACGCGGCTGTTCGGCAACCTCACGTGGGTGCAGGCGCAGGTCGCGCTCTTGTGGTCGCGCACGAGCGCGGACAGCCCCTACACCAGCACGAGGATCGCGGACGTTGCAGATGCGGATCGCCGTCGCTGGCGCGCCTACGACGTGACGGTGGACGTGGGCGCCTGGATCCGAAACGCGCAGCGCTACGCGGCGTACTTCGGTGATCCGCGGCTGAGCATGGCGGCGGTCCTCGAGCGCACGACGGGCTTCTACCTGAACTCCTACTTGGACTACGGGGCCCAGGCGGGGCTCGTGCCGCGGGAGGATCTCGCGGCTGCGCAGGCGCAGGCGAACGCGATCCAAGCTCGGATTCAGGCGGAGCTGCGGACGGCGGTCTACACGGCCACGGGGCTGATGACGGCGATCTTGAGTTTGATCCCGGTGGTCGGCTCGATCATCGGCGGTGTGATCGCGGGCGTCGTCGCGTTGCTCGTAGAGCTCGGCGGTGCGGCATCGGGCGGCGCCTTCATGAGTCCGGTGCTGCCGCTGTTCACGCGGGTGTTCGCCGGCTCGTGCAGGAGCAGCACGTGGATCGAACCTCCGGCCCCGCCGGCCGTCCCGGGCACGCCCGCTCCCGCGCCCGCCCCCGCGCCCTCGACTCCTCCTGACGAAGACCCCGGCCCGAGCAAGGGACCTGCGGGCATCGTGATCGGCGCCGGTGCCCTCGCGTTCGGCTTCTGGCTCCTCTCCCGCAGTTCGAGGTAGAACACACCATGCTCGCCTACGCATCCCAGACTCCTCGAGCCTACGCTCACAAGGTCCAGAAGTACGCGCCTGGCGACCCGCGCCGCAAGGTCGCGGCAGCTCGCGCTGTGCTCGCGCTGCGAGCGGCCGAGGCTGCGCAGCGGCAGGACTTCGCCGGAGCGCGGCACGCGCTGAACGGGCTCGAGCAGCTCGCGACGTTCGGCGACATCGACACTGCGGCGATCTCCGCCCGCATCTCTCGAGATCTGACGAACGCGGCGGGGCGGCTCACGCCCGACGCACGCGCGATCGCGACCGGACAGCGCGTGTCGGGGATCATCGCGACGGTGGCGGGGATCGTCGGACCCGTCACGCAGATCATCGCGCAGGCGACGAACGACCCCGGGATCATCCGCGCGGTCAGCTGGATGAATCTGATCATCGCTGGGCAGGTGTCGCCTTCGTTCGGCGAGGACGACCTGCGGCTGATGGCCAGTGCGTGCGGCGCCTGGAACGGTGGCGTGAAGGCGGCAGTGATGGGCATCAAGGCGGCGCTCACGCTCACGCTCACGCTCGCGGGCGGGGAGGCGGCGACGGTCGGTCCTCAGGTGGTCAACAGCCTCTTCGGCTGGATCATCACGGCGCTCGACACCATCTGCACGAACCTGGCGACGGTGTTTCCGCCGGCCTCGTTGCCGCCCTCGTGCGCGGGCGCGGGCGTTCGGCCGGGCACGGGCGACGTGCCTGCGGGGGCTGCGGGCTGCTGTCCCGGACTCGTGTTCGACGCGAGCAGCGGCCGCTGCCAGAACGAGAGCACCGTGACGCCGGTGGGTGCGGCGATGGCGCGCTGGGTGACGGCGTGGACGGCCCGCCGCAACGTCGAGGTGTTCTTGTCGGGGGTGCCGGGCGTGAGTGCGACCGCGCTCGCGAACGCGCAGGCGAACGACGCGAGCACGGCGGCCGAGCTGTGCGCGGCGGAGACTGCACTGCTCGCGTTCAGGAATCCGATCCCGGCTCGAGGCACGATGCCGACTGCAGAAGCGGCTGCCCGCGCGATGACGAACACGCTGACGCTCGCAGCGACGTTCTACTCGGCGCCGAGCACGCGGCCGCGTTGCTACATCTTGCGCCCTCCCGCGAGCGGGTGCTCGTGCGGGGGTGTGAGCTCGGGTGGCGGGAGCGGCGGAATCGTCGCGTTCGCGTTGCCCGCTGCTGCACTCGTGTGGTACATGATGAAGGGTTGATCGGTTTTCCGACAGTCCCCTGAGGAGAAGAAGACATGCCGTACTCGGTCCACGCAGGCAAGAAGAAGATCTCCTGCCACAAGAAGAAGGCCTCCGCGCGGAAGAAGGCGGCCGCTCTGCGCGCCGCTGGCCGCAAGAAGGTCACCGTTCGCAAGCGCAAGAGCTGCTCCTGAACATCGTCGCGTCGCACTCCGCGACGTAGAACCCCAACTCGAGGAGAAGACGATGGCCAGCAAAAAGAAGAGCAGGAAGGCCCGAGCGGGCGCACCCATGTGCGACTGCCCGAGCACGGCAGCGCGCAAGGCGTTCAAGAACGCCAAGACCTGCGCGGCGAAGTCGCGAGCGTTCGACGTGATCAAGCGTCTCGCGTCCGAGGACGAGAAGACGCTGAAGCCCGGTCGGCGAGCGCTGCTGTTCCGCGACCTGCTGAAGAAGCAGACGCAGGTGAACTCGACGTGCTCGGCCGAGGAGGCTTCGGACAGCTCGCGCTTCAACGGCCTCGGGCGCGTTCGTTCGCGTCGTCGCCGTCGGGCGCGTCGCTGAGAGACCTTGGAGAGGGGCTCAACCATGCATCCGATCGCCACAGAGACCGTCCCGATCTCGCACATGGAGTACCGCTTGCGGCAGCTCAGTGCGCAGTATCGCCCGGACAAGACTTCCAACCCCAAGGTGAGCCACATCTACTACTCGGCCCCCTCGCGGCGCTGGCTGCTGGTGAAGCGCAAGAACGCGCAGGCCGTGGTGATCACCCACTGGGCAACCTGTCCCTGCGCTCTGACGCAGGCATCCGTCTGATTTCCAGGCGGTAGAAAGAGGAGAAGAAGACCATGGCCAAGAAGCGCAAGGCGAAGCGAGCTCGCAAGTCCAGCAAGAAGACCACCCGTCGTCGGCGGGCCAAGAAGGGGAGCAAGCGCACCCTTCACTGCACCTGCAAGTGAGGACTGCTCGTCGGGCGTAGAGCTCGGCGGCGCCCCTCGAGTGGTCCGGCCGTGCGTGAGCCGGCCGGGCCACTTCCGCATTCTTTCAGGAGACACCCATGGCCTTGGACCCGACCCGGCGCCCCATTGCCGGCGCCCGCATCCCTGCGACCGAGGTCGCGGTGGTGTGGCTGCAGCGGCAGTTGAACAGCGGCGCTCTCCGTCCGGGGATTGCTGAGGACGGCGTCATGGGGCCGCAGACCGAGGCGGCGTTGCGGGCCTACGTCACGGGGGTGCTCCGGCAGCCGGTCTCGTCGCCCGTGTACGTGGCGCAGGTGAATCCAACGGACCGGACGCGAGTCGCGGTGTCGACCGCGCTCGAGGCGGCGCTCGCGGGCGCGGCCGGATCCGCAGAAGGGGGCGGCATGCTCATGCCGTTGCTCGGGGTCGCTGCGGTCGTCGGGGTGTTCTATTTCTACTCGCGAGACAAGAGCCGAGGCCGACGATGATCTACACCCCTGTGCTCGCGGTTCAGCGGTACCTCAATCAATGGGGAGCGCGCCCCTCCGTGGCAGAGGATGGCGTGTGGGGCCCGCAGACGGAAGCTGCGCTCTCTGCATTCGCGCGCATGAACGTGCTGCCCTATGAGCGAGGGGTAGGCTACTTGGTGCCCACGGGAGCGTTGCTCATGTCCAACACGATGGGTGTGTCGGACATGCTGTACGCCCGGCTCACCAACCCACCCCGGATGCCCGGAGAGTCGGCCGAGGGGTCGTCGGGTTTGTTCGTCGTCGGGGCGGTGGTCGTCGGTGCGCTCCTCTACTGGAGTTCGCAGGGGAAGCGCACGGGCTTGCGCGGGATCCGAGCGCGACGGCGGCGAGGTCGGCGATGACCTGCGCGATCCCGCCGCTCGACCAGAGCGAAGTCCGCATCGGGCGCGGCTACGGCATCGGGTACAACAGTGCCCGCACCGTCCGGGACCAGCTGCACGCGGGCATGGACTTCGTCGCGAGCGGCGGGGCGCCGGTGCTCGCGCCGTTGCCGGGTGTCGTCGACTTCTTGACGTTCGACGACGGGCCTCGCATCTCGGCGGACCAGGCACGAGGGGGCGCTCGAGGGCAGGTCCGGCAGATGGGCGGGTACGGCAACGCGGTGGTGCTGCGGCACGACGTTGCGGTGCCTGGGCTGCCGAACCCGTTCTTCACGAGCTACAACCACATGCGCGGGCATGGGCCGGGGCTGGCGCCGGGCGTGGCGGTGGCGACGGGGCAGCTTCTCGGCACGGTCGGCGGGACCACGAACCGGCAGTTCCCGGGGATGGGCGCTCACCTGCACATGGAGTTGCGGCGCGTTCCTTTCCCCGGGAGCTACGAGCGGGACACGCTCGACCCGAATCTCATGTGGAGCGGGCTCGGTATCGACTGGATCGGAGGGCGCACGGAGATCGAGCGTCGGGTCGGCGGGCAGTTGCTCATCCGCGCGGACGGGCCTTCGGGACCTGCGGTGTGCCCGAGGACGACGGCGGGGCTCGCTGCGTTCGGCTACTCGAGGACGCGCGTCGAGCGCGTGAAGCCGCATGACCTGCCGTTCTACTTGAGCGGCATCGACGCGTACATGAGCGAGCTCCCGGGCTTCACGTTCGGGTCGGTGCCGGCGGGGTACGTGGATCCGGTGCGGCTCAAGACGAGCTACTCGAGCAAGGGCACGACGCAGGCCCCGCGCGAGGGCTCGCCGGCTGCGGACGTGATGCCCCCGGACTACGCGCCCTCGGGCTCGCCGGTGGCGACCGCGGCCGGTGCTGCGGCTTCTGCGGGAGCGGCTGCGGTCGGGAACTCGGCGATCTGGATCGGCGGCGGGATCGCAGCGGCGATCGTGATCGCGGGCATGATGAAGGGCAGGTAGGCGATGGCGACAAAGAAGCGAAAGCGGAAGAGCGGGCTGCGGGGTACGCCTGCCGAACATCTCACGCAAGCGGCGGAACTGAAGAAGATCACGGCCGCAAATCTTCGAGCGAACAACACCTGCGCGGGCGCGCTCATGAACGTGGGGGATGCTGCCGTGATGCGCGAACACGCACTCGAGGCTGGTGTGGCTGGCAGGAAGCTGCGCAAGGCAGCTATCCGCACGATGAACAGCGCCGTCGCGAACGCAAAGAAGCTCTGCGGCTGCGGTCGTTGAGCCATGCCCTGCGCGCTTCCGCCGGTCGACCAGGCCTCCTCCCAGCTCGGGTGGGGGTGGGGGAACTTCTCGGGCTCGGGGCGCGCCTTGGCGTTGCACCGGGGCTTGGACTTCATGGCGGACGAGGGCTCGCCGGTGCTGGTGCCGTACGCGGGGACGGTCGTGGCGGTCGGCAGGCAGGACTACGGGGACGCGATTCGGCCGGGGGCTGATGGGCTTGGGCACTACGTGGCGATCGCTCACGGGGCCGTGGAGGCGGGGCAGCGCCCGATCGCCACGAGGTACGCGCACCTGAGGAGCGCCAGTCCGTTGCGGGTCGGGCAGCGGGTCGCGGCGGGGGACTTGGTCGGGTACGTGGGCACGAGCGGCAGGGCGCCGGGCAGTCGGCCGCTCCTGTTCTTTCAGACGCTCTGGGACCGGGACGGGATGGACTACGTGAACGCCGTGCCGCTAGAGCCGCTGCGGTACTTCTTCGCGCCTCTCGGGGTGCAGCACGAGGGCGGGCAGGTGCCTGGACCTCCGGTGACGCCGTACACGAGCACGCCGACGTGGGGCGGGAGGCTTCTGCAGGACTCGAGCTGCGAGGCGCCGGGCTTGGCGAGCGTGGCGGACCCGAGGCGGCAGCAGGCTCGCTACGCGCGGTTCGGGAGCACGCAGCTTTCGAGTCGTGCGGTCTACCCGCCGGCATTATACGATGCGGGCACGTCGCCCGATTCCTCGAGCGGCGTTCTCGTCCTCGGGCTGGCTGCTCTCGCGGGCGGGGTGTGGTGGCTGACCAGGAAGGCAGCACCGAAGCCCCCGCCTTGGTGGGTGCGACAGCAGCGCTGGAGACGGAAATGAGCTTCTTTCACATCGCGTGCGTCGTGGTCTTCGTCGCGCTCACGGTCCCGGGCTTCGTGCTCGCCGTGAGGGCGCTGCCGCGGGTCGAGGCCTGGGTGGTGGCAGGCATCAAGCCCTGGGCCTGCGACATCTGCATGTGCTTCTGGTCCACGGGGCTGTGGGTGCTGGGGTACGCGTGGCTCGAGGAGGATGCGCGGATCTTGCTCGCGTGCGGGCCGGCGTACTCGCTGGCGCTCTTGCTGCTGGCGTACATGCAGCGTCCTCCGCCGGGTAGCGGGCCCCCGCCCGAGCCGCCGGAGACGACGGGTCTTGCTGAGGAGCTCGAGGGCTGATGCTGCCCTTGCTCGGCAAGATCGCGCTCGCGTACGTCGGTGTCGAGACGGTGGACGCGTTCGTGTTGCGGCGCTGGTGGCGGCGCACCTCGTATCGCGCCGCGCTCGAGAAGGCGCGAGCGACGGGCAAGCCGTTGCTGGTCGTCGGGCGCCCGCAGGCCGGGTACATCAACAACGTGATCGGCCCGGACTACGGCTGCGGCGACGTGTGCACGGACATCATCGGGTGCTCGCCGTGCCCGAGGGAGATGAAGGGGCCGCTCGAGGAGATCCTTCCGAGGATGCCGACGAGCTCGCACGTGATCTACGTCTCGTGCACGCTCGAGTACGTCGACAACCTGCCGTGGTGCGCGGCGGAGTTGGACCGGGTCGCGGTGCCGGGCGGGCTGTTCGTCGTGCGCGTCGCCCCCGGGTCCAGCACGTTCTGGTTGTGGCCTGGGGCGAAGTGGGTGCTCGCGTCCGCGCCCCCGGGTCCCTGGCGGTTCATGCGCAGGTCGGGCACGTGACCTCGTGGGCCGAGTGGCTGGTGCAGGCTCGACCTGCGCTGCAGCGCGGGGAGAAGGTCCCGGTGCCGACGGACATCCCGCCACCGCCCTCGGCGGGGTTCACGCAGTACACGGGGCCCACGGAGAACCACGGCCAGATCGAGGACTGGGTGCATCCGCTCGAGAACGGCTCGCGCCTGCACGCGTACAAGTACGCGGACGGGCGATGGTTCGTGCACCTCGACAACTACGACCCGAACGTGTCGCTGCTCTACCTCGTGCTGCACCTTGGTTCGGAGACCTCGGTGGGCAAGCTCGCGCTCCTGGGCGGTCTCGGCTACCTGGGGTATCGTTGGGCGAGGCGATGAGTTCGATCCCCACCAACCTCGGCACGATCGTGGGCGGCAGCAGCTATCGCTACCAGCTGACGCCGAACGACCTCTTGTGGCTCGCGCGATCGGTGCAGTACGAGGGCGGGAACAACCTCGCGACGGCGTGGACGTACGCGCAGCGGCAGGTGCTCTACCGGCGGACGAACTCGCTCGCGAGCTTGGTGCAGATGCACAGCCAGCCTGTGAACCCGAAGTGGCGGAGGGACGGAGAGTTCTGCCGGCCCGGAGGTCGGTACGCAGGCACGGACCGTTGCTCTCCGAGCCGGCTCGACACGAGGGACGAAGCGGCAAACTTGCCGTGGGCGAGCGTTCGGGAGAGCATCCGTGATCTGGTCACGCGTTGGGCGTTGGGCGAGACCACGAACCCGGTGCCGAGGGCCACGGACTTCGCGGACCCTGCGGTGTCGCGAGGCTTCATCGAGCGCAACCCCGGCACGCGCATCGTGCTCGAGGACGGCAACTGGTACTTGGCGGAGACGGGCGCGCAGCGCTGGGCCCCGAACCACGTGCAGATCCTTCCGCCGGGGGAGCGCACCGAGACGGGCGGCATGCTCATCCCCGCGGCCATCGCCGCTGCGGGCGCGGTCTGGTACTTCTCGAGGGGCAAGCGCGGTGGGCTCCGCGGCACGCCGGTCCCGGCCCCGAGGAAGCGGCGGCGATGAGCTGCGCGCACGCCAAGAAGTTCCGTCGGTCGGTGAACATGACGCCGGCCGAGATCCGTGCGTGGGCCAAGGACCCGCGGGCGAAGCTGTTCTCGTTGCCGAACACGAGGGCGCGGCTGCCCGCGCTCGCGCGGTTGCGCGCGAAGCCCGCGAGCCAGTGGACGGAGAAGGACTGCGCGTTCGCAGCTCGCGTCGTGAGCTTCAACGCGCGAATGAGCGGAGCGATGAAGCGGGACGGGTGCACGCCCGGCTACGCGGTGTCGCTGCGCAACTGGGGCCGGGCTCCGCGCTCGTGCAAGCCTCCGAAGAGGTCCCGGTGATTCCGCCGGTACAGAGAGCGATCGCCTGGCGCGACTACGGCAGGCGGCGGCCCACGTCCATGGGGACGCACGAGGAGAAGGCCGCGTGGCTCGAGGCGGTCGTGTGGCTGCTGGAGCGGCTGCGATGAGCCGGTACGTCGTCGTGGGCGACTCGCAGGCCGAGGGCGTGCTCATGAGCGGGGCCTTGCCGGCGCTGCTCGGGGAGGACCTCGTCGGGAGCTACGATCATCGGGGATGGGGCTCGGCGCGGCTGCTCTCGGACGGGGCCATCGGCACGGCCTTGGGCCGAGCGGCCTCTGCGGGCGCGAAGCTCCTGATCTTCTCGGGCGGCAACGACAACAACGTGCTAGCCACCCCGGAGGCGTTCGAGCGCTACAAGGAGACGTTGCTCGACATCGTGCGGGCGATCGCGCGCAAGAGCGCGGCGGCGGACGTGCCGTTGAGCGTGGTGTGGTTCGGGCCGGTGTTCGCGCTCGAGCCCAGCAACGCGCGGCAGCACCCCGACACGGCGCGAGCGATGGCGTCGGTGCTGCGGTCGAGTGCTGTGCAGCGCGCGGTCGCCGAGGTGCCTGGGGCTCGGGTGTCGTTGCGGTTCGTCGACAGCCAGCCGCTCACCCGTGATCTGGCGCGCGTCGAGAACGTGCACCTGACGGCGACCAACTACCGGAAGTACGCCGAGCGGGCGCTGAGCGCGGCGGAGAGCGGGGGCGGGCTCCTCGAGCTGCTGCTCCTCGGAGCGGCCGGGTACGGTGCGTGGCGCTTGTGGAGGATGCGATGAAGCAGGCAAGAGAACGTGTCGGGTTGGATCGCACACTGCTGTGCGCGATCCGTTTCTATGCGAAAGCGGATCGGTCGCACGCCTTCGATCCGTCCAAGAGATGGCCGCGAGGCGCCACACCGCCCGCCGACAAGGGGAAGGTCAAGAAGCTGCTCCGCAAGCAGGGTTTCGGATCGCGAGACATCGACCTGGCGATCACCTACCTGAAGCGGAAGGGCTTCGTCGAGACGGGCACTCGCAGCGTCGCGCTCACCTCGCGCGGCGGGCGAGTCGGGTGCGCTACGGTCTCGCTGGGGCCGTACACGGAGGCCATGACGTACGGCTCGACGCTCAAGGGAGTGCGGCGGCGATGAGGCGCTGCGTCGCGAAGAAGCAGATCCCGGGGCACGTGATCGCGCACTGCACGCCGTCCGACGAGCCGGGCGTGGATCTGTACTTCGCGCTCGACGAGAAGAACCAGCCCAAGGCGTTCCTCGGGTTGAGGAAGCGCGGGTCGGATCTCGTGGTTGAATCGATCACGGTCAAGGACAGCAAGAACATGCGGCAGCGCCTGGGGACGCGCCTGTATGAGTTCGCGACCGAGCTCGCGTGCAAGGAGAACAAGCGGCTCGTGTCGGATGTCGAGCGGAGCCAGTACGCGGAGGCGTTCTGGCGCAAGCAGACGAGCAAGGGCCGCTCGATGTGCGTCGAGAAGGGTCGTGGGCAGTTCTTCATGAGCCCGACCGCGCAGCTCTCACCGGCGGAGATGCGGAAGCTGCCGCAGCCCGGGGGCCCGACGGGCGAGGAGTGGCCGTGCAAGCGCTACGGCGTGACGCAGCCTTGCTCCGTGACATCCTTGGAGGGCGTGAAGCGCCGGAGGAAGCGATGAGCGACAAGAGAGCATTGGTAGAGAAGGCGCAGCAGCTCGGGTTCTTCCTCGCTCGAGGTGCGGGCGGCGCCGAGCAGCTCCGACGCAAGGTCAAGGGCGGGCGGTGGATCGTGGTCACTGCTGAGGACGACACGCTGGCGCTCCCGCCGAGCTTGCGCTCGAGGGCGAACCGCGCGGTGTTGCCGAAGCATCCCGACCAGAACCCGGACCCGATCAAGGAGACGGTGTTCGAGACCGCTCTGGCGGCGCTCGCGTCGGTCGAGTAAACTCCGAGGATGGAAGAGGCGATCGGTACACTGACAGGCGCGGGCATCCCGGGGGCGATGCTCGTGCTGCTCGGTATGGCGTACTACCGACTCGACCAACGACTCAACGCGGTGCAAGAGGCTCGGGTCGCGGACGCGCAGCGTGTTGCTGCAGCGGCCCTCGAGCGCGAGGAGAAGTGGCAGACCGTGATTTCGCAGTTGGCTGACGCCGTTGAACGCGTCGCTGACCGCACCACCGGCGCACGCAAGTAGGAGGTCCCATGAGCGAGCAGCGACCCAAGCGAGATCCGAAGCAATCCACGCCGCGCATGTTGGCGGTGCGCATGCAGAGGGCGCACGAGGACAAGGTGCCGATGGACTTGGACTACGAGGAGGTCACGGGCGTGATCGACGTGGCCCTCGAGAAGTCGCGGGCGATCACCGAGGCGGGTGTCGAGAGGGTTCGCGAGCTCTGCCGCAAGCTGGACTCCTCGATGCCCCCGCCCAAGCCGGACCCGGCCTGAGGCATCGTGATCCCCTCGTTCCTCAACCTCGTTCCCGACCAGGACCCGAAGATCTTCCCACGGAAGATCGGGGCGGACGGGAAACCCGTCAACACGAGCAAGGTCGTGGGCGGGCGCACGTT
>LNFM01005473.1_pt1 | contig 30441 bp, 32 predicted proteins | sample 596031 | NCBI WGS metagenome assembly LNFM01 (sample SAMN04254537, study PRJNA301005) | activated carbon metagenome | isolation source: dual media filters at the Ann Arbor, Michigan drinking water treatment plant | place: USA: Ann Arbor
CGACCCCTGGAAGCGCCGCCGTGAAGCTGCTGTTCGTTGCCGACCCCCTGGAAACCTTCAAGACCTACAAGGACTCGAGCTTCGCGATGATGCGCGAAGCCGCCCGGCGCGGCCACACGCTGGCCGCCTGCGAGCCGCGCCACCTGCACTGGCAGCGCGGCCGGCCAGTGATGGCGCAGGTGCGCGAGATCACCCTGACGGGCGACGCGGACGACTGGTTCACCACGAGCGCCGAGCGCTCGATGCCGCTGGCCGAAGCCGGCGCGGTGATCATGCGCAAGGACCCGCCCTTCGACAGCGAGTACTTCTACGCCACGCACCTGCTGGGCCAGGCCGAGCGCGAAGGCGCGCGCGTCTTCAACAAGCCGGCGGCGCTGCGCGACCACCCAGAGAAGCTGGCGATCCTGGAATTTCCGCAGTACATCTCGCCCACGCTGGTGACGCGCGACGCCGCCGACGTGCGGCGCTTCCATGCCGAGCACCAGGACATCATCCTGAAGCCGCTGGACGGCATGGGCGGCATGGGCATCTTCCGCGTCGGGCCCGACGGCATGAACCTGGGCAGCATCGTCGAGACGCTCAACCGCGACGGCGCGCAGACGCTGATGGTGCAGAAGTACCTGCCCGAGATCGTGCACGGCGACAAGCGCGTGCTGGTGATCAGCGGCAAGCCGGTGCCGTTCTCGCTGGCGCGCATCCCGCAGGGCAGCGAGATCCGCGGCAACCTTGCCGCCGGCGGCAAGGGCGTGGCGCAGCCGTTGACGGCGCGGGACCGCGAGATCGCCGAGGCGCTGGGCCCGCAGCTCGCCGCGCGCGGTCTGCTGCTGGTGGGACTGGACGTCATCGGCGACCACCTCACCGAGATCAACGTCACCAGCCCGACCTGCTTCCAGGAAATCATGCAGCAGACGGGCTTCGACGTCGCCGGGATGTTCATCGACGCGCTGGAGGCGGCTGTGGTGGCCGCAGAAGAGGGCGCGCCGGGAGGGGCGCGATGAGCCTGCTGGCGCTGCTGGACCGGGCGAGCCGCCACGATGCCGAGTACCAGGGCGGCCTGAGCGACCACCTGCCGATGACGCTGGTGGCCCTGCACCGGCTGGGCGCCGACAGTGCGCGGCTGGAAGCCTTTGCTGCCGACTGCGCGCGCAAGCTGATGCCGGCGCCGCCGCCGCAGGCCTGGCCCGCCGGCGACGCCTGGCCCGGCCGCCTGGGACAGCGCGAGGCCTGGCCCGCCTACCGCGACCTTTTCGCGCAGTGGCTGGGGCACGAGGGCCTGGGCGACCTGCTGGCCCAGGTGCTGCCGGTGCTGATGCCCGGCTGCGGCGCGGCGGCGTTCCATGGCCTCATCCGCACGGCCTATGCGGTGCAGGCGGTGCACCCGCAGAGCCTGGCCGACGGCCTGGCGTACTGGGCCTGCCGGTACCTGCCGCTGGGCGACCTGCCTGCCGGCGGGGCGGCTCTCCAGGAGGCCGACCCGCTGGTGCTGCTGCGCACCCTGCCGGCAGGTCGCTCCGCGGCGCCGCTGATCTTCGAGCGCATGCGCGACGCCGCGCGCGATGCCCGCGTGCAGGCTGCCGTCGCGGCGCTGAAGATCGACGACGCCACGCTGCCGACCCTGGCGCGCACCGCGGCCTTCGCCTACGCCGGCACCGGCAACTTCACAGCACTGCACCTGGTGACCAGCGCGCACGCGCTGCGAACGCTGCTGCCGTTCATCGACGAGTCCGACACCGCCTGCCGCTGGTACTGGCAAGCCTTCGTGGCCGGCGTGGTGGCAGCCGGGCTGCAGCCCCTGCCGCAGGCGCCGATGCTGTCCTGGCAACAGATCATCTCGACCGCGCTGGCTTCCAGCGACGACCATCTCATCAAGCTCGTGGACAGCTGCCGGGAAGAGGAAGCCGCCTACGGTGGTGACGACTGGCAGCGAGCCGCCTCACGGGCGGTGCACCGGTCGTCCGTGGAGCGGACCTGCGTGTAGCGCGGCGTCGACGCCGGGCAGCCGCCGGCCCCGGCCGTCGATCGCCGCCTGCAGCGGCCCCGGCGGTCGAACCGCACCGTCTCCGTAAAGGGCTGGGGAACCTATTGGCCTCCAGCCGGTTCCAAGACTGAGCCGCGCGATGTGAACTTGTCACACGGCCAGCGTGCAAGAGTCCTACGAGCTTTTCGACCGCGTTCCTACAGTCGAGCCACTCCCAGGAGACGAAGATTGTTTCACTCCCTGGAAGCCTGGAGTTGACCATCATGAAGCACTTGCACCAGAACAGCCCCCGCCCTCTCCCGCTCTCGTCGGTCCCGTCCTGCGTGCAGGCGCGTGCCGGCCTGGAACCGGCCAGTGCCGAAGACTGGCTCGACTTCCTGTCGCTGGGCATGGCCGATCTCGACCCCGACCTGGACGCAACCGACCTGACCGGCAGCACCCGCGACACCTTTGCCCCGGCGGCGTGGATGCCGGGCAGGCGGGTGCTCAGCGACTGAACCCGAAGACCGCGCGAGGCCGCCCTCCTCGGCCCTGCGCATAGACTCGGCGCCCATGAACGCCGACCTACGCGCCCTCTGATGGCGCTGCTGACCCTCTCTGACGCCCACCTCGCCTTCGGGCATGTCCCGCTGCTCGATGGGGCCGGGATGGCCCTCGAGTCCGGCGAACGCCTGGCCCTCATCGGCCGCAACGGCACGGGCAAGTCCTCCCTGATGAAGATCCTGGCCGGGTTGGAAAAGCCCGACGACGGCATCCTGCAGGTGCAGACCGGCGTGCGCCGGGTGTACGTGCCCCAGGAGCCGCTTTTCGCCAGCGGCGCGAGCGTCTTCGAGGCCGTCTCCGAAGGGGTCGCCGAGGCCCGCGCCCTGCGCGAACGCTACGAGGCGCACGCCCCCGAGGACGACCTCGATGCGCTGCAGACGCGCCTTGAAGCACTGGACGGCTGGACCTGGGAGCAGCGCGTGGAACAGGCGTTGCAGCGCCTGAATCTCGATGGCGAGGCGCGCGTGGAGGCGCTTTCCGGCGGCACGCGCAAGCGCGTCGCCCTGGCGCAGGCCCTGGTGGCCAAACCCGACGTGCTGCTGCTCGACGAGCCGACCAACCACCTCGACATCGACGCCATCGAATGGCTGCAGGAACTGCTGGTGGCCTGGCGCGGCGCGCTGGTGCTGATCTCGCACGACCGCGCGTTCATCGATGCGGTGGCCACGCGCATCGTCGAGCTCGATCGCGGTGCGCTGCGCAGCTACCCCGGGAACTTCGCCGCCTTCGAAGGCGCCAAGCAGCGCGAACTCGAAGCCGAGGCGCAGGCCGCAGCGCGGGCCGACAAGCTGCTGGCGCAGGAAGAAGTGTGGGTGCGCAAGGGCGTGGAAGCACGCCGCACGCGCAGCGTCGGCCGCGTCGCCCGGCTGGTGGCGCTGCGGCAGCAGCGGCAGCAACGTCGCGACCAGGTCGGCCAGGTGCGGCTGGAGCTGGATGCCGGCCTGCCGCCGGGCAAGATCGTGGCCGAATTGCGCGAGGTGAGTCAGCGCTTCGGCGACAGGCTGCTGATCGACAAATTCTCGGCCACGCTGCTGCGCGGCGACAAGGTCGGCCTCATCGGCCCCAACGGCTGCGGCAAGACGACCCTGCTGAAGCTCATCCTGGGCGAGCTGGAACCCAGTTCGGGCAGCGTGCGACGCGGCACGCGGCTGCAGGTGGCCTATTTCGACCAGATGCGCGCCAACCTCGACCTCGAGGCCACGCTGGCCGACACCATCAGCCCCGGCAGCGAGTGGGTGGAGATCGGTGGCCAGCGCAAGCACATCATGAGCTATCTGAACGACTTCCTGTTCTCGCCGGAACGCGCCAACTCGCCCGTGCGCACGCTGTCGGGCGGCGAGCGCAACCGGTTGCTGCTGGCGCGCCTGTTCGCGCTGCCGGCCAACGTGCTGGTGCTCGACGAGCCGACCAACGACCTCGACATCGAGACCATGGACCTGCTGGAGGAACTGCTGCAGTCCTACCCCGGCACGGTGTTCCTGGTCAGCCACGACAGGCGCTTCCTGGATAACGTGGTCACCAGCACCATCGCCTGGGAAGGCGATCCTGCCTGGGGCGGCCGGCCCGGCCTCTGGCGCGAGTACGAGGGCGGGTACGAGGACTGGAAGACGCAGCGCGCCCGGGCGATGAAACTGCGCACGGCCGACGAGGCGGCGGCCCGATCAGCGGCCGGCACGCCGGCCGCACCGGTGGCCGCCGGTGCCCCCGCCGCCCACAAGAGCGCGGCCCAGCGCAAGCTCAGCTACAAGGAGCAGCGGGAGCTCGACGAGCTGCCCGGCCGCATCGAGACCCTGGAAACCGAGCAGAAGGCCATCGCCGAGGCCCTGGCCGGCAGCGAGATCTACACGAAGGAGCCGCAGCGCGTGCCGCAGCTGCAGTCACGGCATGCGGCCATCGAAGAGGAATTGCTGCTGGCGCTGGAGCGCTGGGAGACGCTGGGCGCCCGGGGCTCGGCCGGCTGATGCCCCTCAAAGCGGTGGCGCACACCTTGCGGCGCCGGGCCCGGCCGAGGAAGCGCTCAGCGCCCGTCGGCTTTCCAGCCTTCGTTGGTGGCGGCCGGGTGGGTGCGGCTCACCATCAGGCCGGCCTGCAGGTACAGGCCATTGAGCATGCGCATGGCACGTTCGCGGTCGAAGCCAGGCCACTGCGAGATCTCGCGCAGGCTGCTGGTCTGACGCTGCAACTTCTGCACCGCCGCGGCCATCGAGCCCTGCAGGTTCAGCGCCCGCAATTCGACACCGGGTGCAATGCGGTAGGCAGCGTTGCCGGCGATCTCCGGCAGCAGCTCGTCGCGGCCGCCCCGCAGCGCCAGTTCCCATAGCAGCGGTCCCAGCGGGGCGAAAGACGGTCCGTCGTTCCTGAAGCTGCGCTGGCGGTCGCCGGGCACCCGCATCGGCGGCGGCTCGAAGTTCAGCACACGCAGCTCGCCCAGCGGGGCCTCGAGCAACTGGTGCAGGGGCAGGGTGCAATGAACCAGCCAATCGGTGGGAAACACCGTCAAGGGAATGACCTTGTCCTCGATCTGCAGATGGATCAGCAGGCTGCGCGCATGGCGGATGCACGCCGCCAGCACCTCGAGCAGCTCGGTCTCGCGACCCTCCTGCTCGAAACGCATCAGGTCCTGCATCAGCGAGGGACCGAGGATGGACATGCGCGTGCTGCCCAGGTCTCCCGACATGGTGGTGCCAACGGACTCGAGATGACGCTGGAAGGCACTGACCCGCATCAGGTCGGGCTCGCCAGCGGGCCGGGTGGGTTGAAACAGCATGGTCCCTGTCGCTCCGGGCAGCGCTGGCCCGGACACGTCCGAAGTTCGAGCGGCGAGCGTACAGGCACTCGACCTCGCGCGGGAGCCCTCCAGTGTTTCAAGTGTGTCCTGCGGTGCGGCGAAGACACCGCCAGAAACGGGCGTCCTGCGCCGTCGCGAAGTTGATGCGCATCAGGCTGGTCGGCCGGGCCGTGGCGTGGAACAAGGCGCCCGGCGCCGTGAGCCAGCCTTCGTCCATGAGCGTCTGGGCCAGACGCTCGGTGTCGGTGCCTACTTCGATCCACCCGAACAGGCCCTGTGGGGGCGTGACGAAGGCGAAGCCGGCCTCGTTCGCCAGCTTGACGGTACGCGTGCGGGCAGCGTCCAGGCGTGTCACGACGCGGTCGGCGTGGCGGCGCAAGGCGCCCTGGTCCAGGCACCAGGCCACCGCCTGCTCCAGCGGCGACGCGCTGGTGAGCGTGCTCAGCAGCTTGGTGTCGACGAAGCGCTCGGCCAGGCCTTGCGGCGCCGCGATGTAGCCCACGCGCCATTGCGGCGTGAGGATCTTCGAGAAGCCCGAGATGTAGACCGTGCGCCGCAGCGCGTCGAGCTGGGCCAGCCGCGTGGCGTGGGTCGGCGCCAGCCAGGCATAGGTGTCGTCCTCGACGATGGTCAGGCCGTGCGCATCGGCCAGCTTCAGCACCTGGTGCGCCGCGGCAGGCTGCAGCGAGCAGCCGGTGGGGTTGTGCAGCACGGAGACCGTGACGTACAGCCGGGGCCGGTGTTCCTTCAGCAGCGCTTCCATCACCGCCAGGTCGGGGCCGTCGATGCTTCTCGGCACGGGCAGCAGGCGCAGGCCCTGGCGCGTCAGGCGGGCGAACTCGACCGACCAGCCCGGCTCGTCGACCAGCACGGCATCCCCCGGCTGCAGCAGCGTGCGCGAGACGATGTCCAGCGCGTGCGACGCACCGACGGTGGTGACGATCTGCCCCGGCCCGGCGGCGATGCCCAGGTCGGCCATGCGGCGCGACAGCGCGTGGCGCAGCGAGGTGTCCCCAGCCGGGTCGCCGTACCGCAGCCAGGCTTCGGCCGAGCCCGCCGCCACGCGGCGCAGCGCGCGCTGGAGCAGCGCGGCATCCAGCCAGTCTTCGGGCAGCGTGCCCATGCCCGGCGCCGGAAGGCCGCCCTGCGCTTCGAACATGCTGCGGATCAGCGCCGTGGCATCCACCGGTGCCGGCCGTGGAGGCTGCCGCGGGGCCAGGCCCGGCTCGAGGCCGGGAGCTGGACGCTGCTCGCGGACGAAGAAGCCCCGCTGCGGGCGCGCTTCGACGAGCCCGCGCGCCTGCAGCAGGTCGTAGGCCCCCACCACGGTGCTGGGGCTCACGCCGTGACGCTGCGCACACTCCCGCACCGACGGCAGGCGCGACCCCGGCATCAGCAGGCGCTGCCCTATGCGCTCGGCAAAGCGCTCGGCGAGCTGCTGGGACAATGAACTCCCTGCGTCGCGGGCCAGGCTGTTCGGGGTGTGCAACACGGGCACCGGCCTGGCGCGACGCGGCGCGGTGGCGGCGGCAGCAGCAATGGAGGCGGCAGTGGCGGCTTTCATCTTCGGAGCCCTCCGGCAGGCCTGGGTGTATTGAGCAATCGACCAGCACAGCACAACGCATTGTGTGGTCCCGTGTACTGATACTGTACTGATAACCTGCCCTAGACTGCCCGCATGTCCAGCCACGAACCCGCCCTGCCGCTCCGGTGCGCCCGCACCTTGCGCGGACCTGCACGGAGCGCCCGGTGATGCAGCCCGTGACCCGCGGCCTGTGGCTGGGCGTGCTGGGCGTCGTCATCTTCGCGATGACCTTGCCGATGACGCGGCTGGCCGTGGGCGACGTCAGCGACCCGCAGCTGCCGCCGGCCTTCGTCACCGCCGGCCGCGCCGCGGTGGCCGGGCTGATGAGCGTGGCCTGGCTGCTGGCCATCCGCGCGCGCTGGCCCGGCAGACGCCACGTGCCGGCCCTGGCGCTGAGCGCGCTCGGCACGGTGGTGGGCTTTCCGCTGTTCCTGGCTCTGGCCTTGCGCCAGGTCGACGCCATGCATGCGGCCGTCGTCACCGGCATGCTGCCGCTGGGAACCGCCGTGGTGGCCGCCATCGCGCTGCGGCAGCGTCCTTCGACAGGATTCTGGCTCTGCGCGGTGGGCGGCACGGCGCTGGTGCTGCTGTTCGCCGCCTGGTCGGGCAGCGGCCGCCTGACACCCGCCGACGGCTACCTGCTGCTGGCCGTGCTGGCAGCGTCCATCGGGTATGTCGCCGGCGCCCGCGTCTCGGCCGTGCTGCCGGCCCAGCAGGTCATCTGCTGGATCCTGGTCGGGTCGCTGCCGTTCACCCTGCCGTTCACGCTGTGGCTGTGGCCCGAGCAGCCGGCCCGCTGGGCGGCCTGGGGCGGCTTCGCCTACGTGTCGGTGTTCTCGATGTGGCTGGGCTTCTTCGCCTGGTACCGCGGGCTCGCGCTGGGCGGCGTGATGCGCGTCAGCCAGGTGCAGCTGCTGCAGCCCTTCATCGCCCTGCTCTTCGCCGTGCCCGTGCTCGGCGAGCGCCTGGAGGCCATGACGGTCGGTTTCGCCCTGGCCGTCATGGCCGTGGTGTTCCTGGGGCGCAAGATGCCCGTGGGCAAACCGGCATGACTTCCGTGGAGCCCACAGCAATGAAGTGCCTGGGCATCCTGGGCGGCATGAGCTGGGAGTCGACGCTGCTGTACTACCGCGGCCTCAACCAGGGCGTGTCGCGGCGTCTGGGCGGGCTGCACAGCGCGCGCCTGGTGCTGCACAGCGTCGACTTCGCCCCCGTTGCCGCGCTGCAGGCAGCAGGCGACTGGTCCGGCGCCGCCGATCTGCTGGCCGACGCCGCCGGGGGCCTGCGTCTGGCCGGTGCGCAGGGCCTGGTGCTGGCCACCAACACCATGCACAAGGTGGCCGACCTCATCGAGGCCCGCAGCGGCCTGACGCTGCTGCACATCGCCGACGCCACCGGCGAGGCTGCACGTCGCGCCGGGCACCACCACGTCGGACTGCTGGGGACGCGCTACACGATGGAGGACGCCGGCATCGTGGCCGACCGCCTTCGCGAACGCCACGGCCTGCGGGTCAGCGTGCCGGACGCCCCGGGCCGCGAGGCCATGCACCGGGTGATCTATGACGAACTCTGCCGCGGCGTCGTCGACGACGGCTCACGCCGCGCCTGCGTGGGGCTGATCGACGACCTGCGGGCGCGGGGCGCCGACGCCGTGGTGCTGGGTTGCACCGAGATCACGCTGCTGATCGGCCCCGGCGACAGCCCGCTGCCCCTGCTGGACAGCACGGCGCTGCATGTCGAGGCGGCGCTGTCGTGGATGATCGATGCCGCCATCGGAGATCCGCGATGACCCTGCACCCCGAAGACTGGCTGGCCCGCCTGCCCGGCCCGCCCCACGCCTTGTGGCCCGACGGGGCCCGCGCGGTGCTGGCGCTGCAGCACGGCAGCATGGCACTCGAGCTGTACGCGCCTCGCGGCCACGACCCCCAGCAGCCGCACACACGCGACGAGCTCTACCTCGTGATCTCGGGCCATGGCTTCTTCGACAACGGCGGCGACGTGCACGCTTGCAGCAGCGGCGACGCGATCTTCGTGCCGGCCGGGCGGCCGCACCGCTTCCTCGACTTCAGCGACGACTTCGCCACCTGGGTGGTGTTCTACGGCCCCGAAGGAGGGGAATCATGACCTGGACCCTGGCGCGCCGCGCCGACCGACTCAACCCTTCGACGATCCGCGAGATCCTGAAGGTCACCGAACGGCCCGGCATCATTTCGCTGGCCGGGGGCCTGCCTTCGGCCGACAGCTTTCCGGTGGCCGCGATGGCCGAGGCCAGCGCACGCGTGTTCCGCGACTGCCCGCGCGAAGCGCTGCAGTACGCCGCCAGCGAGGGCTTCGGTCCGCTGCGCGAGTGGGTGGCCGGCGAGCTGGGCAGCCAGGGGCTGCGCTGCGACGCGTCGCAGGTGCTCATCACCACGGGCTCGCAGCAGGGCCTCGATCTCGTGGGCAAGGTGCTGATCGATCCCGGCAGCGGGGTGGCGGTGGAGACACCCACCTACCTCGGCGCGCTGCAGGCCTTCGCGCCCTATGAGCCCGAGTTCGTGGCGCTGGAGGGAGACGACGAAGGCCCGCTGCCCGACGCGCTGCGCCACGCGCGCGGCGCGCGGTTCGTCTACCTGCTGCCCAACTTCCAGAACCCGAGCGGACGCTGCCTCGGCAATGCGCGGCGTGATGTGCTGGTGGCCGCCGCTGCCGACATCGGCCTGCCCATCGTCGAGGACAACCCCTACGGCGATCTCTGGTTCGACGCGCCGCCCCCGGCGCCCTTGTCGGCCCGGGCCGGTGACGGCGCGATCTACCTCGGCTCGTTCTCCAAGGTGCTGGCGCCCGGCCTGCGCCTGGGCTACGTGGTGGCGCCGCATGCGCTGTACCCCAAGCTCCTGCAGGCCAAGCAGGCCGCCGACCTGCACAGCCCCGGCTTCAACCAGCGGCTGGTGCACGAGGTCATCAAGGACGGTTTCCTCGCGCAGCACGTGCCCACCGTGCGGGCACGCTACAAGGCCCAGCGCGACGCCATGCAGGCTGCGCTGCAGGCCCACATGCCGCCCGGCTGCCGGTGGAATGCGCCGGTGGGCGGCATGTTCTTCTGGCTCGAACTGCCGGCCACGGTGGACACCACGGCGATGCTGCCGAAGGCGGTGGAGGCGGGTGTGGCCTACGTCCCGGGCGAAACATTCTTCGCGCATGCGCCGCGCCGCAACACCCTTCGGCTGAGCTTCGTGACCGCCTCGCCCGAGGTCATCCAGCGCGGCGTGGCGGCCCTGGCCAACGTGCTTCGCCAGGAGTTGAACCAGTGACCCTGACCAGACGCTTCCACCAGCTCGACGTGTTCACCGCCGAGGCCTTGCGCGGCAACCCGCTGGCCGTGGTGCATGGGGCCGACGGCCTGAGCGACGAGCGCATGGCCGCGTTCGCACGCTGGACGAACCTGTCGGAGACCACCTTCCTGCTGGCACCCACCGAGCCGGGCGCCGACTACCGCGTGCGCATCTTCACGCCCGGCGGCGAACTGCCCTTCGCCGGCCACCCGACGCTGGGCAGCTGCCACGCCTGGCTGGCCGCGGGCGGGCAGCCGGCCGACCCGACGACGGTGGTGCAGCAGTGCGGTGTGGGCCTGGTGCGCGTGCGACGTGACGGCACACGGCTGGCCTTCGCCGCGCCGCCGCTGCGGCGCAGCGGCCCGCTTGCGCTGGCGGTGATGCGGCAGATCGTGCAGTCGCTCGGTCTGGAGCCCGGCGACGTGCTGCAGCACCAGTGGGTCGACAACGGCCCGGGCTGGTGCGCCGTGATGCTGCGCTCGGCCGAGCGCGTGCTGTCGCTGAAGCCCGACTTCGCGGCGATGGGCGCCCTCAAGCTCGGCGTGGTCGGCGCGCATGCCCCCGGGCACGACGCCCAGTTCGAGGTGCGCGCCTTCGTGCCGTCGATGGCTGTCAACGAAGACCCGGTGACCGGCAGCCTGAACGCCGGCATCGCGCAATGGCTGATCGGCGCGGGGCTGGCACCGCCGCGTTACGTGGCCGCGCAGGGTGCTGCGCTGGGCCGTGCCGGCCGCGTGCACGTGCAGCAGGACGGCGGCGACATCTGGATCGGCGGCGACGTGGCCGGGTGCATCGAAGGGACGGTGTCGCTGTGAGCGCCGCCTCGCCGCCGCGCGCCGTGGTCGACCACCTCGTCATCACCGCCGACACGCTGGAAGACGGCGTGCGCTGGTGCGAAGCCACGCTGGGCGTGACCCCGGGGCCGGGTGGCAAGCACCCGCTGATGGGCACGCACAACCGGCTGCTGAAGATCGCCTCCCCGGCCTTCCCCGAGGCCTACCTCGAGATCATCGCCATCGACCCTGACGCCCCAGTGCCAGGTCGCCGCCGCTGGTTCGGCATGGACGACCGTGCGACCGGCACGCCGCCGCGCCTGGTGCACTGGGTGGCACGCACGGGCGGCGTGGCAGCCCAGCGCGCCGCGCTGCTGGCGCAAGGCCTCGACCCCGGCACGGTAGTTGCCGCAAGCCGGCCCACGCCGGGCGGGCTGCTGCAGTGGCAGATCACCGTGCGCGACGACGGACGCCTGCTGTGCGGCGGTGCCTGTCCGACCCTGATCCAGTGGCAGGGCGCGCACCCGACGGCCGGCATGCCCGGGAGCGGCCTCGAACTGCTGTCGCTGGACATTGCGGGCCTGCCTGCCGATGCGGCCCGCGCGCTCGGCTTCGCGCCGGTGCGCAGCGTGGCCAGCGGCCCGGCGCTGCGCGCGATACTGCGCACCCCGCGCGGCGAAGTCGCGCTGACGAGTCAGACAACGAGCCCGACAACAAGCCCGCAACCCGCCGATGACTGAAGAACTCTTCCGCGACGACGCCAGCCTGCTGGAGTGCCAGGCCACGGTGCTGCAGGTGACCGAGCGCGGCGCCGTGCTCGACCGCACGGTCTTCTACCCGCTGGGCGGCGGCCAGGCCGGCGATGCCGGCCTGCTGCTGCTCGAAGACGGCAGCGCGTGGACCGTGGCCGACACCGTCAAGGGCCGGAACGCCGACGGCGTGCCCGCCGGGATCGTGCACGTGGCCGGTCCCGGTGCCGATCTGGCCCGCCTGCAGCCCGGCCAGCGCGTCACCGCGCGCATCGACGCCGAGCGCCGCCGCGCCCACATGCGTTTCCACACCACCACGCACCTGCTGTGCGCGCTGGTGCCGCACCCGGTGGACGGCTGCTCCATCACCGCCGGCTATGCGCGGCTCGACTTCCACATGAGCGAGCCGCTGGACAAGGACGCGCTGACCGCGGGCATCGCGCGCTTCGTGGCCGGCGCGCACCCGGTGCGCCACCGCTGGATCAGCGAAGACGAACTCGACGCCAACCCGCAGATGGTGCGCAGCATGAGCGTGCAACCGCCCCGCGGCCTGGGCCGCGTGCGCGTGCTCGAGATCGAAGGCGTCGACGTGCAGCCTTGTGGCGGCACGCACGTGGCCAACACGGCCGACATCGGCCGCATCGTCGTCACCAAGATCGAAAAGAAGTCGGCCATGACCCGCAGGGTCGTGCTCGGCTTTGCCGAGCCCTGAAAGCGCAGACGCCGGGACGAGCCCGGCGTTCTGAGGGTCGAGGCGCCGAGACGGGCTCGGCGCTGTCGATCACTGGTTGCGGAAATCGTCGTGGCAGGCCTTGCAGGTGCCGGCGGCGGCACCGAAGGCCGTCTTCAGCGCGTCGAGGTTGTTGGTCTTGGCAGCGGCGGCCAGCTTGGCCACTTCTTCCTGCATCTTCTTCGCGCCGGCATCGAACTTGGCCCTCTCGGTCCAGACGTTGGCCTTGGGCATGCCCTTCTCGGTGCCCGAGGTCCCTTCGACAAAACCGGCGAACGGCAGCTTGGACATGTCGGCCACGATCTCGGCGTTGGCAGCGGCAGCGGCGCCGTCGAAGGGCACGCGGCCCTGGGCCATCGCGCCGATTCGGCCGAAGTGCTGACCCATCACCCAGAAGGCACCCTTGCGGTACTTGACAGCGTCTTCAGGCTTCTGGAACTGGGCTGCGGCAGGCAGGGCGGTCATGACGCCAGCCACAGTGGCAAAGGCGAGAAGAAAACGGCGCATTGAAAATCTCCGACAGGGTGTTGAAAAACCAGAACGCCCCTCCCAGGGCGCCATCTCAGTGTACGCAACGCACCCGAACGGCATTCCGGACTACGGGTAACTACCGGTGTGCGTCCCCGTTCGAACCTGGAAGCCGTGCCAACATGCCGGATCTCGCGGTAAGGTTGAGACTTCGCAGCAACGTTCCCCGGGGAACCCCACCCGCCCATGGCCGATCGCCCCTTGCATGCCACCCGCGTCTGGGATCTGCCCACCCGCCTCTTCCACTGGGCGCTTGCAGCGGCGGTGATCGGCTCGGTGGTCAGCGCAAAGATCGGCGGCAACGCCATGGTGTGGCACTTCCGGCTCGGCTACGCGGTGCTGGCGTTGATCACCTTTCGCGTTCTTTGGGGCCTGGTGGGCGGGCGATGGTCCCGGTTCACCAGCTTTCTCTACGCGCCCGGCACGGTGCTGCGCTACCTGCGCGGCCAGAGCCGCCACGACGAGCACCTCGAGGTGGGCCACAACCCGCTGGGTGCGTTCTCGGTGTTCGCACTCATCGGGGTGGTGGGCCTGCAGGTGGCCACCGGCCTGGTGGCCGACGACGAGATCGCCAACATCGGCCCCTTGAACCGCTTCGTCAGCGGCGACACCGTCAGCCAGGCCACCGGCTGGCACAAGGAATACGGCCAGTGGCTGATCATCGGGCTGGTGGTGCTCCACGTCGCCGCGATCGTCTACTACCTGGTCAGGAAGAAGCTCAACCTGGTGCGCCCCATGGTGGTCGGCGACAAGCAACTTCCTGCCGGCACGCCGTCCAGCGCGGACGGCGTGCCGCAACGCCTGATGGCGGCCGTGCTGCTGGCGCTGTGCGCCAGTGGCGCCGCCTGGGTGGCCAGTCTGGGCACTTGAATGGACCCCGATCCGGCGATAGACGTGCTGACGGCCGAGACGGCCGAGCAGATCGACGACGCGCGCGGCATCTTCCGGGAATACGCCACCGGCCTCGGGGTGGACCTCTGCTTCCAGGGCTTCGAGGCCGAACTCGCGAGCCTGCCCGGCGAGTACGCCCCGCCCGGCGGCGCCCTGCTGCTGGCCTATGTCGACGGCACCCTGGCGGGCTGTGGCGCCGTGCGTCCACTGCCCGACGTCGACTACGCCAACGCCTGCGAAATGAAGCGCCTCTACGTGCGCCCCGCCTTCCGTCGATTCGGCCTTGGCCGACTGCTGGCGCAACGACTGATGGACCGCGCGACCGAGGCCGGCTACTCGGCCCTGCTGCTGGACACGCTGGACGACATGGAGTCGGCTCGCGGCCTGTACCGCACGCTGGGGTTCGAAGAGATACCGCCGTACTACTTCAACCCCATCCCGGGGGCGCACTACCTGAAGGTCGATCTGGTTTGAACCCCCAGGGTGACCCCGCCCCGGAGAGGGCACCGGGCGGCAGTACCATCGGTGCAGCCCCCCCACTGCGCCAGGAGCGCCATGACCTCACCCTCCGTTGAACTGCGTGCCGGCCCGCTCCGGCTGGCCCTGCGTCCCGACCTGGGCGGCAGCATTGCCGGCCTGTGGCTGGGCGACCTGCCGGTGATGCGAAGCATCGAGCCGGCAGCGCTGGTCTCTTCGCGCGCTTCGGGGTGCTATCCGCTGGCGCCCTACTCCAACCGACTGGGCTACCGCCGCTTCCGTTGGCTGGGGCACGACTACACGACCGCGCCCAACTTCGACGACAACCCGCATTCGGTGCACGGCGTGGCCTGGCAGCGTCCGTTCGAGGTCGCTTCGGCCAGCACCACCGACGCCGAGTTGCGCTACACCCACTCACCCGACGCTCACTGGCCGTTCGCCTTCGAGCTTCGCCAGCGCTTCGTGCTGACCGAATCTGCGCTGGAGATGCATCTGGTCTTCACCAACACGGCGCCGCACCCGCAGCCCGTGGGGCTCGGCTGGCACCCGTACTTCCCCAAGCGGCCGCGCAGCCGGCTGCACATCGAGCTGACCGATCGCTGGGAGTCCGACGCCAGCGGCCTGCCCACGCGCCGCGTGGCGCAACCCGGCATCGACGCAGACGTCGCCCACCTCGCCTTCGACAACTGCTTCGAAGGCTGGAAGGGCCCGGCACGCATCCGCGACGAGAAGGTCAACCTCAAGCTCACCTCGTCGCTGCCCTACCTGGTGGTCTACACGCCGGAGCTGAAGGACATCTACTGCGTCGAGCCGGTGAGCCATGTCAGCAACGCGCTGCACATGGCCGACCCCGCGGCGCACGGCCTGCGCAACCTGGCCGCCGGCGCCACCTTCGACGCCTGGATGCGGCTGGACATCGAAGCCGTGTGATCCCAGCATGACGGTGGTTCACGGAGGCAGTTCGCCCTCCATCGACATCCTGCCCGGCGTGCCGCCCAGCCTGCTGGGCGAGTCGCCGATGTGGCACCCCGACGAAGCGGCGCTGTGGTGGTGCGACATCCCCGGTCACGCGCTGCACCGCTGGCACGCCGCCAGCGGCCAGCACCAGCACTGGGGCTTCGAAACAGACGTGAGCTGCTGCGCGCCGATGCAGGGCGGACAGATGCTGCTCGCGATGCGCGACGGCCTGTGGCGATTCGACCCGGCCACCGGCCAGCGGCACCGCCTGGCCCGCCCGCCCTATGACGCGGCGCACGAGCGCTTCAACGACGGCAAGGCCGACCCGCAGGGCCGGCTGTGGGTGGGCACCATCTACGAGCCGCGCGATCCGCCGAAGGCGGCGCTGTACCGCTTTGCGCGCGGCAAGCTCGAGCGCATGGCGGGCGACATCACGGTCAGCAACGGCCTGGGCTTCAGCCCGGACGGCCGCACGCTGTACTGGAGCGACACCAAGGCGCACGAGATCTACGCCTTCGACTTCGACGGGCAGGACGGCTCACTGGCACGACGGCGCGTCTTCGCCAGATTCGAACCCAAGCAGCCCGGCCAGGACCTGGCGACCTACGGCGGCCGCCCCGACGGTGCGGCCATCGACGCCGAGGGCTGCTGCTGGGTGGCGATGTTCGAGGGCCAGCGCGTGCTGCGGCTGGCACCCGACGGCCGGATCCTGAACGAAGTGAAGCTGCCGGTGCGTTGCCCGACCATGCCCTGCTTCGGTGGCGCCGACCTCCGCACGCTGTACATCACGACCTCGCGAGAGAACCGGCCGGCCGAAGAACTGGCTGGTCAGCCCTGGGCCGGCCACGTGCTCAGACTGCGCGTCGACGTGCCCGGCCTGCCGGTTCACTTCGCGCATCCGTGAGCGCCGCGATGGTGCTCGACCTCGCGCTGCCGCGCGGACCCCTCATCGACCGGTTGCGCGAGCCGCGCCGCTGGGACCTGGCCGTCATCGGCGGCGGCGCCACCGGCCTGGGCGTGGCGCTGGACGCCGCGGCGCGCGGCCTCAGCGTGGTGCTGGTGGAGTCCGACGACTTCGCCAAGGGCACCTCGTCACGCGCCACCAAGCTGGCCCACGGCGGCGTGCGCTACCTGGCCCAGGGTGACATCGGCCTGGTGCGCGAAGCCTTGCAGGAACGCGGCGCCATGCTGGCCAACGCACCGCACCTGGCGCAGCGCCTGGCCTTCGTGATGCCCAGCTACCGGTGGTGGGAGAGCGGCTTCTACGGCGCCGGCCTGACGGCCTACGACGCGCTGGCAGGCCGACGCGGACTGGGGCGCACCGAGTGGCTCAGCGCAGCGCGCACGCGCGAACTGCTGCCCACCGTGATGGCGCGCGGTCTGTCGGGCGGGGTGAAGTACTGGGACGGCCAGTTCGACGACGCCCGCCTGGCCGTGCTGCTGGCGCGCACCGCGGCGGCCCGCGGCGCGCTGCTGGTCAACCGCTGCGCGGTCGTGGCTCTGCACCGCGAGGCCGGCAAGGTGCACGGGCTGACCGTCAAGGACGGCGAAAGCGGCGAGGTGATCCGCCTCGAGGCCGGCTGCGTCGTCAACGCCACCGGGGTGTGGGTCGACGCGGTGCGCGACATGGATCGCGACGACCCCGGCACGACGCGAGCCCCCATGGTGGCACCCAGCCAGGGGGTTCACCTGGTCGTCGACCGCCGCTTCCTGCCCGGCACGCACGCGCTGCTGGTCCCCAAGACAGAGGATGGCCGCGTCCTCTTTGCCGTGCCCTGGTACGGCAAGACCATCCTCGGCACCACCGACACACCGCGCGGCGACCTCGCCCGCGAGCCAAGGCCCTTCCGCGAGGAAGTCGAGTTCATCCTGCGAGAGGCCGGCAGGGCCCTCAGCCTGGCACCTCAGCGCAGCGACGTTCGGTCGGCCTGGGTCGGGCTGCGGCCGCTGGTCAAACCCTCTGCCGATGACGGTGAGAACACCAAGGCCCTGTCGCGCGAGCACACGGTCCTGGTCGGCCGCTCGGGCCTGGTCACCGTCACCGGGGGCAAGTGGACGACCTACCGCGCGATGGCCGAGGACGTGCTCGAGCGTGCGATGGCCGCGGGTCTGCTGCCGCGTCGGCCCGCAGGCGTCACCGAACGCCTGCCGCTGCTGGGCGCGGCCCCGGGCCGCCCGCTGGGCGAGCCCCCGGGCGAGCACCTGTATGGCAGCGAAGTGGCCTTGCTGCGCAGCCTGCCGGGTGCGCAGCGCTGGCTGTGGCGGGATGCCGAGTCGAACAGCGGGGGCCTGAGCGAGGCCATGGTGCGATTCGCCGCGCGTTTCGAGATGGCGCGCACGGTCGAAGACGTGCTGGCGCGGCGGTGCAGGCTGCTGTTCCTCGACGCTGCCGAGGCCGCTCGCCAGGCCGATGCGGTGGCAGCAATCCTGGCCGAAGAACTGGGCGATGCCTTCGATGCCGACGCCTCGGCGGCCGACTTCAAGGCCTTGGCGGCTCGGTACGGCGAACTGCCCTGAGCGTCCGGCAGAGGCCGCCCGGGTCGCGGATCACATGGACGAGTACTTGACCGAGCAACCGTAAGGGCGCGTCGAGGCGACGCTGACCGGCTTGCCGGCCAGGGCTTCGGCCAGCGCGGCATTGACGTGGTTGGTGGCGCCGGGGATATCGGCCGGGTTCGAGGTCGGCTTGCTGTCGATGGCACCCGCATAGACGAGCTTGCCCGCGGGGTCGATGATGTACATGTGCGGCGTCGTGCGTGCCCCGTACGCACGCCCGACCTTGCCGTCCTCGTCCATCAGCGTGGCACTCGCGTGGGCCTTCTGGCCCTGCATCCAGGCCGCCATGGCCTGGGGCGTGCGGTAGTCGCTGGCGTCCTTGGCGGTCGAGTTGACTGCCAGCCACACCACGCCCTTGTCGACGGCGCCCTTCTGCGTGGCCTGCATGTTGGCCGAGCCGTAGTGCTTCACCACGAACGGGCATCCCGGGTTGACCCATTCCAGCACCACGTGCCTGCCCTTGAAGTCGGCCAGCGACACGGGCTTGCCGCGCACATCGACGGCGCTGAAGGCAGGCGCTTCCTGCCCCACCACCGCGGCCGCCCGGGCCGAACCGGCGGCCATCGTGAGCGCGAGGACGGTGCTGGCAAGTGTGGCGGCAAGGTGACGGTGCATGGCGCTTCTCCGATGTGGGTCAGGGCAGGCTGGCGACGGCGTCGCGCAGTTCCTTCACGGTCAGAATCTCGTTCAGAAGCCTTGGCCCTGTCGCGCCTGGGGAATAGAGCGCGTACACGGGCACGCCGCTGCGGCCCAGCCGGGACAGTTCGGCCGTGATGGCGGGGTCGCGACGCGTCCAGTCGGCGCGCAGCAAGGCCACCTGCCGGCGCTCGAAGTCGGCCTTCACCGTGGCATCGGCCAGGGCGGTGCGCTTGTTGAACTGGCAGGTCACGCACCAGGCCGCCGTGAAGTCGACGAACACCGGCTTGCCCTGGGCGGTGAGCTCGGCCACCCGCTGCGCGCTCCAGGGCTGCCAGGCGCTGTCGGCCTGCTGCGCGGTCGCTGCCGCCGGGGGATGGCTGAGCGACGGCCAGGCCCAGACCAGGGCCAGCGCCAGCGCCACCACCGACGCGCTGCCCAGCCCCCAGCGCGCTCGCGGCCCGAGCCCCGGCGAGCCCAGCGCCCAGGCGGCGAAGGCCAGCATCACCAGCGCCCCCAGCAGCCCCGCAGCGCCATCGATGCCCGCCTGCTGCCCCAGCACCCACACCAGCCAGACGACGGTGGCGAACATCGGGAAGGCCATCAGCACCTTGAAGTGCTGCATCCAGACGCCGGGCCGTGGCAGCAGACGCGCCACCGCCGGCCAGCCACTGGCCGCCAGATAGGGCAGCGCCATGCCCAGGCCGAGCGCGGCGAAGACCAGCAGCGCCTGCCCTGCGGGCAGGGTGACCGCCAGACCCAGCGATGCGCCCATGAACGGGGCCGTGCACGGCGCAGCCACCGCCACCGCCAGCACGCCGGTCAGGGCGTCGTCGACGAGCGGGTGCTTTGCACGGGCCGACGCCACGCCGCTGGGCAGCAAGGAACCGAGCTCGAACACCCCCGCCAGGTTCAGGCCGATCAGCGTGAAGAGCGCAGCCAGCGCCGCCACTACCAACGGGCTCTGCAGCTGGAAGCCCCAGCCCAGCTGTTCGCCCCCCGCGCGCAACACGAGAAGGAGTGAGGCCAGCGCCAGGAAGGACAGGACCACGCCCGCCGTGTAGGCCAGCCCTCCGGCCAGCAGGGTGCGGCGGTCACCACCGTGCGAGGCGAAGCCGAGCACCTTCAACGACAGCACCGGGAAGACGCAGGGCATCAGGTTCAGCAGCATGCCGCCGAGCAGCGCGAAGACCAGGGCCAGGGGCAAGGAGATGGGCGCCGTGTTGCCCGTGGTGGAAGGCGGCAGCGCCGGGGCCGGGCCGGCACCCAGCGGCGGCAGTGCGGGCAGTGGCGTGACGGCCGGCCACGAGCCCGTCACGGCCACCTGCAGTTGCAAGCCGGACGGCTGCCCGTCGCTGACCAGCACCGCAGGCATCGCCGCAGGGCTGTCGCTGCGCATCGGGTCGAGTGGCACCTTCGCCTGCCAGGCCCCCCCCTCCCAGGACACCCGAGGCTTGGCCGCGTTCTGGATGACGCCGGGCGTCTCGGGCAGGAAGTCCATCGCTCGGCCCCGCCAGGCGGCAGGCAGGCCCGCCACACGCACCACCAGCTCGCCCTCCTCGATCGTCGCCGTCGCCCGCGCTTCCGGCACGGCCTGGGGCGTGGCAGCGCGCGCCGCTTCGAACGCGGCGCCGTGCATCGCGGTGGCCGCCGCTGCCGGCAGGCTCAGCGTGAACTCGCCCGATTCGGGAATGCAGACGTCCTTGCACACCAGCCACTCGGCCTGAAGCTTCACTTCCAGGCTGCTGCCGTTGAAGTTCGCCGGCACCGTGACGGGCACCGGCAGCAGCAATGTCCCCTCGTAGCCGAAGTTCATCAGCGGCCCCACCGGCAGCTTCTTCGGCGTGGGCCACTGGATGTCGCCCGCCTGCACGCCGGCCGGCAGCTGCCAGCTCATCGTGGTGGGCAGGCCCGAGTCGCCCGGGTTCTTCCAGTAGGTGTGCCACTGCGGCTGGTGACGGATCTGCAGGCCCAGCCACAACGCCTTGCCAGGTGCCACGCCGTCGGGCGCATGGGCCAGCAGCTCGGCCCGCACCTGCGGCGTGGTGACGGTGGCGGACGTGGCGGCCCACAGCGGCGCGGCCGCCGGGAGACAGGCCAGCACTGCGGCGGCGATCTTGGATGGGTAAGGCATGCGGGGCTTGGAGTCGACAGACCGCTTACGGTTTCACCGTGGTGGCGATTCCACGTCGCGGCAGGACACGAGTTTCGCCGATCGCCAGGACGAAGAAGCGGTCATCGTCCAGCCGATGCGACTGCCACCCGTCGAGTTCGACCACGCGCGTGATGCCTCGCTCGGCCAGCCAGGCCTTGACGCCCAGCGGCACAACGAACAGAGGCGGCCCGCCAGGCTGCGCCTGGGGTGCCCGGACACTGGCCTCGTCGAGGTGGTCGTAGTGGTTGTGCGAGATCAGCACCACGTCGAGTCGCGGCAACTGGTCCAGCCGCAGACCCGGCGGCTGCGCGCGGCGCGGCCCGATGAACGACAGAGGCGAGGACCGCTCGGAGAAGACCGGGTCGGTGACGAGGTTGAGGCCGGCGAACTGCGCCAGCATGGTGGCGTGTCCGAGCCAGGTGATGGCAGGCTGCATCGCCTCGCCGGCGCCCGCGTTGCGCTGCAGGAAGGCCAGATCGGGCGCGGTCACGGGCGTGGCCCGCTGCGGTGGCGGGGGCCGGCCTGTCGAGATCGCGTCCCAACGCCATCTCATGAACTCACCGAACCCCTTCGTCTCGAAGCCGATGTAGTTGTTCTGGAACCCGCCCGGCCGGTGGTGCGGTCTGGTCGCGTCGAAGTGCGGGTTCACGGCCTGACAGGACGCCATGAGCAGGGCCAGACCCAGCGCACCGACGACCACGAGTGCCTGCCATCGCTGTGGTTTTTGCATCGACCCCATCTTCGCAGGCCATCCCCGAGCTCCCCCCGGAACGGGTGTCATGAGCGTGCGCGACACTCTCGATGTGCGTCGACATCTCGACGTATCGGGGTTTCTTCGTATAATTCCGAGGCTTTGCTGACCGCACCCCTCAACGACATGGTGTCGACAATGGAACGGAATGAACGGAAGTTCCGTTCCGACCCCTGGGTCGATGAAGAGGATGGGGCGGCAGCGCCGACCTTCAAGTCGCTTTCTCGGGAGGAAGCTCAGGTACTGCGCGAATCACAACCCACGGTCTCTCCGTGGCGCGTGGTATCCGTGCAGTGCGCGGTCGGTGGGGTGGTGGCCTTGCTTGCAATGCTCATCACCGGCAGATCTGACACCGCCTGGTCGGCGCTCTGGGGCGCCGCGACGGTGGTGGTGCCCGGCGCCTTGATGGCGCGGGGCATGACGAGTCGGCTCAGCAGCATGTCGCCCGGCGCCAGCGCCGTCAGCTTCATGTTGTGGGAGTTTGTGAAGATCGCGGTTTCGGTCGCCATGCTGATGCTGGCCCCGAAGAGTTGGCCAGCCCTGCTGGCGACCATGGTGCTGTGCATGAAGGTGTACTGGGTTGCGCTCTTGTGGCGCGGCCGCTGAATTAGACGACACGGAACAGACAACAACATGGCAGCCGAAAGTCAAGCGCCCACCGCTGGCGAGTACATCGTCCACCATCTGCAGCACCTGCAGAACCACAAGCAGACTGCGGTGGTCGATTTCTCGGTGGTGAACATGGACTCGGTGTTCTGGGCGGTGTCGCTCGGCATCCTGACGTGCTTCATCCTGTGGCGCGCCGCCAGCGCTGCGACCTCGGGCGTACCGGGGCGCTTCCAGGCCGCCATCGAGCTCCTCGTCGAGATGGTCGACTCCCAGGCCAAGGGCATCGTGCACAGCGCCGAGAGCCGGAAGTTCGTGGCGCCGCTCGCACTCACCGTGTTCGTCTGGATCTTCCTGATGAATGCCATGGACCTGCTGCCCGTGGACCTGATTCCCGCCATCTGGCACGTTGCCGGCCCGGCCATCGGCGCCAAGGACTACATGCGCGTGGTTCCCACGGCCGACCTGTCGGTGACCATGGGCCTGTCGGTCACCGTCCTGCTGATCTGCCTGTACTACAACGTCAAGATCAAGGGCGCCGGCGGCTGGATCCACGAGCTCTTCTCGGCGCCGTTCGGCGACAAGTGGTTCCTGTACCCGATCAACTTCCTCATGCAGATCATCGAGTTCGTCGCCAAGACGGTCTCGCACGGCATGCGGCTCTTCGGCAACATGTACGCTGGCGAACTGATCTTCATGCTGATCGCGCTGATGGGCGGCGCCTTCGCCTTCACGGCCACCGGCATCGGTCTGGCCATCGGCCACATCATCGCCGGCACCGTCTGGGCGATCTTCCACATCCTGATCATCACGCTGCAGGCCTTCGTCTTCATGATGCTGACGCTGGTCTACGTGGGCCAGGCCCACGACGCCCACTGATCACCCGCTTTCGCGCAAGCCCGTCGCCTGCACGGATCCTTTCCCGTCCTTTCCCGTTTTCCCTCAAAACCTTCCTACCAGGAGCAAAAAATGGAAGTCATCAGCTTTGTCGCCCTCGCCGCCGGCCTGATCATTGGTCTGGGTGCCATCGGCGCCTGCATCGGCATCGGCATCATGGGCAGCAAGTACCTCGAGGCCGCTGCGCGCCAACCCGAACTGATGGGCGAACTGCAGACCAAGATGTTCCTGCTGGCCGGCCTGATCGACGCGGCCTTCATCATCGGTACCGGTATCGCGCTGTGGTTCGCCTCGCCCAGATCGCCAACCTGCCCAAGTAATTTTTGCCCCGTAGCGAATGCTGCGCAGCCGGCACGCCAGGCCGCCAGCATTGCCCCCGGCAAGGGGGAGCGGTCCTGCCGCCGCGGGGGTGGAAGGAGTGACATGAGCATCAACGCGACACTGATCATCCAGATGATCGTGTTCCTGATACTGGTCGGGTTCACGATGAAGTACGTCTGGCCACCGATCGTCAAGGCGCTCGACGACCGCGCGGCGAAGATCGCCGACGGCCTGTCCGCCGCCGACAAGGCCAAGTCCGATCTGGCCGCCGCCAACAAGCGCGTCGAGCAGCAGCTTTCCGCGGCACGCGACGACGCGGCCAAGCGGTTGGCCGATGCCGAGCGCCTGGCGCAGCAGATGGTCGAGGAGGCCAAGGGCCGCGCCAGCGAAGAAGGCGCCAAGATCATCGCCGCCGCCCGCGCAGAGGCGCAGCAGGAAGTGGTCAAGGCCCGCGAAGCGCTGCGCGAACAGGTGGCCGGTCTGGCCGTCAAGGGCGCCGAGCAGATCCTGCGCCGCGAAGTCAACGCGGGCGTGCACTCCGAGCTGCTGGGCCGTCTGAAGGCCGAGCTGTAGCCATGGCCGAGCTCGCAACCCTTGCCCGGCCCTACGCCGAGGCCTTGTTCAAGGCCGTTCCGGCGGGCGAAGCGTCGTCGGCTGCCGCACAACTCGCCGAGCTGGCCCAGGTGGCTGACGACGAGGACCTGAAGGTCTTCGCCGACAGCCCCAAGGCACAGGTCGGACAGGTGTTCGAGGTGATGGTTTCGGCCACCCGCTCGGTGCTGGACTCGCGCGTGAAGAACCTGCTGCAGGTCGTCATCGAGAACGGCCGTCTCGTGGCATTGCCCGAGATCGCGTCTCAGTTCAAAGCCCTCGTGAACCAGCAGTCGGGCTCGTCCGACGCGGTGGTGCACAGTGCCTTCCCGATCGCCGACGACGAGCTGGCCGGCGTGGTGGCCGTTCTCGAAAAGCGCTTCGGGCGCAAGCTCACGGCCCGGGTCGTCATCGATCCCGAACTCATCGGCGGCATTCGTGTGGTGGTGGGCGACGAAGTCCTCGACACCTCGGTGAAGGCCCGTCGCTCTGACTGCCTGAGGCTCGAAGCCTCAGGGGGTCGATGGAGAAAGCAATGCAACTGAATCCCGCAGAAATTTCCGAGCTGATCAAGAGCCGCATCGAGGGTCTTGGCGCTTCGGCGAACATCAAGAACCAGGGCTCGGTCGTGTCCGTCACCGACGGCATCGTGCGCGTTCACGGTCTGTCCGAGGTGATGGCCGGTGAAATGCTCGAGTTCCCGCCCACCGCCAGCGGACAGGCCACCTACGGCCTCGCGCTGAACCTCGAGCGCGACTCGGTCGGCGCGGTGATTCTGGGTGAGTACGAGCACATCTCCGAGGGCGACACCGTCAAGTGCACCGGCCGCATCCTGGAAGTGCCGGTCGGCCCCGAGCTGATCGGGCGCGTCGTCAATGCACTGGGTCAGCCGATCGACGGCAAGGGGCCCATCAACGCGAAGATGACCGACGTGATCGAGAAGGTCGCACCGGGCGTGATCGCGCGCAAGTCGGTGGACCAGCCGGTGCAGACCGGCCTGAAGTCGATCGACTCGATGGTGCCGATCGGCCGCGGCCAGCGCGAGCTGATCATCGGCGACCGTCAGACCGGCAAGACCGCGGTGGCGATCGACGCGATCATCAACCAGAAGGGTCAGAACATGACCTGCATCTACGTCGCCATCGGCCAGAAGGCGTCGTCGATCAAGAACGTGGTGCGCGCGCTCGAAGCCAACGGCGCCATGGACTACACTATTGTCGTGGCCGCCTCGGCCTCCGAGTCGGCCGCCATGCAGTACGTGTCGGCCTATTCGGGCTGCACGATGGGCGAGTACTTCCGTGACCGTGGCCAAGACGCCCTGATCATCTACGACGACCTCTCCAAGCAGGCCGTCGCGTACCGCCAGGTGTCGCTGCTGCTGCGCCGCCCGCCGGGCCGCGAAGCCTTTCCCGGCGACGTGTTCTATCTCCACAGCCGCCTGCTCGAGCGCGCTGCCCGCGTGAACGCCGACTACGTCGAAGCCTTCACCAAGGGCGAGGTCAAGGGCAAGACCGGCTCGCTGACCGCGCTGCCGATCATCGAAACGCAGGCCGGCGACGTCTCCGCCTTCGTGCCGACCAACGTGATCTCGATCACCGACGGCCAGATCTTCCTGGAGACCAGCCTGTTCAACGCCGGCATCCGCCCCGCCATCAACGCCGGTATCTCGGTGTCGCGGGTCGGTGGTGCAGCGCAGACCAAGCTGATCAAGGGCCTGTCCGGCGGTATCCGTACCGACCTGGCGCAGTACCGTGAGCTGGCTGCCTTCGCGCAGTTCGCTTCCGACCTCGATGCCGCCACCCGCAAGCAGCTCGATCGCGGCGCCCGAGTGACGGAACTGCTGAAGCAGGCCCAGTACAGCCCGCTGTCCATCAGCCTGATGGCCGCCACCCTCTTTGCGGTGAACAAGGGTTACATGGACGACATCGACGTGAAGAAGGTCCTGCCCTTCGAACACGGCCTGCACCAGCACCTGAAGTCCAGCCATGCCGGCCTGCTCGCCAAGCTCGAGAAGGACAAGGCGATGGACAAGGATGCCGAGGCCGAGCTGACGAACGCCATTGCGGCGTTCAAGAAGTCCTTTGCGTGAGCGCCATGAAGCGCGACCGGGAAATGTTTCGGATCCGGGTTTCCCGGTCCGAAACGCGGCCCCCTCGGGGGGTAGCGAGCGCAGCGAGCTTGGGGGCTAGATATGGCAGTCGGTAAAGAGATTCGCGGCAAGATCAAGTCGGTGGAGAACACCAAGAAGATCACCAAGGCCATGGAAATGGTCGCCGCCAGCAAGAATGCGTGCGGCCCGACCGTACGCCGACAAGATCCGCAACATCACGGCGCACCTGTCGGAAGCCAACCCCGAGTACAAGAGTCCGTACATGCGTGAGGTGGCCGCACCGAAGGCCATCGGATTCATCGTCGTGACCACCGACAAGGGCTTGTGCGGCGGCCTCAACACCAACGTGCTGCGCGCGGTGACCACCAAGATGAAGGAAGTGCAGGCCGGCGGCGGCAGCATCTCCACGGTGGCCATCGGCAACAAGGGCTTCGGCTTCCTGAACCGCATCGGTGCCACGGTGGTGAGCCATGCCGTTCAGCTCGGGGATGCTCCGCAGCTGGACAAGCTGATCGGGCCGGTGAAGGTGATGCTGGACGCCTTCGTCGACGGCAAGCTCGACGCGGTCTACCTCTGCTACACGAAGTTCATCAACACGATGAAGCAGGAGCCGCTGGTCGAGCCGCTGCTGCCGCTGTCGGCCACCCGGCTGGAGCAGACCGCGTCCGAGAAGACGCAGTACGGCTGGGACTACATCTACGAGCCCGATGCCGCCACCGTCATCGACGACCTGCTCAAGCGCTACATCGAAGCACTGGTCTACCAGGGCGTGGCCGAGAACATGGCCTCGGAGCAGTCGGCGCGCATGGTGGCCATGAAGGCCGCCACCGACAACGCCGGCACCCTGATCGGTGAGCTGAAGCTCGTCTACAACAAGACGCGCCAGGCCGCCATCACGAAGGAACTGTCCGAGATCGTCAGCGGCGCGGCCGCGATCAGCGGCTGACCGCCCCAACGAATACTGACTGAAGGATCCAAGAAATGTCCAACACTGAAGCGAATGTTCGCGCACAGGGCAAGATCGTCCAGTGCATCGGCGCCGTGGTCGACGTCGAGTTCCGCGCGTGTACGACGCGCTGAAGCTCGAAGGCACGGCGCTGACGCTGGAAGTGCAGCAGCAGCTCGGCGACGGCGTGGTGCGCACCATCGCCCTGGGCTCGTCCGACGGCCTGCGCCGCGGCCTGATGGTCAGCAACACCGGCGCGGCCATCACGGTGCCCGTGGGCAAGGCCACGCTGGGCCGCATCATGGACGTGCTGGGCAACCCGATCGACGAGCGTGGTCCGGTCAGCAGCGAGCTGAGCGCCTCCATCCACCGCAAGGCCCCGTCGTACGACGAGCTGAGCCCCTCGCAAGAGCTGCTCGAAACCGGCATCAAGGTGATCGACCTGATCTGCCCGTTCGCCAAGGGCGGCAAGGTGGGCCTGTTCGGCGGCGCCGGCGTGGGCAAGACCGTGAACATGATGGAGCTCATCAACAACATCGCCAAGGCGCACTCGGGCCTGTCGGTGTTCGCCGGCGTGGGTGAGCGCACCCGCGAGGGCAACGACTTCTATCACGAGATGGCCGACTCGGGCGTCGTGAACCTCGAGAACCTGGGCGAGAGCAAGGTGTCGATGGTCTACGGCCAGATGAACGAGCCCCCGGGCAACCGCCTGCGCGTGGCGCTGACCGGCCTGACCATCGCCGAGTCGTTCCGTGACGAAGGCCGCGACGTGCTGTTCTTCGTGGACAACATCTACCGCTACACGCTGGCCGGCACGGAAGTGTCCGCGCTGCTGGGCCGCATGCCGTCGGCGGTGGGCTACCAGCCGACGCTGGCCGAGGAGATGGGCCGCCTGCAGGAGCGCATCACGTCCACCAAGGTCGGCTCGATCACCTCGATCCAGGCCGTGTACGTGCCCGCCGACGACCTGACCGACCCGTCGCCTGCGACCACCTTCGCCCACCTGGACGCGACCGTGGTGCTGTCGCGCGACATCGCCTCGCTGGGCATCTACCCCGCGGTGGACCCGCTGGACAGCAACAGCCGCCAGGTCGACCCCAACGTCGTCGGTGAAGAGCACTACAGCACCACCCGCGCCGTGCAGGCCACGCTGCAGCGCTACAAGGAACTGCGCGACATCATCGCCATCCTGGGCATGGACGAACTGAGCCCGGAAGACAAGCTGGCCGTGGCCCGCGCGCGCAAGATCCAGCGCTTCCTGTCGCAGCCCTTCCACGTCGCCGAGGTGTTCACCGGCAGCCCGGGCAAGTACGTGCCGCTGAAGGAAACCATCCGCGGCTTCAAGATGATCGTCGCCGGCGAATGCGACCACCTGCCCGAGCAGGCCTTCTACATGGTCGGCACCATCGACGAGGCCTTTGAAAAGGCCAAGAAGATTCAATAAGGAATCGCCATGGCCACCATCCACGTCGACGTCGTCTCCGCCGAAGAGAGCATCTTCAGCGGCGAGGCCAAGTTCGTCGCCCTGCCGGGCGAGAACGGCGAGCTCGGCATCCTGCGCATCCGGCCCGGTGCGGTGCGCATCGAGCGCGCCGACAACGGCGAGGAAGAGTTCGTCTTCGTCGCCGGCGGCATCCTGGAAGTGCAGCCGGGCACGGTGACCGTGCTCGCCGACACGGCCATCCGCGGCCACGACCTCGACGAGGCCAAGGCCAACGAGGCCAAGAAGCTGGCCGAGGAAGCCATGCGCAACGCCAAGAGCGACATCGACCTGGCGGCCGCCCAGAGCGAGTTCGCGGCCATGGCCGCACAGCTCGCGGCGATCCAGAAGTTGCGTCGCAAGTAGCCTGCTCCGCCTTTGCTGCCAGGCCCGCCCGGTGTACGCCGCGCGGGCCTTGTTCTTTTGCGCACCCCCGTTAAGCTGGCAGGCATTCCCCAGGAGGCGACGATGGCAAAGCCCGGCAAGAGCAGCGAAAAAGGCACCGGCAGGAACGGGAGCAAGAACGGCAGACTCGGCAAGGGCGAGTACCTCGAGAAGCTCGCGCCGATGCAGGTGGAATTGAACGACGTCGCGCGCTGGCTGCAGCACACCGGCAAGCGCCTGGTCGTGATCTTCGAGGGCCGCGACACTGCCGGCAAGGGCGGCGTGATCTCGGCCATCGCTGAGACGCTCAACCCGCGCCAGTGCCACGTGGTGGCGCTGGCCAAGCCCAGCGACCGCGAGCGCACGCAGTGGTACTTCCAGCGCTACGTGCCGCACCTGCCGGCGGCCGGGGAGATCGCCCTGTTCGACCGCAGCTGGTACAACCGCGCCGGCGTCGAACGCGTGATGGGCTTCTGCAGTGAAGCCGAGGCCAAGGCCTTCCTGAAGCAGGCACCGGTCTTCGAGAAGATGCTCGTGGACGACGGCATCCTGCTCTTCAAGTACTGGCTGACCGTCGACCAGGCGCAGCAGGAAGAGCGCTTCGCCGAACGCCTGGCCGATCCTCTCAAGCGCTGGAAGCTCTCACCGATCGACCTGAAGGCCCGCGAGAAGTACGAGGACTACACCAGCGCACGCGAGACGATGCTGAAAGCCACGCACAGCGAACAGGCCCCATGGACCCTGGTGGACTTCAATGACCAGCGCCGTGGCCGCCTGGCGCTCATCCGCAATCTGCTGGACCGCATCCCCGAGCACGTGGTGGACGAACCCCTGATGGAGTTTCCACCGCTCGGGCACGATCCGCTGAAAGAGCGCTTCAGGGGCCCGTTGAAGCCCCTGTGACGCGCGCTGCCGGCCACGGGCGCGGCAGCGAGGCTCAGTGGCCGAGGATCTTCGAGAGGAAGTCCTTCGTGCGCTCGCTCTTGGGGTTGCTGAAGAATTCGTGCGGCGTGTTCTGCTCGACGATCTGCCCCTGGTCCATGAAGATCACGCGATCGGCCACGGCCTTGGCGAATCCCATCTCGTGCGTCACGCACAGCATGGTGATGCCCTGGTTGGCCAGCTCGGTCATGACGTCGAGCACTTCCTTGATCATCTCGGGGTCGAGCGCCGAAGTGGGCTCGTCGAACAGCATGATCTTGGGTGTCAGGCACAGCGCGCGCGCGATGGCCACCCGCTGCTGCTGACCGCCCGACAACTGCAGCGGGTACTTCTGCGCCTGCTCGGCGATGCGCACGCGCTTCAGGTTGAGCATGGCGCGTTCTTCGGCGTCCTTGCGCGGCAGCTTGCTCACCCACATCGGCGACAGCGTCAGGTTCTCCAGCACCGTGAGGTGAGGGAACAGGTTGAACTGCTGGAAGACCATGCCGACCTCGCGGCGCACCTTCTCGACGGCCTTGACGTCGTCGCTCAGTTCGGTGCCGTCGACGCGCAGCACGCCCTGCTGGTGCTCCTCGAGGCGGTTGATGCAACGGATGAGCGTGCTCTTACCGGAGCCCGAGGGCCCGCAGATGACGATGCGCTCCCCTTTGGCGACGGTGAGGTCGATGTCGCGCAACACGTGGAAGCTGTTGCCGTACCACTTGTTGACCTTCTCGAACGTGATGATGGGTTCGGCCATGGAGATGCCCTAGT
>LNFM01003554.1_pt1 | contig 30438 bp, 29 predicted proteins | sample 596031 | NCBI WGS metagenome assembly LNFM01 (sample SAMN04254537, study PRJNA301005) | activated carbon metagenome | isolation source: dual media filters at the Ann Arbor, Michigan drinking water treatment plant | place: USA: Ann Arbor
CCACTGGTCGGGACGAGAGGATTCGAACCTCCGACCCCCACACCCCCAGTGTGATGCGCTACCAGGCTGCGCTACGTCCCGATCCAGTGGAGCGGCGCCTATAGGGCGCTGGTTTCTGGCTGGCAAGCAGGTTTGAAAGGGTTGTGGGTGTTGCTGCCTTGCACCGCTTGCATCCCCCCCGATTGCGGGGCGCTTGCATTGCTGCTAGGCGCGCCCACTTGAACGGGAGGCAAGCCAGACCGCCGCTCCAACAGAGCGTCCGGGACGACGCCGCCGGTATATGTACAACGGAATCCTGACGGGCTTTATCGTATGACAATCGACCTTCTCGCCGCCGCTGGTGCAGGCGCTGCCGCTGCGCCGCCTGCCTGGATCAGCTTCTTGCCCATCGTCGGCATGATCGCGATCTTCTGGTTCCTGATCATCCGCCCGCAGATGAAGCGGCAGAAAGATCACCAGACCAAGATTGCCGGGGTCAAGAAGGGCGATCAGGTCGTCACCGCGGGCGGCCTCGTCGGCAAAGTCACCAAGGTCGATGACGTATATGTCGAACTGGAACTGGGCACCAATGTCCGCGTGAAGGCGATCAAGGCGACCATCGGCGACATCATCCCGCCCGGCGGCACGCCCGCGAATGATTGATCCGGCCGCGAAAACGCGGTTCGTTCCTGAACCTTTGCGCGTGAGAACCTGACGCAATGCTCGAATTCCCTCTCTGGAAAAAGCTGTGGCTGTGGGGCCTGACGCTGGCCGCGTCGGTGCTGGCGCTGCCTTCGCTGTTCAATGTCGCAGGGCTTGATTGGCCCGACGCGCTGCCCAACCCGCAGGTCAATCTCGGGCTCGATCTGGCGGGCGGTTCGCACTTGCTGCTTGAAGCCAAGGCAGACGATGTTCGTGTGCAGCGGCTTGAGAACATGGAAGAAAACACCCGCCAACTCATGCGCAATGCGACTCCGCGCATTCGGATTGGCGACGTTTCGACCGGTGACGGGCGGCTTTCGTTCATCCTTGAAAACGCTGCCGATATTGACCGGGCGCGCGGGCTGATCGAACCGACGATGCAGGGCGCGAGCACCACGCGTGAGTGGGAACTGACTGTCGTCGATGGCCAGCGCGTTGTGCTGGAACAGACCGATGCCGGGGTCAATCAGGCGATCGACGACGCGATGAACAGCGCCACCGAAGTGGTGCGCCGCCGGATCGATGAACTGGGCACGCGCGAGCCAACGATCATTCGTCAGGGCGACACCCGGATCGTGGTGCAGGTGCCGGGGCTGGAAGATCCCGAGGCGCTCAAGAACCTGCTCGGTCAGACCGCGCAGCTTGAATTCAAGATGGTCGATATCAACGCCCTGCCGGAAAACGTGGCTGCCGGGGTCGCGCCCGCGGGCAGCGAGATTTTCCCCTATGCTCCCGGCACTCCGCAAGAAGGCCAATTTGAGGCCGTGCGGCGTTTGGGCGGCATTCGCGGCGACAGCCTGACCGGCGCGCAGGCCGGGGTTGACGAGAACAATCAGAGCGTCGTCAACATCACCTTCGATGCCAACGGCGGGCGCAAATTCGCGCAGCTCAGCACCGAAAACGTGGGCAAGCCGTTTGCGATCATCCTGGATGGCAAGGTACTCTCCACTCCCGTGTTCGAAGAGGCGATCCGCGGCGGTCAGGCCCGGATTTCTGGCAGCTTCAACCCCGAAAGCGCCAATAATCTGGCGATTTCGCTGCGGTCAGGCGCGCTGCCGGTGCCGCTGACGGTGGTCGAAGAACGCACCGTCGGGCCTGATCTGGGAGCAGACTCGATCCGCAAGGGCCTGCTGGCGATGGGCATCGGCAGCCTTGCGGTGATCGCGCTGATGGTGGCGACCTATGGCCGGTTCGGCGTCTATGCGACCATCGCGCTGGTGTTCAACGTGTTGATGCTGCTCGGCCTGATGGCGCTCGGCGGGTTTACGCTGACGCTGCCGGGGATTGCGGGCTTTGTCATCACCATCGGCGCGGCTGTAGACGCCAACGTGCTGATCAACGAACGTATCCGCGAAGAACGCGCGCGCGGGCGCAAGGTCGTCGCCGCGGTCGAAACCGGCTACAAGGAAGCGAGCCGCGCGATCTGGGACGCAAACCTTACCAACGTCATCTCCGGCGTCGCGCTGTTCGCGTTCGGCTCCGGCCCGGTCAAAGGCTTTGCCGTGGTGCTGGTGATCGGCATCATCACATCGGTGTTCACCGGCGTGACGTTGACCCGCCTGTTCGTCGCCGGATGGTTGCGCCGCAACCGCCCCACTGACATCACGATTTAAGGAGCACGAGACGATGAAACTTCTGAAGCTCGTTCCCGACAACACCAATATCAAGTTCCTGAAACTGCGCATTCCGTTCTTCGTGCTCAGCCTCGTGCTGATTTTCGGAAGCTGGGCAGCGGTGCTGGTCAACGGCCTGAACCTGGGGGTCGACTTTGTCGGCGGCCAGGAGGTGCGCATCACTTTCGAGGATCAGGATACCGCGCCGATCCCGAGCTTGCGCGAATTGGTCGGCGGGCTGGGTTATGGCGATCCAGTGGTGCAGGAATTCGGCGCGCCCAACCAAGTCTCTGTCCGTGTCGCCCTGCCCGAAGGGGCTGAGGACACACCGGGCGCTGCGACTGCAATTGGCGCCGAGGTGATTGCCGCCATCGCCAAGCAATACCCCGATGCGCGCACCGATGGCAACGACACGGTGTCGGGCAAGGTCGCTGGCGAATTCCGCAATCAGGCCATTCTCGCGCTGCTGGCGGCCATGGCGGCCGTGTCGCTGTATATCTGGATCCGGTTCGAATGGCAGTTCGGCGTCGGTGCGATGTTCGCGCTGGTGCACGACGTTTCGGTCACCGTGGGCCTGTTTGCGCTGACGCAAATGGAGTTCAGCCTGCAGATCGTCGCCGCGATCCTCGCGATTATCGGCTATTCGCTGAATGACACCATCGTGGTCTACGACCGCATCCGCGAAAACCTCAAGAAATTCCGCAAGATGCCGCTTGCCGAGCTGCTCGACCTGTCGGTTAATGAAACGCTGGCGCGCACGGTCATGACCTCGCTGACGCTGTTCATCGCGCTGGTCCCGCTGCTGATCTTTGGCCCGCCAAGCCTGTTCGGCATGGTTGCGGCGATCACGGTTGGCCTGTTCATCGGCACCTATTCGAGCGTGTACATGGCCGGCCCGCTGCTGATCTGGATGGGGGTAACCTCGGACAGTTTCGTGCCGCAGGAAAGCAAGCTGGATCGTCAGGAAAAGATCGCGCGCGGCGAGGCGTGAGGCGGGCCAAGACTCAGGGGTGGGGGCTCTAGCCCTCGCTCACCAACCTTTCATAATGCGCTGCCAATGCTGCGGCGTTGGCTTCCCAGCTGAAACCTTCCGTCAGCGCGGCGACATCTGCCCGCGCAGGCGGGTTGTTGAGGACCGCGTTGATCCCCGCCGCCACCGCAGCGGCGTTGCGATCAACCAGCCGCCCGGCGGTGTCGCAATTGATGAGTTCGCGCGCTCCGCCAACATCGCTGGTCACCACCGGCGTGCCGCAGGCGAGCGCCTCGACCCACGCATTTGCCAGTCCCTCAGCCACGGTCGGCAGCACCATCACATCGGCGGCTGACAGGATCAGCGGCATCAGGTCGTGATCGATCGATCCCGCGAAATGCACCCGGTCTGCCACGCCCTCACTCACCGCTAGGGAACGCAGCCGCGCTTCGTCCTCACCTTTGCCGATCAGCACCAGCCGTGCGCCGGGAATGTCGCGCAAGGCCTCGATGGCGATGCCCTGTCCCTTGCGCTCAATCAGTGCGCCGACGCACGCGAGCAGCGGGGCATTGTTTGGTAGCTCAAAACCTAGCTCCTCACTAAGCCTACGACGCAGTTGCGTGTGGCCGAGCGGGCGGAAGCGATCCCGGTCAAGCCCAGTGTAATGCACCGTGATCTTGTCGGCATCCATGCCCATCGCCGCCATCTGCCCCGCAAGGTCGTGGCTGACCGCCAGCAGCCCGGTGGCCGTGCGCGCGGCGCTCAGCATCTGGTCGCGGGCATAGCTATAGTCGCCCCAGAAACTGATGTCGCTACCACGCGCCTTGATCGATAACGGCAGGCCGGTTGCTTGCGCGATCTCCGCCGCCGCAGGGCCATCGGGGAAGAAGAATTGCGCATCCAGCACGTCGATCGGGGTTTCGGCATGAATGCGCTTGACCAGCGGCAGCACCGCGCGGGCGATGGCGGCAGCATTGCGGCGCGCGCCGATGCGCGGGATCAGAGTGAAATGCGGGCGGTGGATGGTGATGCCCCCTTCCTCGCTAACCGTAGGCAGGTCAGCCAACGGGCGATAGCGGCCCAATGTCAGCGGCGGCAGGCCGATAGGGTTCACCAACGTCACCCGCCAATCGCCGCGCTTGGCCAACGCCTCCAGCGATCGCGCGACGAAGGTGCCAAAGCGCGGATTAACCGCGTTGGGATAAAGCGTCGACAGGGCGAGCACGTGTTTCACCGGCGCGGCCTTTAGAGCGGCCGGACCAGCATGATCGCCACTGCAATCCATGCTGGATTATCGACCACGACCTGCTTTTGCCCAGCCCCTGGGGGTAGCAAGCCGACCAACGTGCCGCGACGGTCGATTAGGCGACCAAAGGCAAAGCGCCCACCGGGGCGGGGCACAAGGCAGTCCCGGTTCATCGCGCGGCTGATGGTGGCTGGGTCAGCATCGGGCGTGAACGCTTGCAGCCAAATGAGGTCGCCCGGCCGGTATTCGCCGACGCTGTCACGCACCGCCAGCACCAGTGGTGCAGGCGCATCGGGATCGGCGGCGAGATCGGACGGCAGCACCGCCTCGCGCGGGGCGGTGAGGGGGTCGGGGCCGGTTGCGCCGAGTTCGGCCACGATCTGCGCATGCTCTCCGCTTTCCGCCCGCATCAGGTTGGCCGGATCGACATTCAGCGCCGCAGCAATACGGTTCATCCAAGTGAGCGAGAGGCTGCGCATCCCTGTTTCCAGCCGCCCGATGGTCTGCGCGGTGGTGGGCGGATCGCAGGCGACGGCCAGATCGGCCAGCGTCAGTCCCTTGGCCTTGCGCAGATCACGGATGCGATTCATCGGGCCGACCTCATCCTAAATGGTTTCAAATTAACCGGATTGGTTTATTCTTTCCTACAGTCGCGCCGCTTTGGCAAGCCGCTTGCCTTCAACAAGCGGAGAAATTGCCATGAAGCGCCAATTGGTCGAACGCGAACTCACCCCCGAAGGTCCGCGGCGCGGGGCAGGGGCCAGGGGCGCTCTTCCGTCGCGAACGGTCACGGTCAATCTGGCCGAATCGCCGTTGGCATGGCTGCATGCACGCGGGCATTTGTCCGAGCGGCTATTGGATGCGGGCGAAAAGCTGCGCGCCGATTATGAACGCAGCGCCTTGTCCGCCAGCGTCACCATGCGGTGGGATACGGTGCGGGTGAAATCAACCGGGGATCGCGGCCTGTCTCCCAGCGAACGCCAGATTGCTGCGCGCCAGCGGTTTGACGGCGCGATCAAGGCGGCGGGCAAAGGTTTGGAAGACATCCTGTGGCGCGTGGTGTGTGCGGGAGAGGCGCTGCCGGACGCTGAAAAAACGCTCGGCTGGCCCGCCCGAAGCGGTAAATTGGTGCTCAAAATCGCGCTGGAGCGGGTGGCTGAATATTACCGGATCGGATGAAGCTACTCAGCCAATTTAGCCCTCAACCTGCTCCGCCAGCATCAGCCAGCGTTCCTCGGCAGCGTCTTTTTCTGCGCGGGCGTTGGCGATGCCCTGACTGATTGTCGCGAATTTCTTCGGATCCTTGGCGTAAAGTTCAGGATCGTTCAGCAGCGCCTCGCCGCGGATAATTGCGGCTTCCAATTCTTCGATCCGGGCCGGCAGGATTTCGTAATCGCGCTGGTCTTTGTAGGACAGTTTGGGGGGTGAGGAAGACTTGATCGGCAGCACGGTGCTAGCCTCGTCCAGGCCCCCGTTAGGTCGCGCTTGCTGCCGGTTAGACCCCGTGTTGACCGCGCCAGACCCCTGTTTGCGCTTCGCTTCCCAGTCGGCGTAACCACCGGCAATAATGTCCACCTTGCCCGATCCATCGAGGCCCAGGGTGACCGTCACCGTGCGATCCAGAAAGTCCCGGTCGTGGCTGACAATCAGCACGGTGCCATCGAAATCGGCGATCACTTCCTGAAGTAAATCAAGCGTTTCGAGGTCAAGATCATTGGTCGGCTCGTCCAGCACCAGCAGGTTGGCGGTGCGGGCAAATTCGCGCGCCAGCAACAAGCGCGAGCGTTCTCCGCCCGACAGAATGCCGACTTTGGTATCGACCAGACCGGGATCGAACAGGAAGTCCTTCAGGTATGCCATGACATGCTTGCGCACCCCGCGAACGTCGATCCAATCGCCGCCTTCGGCCAGGATCTGCCGCACGGTGGCGTTCGGTTCGAGCAGTTTGCGCTGCTGGTCTATCATCACCCCCGTCAGCGTCTTGGCATGGGTGACGGTGCCAGTGTCGGGTTCCAGTTCTTTCGTGAGCATTTTCAGCAGGGTGGTCTTGCCCGCGCCGTTCGAGCCAACGATCCCGATGCGGTCGCCGTTCTGAATTCGCAGCGAAAATGGCTTGATGATGGCGCGGTCGCCGAAGGTTTTTGAGATACCCTCCGCGACGATCACCGACTTGGATTTGAAGTCATCATCGCTCGAAAGCTTGAGCTTGGCCGTCCCAGCGCCTGAAATCATCGAAGCCCGCGCCGCGCGCATCTGGAACAGCTTTTCAAGGCGGCCCTGATTGCGCTTGCGCCGTGCAGTGACGCCGCGTTCGAGCCAGTGGGCTTCGATTTTCAGCTTGGCGTCCATCCGCTCCGCCGCGCGCGCTTCTTCGGAGTAAACCTGTTCCTCCCACGCCTCGTACCCGCCGAAACCGACATCCTTGCGCCGCATCGTGCCGCGGTCGAGCCACAGCGTTGAACGGGTCAGGCGGGTGAGAAAAGTGCGGTCGTGGCTGATGGTGATGAAGGCACCGCGATAGCGGGTCAGCCAGTCTTCGAGCCAATCGATCGCCGACAAATCCAGGTGGTTGGTCGGCTCGTCCAGCAGGATCAGATCGGGGTCTTGCGCCAGCGCCCGGGCCAGCGCCGCGCGCCGTCGTTCACCGCCACTGGCGGTGGCGGACAGGCGGCTCATGTCGATCCCGAGTTGGCCGGCGATGGCATCCACCTCGTGCTCGGCTGGGGCATCATCACCGCCCAGCGCAAAGTCCATCAGCGTACCGGTGCCAGAGAAATCGGGGTCCTGCTCCAGAAACACGATCCGCGTTCCTGGCTTGACGCGCCGCTGCCCGCGATCCGCGTCGATCCGCTCCATAATCAGCCGCAGCAGCGTGGTTTTGCCCGCTCCATTGCGGCCAATCAGTGCGAGCCGATCTCCGGGAAGCACATGCAGATCAATTGGCGCCGCGCCGCTGGTGGGTGTCGGCCCGCCAAACAGCCAGCGACCGCCCTGTTGCAAAGCGAGTCCTTCGAACGAAAAGATGGGAGGTTGCGCCATTGGGTGCGGCAGGTAGGGACTTGGCAGCCGCGCCACAACCCCGTGCCGGTATCCTTGACATGCTGGCGGTTCAGTCCTGCGAAAGCTGATCAGCGCCAATGGACGATCTTTCCTGAAGGAACCTGTTCAATGATCCGTCCCGCTATTGCCCTTCTCGCTGCCAGCGCTCTCTCGATCCCCGCGCACACGCTTGCCGCGGCTGAGATCGAAATCGAAGCAAATGGCCCGGTGGTGGAACTCAACGTGTTCGAAAGTGTGTCGGTCGCCCCTGATATCGCCACCATTGGCGCGGGCGTCACGAGCGAAGCGCCTACCGCGACCGCAGCTTTGCAGCAGAACTCGGCAGAGATGACCAAGGTGATCGCGCGGATCAAGGCACTGGGCGTGGCTGAGAAGGACATCCAGACCACCGGGATCAACCTGAATGCGATGTATGACTACAATCAGGAAACCCAGCGTCAGGTGTTCCGCGGTTACCAGGTATCCAACCGGGTGAGTGTGACCCTGCGCAAGATCGAGGATACTGGCAGGGTGCTCGATGCACTGGTTGCCGCGGGCGCGAATGATCTTAATGGCCCAAGCTTTAGCATCGAGAATGACGATGCTGCCAAGGATTCAGCGCGCAAGCGCGCGTTTGAGCGGGCCCAGGCGCAGGCAAAAGCCTATGCCGATATGCTCGGCTATGATGACGCCAAGGTGCTGGCGATTGCCGAAAACATCGAAGCCCGCGGGCCGATGCCGCAAATGGCGGAAAGTCGGATGAACGCTGCCAAAGCGGATGCCCCGCCGCCGGTGCAGCCCGGTATGGTTTCGACCGGGATCAGCATCACCATCAAGTATGAATTGGTGAAGGATGCTTCGTCCGCTGCCGAGTGATCAGCCATTCACGGCTTGTTCAATGGTCCAACGCTAGGCATGACAATATTATGAAACTGTCTCGTTCCTTTCTTGCAAGCATTGGCGCAGCATTGGCGCTGACCGTGGCTGTCTCTCCCGCGACCGCGCAGGATCAGCTGCGCGGCGATCAGGGTGAGGCGATCAAAGAAATGCGCGCGGGCACTCAGCTGCCTTTGCGAGAGATCGAACGGCGCATCCTGCCGAAAATGCAGGGCAGCGAATATCTCGGCCCGGCCTATGACTCGACCGCGCGCGCCTACCGGTTGAAGTTCATCCGTGAGGGCCGTGTCACTTATGTCGATGTTGATGCCCGGACGGGGAAGATCATTCGGCAGTCGCGTTAACGGGCCGGGCATGATGCGCGAACATCGGGGGAAAGCCTTGGTGTCTGCGCCATGGCCTTGCTTGACGCTCTCTTCTCAAAAGCGCACGACCGGCTTCAAACCAATGCAGGAAAATGGTGGATTATGCGCATTCTGATTGTCGAAGATGAACCGACCCTCGGCGCGCAGCTCAAGTCGACGCTGGAGCAGCAAGGCTATGCCGTCGACCTGTCTGCCGATGGCGAGGACGGGCATTTCATGGGCTCGACCGAGGATTACGACGCGGTCGTACTCGACCTTGGTTTGCCTGAAATTGACGGGCTGACAGTGCTTGGCATGTGGCGGCGCGAAGGGCGTACCTTCCCGGTGTTGGTGCTGACTGCGCGTGACAGCTGGAGCGACAAGGTCGCCGGGCTTGATGCAGGGGCCGATGATTACCTTGCCAAGCCGTTTCAGACTGAAGAACTGATCGCCCGGTTGCGCGCGCTGATCCGCCGCGCTTCGGGCAATACTTCGTCCGAGCTGACCGCAGGCGATGTGCGGCTGGACACGCGCTCGGGCCGGGTGACGCTGGACGGCGAGCCGGTCAAGCTGACCGCGCAGGAATACAAGCTGCTGAGCTACCTGATGCACCACAAGGGCAAGGTGGTCAGCCGCACCGAACTGATCGAGCATATTTATGATCAGGATTTTGACCGGGATTCGAACACCATTGAAGTGTTCGTCACCCGTATCCGCAAGAAGCTTGGCGCAGACGTGATAACGACCATCCGTGGCCTCGGTTACAGCCTCGACGACCCCGCCGACGCTCCGCGCGCCTGAGGCGGCGAGCACGGGCGGCGACGCGCGCACAGTCTTGCCTCAGGGCGAGGGCAGTGCTGTTGCGGATGACGTAACGGCGCCCCCTCCTGCCGCCCCGCGCGCCAGCCTTGCACGGCGGATGGGGTTGATCGCAGCGGGGTGGATTTTCGTTTTGTTGCTCGGCGGCGGCGTCGCCCTGGAGCGAACGCTCACGTCGCAGGTCGAAGCCAATTTCGACGAGCAGCTTGAATATATTCTCACCGCGATGATCGCTTCGGCCGAAATCGACCCCAATGGCGATGTGTATTTCTATCGCACGCTGGGTGATCAACGGTTTCTTGAACCCGGCAGCGGGCTGTATTGGCAGATCAGCGGCAGAGTGCCGTGGCCCTCGCGCAGCCTGTGGGATCGGACGCTTAAGCTGCAAGGGGCGGTCGTCAAGGGAGAGAGTTTCGACAGCGACGCGCGTTTCTACAACTCCGATCAATTCGTTGGTGAACCGCTGCGGATTGCAGAGCGGACGGTCATCCTGCCCGGGAGTGAAACGCGCTGGACCTTCGCTGTGGCGAGCGCGACCGAGCAGATGGACACCCAGATCGGGCGGGTGCGGTTGATCCTGATCTGGAGCTTTGCAGTGCTGGGGCTGGGGCTGCTGGTGATGGCGCTGCTGCAAATCCGCTACGGTCTGTCGCCCTTGCGCCGGGTGCGCGCGGCGATCCAGAACTTGCGCACAACCGGGGCAGGACGGATAACCGAACCGCTCCCTTTGGAGGTGCAACCGCTGGTCGAAGAATTGAACGCGCTGCTCGAACATTCCGAAAAGCAAGCTGAGGAAGCGCGCCGCCATGCAGGCAACCTCGCCCATGCTTTGAAGACCCCGTTGACGGTGCTGACCAACGCCGCGACTGCGCGCGCACCTGATCTGGGCGATGCCGTGATGCGCGAAACCCGTACGATGCAGCGTCATGTCGATCACCACTTGGCCCGCGCCCGAGCGGTTGGCCGCCGCGCCGTGGGCCATGCCCGTACCAATGTGATGGCAAGCGCCGTGGCGGTTCGCCGCGCGGTTGAGCGGCTCTACCCCGATGGCCGGCTCGATATTGCAGGCAGCCGCACCGCCACGGTCGCGCTCGAACGGCAGGACTTGGACGAACTGCTCGGCAACCTGATCGAAAACGCCGCCAAATACGGCGGCGGCAGCGTATTTGTCACGATCGATCCTGAAGACGACGACGGGGCACCGCTTGATCCAAATCAGTGCCTCATCTGGGTCGAGGATGATGGGACGGGCATCCCAGAGGCCGAGCGCGTGCGCATCTTCGATCGCGGTGTGCGGCTCGATACCGACAAGCCCGGTACCGGCTTGGGCCTCGCCATCGTGCGCGATGTGGCCGAGATTTATGGCGGCAGCGTAACCCTTGGCACCAGTGAAGATCTGGGCGGGTTGCTGGTCGAACTGCGGCTGCCGCGCGCGGATTGATCCCGGCGCGAAGGGTTTGTTCAACGCCTGCGTTGTAGGGGTAAGAAACCCAGAAACGCACACGCAAACGGGGCCCTTTGCGCGCAAACATGAACTTTAGCGGCGAGCCATCCACCACCGCCATGTCCGGCATGGCCAACGGCGCTGATGCGTCTTTGGCGGCGAGGTTGGCGGCGCGCGATCCAGTGGCGCTGCGCGAGGCCATCGCGTCGCATGCCACCGCGCTTCACCGCGTTGCGTACCGGATGACGGGCGACGCACATGAGGCAGAGGATATCGTGCAGGAAGCCATGCTGCGATTGTGGGACCACGCGCCAAACATTGCCGCGCGCCACCCAGTCGGCAGTCAGGCGGCCGGTGCCCTCAGGCTCGGCGGTTGGTTGCAACGGGTTGTGACCAACCTCGCGATTGACCGACTGCGCCGTGCGCGGCGGCTGTCGGACGGTGAGGTTCCCGATAGCGAGGATGACGCCCCGCTTGCCGATGCGCTGATCGAAGCAGGTGAGCGCGACCGGTCAGCCCGCGCGCTGATCGCCGCACTGCCCGAACGCCAACGCGCCGCGATCGTGCTGACCTATTATGAGGAACTGTCCAATGCCGCCGCCGCCGAAACGCTCGACATGAATATCAAGGCGTTTGAATCGCTGCTGCTGCGTGCGCGGACTGCGCTTCGCCATGCCTATGCAGCCCGTGCTGAAGGAGGCGCGCTATGAGTGTTGACGATATCATCCCCGGCAGCCCGCTGGCGCGTGCGCTGGATGATTACCCAGTGCCGGGATTCAGTGCCGGGTTTGCTGATCGGGTGCTGACCGCAGCAGAGAACCGCGCTGCGCCGCTGCCCGAATTGCGCCGCAAAAGCGTGGGCGGCGGCGGCGGTCGCGGCTGGCGCATGGGCCGGCGGATTATGATTGGAGCAGCATGTTTTGGCGCGCTAGCCACGGCAGCTGCGGCAACGGGCGTGCTCGAACGCTTCGACATCGCCGTTCCTTCGCCTGAAAAGGTTTGGGCGAGCCTGACCGGTAAGGAAACGCCGGTTGCTGCGGCTCCCATCATCAGCAAGCCTGCCGAGCCAGCTTCCGCCGCGTTCGCCCCAGTGGTGATCGAGGGGCCAATCGATACACCCGAAGAACTCTCCGAAGCGTTTCGCCGGATCGACGAAGTGCGCGAGGGCCGCAATGCGGTACGGCGGCAGGTCATCGACCAGCGGATCGACCGCGCCATCGAACGCCGCCGTGCCGCAGGCTTGCCGGTGCCGACGGCAGAGGAAGAAGCCGCACTGCGTCAACGGATCGATGAAGCGCAGGCGCTTCGCCAGCAGCGCGCCGATGAACGCATCAAGGCCCGCCGCGAGGAGTTATCGCGCAAGGTCGAAAATGGCGAAGCTTTGACCAGCAATGATATTGCCGGGTCACGACAGCTTGATCCAACCACCGCCGCACGGCGCGAGCGGTTACGGGAACTGCGGCAGATGACCCCGCAAGAACGGCGTGAGGCCTTCCAAGCCCTTCCGCCGGAACAGCGCCGCGCACTGGCAGAAGAATTTAGGGTGCGGCGCGGCGCAGCAGGGGCACCCGCTCCTGACCCAGCGCCCGAGCCGACGCCCGATGAACCGCCTGCGCAGCCCCAATCCTGATCGCCCAGAAAAATTGCCGCGCGGCGAAGGGTGCGGCGCCCAGGCACGTTTCCTCCATGTCACCAGCAGCGAAACCCAAGCGACTGGTCTGACTTCGCAAGAGTCTGATTTGAGGAGGAATACCGCAATGTTTACGTCCCGCTTGATGATTGCCTCGCTGACCGCGCTGGCGCTTGCCATCCCCGCCGCTGCGCAGGAAAAGTCCCGCACCAAAACTTTTGAAGGTGACAATGTCAGCGCCAGCCAGACCACCACGGTTAACAAGGACACCGGCACCGCGACGCGCAATCGTGAAGTGACCAACCTCAACACCGGCAACACCGCCAGCAGCAGCGCCGTGCGTCAGCGCACCGAAACAGGATCGACCATCGGCGTCGTGCAAACCGGCCCGCAAGGCCGCACCCGCAGCGTTGAGGGCGAGCGTACACGCACCGAAAACGGATCGACCTTCACCGGCACGGCCACCGGGCGCGGCGGCGAAACCTACGGGTTGGCCGGCAGCCGTAGCCGCGACGGGCAGGGCAATTCCGCCGCCAGCCAGTCGATCACCAACAGCGACGGCGCAACGCTTGCTTCGCGCAACCGCACCACGACCCGCGCCGATGGGCAGGTGAGCCGCAATGTCACCCGCACCCGTGCAGAAGGCTTCAACCCGCCGCGCGCTCGCGGCAAGCGCCCGCGCGGCTAAGCATTCCGATTGCGCGTTTGAGAGGAAAAGCGGCCCCGCAGACCTCAAACCCGATGGAGCGCGCAGTGCGGTAGTGTGCCGTTGATCAGGTGGAACAACGCCAGACTGCCCGAGGGGGCACGCAGCTTTTGACCCGGCTGCGTGCCCCTTTTTTTGTCAGCCCTGCTGTGCGCGTTCGTGGTGACGGATCACTTCTTCGATGATGAAGCGCAAAAACTTCTCGGAGAATTCGGGATCAAGATCGGCGTCCTCCGATAGCTTGCGCAGCCGCGCAATCTGACGTGCTTCGCGGTCGGGATCGGCGGGGGGCAAGGTCACCTTGGCCTTGTATTCGCCCACCGCTTGGGTGATCCGGAACCGTTCGGCCAGGATGTGAATCAGCGCCGCATCGATATTGTCGATGCTCTTGCGGAAGGCAGCAAGCACCGGATCGGGCTCGGCGGAGGTTTGCGTTTGTTGCGACATTGGCCGCGAAACTAGCAGCAATTCTGCGCTTGCCAAGCACGCGCAGGCCGCCCTAGAGCCGGGGCATCATGAGTGCCGACATCATTCCCCTGCCGCGCAAGGCACCGACACTCGATCCGATGCTGTCTTTGACGGCGGCGGGCATGAATTCGGTGAACGCCGTGATCCTTGATCGGATGCAGAGCGAGATCCCGTTAATCCCGCGTCTTGCCGGGCATCTCATTTCGGGTGGGGGCAAGCGGCTCAGGCCGATGCTGACGCTCGCTGGGGCCGAATTGGTCGGCTACCAGGGCACTCGCCACCATAAGCTCGCCGCGGCGGTCGAGTTCATCCACACTGCGACTTTGCTTCACGATGACGTGGTCGACGGCAGCGAGTTGCGGCGCGGCAAGGCGGCGGCCAATATCATCTTCGGCAATCCCGCGACTGTGCTGGTCGGCGATTTCCTGTTTAGCCGCGCGTTTGAATTGATGACCGAGGACGGGAGCTTGCGCGTCCTTTCGATCCTCAGCCGGGCGAGCGCGGTGATCGCGGAAGGCGAAGTTTCGCAGCTTTCTGCCCAGCGCCAGATCAACACCAGCGAAGAACAATACCTCCACATTATCGGCGCCAAAACCGCCGCCCTGTTTGCCGCCGCAAGCCAGATCAGCGCAGTGGTGGCTGAATGTTCGGACGAACAAGAGCGCGCGCTCGAAGCCTATGGCCGCAACCTCGGAGTCGCGTTCCAACTGGTCGACGACGCGATCGATTACGATTCCGACGCTGCCGAAATGGGCAAGGATCAGGGCGACGATTTCCGCGAAGGCAAGATGACCCTGCCGGTGATCCTCGCCTATGCGCGCGGGAACGAGGAAGAGCGCAAGTTCTGGAAGGATGCGATCATCGGGCACCGTTCGTCGGACGATGATCTTGCTCACGCGATTTCGCTGATTTCCAAGCACAATGCGCTGGAAGATACGCGCGAACGCGCTCGCCATTTCGCCCACCGGGCGATCGACGCGATTTCGATCTTCCCCGATGGTAAGGCGCGTGCGGCGATGGCCGAAGCCGCGCAATTCGCGGTCGCGCGCGGGCATTGATCGCGGTAACGGGCGGGGCAATGCACCCCGACCTTCCGATCCACGCTGTCCTCCCGGATATCCGCGCTGCCCTCGCTGGGCCGGGCGCCGCCGTGCTGATCGCGCCGCCGGGGGCGGGCAAGACCACTGCTGTTGCGCCTGACCTTTTGGGCGAGGCTTGGTGCACCGGCCAGATCATCCTCACATCACCCCGCCGCGTCGCCGCACGCGCCGCTGCTGAACGCATGGCAGAGATGCTGGGCGAAGCGCCGGGTGAGACTGTCGGATATCTCACCCGGCTCGACAGCAAGACCTCGGCCAAGACCCGCATTCTGGTTGTGACTGATGCGATCCTGGTGAACCGGCTGGTCGATGATCCCGAACTTCGCGGCGTGTCCGCGCTGCTATTTGACGAAGCGCACGAACGTGGGCTCGACAGCGATCTGGGGTTGGCGCTGGCGCTCGAAACCCGCGCGGTTCTGCGTGAAGATCTAAGGGTGCTGGTGATGTCGGCGACCATCGATGGGGCGCGCTTTGCCCGGCTGCTGGGCAATGATGCTCAGGTGATCGAAAGCGAAGGGAAAAGTTTTCCGCTGGTGATCAAGTGGCTTGGCGGCGATGGCTCGCAAGCTATCGAGGATCGCGTAGCAAGCGCAGTCATGACCGGTTGGCGCGACGAGCAGGGTGATATCCTCGCCTTCCTGCCCGGCGTGCGCGAGATTGAACGCGTGCGCGAACGGCTGGAGCCGCGCTTGCCGAACGTCCCGATCCACGCACTCCACGGCCAGATCGAACCCGCCGCTCAGCGCGCTGCGATCCGCCGTGACCCGCAGGGCCGCCGCCGAATTGTGCTGGCCACCGCGATTGCGGAAACGTCGCTCACGCTCGATGGAGTGAGCGTGGTGGTTGATAGCGGGCTGGCGCGGCTGGCTGAATTCGACCGTGCGGCGGGCACTACGCATTTGGTTACCCGCCGAGCCTCGCAAGCCTCGGCAGCGCAGCGCGCGGGCCGCGCCGCGCGGCAGGGTCCGGGTGTGGCGTATCGCCTGTGGGAGGAGGCGGGTCACGCGGGTCGCCCCGAATTCGCCCCGCCCGAGATTGCGCAGGCCGATTTGACCCCGCTGTTGCTGCGGCTGGCGAAGTGGGGGGCGAGCGATCTGGCTGGCTTGCCCTGGCTCGACCCCCCGCCCGAAGCCTCGGTTGCTGCGGCACGAGCAGCGCTAACTGGGCTTGGTGCGCTCGACCGGAATGGACGGATTACCGATCTTGGCGAGTCTATCGCCGCGCTGCCGATGGCACCTGATCAGGCGGCGGCGGTGCTGCACGGTGCGCGCGCAGGCTGCGGTGACGATGCGGCAAGGCTGGTGATGCTGTTGCAGGAACGCGGGCTGGGGGGGCGCGGCGAAGACCTGATGCAGCGGCTTTCTCGCTGGCGGGGCGATCGTGCGCCGCGCGCTGTATCGGCACAGCGGATTGCCCAGGGCTGGGCGAAGCAAGCGGCGAAGTTGGCCCAAGCCATCGGCCAAAGCGCGGTTTCCGACGCAGCCGAGGCGTTGGCAGTCGCTCGTCCCGATTTTGTCGCCCGACAGCGTGATTCGTCGGGAGAAAATTGGTTGAGTGCAGGCGGGCGCGGCTATGTACTCGATCCGGCCTCACCGCTGGCACGCGCCGAATGGATCGTTATTGGCGACGCGCAGGGGCAGGCCAAAGGTGCACGGATCACGGCCGGGGCTGAAATATCGGCTGATCGCATCGCCGCATTATTTGCCAGGGAATTGCAGGAACGGATCACAACCCGCTGGAACAGCGAGAAAGCACGGGTCGAAGCGCGACGCGAGCGGCGGCTGGGCGCGATCATCCTCGCCAGCGTACCAGAGCCTGCGCCTGATCCGCTGCTGCTTGTTGATATCCTTGTGGAGAAGGCATTGGACAAGCTGGGGGAAGTGCTGCCGCAAGGCTTCCTCGCCCGCGCGCGCTTTGCCGGGTTCGAAGAGATTTCGTCCGACGCGCTACGCTCCCGCGCTGACGAATGGCTCGTGCCCCTCCTCTCTGGCCGGCGCGACTTGGATCTACCCGCGCACCGATTTGCTGAAGCTGCGCTGGGCCTGCTCGACTGGAACGCGCGACAAACGCTCGACCGCGCTGCGCCCACCCACTTCACTTCGCCCGCTGATACTCGGCACGCCATTGACTATGCTGGCGATGATGCACCCAGCGTAGAAGTGCGGGTGCAGGCCTTGTTCGGCCTCGATACGCAGCCAATGATTGGCACCACGCCGCTATTGCTGAAGCTGACCAGCCCCGGCGGGCGTCCAGTCCAGTCGACCCGCGACCTGCCCGGCTTTTGGCGCGGCAGCTGGGGCGATGTGGTGAAGGATATGAAAGGCCGCTACCCGCGCCACCGGTGGCCCGTTCAGCCGTGGCTGGAAAAGCCGAGCCTCAAAACCAAAAACGCCTTCAACCGCGAATAGCAATGCGCTATCTGCCTCGCACAATTCGGGTCGCGTAAGCGGCCCGCAAGGGCGACCGCCCGCCCGCAGCGACGCGGCCGTAAGGCCGCATGAGCGAGGATCGAGTACGATTATGACCGCAAGAATTTATCAGCAGCCCAAGCACGCAATGCAATCGGGCAAGGCGCATACCGATGAATGGGTGCTCGAATTTGCGCCGTCGCAGGCGCGCTTTGCCGATCCGCTGATGGGCTGGACGGGAACGAGCGATACGCAGTCGCAGGTGCGGTTGACCTTTCCGAACAAGGATGCGGCCAAGGCCTATGCCGACAGATACGGCATCGCGTCGCGCGTCCATGCTACCCCGCCCAAGCGGCTAAAACTGCAAGCCTACGCGGATAATTTTCGCTGAGTTGATTTTTTCGGGAAGCCGCGCCATATGCGGCGCCGGGAGTCGGGTGGACGTTCGCGTCTGCTTACCTGGTCAGGTCCGGAAGGAAGCAGCCAAGGTAGATTGCAGCGGGTCGCTCGGCTCCTTTTTCACCACATTCGCGGCGATGCGCAGCATGACAAATGGCGCCCGAGCGCCTAGCTTGTCGGCATGAGCGATTCCGATCCTTACCTGCCCGAAGACGACACTGGCCCGACTGCGGCGGAGCTTGAGGCGGCCGGACAGAATGCGCTGTTCGGCGACCACCCAGCGCCTGCGCCTACGCCGCCACCGGTTCCCGCCCCGGCGAAGCCTGCGGCATCGCCCGCCGCGACCAGCCAGCCTTACCGCGTGCTGGCGCGCAAATACCGACCGCAAACCTTTTCCGAACTGATCGGGCAGGAGGCGATGGTGCGCACGCTCGCCAACGCGATTGCGCGCGGCCGACTGGCCCACGCCTTCCTGATGACCGGCGTGCGCGGGGTCGGCAAAACCTCAACCGCGCGGCTGATTGCCAAGGCGCTGAACTGCGTGGGGCCGGATGGGCAGGGCGGGCCGACGATCGATCCATGCGGCGTGTGCGAAGCTTGCGTCGCCATCGCCGAGGGTCGTCATATCGACGTGATCGAGATGGACGCGGCCTCGAACACTGGCGTGGACGACGTGCGCGAGATCATCGAGCAGGTGCGCTATGCCGCCGTTTCGGCGCGCTATAAGATCTACATCATCGACGAAGTTCACATGTTGTCACGCAATGCATTCAATGCCTTGCTCAAGACGCTTGAGGAACCGCCGCCGCATGTGAAGTTCCTGTTCGCCACCACTGAGGTCGACAAGCTGCCAGTGACAGTGCTCAGCCGGACGCAGCGGTTCGACTTGCGCCGGATCCCCGCCGGGATGCTGGCCGACCATTTTGAAAAGGTGTGTGGGCTCGAAGGGGTTGAGGCCGACATCGAAGGACTGCGGATCATCGCTGCCGCTGCCGAAGGGTCGGTGCGTGATGGTCTCTCGATCCTCGATCAGGCGATTGCCCATGCTGACCTTGACGGGGAGGGCAGGGTTACCGCCGCGCGGGTGCGCGATATGCTCGGGCTGGCCGACAAGAGCGCGCAGCGCCGGGTGCTCGGCCATCTGCTCGAAGGCGATGCACAGGCGTTGCTGGCGGCGGTGGACGAACAATATGCACTGGGGGTTGAGCCGCTGGCGTTGATCCGGGCGCTGATGGACCTGACACACCGGGTCACGCTGGCGCAGATTTCGGGCGGGGAGCCCGATGCACCGGCAGAGGAAGAACGCGCCGCGCTGGGCGATTTTGCCGCACGACTGGGAGCTGCGGAATTGCACCGGCTGTGGCAATTGCTGCTTAAGGGCCACGAAGAAGTGCGCGCGGCGCCCGATCCGCTGGTGTCGTTGCAGATGGCGCTGCTGCGCATTCTGCACGCGGCGCAAATGCCCGATCCGGGTAAGCTTGCCCGGCGGATAGAAGAGCTGGCAGCGGGCGGACTTGCTCTGCCCGCACCTTCCGTCGTGCCTGCTGCTGAAGGTGCCGCGCCGACCGCGCAAGTCGCCGCCGGGCCAACGCTCGATTGGGCCTCACTGGTGGATCAAGTTGACCGCGCCGGGATGCTGCACGTAGCCGAAGTGATGCGCAGCCGGGTGCGGGTAATCGACCTTGCGCCCGAAAAGCTAGTGTTCGAACAGGCCGACAAATTCCCCGATGATCCGGCGTCCGATATCCGCGACGCGTTGTTCAAGGTCACCGGCAAACGCTGGCAGGTCGAGCGTGGCAGCGGCACCGCCAAGCCATCCTTACGCGAAACTGCCGAGGCCGAGGGGCGCGCTGCCGAGGAACGTGTGCGGGCTGATCCGCTGGTCAAAGCAGCGTTTGAAGCCTTTCCCGATGCCGAACTGATCGGCACCGAAGCCCAAGTGGCCCAATCCGCCAGCCCCCCCTGGCACTGAGGAGAACCCCGAGATGAAATCGATGGAAGAAATGATGGCGGCGGCGCAGCAAGCTGCTGAGACCATTCAGAAGCAAATGAACGAAATGCAGGTCAAGCTTGACGGGATCGAGGTCGAAGGCACCGCCGGCGGCGGCCTCGTTAAAGTCCGCGCCAGCGCCAAGGGCCGCATCCTCGGCGTTTCGATCGACGACAGCCTGATGAACCCCGATGACAAGCAGATCGTCGAGGATTTGGTCGCGGCCGCTTTCAACGACGCGCGCGACCGTGCTGACCGCGTTTCGAACGAGCAAATGCAGGCGATGCAAAGCTCGATGGGTCTTCCTCCGGGGTTCAATCTGCCCGGTCTGGGGTGAAAGGCGCGCGCGGCAACTAAATGGCCCGTCGTCCAAAGGTCGGTCTTGTCGGCGAGGTCGCAAGCGGCGCGGGCGGCTGCGGCTGCGGGGACGGATCGGCCTGACCCGCTTCTCGCTGCGTCATGTAGCGGGCGAAGGCAGCATCAGCATCAAATCCGCCCGCTGGTTCGCTGTCGTCGATCCGATATGCCGGTTTTGGTGTGGTCGCGTTTGGCGATTTGCGGCGGCGATCAAAGGCTCCGGACCAAAGCGCAACGATCCCGCTACGAAACCCTCGCCAAAAGCAGTACTGTCCGCCAAGCAGAATGAACAATGCGGGGATATAGAGCGGCAGGCGCGCCGCCGGATTGCTTCCGACGTCGCCAAAGCTTTCAAGCGCCGCTGCCAAGCCCGACAATGCGAAGCCGCCAGCAATCCAAGCAATCGGTTTCATCGCCTGCCTCTTTCGTTTGGACCGCTAGGATAGGTCCAAGCGGTTAACGGCTTGCTCCACGTTCCACAGCTTCTCCCCGCAAAGCCATTGCGGCCTGCCCAGCTGCTACCCATATTCACTTCAAAGGCAGGCCCATTTGGTCGCCGCGGACACGAAATCATGACTCAAACTTTCCCCCTCCTCCCCTTGCGCGACATCGTGGTTTTCCCCGGAATGGTCGTCCCGCTGTTCGTCGGCCGCGATAAATCCGTGGCCGCGCTCGAAGCGGCGATGGAGGCGTCCAAGGACATCGTCCTTATCGCGCAGCTTGATCCGGGCTGCGATGATCCCGAAGCCGATGATCTGTATGATGTTGGCGTGATCGCGCAGGTTCTCCAGCTGCTGAAGCTACCCGATGGCACCGTGCGCGTGCTGGTCGAAGGCAAGTCCCGCGCGAAGCTCGCGGCGCTGGTGGACGAAGGTTCGCACGTTCTCGCCGAGGTTGAGTTGATCGATCCTGACACGGTTTCGGGCAGCGAGGTCACCGCTTTGATGCGGCAGGTGGTCGAACAATTCGGCGAATATGTGAAGCTCAACAAGAAGCTGGGCGAGGACGCAGGCATCGATCTCACCGATGTTGATGATGCCGGGCAGCTGGCCGACACCATCGCCGCTGCGATCAGCGCCAAGGTGTCCGACAAGCAGGGCCTGCTGACCGAGACCAATCCGCTGAAGCGGCTGGAACTGGTGATGGCCTTCATGGAGGGCGAGCTGTCGGTCTTGCAGGTCGAACGCCGTATCCGTGGGCGGGTGAAGCGCCAGATGGAGAAGACCCAGCGCGAATATTACCTCAACGAACAGTTGAAGGCGATCCAGAGCGAGTTGGGCGGCGGCGATGACGGCGACGGCAACGAAATCGCCGAACTGACCGAGAAGATTGAGAAGACCAAGCTTTCGGTGGAGGCCAAGGCAAAGGCATTGGCGGAGCTGAAAAAGCTGCGTTCAATGCAGCCGATGAGCGCCGAAGCGACGGTGATCCGCAATTATCTCGACGTGCTGCTCGGCCTGCCGTGGGGCAAGAAATCGAAGCTGAAGCGCGACATTGGCAAGGCGCAAGAAGTGCTCGATGCCGATCACTATGCGCTGGAGAAGGTCAAGGACCGGATCGTCGAATACCTCGCGGTGCAGGCGCGCACCAACAAGCTGAAGGGCCCGATCCTGTGCCTCGTCGGCCCGCCGGGCGTGGGCAAGACCAGCCTCGGCAAGTCGATTGCCAAGGCAACGGGCCGAGAATTCGTGCGCCAATCGCTGGGCGGGGTGCGCGATGAGGCCGAAATCCGCGGCCATCGGCGCACCTATATCGGATCAATGCCGGGCAAGATCGTCGCCAACCTGAAAAAGGCTGGCACATCGAACCCGCTGTTCCTGCTCGACGAGATCGACAAGCTCGGTCAGGATTTCCGCGGCGATCCGGCGTCGGCACTGCTGGAAGTGCTCGATCCCGAACAGAACGCCAAGTTCCAGGATCACTACCTCGAACTCGATCTTGATCTGTCGGACATCATGTTCGTCTGCACCGCCAACAGCCTCAACCTGCCGCAGCCGCTGCTCGACCGGATGGAGATCATCCGGCTCGAAGGCTACACCGAGGACGAGAAGCTTGAAATCGCGCAGCGCCACCTGATCGAAAAGCAGATCGAAGCGCACGGCCTGAAAAAGGGCGAGTTCACCCTTACTGAGGACGCTTTGCGCGATCTGATCCGCTTTTACACACGCGAAGCAGGCGTGCGGACGCTGGAACGAGAAATCGCCAAGCTGTGCCGCAAATCGTTGCGCCAGATCCTCGAAAAGAAGGTGACCAGCGTCACCATCACGCCCGAAAACCTCGGCGAGTATTCCGGCGTGCGCAAGTTCAAGCATGGCATGAGCGAGGATGAGGCGCAGGTCGGCGCGGTCACTGGGCTTGCGTGGACATCGGTTGGCGGGGAATTGCTCACCATCGAAAGTGTCACCACCCCGGGCAAGGGCGAGGTCAAGACCACCGGCAAGCTGGGGCAGGTGATGAATGAAAGCGTCGCCGCTGCCTTCAGCTTCGTCAAGGCGCGCAGCCCTGCCTATGGCATCAAGCCGAGCCTGTATCAGCGCCGCAATGTCCACATCCACTTGCCCGAAGGTGCGGTGCCCAAGGACGGGCCGAGCGCCGGGGTCGGCATGGTTACCTCGATCGTCTCGACATTGACCGGGATCCCGGTGCGCCCCGACGTGGCGATGACGGGTGAGGTCACCTTGCGCGGCCGCGTGCTGGCGATTGGCGGATTGAAGGAAAAGCTGCTGGCCGCTCTTCGTGGGGGCATCAAGATCGTCCTCATTCCCGAAGACAACGTCAAAGACCTCGCGGAAATCCCGGCCAATGTGAAAGAGGGGCTGGAGATCATCCCTGTCAGCCATGTGGACCAGGTGCTGGCGATTGCCTTGGTCGAAGCGCCGGTGGCGATCGAATGGACCGAGGCGGATGATCTGGCGAGCCAGCCGGGCGCGGTAGCTCCCGCTGTGCCTGTGCCAGACGTCCCCACCGCGCACTAAGCGACCAAGGCTGCCCTTGCTGCGATTCGCGGCAAGGGCAGCCTTGTTCCTTGCTCGACGCCGTTTGCCTTATTTTGGTGCGGCTGTTACCTGAATGGCGCTCAGATTTGTGCGGATTTCGCTTCGCATGTGACCGCAGGCTATTTGCCTTTGACAGGCATTGCAAAAACGGCTCAATTTGTCCGCTTTAGGGCGTGCGATTCACGCGCACCCAACGATATCCTTAAGCGAGGGGGTTCCCGCATGAACAAGAACGACCTTATCGGCGCCGTTGCCGACACCAGCGGCCTTTCCAAAAGCGATGCCGCAAACGCTGTTGAGAGCGTATTCGACGCGATTACCAAGGCCCTTTCGGGGGGTGATGAAGTCCGGTTGGTCGGCTTTGGCACGTTCTCCGTGGCCAAGCGCAAGGCATCGATGGGGCGCAACCCGCGCACTGGTGAACCGATGCCGATCAAGGCTTCGACCCAGCCCAAGTTCAAGGCGGGCAAGGGACTGAAAGACGCGGTCAACTGATCGCGCCGGGGCGCTGCTGGCGCTCCGATTGGATTTGCAGACAGGGGCATAAGAAACCCCGCCAGCTGGATAGGCTGGCGGGGTTTCTTGTTGCGTTACGGCTGGATTAGCGCGCGGCGGCAATCAGCGCGGTGGGCGCCTGTGCCGTGCGCGGTGTGATACGCCAGGTCAGCACTTGACCGCCTGCGGTGCCTGCCGATGGGCCTTCGTCGGTGTTGTTGGCAAGGATGCGCATCCCCGGCGCAGCGCGCACGGTGAAGGTGCCGTCGACCATCGGTATGCCGGGGATTGTTGCTGCGTCCTCGCCTGACTTTTCGGCTTGCTCAGCCGCGCCCAAGGCGGCCAGCCCCGTGAGCGAGCCCATACCCATCATGCTGCCAAGACCGCCCATGCCGCCAGCATCGCCGCTCTGCGTAGCAAACCCCGGCGCATTGATTCGCACCTGGCCGCCTTTGCGCTGGATCATCTGCACGAAGGGATTGGCGGCGGGAAAGCCCTCAATCATCGGGAACAGGAAGTCATGGCCCAGTGTGCCCGAGACCCGGTAGCTGACGTCGAACACCCCGTCGCCCTTGTGCACGACGCGATCCCAGCCCTTTTGCCGCTGGAGCAGTGTGACCAGTTCATCAGCTGCCTTGGGGTCAGATGGATCGATCCCGCCCATCAGAGCGGCCATCTGCTGGGCTTCTTTTTTCTTTGATTCCATGCGCTCAGCCGCGCCTTCTTCCCATTGGGCGCGCTGCTCGGCTTCTTCCTCAGCAGTGCATTCGCGGGTTTCGAAGGCATTATCGAAGCATTCGGCGGTGAAGCTGTCGTCCATCGCCGCACCCATCTGCGCCAGCTTTGACAGGCCGAGGAAGAAGATCTCGCCCTCGTAGCTGAAGGTAAAGCTATCCGGCCCGGTGAGCGCCAGTTCGGACGTGAATTTGCCCGGTGTGATGAAGCAACCCGACAGCGCGAGCGCGCAGCCTGTCAGCACTGCCACAGCGCGCAAACGGATGGTTGAAAACATGGTCATGGAAAATCCCCCTGCTTGTAACCGGCCCATATTTACCCAGCGGATCTTAACTCCGGGTTGCAACGGCATAGAGCGCGATCGCTGCCGCGTTCGACACATTCAGGCTTTCAATCGCCGAGGAGATCGGCAGTTTTGCCAGCACATCGCAGTGCCCCGCGATGTTCTGCCGCAGCCCTTCGCCTTCCGCGCCGAGCACGATCACCAGCGGCCCGGTGGGCATGATGTCGGCCAGCACCGCTTCGGCCTCGCCTGCCAGCCCGATCCGCCAATACCCCGCCTCGGCCAGTTCATCGAGCGCACGGGAGAGGTTCACCACCCTGACCCATGGCACCGTCTCCAGCGCGCCGGATGCCGCCTTGCCCAGCACGCCGCCTTCGGGCGGAGCATGGCGATCCTGCGTCACGATGGCGGCTGCTCCAAAGGCAGCAGCCGAACGCATGATCGCGCCGACATTGTGCGGATCGGTGACCTGATCGAGCACCACGATAGGGCGCCCCGGCTCGCCCAGCGCAACCTCATCGAGGAACACATCTTCCAGCGGCGCGCATTCCAGTACCAGCCCCTGATGCGGCGCATCCTTGGCAACAAGCCGAGCCAAATCAGCCGCCTGCGCATGTTCGACCGCGAAGCCTTCGGGCAATTCTCCGTCGAGGCTCTCGATCCCCTCGGGCGTGGCCCACAGCTTGCGGTGCTGGCGTTCGGGGTTCCTGAGCGCAGCCTCAACCGCATGGCGGCCCCACAGCCGCACTTGCCCGGTGCCGGCCCGGCCTGACCCGCGCCCGCCCTTCATGCGGCCTGCGCGGCCCCTGAGGGCGCGTTTGCGTTCATGCTTGGGCCCTTGGTCATTAGACATGTCGGTTCCTTCGTACAGGCATCAAGCGCGCCCCCTGCCAGCACGGCCATTGACAGGCAAGCAGTGCTTCGCCAAAGGGGCGCCTCTCGGCGGCGGGCCCGGCATGGACTCGCGCTTTTTCAGAGCGTCAGACGCTCAGGAACGCCCCCCTTGTTATGAGGGGACTGTGTGGACAGGTGGCCGAGTGGTTAAAGGCAGCAGACTGTAAATCTGCCCGTGCAAGCGTACGCTGGTTCGAATCCAGCCCTGTCCACCACTTTCCAACGTTTCTGGCGAACCAGCGTGAGCCATTGCGTCAGCAATGGCCGCTGGGGCGGTCTTGCGTAGCAAAGACGCCGCAGGCGACAATCCAGCCCTGTCCAACACTTTCCCGTTTTGTTTCACGTGAAACATCGTGGCAAGCAAGGCCTAGAGGGGGTCTAGCAGGGGTCAAGCTCAGCCTAGACCGACCCGAAATCGGCATAAAGGTGAGGGTTGCAGGCCTGCTGGGCGAGCAGTAAAGCGCGCACCATGCAAAATTCGCAATCAAGCTCCCCCGCACTTACTGGCCGCCCGGTCATCTCCGCTACCGGCCTGTTCACGCCCGCCGACAGCATTTCCAACGAAGAGCTGGTCGCTAGCTTCAATGCCTTTGTCGATCGCCACAACACCGCGCACGCCGATGCGATCGCGGCAGGGGAGGTTGAGGCGCTGACCTATTCCTCGGTCGAGTTCATCGAAAAGGCGAGCGGGATCAAATCGCGCCACGTGATGAGTAAGGCGCCGATCCTCGACCCCGATATCATGGCGCCGCGCTGGAACGAGCGTAGCAATGACGAGTTGTCGATCATGGCCGAAATCGGCGTCGCCGCTGCGCGTCAGGCGCTGGAGCGGGCCGGGCGCGATGCCACGGATGTTGATGCAGTGCTGTGCGCAGCGTCCAACATGCAACGCGCCTATCCGGCTATCGCGATCGAGATCCAGCAAGCGCTGGGGATTGATGGGTTCGGGTTCGACATGAATGTCGCGTGCTCTTCCGCCACCTTCGGGATCCAGACGGCGGCGGATTACATTCGCGCGGGCAATGCCAAAAGCGTGTTGGTGGTCAGCCCCGAAATCACCTCGGGCCATCTCAACTGGCGCGACCGCGATAGCCACTTCATCTTTGGTGATGTGGCCACCGCTGTGCTGGTGGAGGACGCAGCGATTGCGCCCGCCAGCCGTTGGGACATCCTCGGCACCAAGCTGAAGACGGTGTTTTCCAACAACATCCGCAACAATTTCGGCTTCCTCAATCGCGCCCACCCCGAAACCGCAGGCACCGCCGACAAGCTGTTCGTGCAGGAGGGGCGCAAGGTCTTCAAGGAAGTGGTGCCGATGGTGGCGCAGATGATCCTTGATGAAGCCGCCCGGCTGGGGATCGATCCGCACACTCTGCGCCGCCTATGGCTGCATCAGGCCAATGCGGGCATGAACCGGCTGATTTCGCACAAGGTGTTGGGTCATGAGGCCACCGAGGATGAAAGTCCGACCGTGCTCGATACTTATGGCAACACGTCAAGCGCCGGGTCGATCATCGCGTTCCACCTGCATCACGATGATCTGCACGCCGGCGATACCGGGCTGATTTGCAGCTTTGGCGCAGGCTATTCGGCAGGCACGGTGTTCGTGCGCAAGGTCGGCTGAGGTCGAAGGTGAGACTGAAGGGTGAGCCCGAGTTGCTTGCGGCCACGCGCCGCGCACCCTACAAGCTGAACGATGGCAGGCGAAATTCTCGATAACAAAGGCCGGGGCGAGGCGGGCTGGAACTGGCCCGCGATCCACCCGGAAGGGCGCAAATTCGGACTGATCGCGGCAGCGGCCAGCCTGTTCTTCCTGCTCGCGCTCGATTGGGAGCTGATCGGCTGGCCGCTGTTGCTGCTGTCGGCCGGGATATTCGCGTTCTTCCGCGATCCGGAACGCGTCGTGCCGCAGGGGGATTTGACGATTGTCGCGCCCGCTGATGGGTTGGTGACGCTGATCCAGGAGGTTGAGCCGCCGCTCGAACTGCAGATCGACGATGGCTTGGGCTACGCCGTCCTGCCCAGTGGGCCGGTCACCCGCATATCGATTTTCATGAGCGTGTTCGATGTTCACATCAACCGCACCCCGGTGGGCGGGACGGTGCGCCGCGTGGTCTATATCCCCGGCAAGTTCATGAACGCCGATCTCGACAAGGCCAGCGACGAGAACGAGCGCCAGCATATCCTGATTGAACGCAATGATGGGTTGTTGTTGGGCTTTACCCAGATTGCCGGGTTGGTGGCGCGGCGGATTGTGCCGTTTGTGAAGCCCGGCGATATGGTTGGTAAAGGCCAGCGGGTCGGCTTGATCCGGTTTGGTAGCCGGGTCGATGTCTATCTTCCCGCCGGGACTGATCCCAAGGTGATGATCGGGCAAACGACCATCGCGGGCGAGACGGTCTTGGCAGAAATCGGCCAGCGCGGCCTGATCGAAGGGATTGCGCAATGAGCCGCCCACCTAAGCAGCGGCGGATGCCGTTTTTTCCCGCGCGGGTTGGGCCCAAGGCCGCCGAAGACGAGGATGAAAGCGCGAGCCTGCGCGATGCGAGCATCGCAGGCGGGCTGACGCTGCGGGCGATGCTGCCCAATGCGATTACGGCTGCTGCGCTGTGTTCTGGCCTGACCGGGATCCGTTACGCAATTGAAGGTCAGTGGGGATTTGCCATCGCATTGGTGGTGCTGGCGGGCGTGCTCGACGGGATTGATGGCCGGGTGGCGCGGCTGCTCAACGCGCAATCGCGGTTTGGCGCGGAGCTCGACAGTCTGGCGGATTCGCTGTCGTTTGGGGTCGCCCCGGCGCTTATCCTGTTCATGTGGTCGTTGCAGGATTGGCCGCGGTTCGGCTGGTTCGCCGCATTGGCCTTTGCGATCTGCTGCGCGCTGCGGCTGGCGCGGTTCAACGCCCGGATTGATTCCGATGATCAGCCGCACAAATCCGCAGGGTTCCTGACCGGAGTGCCCGCGCCCGCAGGGGCCGGGCTGGCGTTCACGCCGTTTTACCTGTGGACCGAGACCGGGATTGAATTTTTCCGCAACCCGGTGGTGACCGCCATCTGGCTGGCGGTGATTGCGGCGCTGATGATTTCCAACATGGCCACCATCAGTTGGGCATCGGTTCGTCCGCGCAAGTCGATCCGCCTGGGCCTGATTGCATTCAGCGGCCTCGCCTTTGCTGCGCTGCTGATGGAGCCGTGGTGGACGCTGGCCGCGATCAGCGCCGTCTATCTGGGGTTGATGCCATACGGCTTGGTCAAATACGGACGGATCAAGCGGCGACGTAAGCAGGAACAGCTTGCATCCGCAGCGCTTGCGAGCGGCGCAGCGGGGTAACCCGCACCGGCGCGCGCCGCATCCGCAATTCGCGCGCTTCGACTTGCACTGCAAAGCCCGCCTGCATCAGCGCCGCTTCGCGCATCAGCTGATCGTAGGCGCGGCGCGCCTTTATCAAGCTGTCGGCAATCACGAGCACACCGGCGATCCCGGCGACCGTGAACAACACGGTAATGGCGGCGGCAAGAGCGGGTGCGAGCATGGTTGAATCCTTAACTGTTCGTTCTTTGTTCCTAAGCCTTGTTCCCTACATGTTCTTACGTGTCAAGCGGCTTTTGTGGGGGCATGGCCCGGAATTTTTCGCGCTCCATCGCAATCAAGGCTGGATTTTGCGGCGGTCCGGCGTTAAGGGCGCGCTCGCATCGGGACGGGCATCAGGTCCATCGCGGCGCAAATTCACATGGAAAGCGCACATACCGGTGCCGTCTGCGGGATCTCCGCATCACGGTTCCAGCTTTCCAGAGGAACAACCGGAAAGGAATTATCTATGGCGGCACCAGTCGTCACGATGCAGCAATTGATTGAGGCCGGCGCTCACTTCGGCCACCAGACCCACCGCTGGAACCCGCGCATGAAGCCGTATATTTTCGGCGCGCGTAACGGTGTTCACATCATCGACCTGTCGCAGACCGTGCCGCTGTTCGCGCGTGCGCTCGATTTTGTCGAATCGACCGTGCGTTCGGGCGGTAAGGTGCTGTTCGTCGGCACCAAGCGTCAGGCGCAGGAGCCGATTGCTGAAGCCGCGCGCATGTCGGGCCAGCATTTCGTCAACCACCGCTGGCTGGGCGGGATGCTCACCAACTGGAAGACGATCAGCGGCTCGATCCGCCGTCTGAAGGCGCTGGAAGAAATGTTGAACGGCGATGTCTCGGGCTTCACCAAGAAGGAAGTGCTCCAGCTGACCCGCGAACGCGAGAAGCTGGAAGCGTCGCTTGGCGGCATCCGCGACATGGGCGGCATTCCGGACGTGATGTTCGTGATTGACGCCAACAAGGAAGACCTCGCGATCAAGGAAGCCGCCGTGCTCGGCATTCCGGTGATCGGGATTCTCGACACCAATGTTGATCCCAGCCACATCGCTTTCCCGGTTCCGGGCAACGACGATGCGAGCCGCGCGGTGCGTCTGTATTGCCAGGCAATCGGCGAAGCCGCGATGGCGGGCAAGGGCAAGTTCCAGGCTGACGTGTCGAGCGATTTCGGCGCGATGGTCGAACCGCCGGTTGAAGCTGTGGCGGTCGAAGCCCCCGTGGCCGAAGAAGCCCCGGTTGCTGCCGCTCCGGTTGCTGATGAGGCCGCCGAAGCCTGACCTTCCCGGATGATCGGCGCGCGCTTTTAATCGGTCGCGTCAATCACCCGTCACAATCCCTCTATAGCGCGCCCGGCATTGCCCTCCTGTAACGGAACGGCAGGGCCGGGCGCCCTTGAAACAGAATGAAAAGGAATTTCTCATGGCCGATTTCTCCGTCGCCGATGTGAAGAAACTGCGCGAGCGCACTGGCGCTGGCATGATGGACGCCAAGAAGGCGCTGACCGAAGCGGGCGGCGATATCGAAGCTGCGGTTGACGCGCTGCGTGCCAAGGGCCTCGCCACCGC